>Ga0307989_1000183_pt1 | contig 45451 bp, 35 predicted proteins | sample EllFjometagen185_FD_203164 | JGI IMG/M metagenome (GOLD analysis project Ga0307989, IMG submission 203164) | Marine microbial communities from Ellis Fjord, Antarctic Ocean - #185 | ecosystem: Environmental > Aquatic > Marine > Unclassified | place: Southern Ocean | collected 2014-10-08 | reverse complement strand
GAAATATGTTATTCCAAATTCTCAGGCACATACCTCTTAATTTTACTGGTTGTTGTCTTAGTGAATTCTTTAGACCTTATTATTATGTCCTTAACTTTTTTATAGTTAATTAATTTAGTGTTAATTTCACGAATCATTTCTTTAATTTTTGCTTCTACTAATTCAGAATCAGATTTTTTAAACTCAGCTTCAAAGGCTTCAAGATCAGGATATATGGAAGCAGTAATAATTTCTTCTTTTGAGTCAGCAACAGATTTTCCGAATACCATAGACTCAGCGACATATGGATGTGCATTAATTAAAAGTTCAATTTCTTCAGGATAAATATTTTTTCCATTTTGAGTAACGATAACACACTTTTTGCGGCCTGTAATGAAGACAAAACCTTCATCGTCCATATAACCCATGTCGCCGGTATGGAAGTAACCGCCCTCAAAAATCTCTTCGTTAAGTTCGGGCTGGTCAAGGTATCCTTCGAAAATATTAGGCCCTTTAGCTACGATTTCGCCTACGCCTTCATCATTTGGTTCCCAGATTTGAATCTCAATACCGGGGATAGCTTTACCGGCAGCAGCATCCACAAAATCAATATCACTATTTAGTGCAAGGATTGGAGCGCATTCAGTTAATCCGTAACCTTGTAAAAAGGCAAGTCCGATTCCTCGGAAGAATACAGCAACATCAGGAGAAATTGCAGCAGCTCCACTTATAAACATTCTTATATTTCCACCAAGGCCATTGTAAATTGAAGCAAAAAGTTTCTTTCTTAAATCGATTTTTAGTTTCATAAGAAAACCGGATATTTTTAATGCTTTACGCATCTTGTCAGCTGAACCTGCAGCCTCAGCCTTTTTCCAAAGTTTTTTATACATACTTTCAAAAAGAAGAGGAACACCCAGCATAACTGTAGCACCAGATGCCTTTAGATCATCTACAATATATTTTAGTCCCTGACAGAACGCTATTGAGCCACCTCTGTACAATGGACAGAGGAAACCACATGTGCATTCATATGTGTGGTGAAGCGGCAGTATAGAAAGGAATCTGTCGCTTTCCTTTATATTAATAATTGTTGACATTGACATCAGATTTTCAGCAATATTGTAATGTGAAAGCTTTGCAGCTTTTGACTCAGAAGTGGTGGCAGATGTAAATAACAGTATTTTAATTGCTTTAGCATCAATTTCAACACTTGTATAATCAGTATTTCCGCCTTCAAGCAGTTCTTTACCTTTAGAAAGAACTTTTTCATATGATAGAAAACGATCATGCTCTTCATCTGGTTTTATATCCATACCGATGAAATATTTTACTAAAGGAGCATCTGCAGCAGCAGCTTCAATTTGTTTGCTCTTTTTACCTGAAAACAGTATAGCAGATGGTGTACAACGATTTATGATGTTAAGTATTTCATTGACAGGAAGTTCTTTGTCTATAGGAACAACAGTACCTACACCGTTTACAACTGCCATATATGAAGTAGTCCAGCGATATCTGTTTTCGCCCATAACGCCTACATAGGTGTCTTTTAGACCGAGGTCAATTAAAGCTGTGCCCAGATATTCCACTTCTTTTACATAGTCTTTGTAAAGTACAGTTTCATATTTGCCTGAATCTTTGCTTTTTTCAAGAAACAGGGGATTGTCGGCGTACAGTTCAAGCCCACTATAAAGTAAGTCTTTTAAATCTGTTACTTTTCTACTCTCATAAATTGGATCAAAACCTTTTCGCATATATTCCCTCCAAAAATAAAATTTATTTATATAATTTTTCATTTACATGCAGTTATTGTACCATATTATTAAGGAATTTAAAGACAATTTATGACCTGTTAATAACTTGGTGATAATAAACGCTATTTCCTCTTTGTGAAAATGAGCAAAAAGAAGGAACTGCCAAAATGACAATTCCCCAATACGAGATAAAAATGAAAAAGAAATATATTATTCCCTGTTTTCAGGAACATATCTTTTGATTTTACTGGTTGTAGTTTTAACAAATTCTTTATTTCGGAGTTTAACCTCTTTAATTTTCTTATAGTCAACAAGTTTTGCGTTTACGTCCCTGATCATTTCACGAACTTTTGCTTCAACAAATTCAGGGTCGGATTTCCCGAACTCAGCCTGTACTGCTTCAGGGTCCGGATATATAATAGCAGTTATTGTTTCTTCCTTTGAGCCTTCCTGAATATCACCATATACCATTGATTCAATTACGAAGGGGCAGATATTTATCAGGAGTTCGATTTCTTCGGGGTATATATTTTTACCATTCTGAGTTACAATTACGCATTTTTTACGACCTGTGATAAAGATAAAACCTGCATCATCCATATAGCCCATGTCGCCTGTATGGAAATAGCCGCCTCCGAAAATCTCTTTGTTAAGTTCAGGTTCATCAAGATAGCCAACCATTACATTAGGGCCTTTTGCAACAATTTCACCAATTCCTTCTTCGTTGGGTTCCCATATCTGAACTTCAACTCCCGGAATAGCTTTTCCGGCTGAAGCATCAATGAAATCTGTATCACTGTTTACAGACAATATAGGAGATGTTTCTGTAAGTCCATAACCCTGGAAGAAATTAAGACCTATATTTCTATAAAATTCAGCAACTTCAGGTGTCATTGCAGCTGCGCCGCTAATGAACATTCTGATTGTGCCCCCGAGACCCTCATATATTGAATGGAACAGTTTTTTACGAACATCAATTTTTAATTTCATGAGGAAATTCGAAATTTTAAGAGCAGTTCTGAGTTTATCTGCGGAGCCACCTAGTTCAGCCTTTTTCCAAAGCTTTTTATACATACCTTCAAAGAGGAGGGGAACACCAATCAAAATTGTTGATTCTGATTCTTTAAGATTATCAACTATATGCTTCAAACCTTCGCAATATGCTATAGAAGCGCCCATATAAATCGGCAGTAGATATCCGCATGTACTTTCAAATGTGTGGTGAAGGGGTAGTAATGATAGAAAACGATCACTTTCATCCATATATATTACTGAAACAGCTGATGAAATATTGGATGCAATATTGTAATGAGTTAATTTTGCTGCTTTTGAAGTAGAGGTTGTTGCAGAAGTAAAAAGTAAAATTCTTATAGCGTTCGGATCTATAACTACATCCAGATACTCACGATTACCTTTTTCGAGTTCCTCTTTTCCAATAGCAATCAAGGCATCGTAAGATAGGAAATTTCCCGAAGCATCTTCAGGTTTCAAGTCCATACCAATGAAGTACTTAACTGCGTCTGTTTTTTTAGAAACTTCTTCCATTTCTTCTCGTTTTTTACCGGAATAAATGATTGCTGAAGGAGTAACTCGGTCAACAATATTCATGATTTCATGAATTGGAAGCAATTTATCAATCGGAACCACTGTTCCTACGCCGTTGACAATTGCCATATAACCTACAGCCCATCTGTAACGGTTTTCTCCGATAACTGAAAGCTTGGTATCTTTGAGACCAAGTTTAACTAATGCTGTGCCAAGATACTCAACTTCTTTTACATAGTCTTTGTATATGACTGTTTCATATTTTTTTGTTTCTTTACTTTTCTCCAGGAATAGTGGATTATCCCCAAAAAGCTTAAGGCCGCTGTATAGCATATCCTTAAGGTCTGTAATCTTCCTTGAAGATGTGTAAATAGGATCAAAACCTTTTCTCATATTTATACCTCCGAATATAAAATTATGGTTAATTATGGCAATACCTGTTGATAATGTTAGTTTAACATATTATCATTAAACTTGGTAGTTGGTCATATAAACTAGTACCAATTAGGTGTGTTAGGTAATAAAAAACGCCCCTGAAGGCGCTTTTTAAATAAAATCAGAAATTGTGCTTTGATTATTCGTCCAGTTTGTTACATATCAAATGTTATTTTGGCTTTTTAGCATTGGTTATTCTGAAAACAATAGGGTTAGGCCAGTTTCTGGATGAATATGGACGGAATGTACGGCGGGCATCAATGTGGAGTCCGTTTTCGTCCTGTGTCCATCTGGTTTCATTATCAGCTTCGGGATGATGTTCCCAGACTTTTCCGGATTGCCCGACTATTTCTATTTTAGAAATTTTAGTTGCTGCTACATTTTTTATAGTGTAAGTTCGTCTTTCAGCATGGGGCCAGGGGTCGTTCATTACAAAGGCATAAACAGTATCGGTATTTTTTTTACGTGTAAAGAAGAACCCTTCTTCCTGAGGAACATGCCATGGACGCACCTCATAAATTGCTTCATCGCAGAAAAACATAAATAGGCCTATTTCCTGAAGAATTCGTTCTTGTTCATATGGAATCTCGCCATAATGATTGGGAGAAATATTTATTACTAGGTTTCCGCCTTTAGCCCGAGTTTCAATAAGAAGATTAATAATGTCTGTGCCTGAACGATATTCTTCATTAGTTGCTTTATAGTTCCAGGAGTTACCCATAAAATAGCAGGCTTCCCAGGGTTCATCTATAATATCTTCAGGTAATCGGATTTCAGGTGTGGGCATTTCACTGCGGGAAATAACAGCATCCGGATTTAATTCCCAAACAATGTCCTTTAAATTTGCCGGAGGACCATCGAAGAAAACAGTTTCAATCGGACCATAATTTTCAAACAGCTCACGTATCTGAGCTTCGTTATATTCCATTAATCCCGGATTATTGACAGGGATAACTTCAGGAGTCATAAAGTGAAGTTCTTTGCCGGCATTTAACAGCCATGTGAAATCAAGCGGAGAGAAATAGATTCCGGTGCTGATACCGACGGCGCGGAATGAATTCATTATGTCCTTAGTGACATCTTTACCAAAAGGTGTATTCATTATGTTGAAATCTGTGGTTTTTGTATCATACATGCAAAATCCGGCATGATGCTTCGTTGTGAAAAGTGAGTATCTGATACCTGCTGTCTTTGCAAGACGCGCCCAATCATCCGGATTAAACCGGTATGGATAAAATTGTGAAGGCAGTTCTTCATAAAGTTTTCGAAGCTGTTCCTTGTCTGCTCCAATCATCCAATGAGAAATAACCGAACCCAAAATAGAGTCAATACTCCAGTGAATGAATAGCCCAAGACCCTGGTCAAGAAACCATTCTTCACGTTCAGGCCGGTTGCCATCAGATTTATCAAGAATCTTAATAGTTATGTCAATAGTTTCTTTTCTTTTTTTAGTAGTCATAAAGTACCCCCGCTTCGTAAATTATAAATCTATGTAATCATCAAGTAAAGACTTTTACAAAAAACTCTTAGGGAGATTATTCAAAAAAATATTACTGAAACATTTCACTGGGTTTTTCTAAAAAAGTGGGTGTGCAACAAGGTATTCAATGTATAATGAGGTATATCATTTTTAGGGGGACAGTATGGATAAACCGGTAGAAATTGCTATTGTAGGATGCGGGAGCAGAGGTAGGGTATATTCCAAGTATGCTTTGGAACGACCTGATAAAATGAAAATAACAGCCATTGCTGAACCAGTTGAGTACAGACGGAAGATGACAGGGGATATGTTTAGTGTGGATAACGATAAGCGGTTTGACTCGTGTGAAGCATTTATTAAGTCTGGAATAAAAGTTGATGCAGTTATAAACGGTACAATGGATCAGCATCATTATGAAACTGCAAAAATGATTCTAAATGCAGGGATTGATATGCTTATTGAGAAACCGGTTTGTTTAAATAAAACTGAGTTAATGGAGCTCTACAACCTTTCAATAGAGAAAGACTGCAAGGTTATGGTTTGCCATGTTCTTCGATATGCTCCTTTTTATGTCGAAATTAAAAAGCGCATACTTGCCGGTGAAATTGGTGAAATAACATCAATGGTAACTGAAGAGAATGTCAGTTTCCATCACTATTCCACAGCTTTTATTCGAGGGAAATGGGGCAACAGCGATATATGCGGTTCTCAGATGATGATGTCAAAGTGCTGCCATGATCTAGATATTATTACCTGGATGAAGAATGATTCCCAACCTGTTTATGTAGCTAGTCTGGGAGGTTTATATAATTTTATTGATAAAAAGTTTCCAAAAGGTGCAGGGCTAAAGTGTACAGTAGATTGTGAAATAGCTGAGCAGTGTGAATATGGTGCGAAAAAAATGTATGTAGATTATAACAAGTGGGGATACTACGCTAGAGAATACCTGGATACATTTGAGGACAGAGATACAAAGGAATGTCTTTTATGGAGTCTTGGTGAAAACAATCCTTACGGAAAGTGCGTGTGGAAATGTGATAATAATGTTGTTGACCACCAGACTGTCATTATCGAATTTGAAGATGGTTGTACAGTAAGTCATAATCTTCTTGGGGCAACAGCAAAACCTGAAAGAACCATTCATATTATAGGTACTAAAGGCGAAATATATGGTGAAATGGAAGGTAAGACTCTCTATGTAAGAAAACCTGATATGACTCAGCCTGATTTATATTCTGAAGAAAAGGTAACTATAAATGTAGATACTAGTGGACATGGCGGCGGAGATGCCAGACTTGCAGAAGATTTTATAGAATTTATAAAGGGCGGTGCTACATCAATATCTACAACTGATCTAGGGGATTCAATTTATGGTCATTTGATAGGGTTTAATGCACATGAGGCTATGATGAATAAAAAAGTGGTTAAGATTGAGAGGTTGAATAATGAGTAAATATTTAATGAGTTTGCAAAATGCCTGCGATTACATTAAAAACCAGATTTCCGGACAACCGGAAGTTGGCATGGTTTTGGGCTCCGGGCTCGGAACGCTTGCAGAGCAGATAGTGAATCCAATAATTATAGATTACAAGGATATTCCTGAATTTCCTGTTTCTACTGTAAAAGGGCATGCAGGAAAACTTATTTATGGTGAACTTTCAGGTAAAAAAGTATTGGCTATGAAAGGGAGATTTCACTTTTATGAAGGTTATGATATGCAAAGAGCAGCTTTTGGAATACGAGTGATGAAACTGCTTGGAATAAATGATGTCATAATAACCAATGCTGCTGGTGGTATAAATGAAAGTTTTACAGAGGGATGCTTGATGCTGATAACTGATCATATTGGTTTTATCGGACCATCTCCTTTAGCAGGACCAAATATTGATGAATTCGGCCCGCGTTTTCCTGATATGTGTGAAATTTATAGTAAGAAACATATTGCAACAGCTGTTGATAGCGCAGAAGAAATTGGTTTATCTATAGAAAAGGGAATATATTGTTTTGCCCAGGGACCACAATATGAAACTCCGGCTGAAATTCGAGCTATGAGAATTCTAGGTTCTGATGCTGTTGGAATGTCAACTGTACCTGAAGCTGTAGCGGCAAACCATGCAGGTATGAATGTTCTTGGGATATCCTGCATAACCAATATGGCTGCGGGAATGCTTGATAAGCCACTTTCTCATGCAGAAGTAATGGAAACAACTGCACGTGTTCGCGACCAGTTCATGAAATATGTAAAAACGATTATTAGTAAAATGGAGGTTTAGAATGGAATATTTAATTAGAGATATATCTTTGGCTGAAGAGGGGGCTCAGAAGATTTCATGGGTAAAGAGCAGAATGCCTATTCTTTCTGCACTAGAAGAAGAATTTAGAAAAGAAAAGCCATTTAAAGGGCTTAAAATAACTGTATCTGTTCATTTAGAGGCAAAGACAGCATACCTTGCAAAGGTATTGCATGCGGGTGGAGCATATGTGAGGGTTACCGGAAGCAATCCATTGTCTACTCAGGATGCCATAACTGCAGCTTTAGTAAAAGATGGCCTTGAAGTATTTGCATGGTATAAGGCTACACCTGAAGAATATGATATGCATATCCGAAAAGCGCTGGAATTCGGACCGGACATAATTATTGATGATGGCGGAGATTTAGTAAACCTTTTGCACACAGATATGGCTGAGCTAAGTGGTAATATACTCGGAGGATGTGAAGAAACTACAACAGGAGTCATAAGACTCAAGGCACTGGAAAGAGACAAAAAGTTGAAGTTCCCCATGTTTGCTGTAAATGATGCAGACTGCAAACACCTTTTTGATAATAGATATGGAACCGGACAGTCAGTTTGGGATGGTATTATGAGGACTACAAACTTGAATGTTGCCGGAAAAACAGCTGTAGTTGCAGGATATGGTTGGTGCGGTAAGGGTGTTGCAGCAAGAGCAAAAGGTCTCGGCGCAAAAGTAATAGTTACTGAAATAGACCCTGTAAAGGCATGTGAAGCAACTATGGATGGCTTTAGTGTAATGCCAATGATAGAAGCAGCACCGCTTGGTGATTTCTTTGTCACTGTTACAGGCTGCAAAAATGTTATTGAGTCCAAACATTTTATGAAAATGAAAAGTGGAGCGATTCTCAGTAATGCCGGACATTTTAATGTGGAGATTGCAATGGATCAACTTGAAGAAAGTGCAGTACTTAAAATTGACCAGCGACATAATATTGTTGGCTATGAAATGCCTAGTGGAAGAATTATAAATGTACTCGGGGAGGGACGTCTTGTAAATTTGGCCTGCGGAGACGGACATCCTGCAGAAATAATGGATATGAGCTTTGCAGTACAGGCGCTTACGGCCAAGTTTATTGCTGAAGAAGCTGAATATTTAGATACAGCAGTTTTAAAAGTGCCCGAACAGATAGACAGTTTTGTAGCCCAGAGAGCATTGAAGGGTATGGGTGTAGCAATTGATGATTTGACAGAAGAGCAGGAAAATTATCTAAATAGCTGGAAAGTGTAAATTATAAAACGGGAATATATACCTGTGAAAGGGCTTTGAATGGATATACTAATAAAAAATGTCAGGATAATAACCGGTGACTCAGTTTTAATGGATGCCGGAACAGGTAATATCGGAATAACCGGAGATTCAATTTCCTATATCGGCTCTGAAGATAAACAGGCAGCCAGAGTTATAAACGGCAAAGGTATGATAGCTATGCCGGGGCTTCAAAATGCTCATACACACACTTCAATGGTTCTTATGAGAAATTACATTACTGACAAACCTCTTGAAAAATGGCTTGAAGAGGGAATATTTCCAATCGAAGCAAAATTGAATAAGAAACATATTAAGAATGGTTCTCTGCTTGCACTTACTGAGATGATAAAAAGTGGAACAACGTCTTTTCTGGACATGTACTATGAGGTAGATACAACTGCAGAGGCTGTCTTAAAAGCGGGAATTCGCGCAAATATATCTCTTGGACTGCTAACGTCTCATGATAAAGAAAATAATCTGGAAAACTCTAAAACTGAATGGAAAAATTTTCATAATACCTACAATGGAGCCGGTGGTGGTTTACTAAGAACATCTCTTGAGGTGCATTCTGTATATCTGTATGACGAAAAAGGGCTTATGGATTCAGCTGACTTTGCAGCAGAAACAGGTACAATGATCCATTGCCATTTAAGTGAAACCCGTTCAGAAGTGGAAAACAGCATAGCCAAATATGGTGTCAGCCCCATAAGAGAATTTCTAAAATGCGGATTACTGGATGTACCAACTACCGCAGCACATACAATTTGGATTGATGATGAGGAAATGGACATTATTCTTGAAAAGGGTGTTGTTCCTGTTCATTGTGCATCAAGTAATATGTTCCTTGGAAGTGGATTTGCACCTGTTCCTAAAATGCTAAAAAAAGGTATTCCTGTTGCCATAGGAACTGACGGAGCTGCATCAAATAATAATTTAGATATGATTAAGGAAATGGCTTTTACAGCATTGATTCATAAAGGTAATAACCTTGACCCTACTTTAGTTAATTCAACTGAAACTGTTTCAATGGCAACTGCCAATGGAGCGAGAGCAATCGGATTTAAAGATACCGGAATGCTAAAAGAGGGATATAAAGCAGACTTGATATTAATTGATAGTGATAAAGCGCATAACACACCGCTTTTAAATCCACTAAACGCATTGATATACAGCACAAAAGGGTCAGACGTAGATACTGTTATTGTAAATGGGAAAATTCTCATGGAAAATAGAGAATTGAAAACTCTTGATGAGGAAAAAATAAAGTATAATGCTCGTCAAAGTGCAGTAGAACTAATATAAATTGAAAAGAGGAATTAATGAGCTTCAGATTGCTGCCAGGTAAACCTGAACTATATCATGGTACCAATAAGAGCCGCCCATATTTTGAGGGATGGTATTTTAAACTGAGTTCGCCGGAAGATGACTTTTCTCTTGCGGTTATTCCGGGTGTTAGTGTGGGCCAAGATGAAAAAGATGACCATAGTTTCATACAGGTGCTTTTTAGGAATGAAAGTCACTATGTCAAATTCCCAAGAGATAAGTTCAAGTGCAAAAAAGACGAATTTAAATTAAAAGTCGGTCAAAATTCATTTTCTATAGACAGATTGATAGTTGACATAACGGATAACGAATTTCATATTAGCGCTGAATTAAACTTCAGTAATCACATTCAGCTCGAAACAAATTTATATTCACCCTCCATTATGGGCCCGTTTTCATATCTTCCGGGAATGCAGTGTAACCATGGTGTACTGAGTCTTGATTGTAAGGTGAGCGGGGTAGTTAATATAAACGGCAGAAGTTATAATATTAAGGGATATAACGGATATATAGAAAAAGACTGGGGAAGTGAATTTCCTAAAAGTTGGCTTTGGCTGCAGTGTAATGGGCCTTATGGTGATTCCGGTAGATTTTCAATGATGTGTTCTATTGCTAGTATCCCTATAGGGCTTATTAAGTTTAAGGGATTGATTGCATATGTTTATATTGATGGTAAACAGATACTGTTTTCAACATATAATTTTTCTAAAATTAAAAAAATTATTAAAAGAGATAAAGGCGTTGAAGTTATTTTAAAAAAATCAGGATATGAGCTTCATATAAAAGCTGCAGCATCTGATGATTCTGTTCTTAAGGCCCCTGAAGCCGGGGAAATGAAAAGGGAAATTCTAGAAAGTATAAAAGCAAATATTGATATTGTCCTGTATCAATTTGGAAAAGAAATATTTAGTAGTTCATATAGCTGTGGTGGGTTGGAAACATCGGAAATAAGTAGCATTATTAGTTAATCAATATATAACAGCTTGTAATACCATAGTAGTCTTCTTTTATTCAAACCGTCGTACGTATCAACCCCGATGTATTGAAATTCTCATATTCTCTTAGTTTCATAAAGGGCGGCCATTATTCTTAATAATCGGCAAACTCACATCATGTGGATTTGTCGATTATTAATATTTATATGATTTGGCGACAGCTCCGGCTGACCGTATGTTTTCCGGTAAAGAACCAGGAGGAAGAACACAGCCTGAACCAAGTATGAAGGAACCGTTTTTTCCGGCCCCATTTATACAGCCCAATGCTTCAGCGGATATTTCCTGCTCTGTACTGTTCATAAATGAGAGAGTATCAATTCCGCCCATAAGAGGATAATCATCAGGAACTGCATTACGGGCATCTGCGCAGGAAAAACCGCCCAGAGGGTCAAGGGGGGCAATACAGTCTAGTCCTGTTTCTACAAGATCACTCATAACCGGAAGTATGTTGCCGCAGTTATGACAATAGATTTTCACATCCGGATCATAATTATGCAGTTCGTCACAAACCTCTTTAAACCGAGGTTTAATAAAATCTCTGAATATTTTAGGTGATATGACATTCATATTCGCAGTAGAGTCATTTAAGCGAAGAATTTTGAGTCCATTGTCTATACAGAACTTGCCTTTTTCGATTGCAATTGCAACACCCTTATCCATAATTGCATGAACCAATTCAGGGTTATCATAAAAATCCATTAAAGCCATAGCGCCACTTCTAAAATAAGAATAGAAGGACAAGGTCGGAGACGCAGAATTTCCCACAATTGCTATACCTTCAGACTCATTTAATATCTTTAAGAAGAGGTTGTCAAATCCCAGTTCCTTATAAAATGTTTTGTCAGGTACTGCAATTCGTTTTGCGTCTTTTAAGTCAACGGCAAGGGGAGACTTTTGTTTCCAGAACTGAAGGAAAGCAATAGTATATTCGTCCTCAATATTTATTGAATTGTCTTCAAAAAGATAAGTGGATAACCCGCCTTTTGTATCTATTTTACCTATGGGACCATTAGGTCCGATATGATATAAATCACCATTGTTATCTTTTTTTATATTACGTTCAGGGAATCTAAAAATTCTGATTCCATCTAGTTTGCATAATTTACCGGCATTTAGAAGAACTTCCATTGCTTTGTATGAGTCTGATAAAACATCTAAGAGGGAAGTGCCGGTAATTTCACATGCTAGTTTAACCCATATTTTGGGCATGTATGGAACATGGTCTGTCTTTTCTTTTGATAGTGCATTATATATTCTTTCAAAACCAGTCATATTAAAGCTCCCGTTTTTTAAAGCGTAGTAAAGCAGAGGAAATCATAATACCTATGAAAATAATTGTTACTGCAGCAGGCCAAATTATTTCACTGCCCGTCGTTGAACCATCTAGTAAACCTACAGGCAAGGACATCAGATGACCTGGTAGAAATTTAGCTGCTTTGCCAAAAAAGTCAGTGAGTGGAAGAAATACAAGTAATCCGAAACCTGCAAACGCTCCCGGACCGGCTGATTTAGCAACTGCACTTGCAGAAAAGGCAGCTGTCATTATCAGCAAACCAAAAAGATAAATAGATAGTGCAGAAACAAATAATCCTGCAAAATACCACTCACCGAAAAGTATCCATATACCGACAATAGTCAATAAAGTATACATAACGAAAGAAAATGTATACATCAGCAGACCATTTAGATATTTAGAGAAGAAAAAGTCCATTCGGGAAACACCTTTTGATAGTACTAGTAGAATAGTTCCTTTTTTAATCTCGGTTGATATTGAACCCATGAAAATTATAATAAGTGCAAAAAATGCATTTGTCACATTGCTGATGAACTGAATGTAAGCATCTGCCATTACCGGCTCAGGCATTTCAATAATGATGCCCATGTCGGGTATAGCCTGTAGTATTTGAGGCAGATAACGGGCGATAGGGGCATTAAAAACAGCAAAGAAAGCAAAAACACCGAATAGTACATAAAACCGGTATGTTTTAAAAAACTCATAAAATTCTTTTTTAAAAAAACTTAATCTCATCAGCCATTCACCACCTTTACAAAAATATCTTCAAGGGTTGGTTCTGATTGTTCATATTTTACAAGTGCAACATCAGCTTCGGTCAGAAGATGGGGAATCTCACGTCCCGCAAGTTTATCATCATTAGCAGCAATTGAGTATTGTACCCCTTCAAAAGTGAAATCCTGTACCCATGGAGCCTCGTTAAGCAATTTTGTTAACACATCTGATACTGTATCGATTTCAAGATTAATCCTGCTTCTTCCGCCTAGGGCTGAAATATCATTAATGCTTCCTTCAAGAAGAAGTTTACCTTCATTTATGATTGCTGCATGATCACATATTCTTTCTACATCAGACAGGATATGTGTTGAGAAGAAAATTGTTTTACTGCCTTTTAATGATGCTAGCATGTCGAGGATATCTTTTCTTCCCATGGGGTCAAGTGCACTTACCGGTTCATCAAGAATCAGAACGGCAGGGTCATTTACAAGTGCCTGAGCAATACCCAGACGTTGTTTCATTCCCCTGGAGTAGGCTCCGAGTTTCCTGTTTTTAACATTGTAAAGCCCGGTATTCCTAAGTAAATCCTGAATACCGTTAGTCTTGCGCTTTTGGAAATGTGCACACATTTCAAGGAACTCCTGTCCACTCATGTACTTGTAATAAGAGGGGGCTTCAGGAAGAAATCCTATATTCTGCATATAACTTGTGTCACCGAAATTAACTTTTTGACCCATCACCTCAAAATAACCGCTGTCAGGTTTTAAAAATCCTGTAAGCATTTTAATTGTTGTAGTTTTACCGGCACCGTTAGGACCAAGGAAACCATATAAAGATCCTTCAGGAACATTGATTCCAAGGTTATCTACGGCAACAACATTTTTAAAATGCTTTGTAAGCTTTTCAGTCTTAATTATTGACATGTTTTTACCCCCATGTTTATCCATATATAAATTACTACTTAATATTACCATCTGTTTTGTATGTAATAGTATTATAAACCACAAAACCAGCAACTTATATTATGAATTATACAGATTTTAGATTTTTAATAAACCTTAATGATGTAATGACTTATATGAAATAGATTTATACTTGTCAATAATAATTAAATGACTTATACTTAGCTTGACCTCTTAGTAGTAGGTCATAAATGTTAAAGATAAAGGGGTAGATATGACTAAAGCTTCCAAAAATAAAAAGCTTCGGCACGAGAAATTGTTGAAAATAATTGAAACAGAACCCTTTTTAACAGACGAGGAAATTGCGAAAAGACTAGATGTCAGCATACCGACAGTCAGACTCGACCGTTTGGAACTGGGTATCAGGGAATTACGTGAGAGAATTAAGGATATGGCACGCAGAACCCAGGAAAAAGTCAGAGCACTTGCAGGTAAAGATATTGTTGGAGAGTTACTGGATCTTGATTTGAATGAACGCGGAGTGGCTGTATTTGAAACGAACAAAGAGATGACATTTGAAAGATCAAATGTAGTACGCGGCCATTACATTTATGCATTTGCTGAGTCAACAGCCATTTCGGTTATTGATGCGGATGTTGCCCTTGTGGGTGTAGCAAATATCAAATATAAGGTTCCGGTATATGTGGGTGAGAAGCTGGTGGCTAAGGCTGAGGTAAAGAGAATAAGAAGTAGTAATTTTGTCGTTTGGGTACTTGTTTACAGAGACCGTAAAGAAGTGTTCAGAGGCAAATTCATATTAATAACCGTATAGCTGGAGGTAAAAAGTTTGAGGATATTGGTAGATGCAATGGGCGGAGATAATGCGCCGGTCGCCATTGTCAAAGGTTGCGTTGATGCAGTAAACCATGAAGATGGGTACGACATCACTCTCATTGGCGATGAAACCAGAATAAAGGAGATTCTCAGTAATGAGAATTATGATAATAGTAGAATCGAAATACGTCATGCTTCAGAAGTAATAACCAATGAAGACAAACCTACTGTAGCCATAAAAAATAAAAAGGATTCATCTTTGGTTGTTGGTTTTAATATGTTGAAGAAGAATGAGGGAGACGCATTTCTATCCGCAGGGAATACCGGTGCAATCCTGACAGCATCATTGCTTCTAATAGGAAGAATAAAGGGTGTTTTGAGACCTGCATTGGGAGCGATAATTCCTACTAAAGGTGGAGAAACTTTACTAATTGATGCAGGATTGAATTCTGCAGTTCGCCCCGAAAGCTATGTGCAGTTTGCTCATTTTGGAACAGAATACATGTCTGCCCTTTATGGAATTGATAAACCCAAGGTAGGGCTGATAAATATAGGACATGAAGATGCTAAGGGCACTCCGGAAGTTAAAGAAGCTAATGAGCTCTTAAAACAAACTGATGTTAATTATGTGGGCAACCTTGAAGGAAACGATGTAATAAACGGCAAAGCCAAGGTAGTTTTATGTGATGGATTTGTCGGGAATATACTTCTTAAGTTTTTTGAAGGAACAGGAAGATACTTCCTCGGTTCTTTAAAAGGCATTATGAAAAAAAATATTTTTTCTAAGATTGCAGGATTGATTCTTAAAAAAGATTTGAAAAAGTTTTTTGCGCCAATGGATACAGATGTAGTAGGTGGAGCACCTGTTTTGGGTATTAATGGACTAATTATGAAAAGCCACGGCAGTTCAAAAGCTGTTACTATAAAAAATGTTGTATCTAAAACAGCCAGACTGGCAAAGGCTGATATTACAAAGCATATTAAAATGAGTCTTGAAGGAGAAATTTAATGGGTAAAATTGCATTTGTTTTTCCCGGACAGGGAGCCCAGTATGTGGGCATGGCGAAGGATATTGTTGAGAATTATCCTGAGGCAATGAAAGTTTTTGAAAAAGCATCTGAAAAACTTGGATTTGATATGAAAAAACTGGTTTTTGAAGGTCCTGAAGAAAAGCTAAAAATAACAAAGAATACTCAACCTGCTATTTTAACGGCAAGCTGGGCAATATATAAAGCAGTACAATCCGCAGGTGTAATGCCGGATTATACAGCTGGGTTAAGTCTTGGAGAGTTTACTGCACATGTACTTGCAGGTTCACTAGATTTTGAAGATGCAGTTGCATTAGTTGAAAAACGTGGTGAATTTATGCAAGAAGAAGTACCTGAAGGAGTGGGCGGGATGACTGCGGTTCTTGCACTTGATGAAGAAACAGTTGAATCTGTTTGCAAGGAAGTTGCTGAAATAGGCTATGTTGCATGTGCTAACTATAACTGTCCTGGGCAGATTGTAATTTCAGGTGAATTGGCGGCATTGGAGGCAGCAGGGAAAATTCTTGCGAAAAAGGGTGCAAAACGTGTAATTCCTTTAAAGGTAAGCGCTCCTTTCCACTGCGATTTGCTTAAAGGAGCAGGTAATAGGCTTTCTACAGAGCTGGACTCAATCACTTTTAACGATATGGATATCCCTGTTTATGCGAATGTTACAGGAGAAAAAGTCAGCTCAGTAAATGATATCAGACAACTGCTGGTTGATCAGGTCAGCAACACTGTAAAATGGACTAATACAATTAAGAATATGATTGCAGATGGAGTTGATACGTTTATCGAAATTGGACCGGGTAAAGTTTTAAGCGGTTTGATTAAGAAAACGGACAGAAGTGTTACTATTATGAATGTAGAAAATATGGAGACACTTGAAACTGTTATTGGTTTTCTGAAAGCGGTGTAGCGATGGATTTTAAAGGTAAAAATGTATTGGTAACGGGGGCAAGCAGAGGAATAGGTAAGCATATAGCAGAAGCATTCGCTCTTCTTGGAGCCAATGTACTGTTAAATGCAAGTCGTGAATCAGACCATTTCAATGCTGTACTCGATGAGTTTAATAAAGCAGGATACTCAAGTGCGGGATATGCCTGTGATGTATCTGATTCAGAAGCTGTAAAAAGTATGTTTAACTACGCAACAGAGAAATTCGGCAAAGTGGATATACTGGTTAATAATGCCGGTATTACAAGGGATATGCTGCTCATGAAAATGACTGAAGATGAGTGGGACAGTGTGCTCGATATTAACCTTAAGGGTGTATTTAACTGTTCTAAAGCTGCAATAAGACCTATGATGAAAAACCGATGGGGAAGAATTATTAATATTTCATCAATAGTTGGTTTAATCGGCAATCCCGGACAGGCAAACTATGCAGCATCAAAGGCCGGAATGATTGGTTTTAGTAAATCGGTTGCAAAAGAAGTTGGTAAAAAGGGTATTACTTGCAATGTTGTAGCTCCGGGGTTTATTGAGAGTGATATGACGGCAGCTTTAAGTGATGAATTAAAGGCTAAATATCTGGAAGGAATTCCTGTAAACAGATTTGGGCAGGCAGCTGATGTTGCAAAAGCTGTTATATTTCTTGCCGGTGATGATTCATCCTTTATTACAGGACAGGTTATAAATGTTGACGGTGGAATGGTAATGTAATATATTTGCATTACCATCTAATATAAAAAAAGTATTATGGAGGTTAGTTAAATGGTATTTGAAAAGGTAAAAGGAATTATAGTTGACCAATTGGGCGTTGATGAAGATCAGGTAGTTCTTGAAGCATCATTCATTGAAGATCTTGGTGCAGATTCACTTGATATAGTAGAACTTATCATGTCTATGGAAGATGAATTCGGCGTGGATATCCCTGATACAGATGCTGAAAAAATCGCTAAAGTTAAAGACGCAGTTAACTACATTACAAACAATCAGTAAAAATTGCCCCTGCGGGGGCTTTTTTTGCTTGGTTTTCAGAGATTATCGATGTGATATTTTCTGATTATTAAGATATCCGGGAACGGTATGAGTCGTCCATAAGGATATCTATTGAGTATGCCTGAAAAAGGTTACTCATGGTGAAAGGACATTTTAATATGGCAAAGAGAAGAGTGGTGGTCACCGGTGCCGGTGTTATTTCATCTCTTGGATTCAATATAGATGAATTCTGGAGTAATATTAAAGCCGGTAAAAACGGGATAACCTTTGTGGAAAGGTTTAATACTGAAAACCTTCCCACAAAGGTTGCGGCGGAGATAAAGGATTTTGACCCTACACAATTTATGGATAGAAAAGAAGCGAGGCGTCTTGACAGATTTGCTCAGTTTGCGTTGGCTGCAGCCCTTGAAGCATATAAAAATTCCGGGCTTGATGAAATTGAATTTGATAAAACCAGAATGGCCGTTCATGTAGCTTCGGGTGTTGGCGGAGCAACTACAAATGAAGCACAATACAATCTTTTCCTTGAAAAGGGAGCCAAGCGAATCAGCCCGTTTTCAGTAACAATGATTATTGCTAATATGGCAGCTGGTAAAATAGCTATTGAGTTAGGAGCCAAAGGTCCTGCAGAGTGTGTTGTTACAGCATGTGCATCTTCTACTTATGCAGTTGGAAACGCATTTAAACTTATTCAGCACGATGATGCTGATGTCGTTGTTGCAGGTGGCTCTGAAGCAGGTTTAACAGAATATGGCTTATCTGGATTCGCAGCCAACAGATCCATATCTTTTGGTGGAGATCCGAATGAAGCCTGTAAGCCATTTGATAAAAACAGAAGTGGGTTTGTTATGGGTGAAGGTGGTGCAATCTTGATTCTTGAAGAGTTGCAACATGCGATTAAAAGAGGCGCCAATATAATAGCAGAGGTAGTTGGTTATGCAGCAACATGTGATGCATACCATATTACAGCGCCTGACCCAGAAGGTGACGGAGCCTACAGATGTATGCAAAATGCCTTGAAGAATGCAGGTATTAAAACTTCAGATATTGATTACATAAATGCTCATGGAACCGGAACTGTACTTAATGATACAACTGAAGCAATGGCAATTAAACGTCTTTTTGGTGAAGATGAAAAGAATGTTTCAATCAGTGCGACTAAATCAATGACTGGTCATAGTCTGGGGGCTGTTGGTGCATTGGAAGCAATAATAACTGCTTATTCTATTAAAGAGGATTTCCTTCCTCCTACAATAAACCTCACAGAACAGGACCCTGCATGTGGGTTGACTGATATAGTCACAACCATAGGCCGTAAGAAAAAAATAAATTATGCCATGTCAAATTCATTTGGATTCGGCGGTCATAATGCAACTTTGATATTAAAGAAATTTAGCTAATATGTTAGACAGAAAAAATATAAGAAATATAGAAAAAGCAATTGGTTATTCATTTTTTGATAAAGAATTGCTAATGAAGGCAATAACTCACAGTTCACATGATCAGCATCATAATTATGAAAAGCTGGAATTTTTAGGCGACTCAGTCTTGCAGATTATAATAAGTAGATTTCTTTTTGATAAACATCATTATCTCAGTGAAGGAGAAATGACTGTTACCAGAGCATATGCGGTTTGCGGTGAGACACTTGGAAGAGCAGGCAGTGATATGCAGATGGATAAGTATATATTCATAGGTTCATCTGGTAAGAAGAAAAAAATCAATAAAAATAAATCTGTTTTAGCAGATGTTTTTGAATCACTAACAGCTGCAATCTATCTTGACAGTGGATTAGAAGAAGCTGAGAATTTTGTTTTAGGAAAACTATCACGCTATGTAAATGAGTATGCCAATTCAGGAGATAACAAAGATTATAAAACCAAGCTTCAGCATATAACACAAGATTTATTCAGCGTGGAACCAAAATATGAACTCCGAAGCGAAAAAGGGCCTGCACATGACAGAACTTTCAGTATAGAAGTATGTGTCAACGGTAATCATTGCGGAAAAGGCAAAGGCAAAAGCAAAAAGAAAGCACAGCAGGACGCAGCCATGAATGCTCTCAAACGTTACGAACGCAAAGGCTCCTTTTAATTCGGAAATCATGGTTGGGACACTTGTTCGATAAGTGCGGTATTCTTACTAAAATCATTTATGTGTCAAATTTATTATTTGTAAATTTTGCTAATCGTTATAAAATCAGAAATTGTCCCGACCACAATTGCTCGAAAGGTTAGTATTAATGCTAAATGGGTGGGTTTTGAGAGAAGTACGGCTGCGGGGGTTGGTAAGAATACCATGGAATATAGAGGCTGGTTATGTTAAAATAACTTAAGACTACAGCCTGCGGGGGAACTTAATGTATTTAAAGAGAATTGAACTTCAGGGGTTTAAATCTTTTGCCGGTAAAACGGTGCTGGAATTCAATAAAGGGATAACAAGCGTTGTTGGACCAAACGGAAGTGGAAAAAGCAATATTGCTGACGCTGTCCGCTGGGTTCTTGGAGAGCAAAGTGCGAAACAATTACGTGGCTCCAAGATGTTCGATGTTATCTTTTCGGGTACACAATTTAGAAAGTCTGTAGGTTTTGCCGAAGTTACACTTGTTGTAGATAATACAAATGGCAAACTCCCGGTTGAGTATACAGAAGTTGCAGTCAGACGACGTCTTTACAGGTCAGGTGAAAGTGATTATTCAATTAACAACAACACATGCCGGTTAAAGGATATCAGGGAACTGTTTCTTGATACAGGTGTGGGTAGGAATGGTTATTCAATAATCAGTCAGGGAAAAGTTCAGGAAATACTAAGTCAAAAAAGTGAAGACCGCAGGGGTATATTCGAAGAAGCTGCCGGAATTATGAAATATAAAGTCCGTAAGCTTGAAGCTACGAGAAAACTTGAAAGAACTGAGCAGAATCTTCTGCGAATCGGTGATATCGTACATGAACTTGCCATTCAACTTGAACCACTAAAAGAACAATCTACCAAGGCGCGTGAATTCCTAGAATTAAGAGAAGTACTCCAAAAAAATGAAGTGGGTCTGTATCTCAATAATTTGAAGAACTATACAGCACGTCTTGAAAAATATGAACTTGATATTGAGACATTGAAAGGTGACATAGAAAATCAAAACGGAGAGTTGGAAAAAGCTGCATCTGATAATGGAATACGAAATATTCGCCTACGTGAACTTGATGAACTAGAACAGAAATCACGTACAAACTTAAATAGCTTTATTATGTCAGTAGAAACTACACGTCATGAAATACAGATTTCTAAGGAAAGACTGAATTCAATCATGAGCAATCGGGAAAGAGCAAAACGTGAAATTACTGAGATGGAAGAAAAGAAAAAGCAGCTGTCCCGTGATTACTATAAGCGCGAAGAGCGAATGGTATATTTAGAAAAACAAAAAATCGAATTCGAGCAAAAGCTGAATGTTAGAAGAGCAGAGCTAGATAAAATAATGGAAGCTCTTGGCGAAAAAGAAAAAGAAATGGAAAAGCTAAGGGATATTATTGATGATAAGTCTGATTTGGTTTCTGATTCAAAGATTAAGCTTCGAACCTTTGAATTGGACAATATATCGATTGACGAAAATATTGCAAATTCATATAAAACAAAACAGAGCCTCATACTTGAAAAAGATGGACAACTGCTTCGAATGCAAGATGCCCGGTCAGAGGTAGATAAGTTATCAGCAGCAATGCGAAAAAGTACAGTTGAACTTGACGCTATTAAAGACCATATAAGAGTCGACGAAGTAAAACTTGCAGCGTTACGCGATGATGATATAAAGAAACGTACACGGACAGGTATACTTGAAAATAACCACAAAATACTTGATGATATGGAAAAGCGAATGGAGGGTTACAAGTCGTCAGTTAAAACAATAATTGAAGAAGCAGGTGTTCAGGATTCAGAATTGAATGGAATACTGGGGATAACTTCTAGAATAATCGATGTAGAGCCTGGTTTTGAAAAAGCTGTTGAAGCATCACTCGGGGGTAATCTCCAAAGTATACTGGTTCAAAATGACTTAGCATTGTTAGAAGCCATAGAATTTTTGAAAGATCAAAACAAAGGGCGTGCTTCGTTTATCTCTTCTGATGCAGTAGAGTGGGGAAAACCTGATAAAAACACTTTTAAAAAGGCCAGAGCATGTGATGGTTTTATATGCATGGCATCGGATAAAACAACGTGTCCGGATCAGTACAAAGATGCAGTAGTGACAATGCTTGAAACTACTGCAATTGCAGATACATATGAAAATGCCCTAAATCTAATAAGAAAAACAGGATATACACTGGATTGTGCAAGCCTAGACGGAGATTTCTTCAGTAGACAGGGTGTTGTTTCAGGGGGAAGTAATGTATCCGGACCGTCCGGAATAATTAACAGGGAAAAGAAACTTCGACAGTTGAAAGATGATATAGAAGAGCTTAATAATGTTATTAGAAAACTGGATGCAGACATAGAATTGCTGTCAGGTGAAGTCGCCGAAAATAAAACCAAATCACTTCAAATAGAATCCGAAAACAATGAAATGAACGGAATATTGATACAAAGAAGGACTGAAGCAGATGCAGCACAGTCATTGTTGGATAGATTGACCGGGCGGATTTTATCAATTGATGAAGCTATGGCCAATCAAGAGGCTAGAAAAAACAAAAACATATCCGAAACTGAACGTCATAGAAATGAGTTGGCAGGTCTTGAAAATGAAATGATGGAAATCAAGGTTAAAATAGCAGGTTTTGAAGTTTCGCATCAGGAAGACAGACGCCTTCGGGATGAGCTGCATATGGATATTTCAGACCTTAAAGTTTCCTTTAACTCAATTAAAGAAAGTATGGAAAGCGCCGGAGAAAGTATGGAAAGACTTGATTCAGAGCGAACTGAAATGGAAGCTAAAAAAGAGTTGACCATAATTGAAATTTCTGAATTCAATGAAAGAGAAAACCTGCTTAAAGAAAAAATATCTGATAAAGAAAAACTGGTTATTGACCCTGAAATAGAAAAAAGCAGACTGACTGATATACTAAACTCATACACCGGTGAACGAAGAGAAATTGAAGAAGATGCAAACAGACATATCGATAAAGTAAATTCAATAAACAAAGATATTCTGCTATTCCAGAATAAATGTTCTAAAGTTGAAATCAGTCAGGCAAAAACACTTTCTGAAATTGAGGCAATGAAAAACAGGATGTGGGATGAATACGGACTAACTCATAATGAAGCGCTTGGAAAGCATGATGAAATAGAAAATATCACAGAAGCCAGACAGGATATAAACCAATGCAGAAAACGCTTAAAAGAGTTGGGTAATGTTAATGTTAATTCTATCGAGGATTACGCAAGAACAAGAGAGCGCCATGGTTTCCTTGCCGCACAGAAGGAAGATCTTGAATCATCTAAAGAAGACCTTTACAAAGTTATTAAAGAGATGAATACAATAATGAAAAAGACTTTCAAAGAGCAGCTTGAGATAATAAACGAACGGTTCAGTAAAGTATTTGTAGAGTTATTTGAAGGGGGCAAGGCGAGAATTGAGTTGGTAGATGAAACTGATATTCTAGAAAGTGGGATTGACATTATAGTACAGCCTCCGGGGAAACGACTCCAGAATATGATGCTTCTTTCAGGTGGGGAAAAAGCTTTTACAGCTATTGCATTAATATTTGCAATACTTGAGATAAATCCATCACCATTTTGTATATTCGATGAAATAGAGTCAGCGCTTGATGAAACCAATGTCTGGAAGTTCGGTGAATACATCCGGAATTACAATGTAAAGACACAATTCATAATGATTACGCATAGAAAAGGCACCATGGAGCATTCTGATTCCATATACGGTGTAACAATGCAGGAGCATGGTATATCAAAAGTAGTGTCAATGAACATGACCGATTAGGAGGGAAAAATGGGTTTATTCGACAGGCTTAAGTCAGGTATGAAAAAGACAAGAGATAACCTGCGCGGTAAGCTGGATTCAGTCGTGAATTCTTTTACAAAAATAGATGAGGAACTTTTTGAAGAAATAGAGGAAATCCTCATTTTAAGCGATATTGGGGTGGATACATCACTTGAATTAACTGATGCTTTAAGAACGCGAATAAAAGCTGAAGGAGTAACAAATCCAAAAGCCATCTACGACATGCTCAAAGAGGAAATAAGAGCACGTCTTTCAAAACATGAAGATACATACCTTCGATGTATGCAACCTGGAGAAGGACTTGATATTATTCTCATTGTTGGAGTTAATGGTTCAGGGAAAACTACCACCGCCGGGAAAATTGCAGCACTCTTAAAGGATGAAGGAAAGAGTGTTTTGATTGCTGCTGCCGACACATTCCGAGCAGCTGCAATTGAACAGCTTGAACTTTGGGCAAAACGGGCAAAAGCGGGTATAATTAAACATAAGCATGGCGCAGACCCAGGCGCAGTTGTATTTGATGCAATAAGAGCTGCAAAGAGCAGAGGCGCAGATGTGCTTATAATAGACACTGCGGGTAGACTGCATACCAAGCAAAATCTTATGGAGGAACTTAAAAAAATCCATAGGGTAATTGAAAGAGAAGCTGCTGATTCCAGAAAAGAAACTCTCATTGTACTTGATGCGACATCAGGTAATAATTCACTGATACAGGCAAAAGCTTTTGGAGAAGCGACGGGTATTGATGGTATCGTTCTCACAAAAATGGACGGAACCGCAAAGGGTGGCATAATAATTCCGATTACATCGGAGCTGGGTGTCCCCGTAAAATTCATAGGCATTGGTGAAAAGCTTGATGATCTCAGGCATTTTGATTCAGACGAATTCACTGAAGCCTTATTGTAGGTGAAGACATGAATGAAAATTTTGATGAACTTAGGAAGATGTTTAAGAATAGCAAATGGACGAAGGTAATCATTATAATTGCTGCAGTAGTCATTTTGGCAGTTGCAGCCGATAGGATTTACTTAAGAATTCTTGAACTTGAAGAAATCGGTGGCCTTTCTTCAATCTATATTAAAAACATGATTTGGAAAATTGGTATTGGAGCTGTGACAGGCATTATTGCATTTGGGGCTGTTCTTATACAAAATATTTTCATTAAAAGAAATCTAAAAAAATACTTTATAAAAAATGATAAAGTCCCTGGAAAATTTTACAACTGGCTTCCTGCTGCAGCATCCGGTATTATATTTGCTGTTACAGTTAACAGCAGTATGTATCTAAATGCAATGAAGTATTTCAATGGAAATAATTTCGGTATAGCAGATCCTCTGTTTTCAAATGATGTAGGGTACTATCTGTTCTCACGTCCCTTCCTTATGAATGTAGTGAATTATTTTCAAGGACTTGTGATTTTCTTAATAGTATATGCAGTTGTTTATTATGTTGTGGGAATGTTAATGGTTTTTGCAAACCTGAAACTGGAAGATTTTAAATACCAGCCTATGATGATACATTTACTATCTACTACAGCACTTTTCCTCGCTGTAAGATTCCCGATTTATAAATTTAAGGCTGAGTCAATTTTATTTGGTAATTTTGTTGAATCCACAGGAGCTGGATATGTTGATGTAAATATTTGGCTTAATTACTATAGAATTATTCCGTATGTGCTGGTGGCTATAGTATTAGCTGCCATATTCTTCTTAATAAAAAAGAAATATAAGCTGACGATTATATCAATAGGTGTTTTTCCTGCTGCTTTTTTAATAACAGTTATCGTTGCGCTAGCATTCCAGTGGCTTGCTGTAGATCCAAATGAAAAAGATAAGGAAAGCGAATATCTGATTCATAATATTGCAATGACCAGGGAAGCGTATGATCTAGAAGATATCCGAGAAATGGATATTGACAATGCAGAAACTCTGACGCCGGATATGTTGTTAGGAAATACTGAAACTATTGAAAATATCAGGGTTCTTGATTATGAATCAGCCATAAGAACAAATACGCAGATTCAAAGTAACACTCTGTTTTATACATTTATAGACGGTGATATTGTTAATTATAATCTTGATGGAATTGAAAGGCCTGTTTTTATCAGTGCCCGCGAGCTTGCAACGAGTCAGTTGAATGATGATTCATATATTAATAAAACATACAGATTCACCCATGGGTATGGCGTTGTAATAAATCCTCTTAATTATACCAACTCCCAGGGACAGATTGAATTTATACTAAGCGGACTTGATCATGAAAGCGAATATTCTAATCTTAAGGTGACTCGTCCTGAGCTATACTACAGCGAACTCAACTACGGATATGTTGTGGTAGATGCAAGCAGCGATGGTGACATTGAAATTAACTATGACGGCAACCAGGAAACAAGATACAGCGGGGAAGGCGGAATTAACCTTAACTGGCTTAACAGAATCCTTTATGCCGCAAAATACGGCGATATAAATCTAATAACATCGACATATGCAAAGGATGCAACACTTCTACCTAACAGGCAGATTGTGGAACGGGCCCAGATGGGTGTTCCTTTCCTTAAAATTGACGGTGACCCGTATATTCTTCTTACAAATGAAGGAAAATTGGCATGGGTACTTGATGCTTATACAACTGCTGACAGCTATCCTTACTCACAGATGAAAGATGGATTAAACTATATCAGAAATTCTGTAAAAGTAGTTATTGATGCATATGATGGAAAAGCTACTTATTATATAATTGATGATGAAGACCCGGTTATTAAGACTTATGATGCAATATATCCGGGAATTTTCTCTCATGACCCACTACCTGAATTTGTTCAGGAACACATGAAATATCCCGAAAGTCTTTTTGAACTTCAAACGGAAATGCTAAAAACATACCATTTGGATACAGATGATGTAGATGTATTCTACAGCGGGCAGGATTTTTGGGACATTGCAAAATATCCTGCTGATAAAAGTGCCGGAAGTACTGTTGATATAGATTCATATTATGTAACCCTGAAACTTCCGGGTGTAGCTGAAGAAACTGAACTTGTGTTAATAAGACCATTTACGCCTAAGAGTGATGAGCGCCATAACATGGTAGCTTGGCTCAATGTGAGAAACTCTGTTGAAAATTATGGTGAACTTATACTCTATAAATATCCCAAAAACACTAATCTTCTTGGTCCGAATCAGATCGAGGTTAAGATAAATCAAATTGATGAAATCTCTAAAAACATGACACTATGGGGTCAAAGCGGATCCGATGTATACAAGGGAAGTATGCTTGTAATTCCTATTGAAAACAGTGTTCTTTATGTTGAACCTATATATATTGAAGCAGCAGGTACAGCATCCATTCCGGAGGTTAGACAGATTGTAACCGGTTATCAGATAGGCGATCAATTTATATATGGTATCGGTTCCAATGTACAGGAAGCTTTAGTAAATATGTTTGACAGCCTTGATTATGAACCCCCTGAAATAGAACCGACAGAGCCGGTTGTGCCAGGAGAACCAGGAGAACCAGGAGATGGCACGGGAATTGACGATGAGCAGTTGGATGAAATTAAAGACAAAGTCGATGAATTAAAACAATATATTGAGGAGCTTGAAGAGCTGATTAATTCAATTCTTGACGGAGAATAGATAATGGTCGGTAATGACTTACTTAAGAAAACTTTAAATCATGAAGAAACCTCTGTGCTATCAGTGGATTTTGGGGCTACTGCAGTATCAGGTATTCATGTGTTATGTATAGAGCGCTTACGTGAATATTATGGCCTGGATAAGCATCCTGTTAAGGTTATTGAGCCGTATCAGATGCTCGGGTTGGTTGAAGAAGACTTAAAACAGGCCATGGGGGTTACAGTAAATGGGTTCACCGGAATCTATTCTATGTTCGGGTTTAAATTCGATAACTGGAAACCTTATAAAACGTTATGGGGACAGGAGTTACTGGTCCCTGGTAAATTTAATACATCTTCGGACCGAGATGGTGGAGAGCTTATATATCCCGAAGGTGATATCACAGCACAACCAAGTGGAAGGATGCCAAAATCCGGCTACTTTTTTGATTCAATAATACGTCAGGGAGATTTTGATGAAGATAATCCTGATATTCAGGACAACCTTGAGGAATTCGGCCTTATAAATGACGAAGATTTATTACTGATAAAAAAAGAGATTGAAGTTCTAACTGATGGAGATAGAGGAGTAATTGCTAACTTCGGGGGAACCGGACTTGGTGATATTGCACTTGTGCCTGCACCAATGCTTAAAAATCCTAAAGGCATCAGGGATATAACCGAGTGGTACATTTCTACAGTAACACGCCCGGAATTTATTCGCTCAATATTTGAACAGCAGACAGAAATTGCTTTAGAGAATTTAAAAAGATTACACAGGACTTTGGGAGATGCAATTGAGGCAGCCTTTATCTGCGGTACAGATTTTGGGACGCAAAATTCTCAGTTTTGCAGCAGCGAAGCATTTGATTCACTATATTTGCCATATTACAAAAAGATAAATGACTGGATTCACACCTATACAACATGGAAAACTTTCAAGCATTCATGCGGGGCAGTTGAACCTCTGCTCGAGAACATTATTCGTGCCGGGTTTGATATTATAAACCCCGTCCAGTGTTCAGCTACCGGAATGGATCCTGCACATCTAAAGAAAAAATTCGGTAAAGATCTGGTTTTTTGGGGAGGCGGAGTTGACACACAGAGGACATTGCCATTTGGAACACCAGAACAAGTTAGCGAAGAAGTGAAATCCAGAATTGATATATTTTCAAAAGACGGTGGTTTTGTTTTCAATACAATCCATAATATACAGGCAGACACACCTGTAGAGAATGTAGCAGCCATGGTAAGAACAATAAAAGAATACCAATAAAACACAGCTTTTATTCAAGTATCCGTCGGATACTTGAATGAAAATGAGAGCAGGTGAATATGAGAAGGACTGATGAACGGGATATAATGTTTGCACGCATGCAATATAAGCCGGTGACTCCTCAGTACAAGGATTATTACAGTCGCCATCCTGAAAAGAAGGAAATTGATGATGAGCTAAGGGCACGTTCGGACATTTTCTCCAAAGAAACGCCGACATATGACGATATCCTTTCACCCGCAGCAGAAGCTAATTTTAATTTTCTTACAGATATAAGACATCTCTGTGAAGGTGAACCGGCTTCAGAAAAAGCTATAATCGACCAAACTGAAGCAGCAGAGACAATAAAAAAACTAATTCGCCAATATGGTGCCAGTGACACTGCCATAACCAATCTTGATGAAGAAATGTTTTACACTCACAGTGGAAGGCTACCCGAATCATATGGTGAAAAGGTTGATTCAAAGCTAAAGAATGCAATAGTTTTTACTGTGCGAATGGATGAAGGTCCGGTTAACACAGCTCCTGCAATTTCTCAATCTGTAGAAACCAGTAGGGCATATGTCGAAGCCGGAATTATCGGTCTTCAGATTTCTTATCTTATTAGAGGAATGGGATATAATGCTCGCTGTCATATGGATGGAAATTATCTATTACCAATGGTGCCGGCAGCAATAAAAGCCGGTCTGGGAGAGAGAGGCCGACATGGTCTGCTAATAAGCAGAGCGAATGGCTGTTTTGTACGAATAGGAGCTATTACCACCGATATGCCTCTTGAATATGATATTGCAGAACCACTGGATATTGCCAGGTTCTGTAAAATATGTAGACGTTGCATTAAAACATGTCCTGCACAAACCATATCAGACGCTCAGAACCTAGATGACTGGCATATTGACCAGGAACTTTGCTACGGTCGATGGAGGCACTTAGGTACTGATTGTGGAATATGCATAAGTACATGCCCGCTGGGACAGGATTTACTGGTTAAAGATATCGCCGGAATGAGCAATAAAGAAATTAACACTTTCATTGAAGATTACAACCTTAAATATGGCACACGCAAACGTACAATTGGGAAATATTTCAGATGATATTTTTAGTATAATACTACGTTTAAATCAAATTCGTTCTAATGGTTTTTGATTAATCTTTGATATGTGATTGGGTCGGCTTATGAATTATACTCCAATATTTCACCTTGAAAAACTCCACAATTATTTATGATATTTTAGTCTCAGACTTGTATCTGATTTTAAGATATGGTATCATCAAGCCAAGAATTCCTTTAAATTGGTCCGGAGAGGCTTGTAAGGAAGAAATGCATAGATATAATTGGCTTTCTTCCTGCGTATAAGACGCAGGTTTTTTATTAAAGAAAGGCAAATCAACCGTAAGGACAAACAGTCCGGACCGGGCATTCATACAAGCACTCCGATGAAAGTATTGGAGGTGCTTTTTTTGAAGAATCAATCAGAAATTATGGACAAAGCGGCCATTCGCAGGGCCCTTACTCGTATCAGTCATGAAATTATTGAGAAGAACAAAGGTATTGATAATCTTGCGTTAATCGGCATTCAAAGAAGAGGTGTGCCGCTTTCTGAACGTATCGCAAAAAAAATAAAGGATGTTGAGGGCGTGGGACCGGAAACAGGTATACTTGACATCACATTTTACAGAGATGACCTTAGTTTTTTAAATGAACATCCAGTAGTAAACGGAACTGACATACCGTTTTCTGTAAATGGTAAAGATCTAGTGCTTGTAGATGATGTTCTCTATACAGGAAGAACAGTCAGAGCGGCTATAGATGCCATTATGGACATTGGTAGGCCATCTAGTATACAACTTGCCATTCTCATTGACAGAGGCCACAGGGAGCTACCTATAAGGGCGGATTATGTGGGTAAGAATGTGCCGACTTCAAAAAAAGAATTCATAGAGGTTAAAGTTATGGAATTTGATAATGAAGAAGGCGTTTATATAGTCAGGAGGGATGAAGAGTGAATCCCAAAGATTTAAAACACATGCATTTTGGCAAAGACTTACTAGGTATAAAAGAGCTTAATGTAGATCAGATACAATATATTATAGATATCGCCAGCAGTATGAAGGTTCTGATTAAAGCGCCGAATAAAAAATCTCCTCATCTGCAAGGAAAAAGTATAATTACTCTTTTTTATGAAAATAGTACAAGAACAAGAATGTCATTTGAATTAGCGGCTAAGTATATGAGTGGAACGGCTGCTAATATATCTGTTTCATCTAGTTCGGTTGCAAAGGGTGAAACGCTTATTGACACCGGTAAAACGCTGGATATGATGGGTACGGATATAATTATTATTAGACATGGATGTGCAGGTGCACCTAAGCTTCTGGCAGACAATGTTAAAGCTTCGGTTTTAAATGCCGGTGACGGTATGCATGAGCATCCGACTCAAGCACTTCTTGATGCATATACGATCTATGAAAAAAGAGGTGGGTTTAAGGATCTAAAAGTAGCTATAACCGGTGATATTAAACATAGTCGCGTTGCCAGAAGTAATATCTATGCACTGACTAAGCTTGGTGCTAAGGTTTTCCTTGCTGCACCTGGAACGCTGATTCCTCCTGCCATTGAAGAAACAGGGGCTGTTATTGCATCTTCAGTTGATGAGGCAATTACTGATGCAGATGTTGTAATGGGTCTTAGAATTCAAAAAGAACGTCAAAAAAGTGCGCTTTTCCCCAACATACGTGAATATGCGAAATTTTATGGTATCGGTGAAGAAAAATTGAAACTAGCAAAAAGTGATGTTTTACTAATGCATCCTGGTCCTGTAAACAGGGGAACAGAACTTACAAGTGCCATAGTGGATGGGGCTAAGAGTGTCATAAATGATCAGGTTATGAATGGTGTTGCTATTAGAATGGCACTTTTATATATCTTTACCAGAGGAGACAGATATGAAAATATTGATTAAGGCAGGCCATGTTGTAGATCCGTCAAATAAACTCAATGAAGTCATGGACATTGTTGTAACAAATAAGAAAATTTCTGAGGTTGGAGAGAATCTAACCGGTAAATTTGATAAAACTATTAATGCAGAGGGGCTTTATGTATTACCGGGTTTAGTTGATGCCCATTGTCATTTGCGGGAGCCCGGTCAGGAATATAAAGAGGACATAGCTTCTGGTACAAAGGCTGCAGCAAAGGGTGGCTTTACAGCTGTAGCATGTATGCCTAATACAAAACCAGTGACAGATAATGATGCTATTGTTAAATTTATTGTAGATAAAGCAGCTGAATGTGGTTTTACTAAGGTCTATCCTATTGGGAGTATAACCAAAGGCTCTGATGGGAAACAACTTGCTGAAATGGGTTTCATGAAGGAAGCCGGTGCAGTAGCAGTTTCGGATGATGGACGGCCGGTTGAAAATGCTGATGTTATGCGAAAAGCTCTTGAATATTCAAAAGATTTTAAACTCCCTGTAATATCACACTGTGAAGAGATGTCATTGACTGAAAATGGCGCTATGAATGAAGGGTTTTTATCAACAACAATGGGATTAAAAGGAATACCTTCAATAGCTGAGGAAATTCAGGTTTCAAGAGATGTTCTGCTTGCAGAATACACAGGCGTTCCGGTTCACATTGCCCATATAAGCACTGCTGGTTCAGCCCGAATTATAAGAGATGCAAAGAGCAGGGGTGTCGCAGTAACCTGTGAGACCTGCCCACACTATTTCAGCCTGACTGAAGCTGAATGTGAAGGGTTTAACACCAATGCAAAGGTTAATCCACCGTTAAGAGGTGAATCTGACCGACAGGCAATTATAGAAGCAATAAAAGATGGAACCATTGATATGATAGCTACAGACCATGCACCTCACCATAGAGATGAGAAAAATGTGGAATTTCAATATGCTGCAAATGGAATTTCAGGATTTGAAACAGCTTTAGCGGCTTCTTATACATATCTTGTTAAACCAGGATTAATAACTATTGAGAAACTCGTTGAGCTTATGAGCTTAAATCCTGCAGCTTTTTTAAGCAGAGAGACCGGTGGTATAAAAGTCGGATCATTGGCTGATATCACCATTGTGGATTTAAATAGTGAAGTTACTGTCAATGGGGATGAGTTTATATCAAAAGGTAAAAACACACCATTCACGGGCAGAAAATTAAACGGTCAGCCTATGTACACCATGGTTGATGGAAAAGTAACATATACCGGAGGGAAATAATGTTTGCTGATGTAATTTATGAAAAAATAGTTGAATGTAGGAATCCTACAGTTCTGGGGTTAGATCCCAGAGTTGAATATGTACCGGATTCAATAAGAGAAAAAACAAAAAATGATGCTGCGGCAGTACTTGAATTTAATATGAAGTTGATTGATGCACTTGGAGATATAATCCACATAGTAAAATTCCAATCTGCATATTATGAGATGCTTGGTCCTGCCGGAGCCATTACACTACAAAACAGTATAGCGTATGCCAAAGAAGCCGGAATGATAGTTATATTGGATGCTAAACGAAATGATATAGGAAGTACAGCACAGGCTTATGCCGATGCGTATCTTAGTGATACTCATTATTCTGCTGATGCACTTACTGTTAACGGATACCTGGGAACTGACGGGATTAAACCTTTTGTGGATGTTTGTAAAGAAAATGGTAAAGGTATATTTATACTTGTAAAGACAAGTAATCCATCGTCAGGAGAACTTCAGGATTTAAAATTGGAAAGTGGAATTACTGTTTATGAAAAAATGGCTGAGCTGGTTAATAACTGGGGTGCCGATATTGTAGGAAAGAATGGTTACAGTTCAATTGGAGCAGTTGTAGGTGCAACATATCCTGAGGAATTAGGAAAACTAAGGAAGATGATGCCAAAGGCAATGCTTTTAGTTCCAGGCTATGGTGCACAGGGCGGGGGAGCTAATGATGTTAAAAATGGATTTGACTCAAATGGAAACGGCGCGATTATAAATTCCTCCAGAGGACTAATGTGTGCTTGGAAATCTAAGAAAAATGTCGATAAATATTCACATGAAAACTTTTGTGCAGCAGCCCGAAGTGAAGCGCTGATAATGAAGGATTCATTGATTGTAGCTATAAAAAGGTAATACCATCCGATGGATGATTGTAAGATTGGTAAAAAGGAGAATGATTTGAGAGCAGTTTTAATACTTGAAGACGGAACACGTTTTTCAGGTGAAACATATGGGGATTTCAAAGATATTGCAGGAGAAATAGTTTTCAATACCGGTATGACAGGATATCAGGAAATTCTTACGGACCCTTCATATTATGGCCAGATAGTTACTATGACATATCCGCTTATAGGTAATTATGGTGTAAATGCCGAAGATTATGAGTCTAGCCGTCCCAATGTCCGTGGATTTATTACCCGTGAAAGGTGTGAAAAACCCAGTAATTTCAGATGCGAAAAAACTCTTGATGAGTATTTAAAGAAATATAATATTCCCGGGTTATTTGGAATAGATACACGAAAACTTACAAAGATCCTTAGGGAAAAAGGAACGATGAAAGGTGCAATAGTAGCCTGTGGAGATGATGAAGATAGCAAAGCTGCTGGCTTAACTGCAGATTTCAATATTAAAAATCCGGTTGAGAAAGTTACAACCGATATGCCGATAGAATATACTGCTAATAATGGAAAAAGCAAACTTAAGGTTGCCTTGTTTGATTATGGAGTAAAAACAAACATAATCCGGTCCCTGACTAAACGAGGTATAGACGTAACAGTTCTTCCGTCAAAAACTGATGCTTCTAAAGTTTTAAACGGAAAGTATGATGGAATAATGCTTTCGAATGGCCCAGGAGATCCAAAAGACTGTACTATAGAAATTGAAAACATAAAAAAGATGGCAGGCGAAATACCCATGTTCGCAATTTGTCTTGGGCATCAACTTACAGCACTAGCAATGGGTGGTGACACAAAAAGACTAAAATACGGTCACAGAGGCTGCAATCATCCAGTTAAGGATATTTCAAAAGACAGAACATACATAACAAGCCAGAATCATGGATATACTGTTGTAACAGAATCTATGAAAAAGAATCTTATGGAAATCACACATATAAACATGAATGATCTGACAGTTGAAGGTGTCCGATATAAAGGTATGGATCTATTTACAGTACAGTTCCACCCGGAAGCTTCGCCCGGCCCGCGGGATACGGCTTACCTGTTTGATGAATTTGTAGAAATGATGTGTAAGAATAAAGAAAGAGGTACTGCACATGCCTAAGAGAAATGATGTACATAAAGTGCTGGTAATTGGTTCAGGACCTATAATTATTGGGCAGGCAGCAGAATTTGACTATGCCGGTACACAGGCCTGCAGAGCACTTAAAGAAGAAGGTATTGAAACAGTACTTTTAAACAGCAATCCGGCAACGATAATGACGGATATTAATATCGCTGATAATGTATATATTGAACCTATGAATGTGGAAATGCTAAAAAAGGTAATTCTAGCGGAAAAACCTGACAGCATATTACCAACTCTTGGCGGGCAGACCGGATTAAATCTTGCAATGGAAATTGCTGAGACAGGTTTTTTAGAAGAAAATGGTGTTAAACTGCTTGGCACTGATGTGGAAACTATCAGAATGGCAGAAGATAGACAGGAATTTAAAGATGCAATGCAGCGGCTTGAACAGCCGGTAATAGCAAGTAAAGTTCTAAAGACCATGGAGGGAATCCTTGAATATGTAAGCGAAATCGGATATCCGATTATAGTTCGTCCGGCATATACAATGGGAGGTACAGGAGGCGGAATAGTCCATAATGAAGAACAACTCAGAGATATTGGAAGTAAAGGCCTTAGATATAGCCGAGTTACACAGGTTCTTATTGAAAAATGCATTTCAGGTTGGAAAGAAATTGAATACGAAGTAATGAGAGATGGAAAGGGCAATGTTATTACAGTTTGTAATATGGAAAATATTGACCCTGTTGGAGTGCACACCGGCGACAGCGTTGTTGTAGCACCTTCACAGACTCTTGCAGATAAAGAATATCAAATGCTAAGAACTGCAGCACTGGACATAATAACTGAATTGGGTATAGAAGGTGGTTGCAATGTTCAATTTGCATTAAATCCAGATAGCTTTGATTATGCCGTTATTGAAGTTAATCCCAGAGTAAGCAGATCTTCTGCTCTGGCTTCAAAGGCCACAGGCTATCCTATTGCTAAGGTAGCCACAAAAATAGCTATAGGATACGGTCTTGATGAGATAGAAAACTCAGTAACCGGTAAGACATTTGCATGCTTTGAACCTACGCTGGACTATGTTGTAACAAAAATACCCAAGTGGCCTTTTGATAAATTTGTTTATGCAAAAAGGACTCTTGGAACTCAGATGAAAGCGACAGGAGAAGTAATGGCAATCGGCAATACTCTTGAAGCATCTCTTCTTAAAGCAATTCGATCTCTTGAACTTAACATGTATTCATTTGACCAGCCCTTTGTTGCAGAATTATCAGTTAAGGAACTGGAAGAAGCGCTTAAAACAGTTGATGATATGCGGTTATTTATACTCTCTGAAGCAATAAGAAAAGGAATATCCATTGAATACATTTTCGAAGTTACACGGGTGGACAGATTCTTTTTGAATAAAATTAAGAACATTGTAGAAAAAGAAGAAGAACTGAAGACGATGAATCTAGATGATATCAATAATGAAGCAATGCGCAATCTTAAAAAAATGGGATTTGCAGATTGCGAAATTGCACGGTTTACTGGTTCAAAAACTATAGAGGTTGCTACAAAAAGAAAAGCAGCTGGTATTAAAGCTGTGTTCAAAATGGTAGATACCTGTGCAGCAGAATTTGAAGCAGAAACTCCATATTACTATTCTACATATGATGAAGACTGTGAAGTTAAACCCTCAGATGGAAAAAAGATATTAGTTGTTGGATCAGGACCAATTCGTATAGGACAGGGAATTGAATTTGATTACTGTAGTGTTCATTGTGTGTGGGCTTTACGTGAGATGGGTTATGAAACCATTATTGTAAACAGTAATCCTGAAACAGTAAGTACTGACTTTGATACCTCTGACAGGCTTTACTTTGAACCGCTGACAGAAGAGGATGTAGCGAATATTGTAGAAACAGAGAATCCAGAGGGAGCAATTGTACAATTCGGGGGTCAGACTGCTATAAAACTTACAGAAGCATTGGCAGGTATGGGTGTTAAAATTTTGGGGACATCTCCTGAATCAATGGATGCAGCTGAAGATAGGGGTAAATTTGATCAGGTTTTGGAAAATGCAGACATACCTCGTCCGGAAGCGCGAATGATTAATTCAATGGAAGAAGCTGTAGCTGCAGCAAATGAGTTAATTTATCCTGTGTTGGTACGTCCGTCATATGTTTTAGGTGGTAAAGGTATGGAGATAGCCTACGATGAAAATGATATCCGAGAATACATGAAAATAATCAATATGGAGAAACAGGAACATCCTATATTGGTAGATAAATATATGATGGGCCGTGAAGTAGAGGTTGATGCTATTTGTGATGGTGAGAATATCTTGATTCCGGGAATTATGGAGCATCTTGAAAGAGCTGGAGTGCACTCTGGAGACAGTATTGCAATTTATCCCACAGTAACACTTGATCAAAGATTAAAAGACGATATTGTTGAATATACAAGGCGATTAGCCCTAGAGTTAAAGATAGTGGGAACAGTCAATATTCAGTATGTTATTTATAATGACAAGGTTTATGTAATTGAGGTTAATCCACGGTCAAGTAGAACAGTTCCTTACATTAGCAAAGTGACGGGGATACCGATGATAGAGATGGCTACGCATATGATTATGGGTAAGAAGCTCAGTGATTTTGAATATGGCACAGGACTTTACCCTGACGGAGAATACTATGCAGTTAAAGTCCCTGTATTTTCTTTTGATAAACTTCTTGACGTTGATGCAAGCCTTGGCCCTGAAATGAAATCTACAGGAGAAGTGCTGGGCATTTCAAAAGATTTAAATGATGCTATATTCAAAGGACTACTTGCTTCAGGAATGGTATTGCATAAAGACAGGAAAAATATTCTACTAACAGTTCGCCATACAGATCAAGTTGAAATAATCCCACTGGCTGAGAAACTTGAAAAACTAGGGTATACTTTATATGGAACAGCTAAAACCGCTGCCACCTTGAATCATCATGGCGTTGCAACCAATGTAGTGCGAAAGATTGGTGAAGGGGACAAAGATGTTCTAACTTTAATGGAATCTGACACATTATGTGCAGTAATAAATACACCTACTAAGGGAAGAAAGCCTGAAAGAGATGGTTTTAAAATCCGAAGAAAAGCAGTTGAAACTACACTGCCTTGCCTTACTTCACTTGACACAGCCAAAGCATTTGTTGAATGCCTTGCTAGAGGAGTGAAAATTGAAGATATGGAAGCAATAGAACTACATGAGTTAAAGAGGGATAAACAATGAGTAATAATGCAAAATTAATATCTAATGAAAATTTTTGTGAGAATAATATGCTGATGAAGCTTAAGGCACCCCTAATAGCGTCTAGTACAAAACCCGGACAGTTTATTAATATTTTATGTTCTCCTGATAATAAACTTATTTTAAGAAGACCAATAAGTATTATGGATGCAGATTCCGCAAAAGGAACAATTGATATTGCATATGAGATTCGTGGTGAAGGTACCAGACTGCTTGCAGAACGTAAAGCAGGTGAAGTACTGGATATAATGGGGCCGCTGGGCAATGGATTTCTTATAGATAAAACTTTTAAAAACATCGCAATCGTAGGTGGTGGAATAGGGATATATCCTTTGTATTTTTTGGCGAAAAAGTATTCTGGCTGTAATATTGATGTTTATATGGGTTATCAATGTGCCAAAAAAGTTGTGCTAGGAGATGAGTTTGATAGGGAAGGCTGCCGAGTATACTTATCAACCGATGATGGCTCAATTGGTCATGGCGGGTATATTACTGATATTTTTTCAAAAAATTATCAAAAAGGAATGTATGATATGGTATTTGTATGCGGACCTGAGATAATGTCGAGGAAAGTAGTTAGTCTTGTGAAAAATGCAGGAGACAGAGTTCAGGTTTCTCTTGAAGAGCGCATGGGATGCGGTATAGGAGCATGTCTGGTATGTTCATGTGAAGTTAAAACTGCTGAAGGAATAGGCAGAAAAACAGTATGTAAAGACGGGCCTGTGTTTGATGGTGCCATCGTCTTTCCGGAGGTTTAAATATGGTTGTTAATACAAGTATTAGAATAGCCGGGGTGGAATTTATAAATCCAGTTATAGCAGCAAGTGGAACCTACGGGTTCGGTCGTGAGTATGCTGACTATGTGGATCTCAATAATCTGGGTGGAATATCTGTTAAAGGTCTTACACTACAACCCCGTATGGGAAATAAAACCCCTAGGATTGCAGAAACGCCTTCCGGTATTCTTAATAGTGTAGGATTACAGAATCCAGGAGTGGAAGCATTCATAAGGGAAGAAATTCCTTATTTAAAGCAATTTAAGACTAAAGTAATTGCGAATATTGCCGGAAATACCTTAGAAGACTATATAGAAATGGCAGAAAAGCTTAATGGAACGGGAACTGATATGCTGGAAGTTAATGTATCCTGCCCTAATGTAAAGCATGGATGTGTGACCTTTGGCACTACAACAAGTGGGGTTACTGAAGTTACTAAAGCTGTACGTAGGGTCACTGATATCCCGATTATTGTAAAGCTTACACCAAATGTTTCAGACATTGCTTCAATTGCCATGGCAGCTGAAGATGCCGGAGCTGATGCAGTGTCTTTAATAAACACAATTACAGGAATGGTGATAGATGTAAATACAAGGCAACCTGTGCTGGCTAACAACACAGGTGGGCTTTCAGGACCTGCAGTTCGACCTATTGCAGTAAGAATGGTGCATGAGGTCTATAAAGCAGTATCAATTCCGGTTATCGGTATGGGTGGGATATGTACAGGCGAAGATGCAATACAGTTTATTCTGGCTGGAGCATCAGCTGTTATGGTTGGAACATGGAATTTTAATAATCCTTGTGCTTGTACTGACGTTGCTTCGGGTATAGAATCTTATATGGTGAAAAACGGAATTGCTTCTTTGAAGGAAATAACCGGGGCACTAATACTAAACGGAGAATAATTTAAATGAAAATATATTTGGTCAGACACGCAGAGTCTCTTGGAAATATAAGCGAGAGTTTTAATGGGAGACAGGATGTTCATTTGTCTGAGAATGGACGCATACAGGCAAGTATGCTGAGTTCATTTTTTAATGATAAAAAATTAGATAGAGTTTACACAAGTGAATTAACACGAACAATTCAGACCGCATCTCTGGCACTTCCTGGTCTAGAAAGTACATTTATTAAAAAAGAAAATTTAAATGAGATTAACGGCGGCGACTGGGAAGGTCGTTTTTATGTTGATATTTTAAAACTTTGGGGAGAAGAATTCAGAAAATGGCGCGAAGCTCCTCATGAAGCTCAGCCACCCAATGGTGAAAATGTAAACGATCTAAAAACCAGAGTGGTAGGCGCACTTGAAGAGATAGTAAGTGAAAATTCAACAGACAGCACAATAGCTGTTTTTTCCCACGGAGCTGTAATAAAAACAATAATTACATTCATAAGGTCATTACCTATTGATGCATTCATAGATATTGCATGGTATGAAAATTCTTCAGTAACAGAAATTAACTACGAAAATGGTGTTTATAGCCTTGGTTTCTATGATAACCATGATCATTTGCCGAATGAAATTAAAACAGTAGCAAATTCTGAATGGGGTCGTTCAATGAAATCCACCTGTAAATACTAAAATGGCGTATCATCCCTCGGATGAAACACCACTTTTAGCGTATCATCCCTCGGATGAAACAAGTAATCAGGGCACCGACGACGTTCCTCGACATAATTACTAGGTGTCTGCGGTACGGTACCTGAATGTGCCCAATAACTATATCAGCCGTTAACAACCTGTGGTACTGATATAGTAATCAGGGCACCGACGACGTTCCTCGACATAATTACTAGGTGTCTGCGGTACGTCGTATATGTGAACATTTTATGAAGAATTGATGGAGATGGGTTTTATTGTTGATAAACATTCTATAATAAGTATGTAAAAGAGTGTTTTTTTGGCGGGTAAGATTGATATTTTACGCAGGGTATTGTATATTTATTAGAGAATTTTACCAAAGTGAGGAACTGAAATGAAAAAGCTTAATGTTGCTATATTGGGACAGGGTAGAAGTGGCTGGAGAATTCATGGCTCAGCTATTTTAGAAAAACTGGATAAATTCAATCCGGTTGCTATAGTAGACCCTATTGAAGACAGACGTGAAAAAGCTGCAGCAAGGTATAATAAAAAAATAGATACCTATGCGGATTATACGGAAATCCTAGATAGGAAAGATATTGATCTTGTAGTAAATGCAACTCCAAGTCACAAGCGTGTTGAAATAGCCCTTGATCTCATGAATCATGGTTTTAGTGTACTAAATGAAAAACCTCTTGCACGTACAGCAGAAGAAGTGCAGTTACTTATGGATACTGCAAAAGAAAATAATGTAGGTTTTTACATATTCCAGCAGTCGCGTTTTGCAGCGTACTTCACTGAAATAAGAAGAATTATTAATTCCGGGGTTCTTGGTAGAATAATTCAAATCAGCATTTCATTTAATGGCTTTGCACGAAGATGGGACTGGCAGACAGTTCAGGCATTTAACGGTGGAAATCTTCTTAATACAGGACCGCATCCTATGGATCAGGCATTACAGCTTTTTGGAGAAGGAAACCCTGATGTAAAATGTTTTATGGACAGGGTAAATACATTTGGTGATGCCGAAGATTATGTTAAGATTATTCTTTCAGGAAAAGAAAAACCAGTTATTGACCTTGAAATATCATCATGCAAAACATATAACCCGTTCCTCTATAATATTCAGGGATCACAGGGTGGCCTTACAGCCACTATGGACACCGTAAATTACAAGTATTTCAAACTGGATGAATGTGAAGATCAGGATTTGATAAAAGAACCGCTTACTAATGCTGACGGTGAACCGGCTTATTGTTTTGAAGAACTTAAATGGTATGAAGAAGAATGGAAACTGGACACAGAACAGTTTGGAACATTTTCATATATGACTGGTAAATACTATGATATGCTCCATTCTCATATAACAGAAGGCGCAGAACTACTCGTAACAGGAGAACAGGTTAAGAAACAAATTGGCGTCATAGAGGAATGCCACAGACAGAATCCTCTAAGTAAATTCGCATAAAAAAAGGAGCTAACACTAATGGAAGAAACAAAGAAAAAATTTGGGTTTAAAATATTCCTGAAAAAGTATGGGTTTTATATTGGGATTGCGTTAATAATGACAATTGCAATTGTTGTACTATTCTCTGACAGAGAAACAACTTACAACGGGGATGTCCTCTACAGCGAACCAGTTTATTATATTACAGAGAATAACCTTTATATCAAGGATAGGGGCAAAGATGAAATTTTAATTAGCTCAACTATGTTCCAAGATGTTGAGAACAGAAGCAAGGAAGATGCTTTGTCGGCAGTGCTTATCAGCAAAGATGGTGAGTACCTGTATTTCTTTGAGAATATTGCCTATGATTCAAGTGGTGCAGCTCTTGGAGATTTCTGTGTGTACCATAAAGGACGCAAACACCTAATTGAAGAAAACACAGGTATCTATTTTGCTATATCAGATGATAACTCGAAAGTTGCTTACATAAAGCCAAACTTCGGAGTTCAGGGTGGGTCAGGGTACGACGATGTCAGGTATGATTTATATACATATTCTATAAAAGCAGGTAAGGATTTTGTAGAAGGCATAGTAGAACCGGCTTGGTTCAATATATCCGGAGATGGAGAAAGTGTAATTTATACAAAAAACTACGATGCATCGACTGATACTACATCACTCTTTCTTTATCAGAATGGAAAAAGTACATTTATAGATGACCATATGTTTTTCTATGGTGATTTTATGCCAAAGGGAACATTTAGGCAGAATTGGCCTAAAGTTAACGTTGATGGATCAAAAATTATTTACGGGAAACGTCTTAAATATGGTGAAATGGCAAAAATGTATCTGTACTCAAATGGTTCATCAACATTGCTTGGTGAGGATGTTCTTCAGATATTCACTGATGAAAAACTTGACTCAGCGCTGATGGTACATAACTATAACAGAGAAAAATTTACCGGCGATATGACACGTGTGAATCTTAATAACCTTGACAGTGAATTTATTACATCAGATGTCTGGGGTTTAGCTACAGTATCTGTCGCACTAACTGTTGATTCTGAATTTCTAAGTAAAAACCTGTATTTTAAAGACTATGATGAAATAATTAATGTTGCTGATCTGTGTATTATGACAGAAAACGGTGAAGAGGTTCTCATAAGGGCAACTGACGTTTCCAATATTCAATTTGGAGATGATTATTCAACGATATACGGGCTTGATTATTTTGTTCCAGAAGAAGGCGGAGAATTGACCAAAATTGTATTTGATGACAAAGGATATGAAACTATCGAATTAGATGAATATGTTAAAAAATTTGTTATATCAAAAACAGGGAAGTACGTATCGTATTTAGTTGATGACATTCTTTTCTACGTAGGTGAAAATAACGAGAAGATTCTTGTAGATAAAACTGATATTGAGACTTTCGGTATTCTTGAGGGTGATGAAAAGTTGTATTTCTTTAGAGAGGCAAGCATGGGACTCGGTAATGCATTTGTCAGAGGATTGAAAAAAAATGACAGTCCGAAGTTAGTCGCTGAAGCATCACACTATTGCTGGGATTTCGGAGATGGTAATCTTGCATTCCTGACTGATTATGACTTTGGAGCCAGTACTGGTAGTATGTATATAACGGATGGAAACGGCGGTTATGAACTTATAGTTGAAAATGTTGAATTACCATTGTTTTTCAGTTATATAAATTAGGAGATTAAGTGGGAAAAAAGAAAAAATTAAGGGTTATACCTCTCGGTGGTGTACAGGAAATTGGGAAAAACATTACGGTTTTCGAGTATGGAGAGGAAATTGTAGTTGTAGACTGCGGCATTATGTTCCCGGAGGATGATATGCTGGGAATAGATGTGGTTATACCTGATTTTACATATCTGATAGAAAATATGCACAAGATAAAAGGACTGGTTCTCACCCATGGTCATGAAGATCATATAGGGGCTGTGCCTTATTTTCTGAAAGAAATCAATGTCCCGGTATATGGAACCGCTTTGACACTGGGACTTCTTGAATACAAACTTGAAACACATGATTTAATTAAAAGCACTGATCTGAATGTTGTTGAAGCAGGTGATATTGTTCAACTGGGAAGATTTTCAGTTGAATTTATTAACTCAAATCACAGTATTGCAGATTCAGTAGCACTGGCAATCAGAACTCCTGTCGGAATTGTCATTCACACATCAGATTTTAAAATTGACTACACTCCTATTGATGGAAAACCTATGAATTTACAGCGTATTGCTGAACTCGGAGAAGAAGGTGTAAGACTTCTTTTGGCAGACAGTACAAATGTTGAAAAAGAAGGATTTACAATTAGTGAACGCGTGGTCGGAGAGTCTTTTGAAGCAATCTTTTCAAAGGCAAAGGGAAGAATAATAGTTGCCACATTTGCCTCCAATGTTCATCGTGTTCAGCAGGTAGTTAATGCTGCTATAAAGTTTGATAAAAAAATCATTGCTTTCGGCCGCAGTATGCTTAATGTGATGCGGAAATCTATGGAACTTGGGTATTTGAATGTACCGGAAGGAACGTTGATTGAACCTAAAGATATGGATAAATACAAGGCTAACGAGCTGGTTTTTGTTGCAACCGGATCCCAGGGAGAACCTATGTCCGCGCTCCAGAGGATGTCAATGGATACCCATAAAATGGCAGAAATTCAAAAAGACGACCTGATAGTAATTTCTGCATCTGCAATTCCCGGAAATGAAAAACCTGTTAACAAATTGATAAACAACCTTCTTAAAAAGGGTGCGGAAGTTATATATGAATCTCTAAGTGAAATTCACAGCTCAGGGCATGCATGCCGTGAAGAACTTAAACTTGTACACAATCTTGTGCGACCTGAATATTTCATGCCGGTACACGGAGAGTTCAGACATCTTAAAAGACATGGTGATCTTGCACAATCAATCGGAATGAAGGAAAAGAACATTTTCGTTATGGATAAAGGTGAAGTACTTGAAATCAGCGAAAAAAGTGCTGTGGTCAGAGAGAAAGTTGCAAACGGATATCTCATGGTTGATGGTCTTGGTGTCGGTGATATCGGAAATGTTGTGTTAAGAGACAGGAAGCACTTATCACAGGATGGATTAATTACTGTGGTTGTAACTGTAGAAAAATCCAGTGGCGAAATTATAGCAGGCCCGGATATTATCACACGAGGGTTTGTGTATGTGAAGGAATCTAATGAGCTTATTAAAGAGATTAAGGATAGAATTTATGATAATCTCAACAAACATGATCTCACTTCGCTAGATTTTAATGCAATGAAAAACATTGTTCGCCGTGACCTGAGGGAATTTCTTTATAAGAAAACAAAACGCAGACCAATGATATTACCAATAATTACAGAACTATAATTCAGAGTTGCATGTAATGTTAGATATTAGGTTTAGTTCGTGTAAAGTTACTATAGGGTTTTAAAAAAAATAAAAAATGGAGATGTCTTTCAGGTAAAATAAAGATACAAACCAAAACATACCGAAAGGAAATCATCTCCATGAAATTAAGTATACAAC
>Ga0307989_1000182_pt1 | contig 45519 bp, 35 predicted proteins | sample EllFjometagen185_FD_203164 | JGI IMG/M metagenome (GOLD analysis project Ga0307989, IMG submission 203164) | Marine microbial communities from Ellis Fjord, Antarctic Ocean - #185 | ecosystem: Environmental > Aquatic > Marine > Unclassified | place: Southern Ocean | collected 2014-10-08 | reverse complement strand
CATTTGCACAGGAACTTAATAACGATATTATACAAATTAATTATGAAAAGAAATCATTGGCAAAAGCCATGATGCTCTCTTCACTCTTCCCCGGTGCAGGACAATTTTATGCGAATCGCAGAAGCATTACAACATATATATTCCCACTCATTGAAATTGGTTTAATAGCTGGTTATTTTATTAATTATAATGACGGGGTAGATGCTGAAGCGAAGTATGAAGATTATGCAGACACTTATTATAATAGAGATAATCAGCATTATGCAGAAAGTGACCTTATAAATGATCCTATGACGAATAACTCAAGTTTTTATAATGACCATTTCCGCCTTGATGAAGACAACACTCAACATTTCTATGAAGATATTGGTAAGTATAATAAATATGTTTTCGGTTGGGATGACTGGTTCGATATTTATGCAACAGATGCTGCAGGAAACACCGTTTCCCCTGAGTGGTTGTGGGAAGAGACAACAGATGGTAAGTATTTTTGGATCGGCAATACTGTAACAAATTCCGAAAGTGAATACTATGATTCAAACTATTCTGATCCTTATACAATTTACAGTGGTTTCCGTTCAGAATATATTCAGATGCGAAAAGATGCTGAAACAATGTATGACAAAGCAGAACTGTTCAGTTTTGGAATAGTTGCGAATCACATTCTTGCAGCCATCGATGCAGTACGTCTTACTCGTATCCATAATCGTGAATACCTCTCTAATACTTCTAAGGTAGAGATCAAATTTGCACCAATATTTGTGAATAATAGTTTCTCTCCTGCTCTAATGGTAACTAAAAGGTTTTAGTATGAAAAAAGTCCTTCTCATCCTTCTGATCATATCTCTTGCATTACCCATTATTGCAAAAGAAGTATCTGTAAAAAAAGCCATGTTCTATTCGGCCTTAGTTCCCGGACTCGGCGAAATGCATAGTCAAAACTATACTAAAGGTGCAATATTTTTGGCTACAGAGACCGCAATTATCTTCTCATACTTTCGTTTGCAGTCAGAATTAGATTGGGCAAGAAATTCCTATAAGCAATACGCTTTTTCTGTTGCTGGTGTTCCAACAAATATGGATGATGAATACTATCAGCGAATTCAAAATTACATGAGTAGTGAAATTTATAATGATGACATAATTCGTGATGCGCGTAACTATTTCCTAATTTATAATACCGATCCAGAAGGTTATGAAGCGTATTTAGAAGAAAATTTAATTTCTGAGGAAGATGCATGGGATTGGGACAATAACGACCAATGGATAAGCTATATTAATTTGCGACTAAAGAAACAGGATTACGAGATTTATACAAATTTTGCTTTTGCTGCTGCAATTCTAAATAGGATAATAAGTATTATTGATTCTGCAGTTGAGGCTAGAAAATTCAAGCGATCAGGACAGTATCTTGGCAAATTATCAGTTGATCCTGATTGGAATAAAAAAGGAATAAAAATTAATTATGAATACCGTTTCTAGACGTAAATTTGTTTTGGTCTTATTGGTTTTATCTATAACTTTTTTAGTTACAGCTGAAGAGATAAGTATTAGAAAAAGTATGTTCCGTTCTGCTTTAGTTCCGGGTTGGGGAGAATTATCTGTAGGGAATAAGAGTGGATTGATATTTCTAGCATCAGAAATTTTATTACTTTCTTCACGTTTTTATTTTGTAGAAGAAGCTGATCTCAAAGAAAAAGCCTCTTATAATTTTGCTGTAAAATATGCACACATCAGTGCGGAGTTGGATCTATCTGATGAACATTATTACCATATGACCAGATACCTAAGTTCTGGTTTTGAAACTGGTGGTTATAATGCTAATATTGTGGAAATTGCCAAAGCATTATATCCTGATGATCTGCTAGCTCAAACCCAATATATAGAAGAAAATGCTTATTCTGATGATGAATATTGGGCATGGGATGATAAATTCAAACAGAAAGATTATTCCATCTTACGAAAAAGAATTACACAATATGGTGATTATGTAAAAGCGATAACAGGAGCAGTTATTGCAAATCACATTTTTAGTGCGCTAAATGCTTTTAGGAGTAGCTCTCGTTTAAAAAATTTGAATGCTCAAGTGTTACTCGATAGTAAAATGAATCCAATTTTAACATTACAATATAAATTTTAAAAAAATATCAGGAGGAGAATAATGTCTGTTGTTATCACAGGAAATGACCTGAAAATTGAAGATGTCTATAATGTTGCACATGGTAAAGAAAAAGTAGAGCTGCATCCCGATGCACTCAAAAGAATTGTTACTTGCCGAACCTTCATCGAGCAAAAAATTGAAGAAGGTGAGATCATGTATGGAGTAAATACCGGTATTGGCGAATTTTCTGAAGTAGTGCTTACCGGAGAGCAGATAAAAGAATTTCAAAAATATTTAATTTATAATCATTCGGCTGGGATTGGTGAGCCTTGCCCCATCGAACATGTTCGTGGAGCAATGTTAGGTCGTATTAATGTTCATGCAAATGGTAATTCTGGATGCCGCCCGATAATTACACAAACTCTTATTGATATGCTTAACAAAGGTGTAACTCCTGTTGTATGCGAAAAAGGAAGTGTTGGTGCTTCGGGTGATCTTGCTCCAATGAGCCAAATAGCTCTTCTTCTGATGGGTGAAGGTGAAGCATATTATGAAGGAGAAAGATATTCGGGAAAAGAAGCTCTGGCAAAAGCAGGAATTGAAATTCCAGGATTGCAAGCTCGAGATGGTCTTGCAACAATAAATGGCAGTAATCTTCTTACTGCGATGTCAGCTCTAATCATATATGAAACTGAGAGATTTTTTAAACAAGCTGAGATTGCAGCAGCAATGACTTTAGAAGCACTCATGGCAAACCTTAAACCTTATGATGAGCGACTTCATAAACTTCGTGGTTTCCAGGGAGCAGTAACTTCTGCTGGAAACATTAAGAAAATTATAGATGATTCTGATCTACTTAAAGGTATGAAAGTACGTGTTCAGGATGCATATAGCATGCGTTCAACTCCTCAAGTTTTAGGTGCAGCTAGAGATCAGCTTCGCTGGACTAGAAGTCAGGTTGAGATAGAATTAAATGGAGTTGGTGACAACCCTATCTTCTTACCTGAAGATGGAATTGTTCTTACCGGTGCAAATTTTCAAGGATCACCTGTGAGTGTACCGGTTGATATGCTGGGAAGTGTTATCACAATGGTTTGCGTAATATCTGAACGCAGATTAAATCGTCTATTGAATCCTGCATTAAGCGTTGGATTACCTGCTTTCTTAACAAAAGGTGCTGGCATGTTCTCTGGTCATATGCTTAGCCAGTATACAGCGGATATGATGATAGTTGAGAACCGAATTCTTTCTACACCTGCTTCAATACAATCAATTCCTGCTGCTGCGGATCAGGAAGATTTTGTAAGTATGGGCATGAATACTGCACTAAAAACAAGAAAGATACTGGAGAATGCTTACGGTATTTTAGGAATTGAATTCATAGCTGCTGCACAAGCTCTCGATTTTAGAGACTATACTCCAGGTATTGGAACACGCGCAGCACATAAAGCTGTTAGAAAAATTGTTGATCATCTCGATGTTGACAGACCACTTTTTAATGATCATAATAATATGATGAAAGCTGTAAAAGATAGAGTTGTTCTCCATGCTGTTGAAGAAGCAATTGGAGAATTAAAAACTTACTGATTGGAGTAAATTTGTGACTGTAATTCTTACTGGAAATGATCTCACGCTTAATCAACTAAGTAAGATCGTGTATGATAGAGAAACTGTTGAGCTTCATCCAGAATCTATCAAAAAAATCGTGAAATGCCGAGATTACGTAGATAAAATAATTGAAGAAAACCGTGTTGTTTATGGATTAACAACCGGATTTGGCAAATTTGCCAATATTCGTATTCCAAAAGATCATATAGAAGAATTACAAAGAAATCTTATCTTAAGTCATGCAACCGGTGTTGGGAAAAATCTTTCTATTGAAGAAACTCGCGCTGTAATGCTTCTTAGGATCAATGTTTTAGTAAAGGGACATTCCGGCATTAGATTAAGCACATTACAAACACTAATTGATATGTTGAATATAGGAGTGCATCCATGTATTCCAGAAAAAGGATCTGTAGGAGCCAGCGGAGACCTGGCTCCACTTTCTCATCTTGCCCTGGTTTTACTTGGTGAGGGTAAAGCAGAATATAATGGGAAGATAATTTCCGGTGATGAAGCTCTCAAACTTGCTGGTATTGAACCTGTTGTATTAAAAGCTAAAGAAGGCCTTGCCCTGAATAATGGTACTCAAGTTATGACAGGTGTTGGAGCTTTAAATCTGCTTCGTGCCGAGAGACTATGCAAAATTGCAGATGTTGTAGCTTGTATGAGCATTGACGCTCTCATGGGAACAAGATCTGCATTTGATGTGCATATTCATGATCTTCGACCCCATAATGGACAGAGAATTTCTGCTAAAAACTTAAATTCACTTTTAATAGATAGCGATTTAAACCAATCTCATAAATATTGTAGTAATATTCAAGATGCATATAGCTTGCGATGTACTCCTCAAGTAAACGGTGCTGTACGAGATGCTCTAAAGTATATTAGGAACACTATTGAGATAGAGATGAATTCCGCAACCGATAATCCGCTCATTTTTCCAGATGAAGATAAAGTAATCTCAGGTGGGAATTTTCATGGTGAACCTATTGCATTTGCAATGGATACAATGGCTTTCACGGTTTCTGAGCTTGCAAATATTTCGGATAGAAGAACTGAGCAAATGCTAAATCCAGCCTTAAATAATGATCTTCATCCTTTCCTGGCTCCTCGCCCCGGATTAGATTCAGGATTCATGATAGCACAAGTTACATCAGCAGCACTTGTTTCCGAGAATAAAATTTTATCACATCCTGCATCAGTTGATTCCATACCTACATCTGCAAATCAGGAAGATCATGTGAGTATGGGAACTATCGGAGCCATGAAAGCCAGAACTATTTTAGATAATGTATGCGTAGTTTTTGCTATTGAGTTGATGACTGCATGTCAGGCACTTGACTGTAGAAAGATAAACTCTTCTCCAGCTTTAGAATCGGTAAAAAATGAAGTACGTAAAAGTGTCGCACATCTAGATCGTGATCGTATACTAACAGATGATATTAATAATTTAACTCAAATCATTGATTCAGAGACTATACCAAATATTATTAATAAATTCATTGAATTACAATAGGTTATGTATGAAAATTAAATTATTAATAATTTTAGTTTTGTTGTTACTTCTTTCAGGATGTGTTTACTATAACACTTTTTATAATGCTGAAAAATTTTTTACTGAAGCACAGGAAATGGAACTGAATGATGACGGCAGGCCAAAAACCAATGCAATTCAGAAATATAATAAAGTTATAAAAAAATGCGGTATTGTTCTAGAATATTATGAGGGAAGCAAATATACTGATGATGCACTTCTGTTAATGGCAAAATCGTTTTTTTACATAGGAAGAAACTACACTCAAACCATTTCAACATTAGAAGACATGATAATGTTCTATCCCGAGAGTGAACTAGTTCCAGATGCAAAACTTTATATAGCCCGGGCAAAATATGAGTTCCGACAAGAAGAAGAAGCATATGACCTACTGCATGAATTTTTATTGAATGTTGATTTCAAAGAACATCATCCAAAAGCCTTGCAAATATTGGCTAATTATAAATTGCGAGAAAATGATAATGTACAAACCGATTATTATCTAAATAGAATAATCGAGGATTACCCTGAATCTGATGAGTATGAAGAAGCTTTTTTTTTACAGGGGAAATCTCAAAATGAAGCTGGTAATTATGAAAAATCTAATGAGATCTTTTTCAAGCTGTTAAAATCTAAAGTTACTAGAAAGACCAAATTTGATGCAAAATATTATATAAGTCTTAATTATTTATTATTAAATGAATTCCAACTTGCTACAGATTATGCAACAAAACTATTAAAAGATGAATATCGTGAAAATAAAATCTCAAGAATCCGCCTAATTCAGGCTCGAAGTTATGCTGAACTAGATAACACAAATGATGCTATAGCGATACTTGAAGCAATAACCGAGGACAACAAACGATCAAGTTTATCTGCTTCAGCTTTTTTCTTCCTAGGAGAGATTTACTTCGATAAACTAAAAGAATACAGTACAGCAATAGAGAATTATAATAAAGTTAAGGGTGAAGATAGAGATTCTGAATATGTTGAAGATGCGATCTCGCAAAGTGTTATAGCCAGCCAGATCATTCAATATTATAATCCAACTTCTAAAATTTCGGCAGAAGAACTTATCAATCAACAATTCAAATTGGCTGAGTTTTATATAGAATATCTGGGAATGCCGGATTCTGCCTTGATTGTATATAATGATATTATTCATCAGGAAGATAGATTCAAAATTGCATTAGATACTCTACAAACTCAACTAGACTCGATTTCCATTATTATTGATTCTCTAGTAATGGCTGACTCATTGTTACAAATAACTACGAATGATTCAACAAAACTTGATGAAAAAGAAGAGACAGAAAAACGAAAAATTAATCTGCAATCCGAATACGATTCAATAAGTTTACTCTTTGAAAATGCTGAAGATAATATTTCACTATACCAAAAAGAGTTCATACCATTTGCAAAATTTACAAAACTATGGCTGTATAAAAAAGTGTTAACCGATTCTGTTGAAGCCAATTCAATCTATAATGAATTGCTAACAGAATATCCTGAAAATAAATATACTTATGCTGCTGAACAATTTTTAGCTGGGAAAGATTCTATTATTATTACTACGAAGAAGTATATATATGAAACCACTGAATATGATTATGCAATTAGTAAATTAGAAATCGATCCGGAACAAACTATCGAATCACTCTTACCTATTGCGAATAATATAGATCACGAATACCGATATAAAGCACTTTATGGTTTGGGCTATATCAATTATTTTATGTTAGCGGATAGTTTATCAGCAAAACCATACTTCGATTCTGTTCTAGCTTACCCAAGCAATTCCGAATTTAAGACTGAGGTTTCAAAATTTTATGATGGTGAAAACTTTATTAAGATCTCACGTCTTCCATTCATTGAGCAAATGATCCAGGAAGAATTGGAAAAAGAGACCTCTGAGCAGGAAGTAGAAGATAAAAAAGAAAACAAGGAACCTGAAAAATCACTTGTAGAGAAAAAGGAAGAACCCGAAAACACTTCACCGGCTAAAGGTAAGGAATAATGATACGAAAGGATAATATCCTTTCTATGCAAAATCCAATTTTGAAAACACTCGTCTGCTTGATCCTGGTTATAATTTCATCGATTCTCAATATTGATAGTTTTATAATAATTTTTGGATTTACTCTTTTTTATTTTTTAGTATCTCCTAAAATTTATTTGATTTGGTTAAAGACGTTATTAAAGATAATTCCTTTTTTTATTTCAATATTCATTTTTGGAATCATTTTCAATGCTTCTTTTCCTAATCAGTGTTTTCTTATTACCAGAATAATATTTCTTTTACTCATCTCAGTATATCTTACAGAAACAACAACTATTGACTCAATAATCTCAAGTAAAACAAATCAGAATTCAAAATTGTGGTGGAAGTTAAAGTTCTTTTTGGCAGCAACTATACACTTTATTCCCATTCTTACTGATAAATTTAAACATAATTTTATATCAAATAAGAATTTGATTAATACAATAGTCGTATCTATGGAAGAATGTTTAATTAATATCCATGAAGTTGAATTAACTGTAACCAAAAAAATACACCTGAAACTTGAAAGTAAAAAAAAATCTTTTGGGGCAGACACCTATCTTTTTTTATTATTGTTAGTGCCTGTTCTGGTTTGTTTTATAAATTTATAATAGGTTTGGGATATGAAGAATTTCTTAGCTAAGATAAGTTATGATGGAACTGACTTCAGTGGTTGGCAGATCCAGAAAGAAGGAAGAACTGTTCAGCAAGTTCTCGAAAATGCACTTTCCAAAATTGCAAAAGAAGAGATAAAAACAATTTCTGCGGGACGAACTGATGCAGGTGTGCATGCTATTGGACAATATGCAAATTTTCATTTCCCCATTCAAATGACGGCAAAACAGATACGACTTGCTATACGGGCACATCTTCCCTATGATATATTAGTTTCTCAGATTGTAGAAGTTCCTCATGACTTCAATGCAAGATACGATGCACAAAGTAGAAGTTACAGATATATTATTGCAAAATATCGCACTCCATTTAATAGGAAATATAAAACATTCATACCAAAAATAAAAATTAATTCAGAAGTTGCTGAAGATTGTTTAGAATATTTTATTGGCAAGCATGATTTCACATCTTTTGCAAAATTGAATCCTGATTTGAACAACTATAACTGTAATGTATTAGAGTTTGAATTTGAAGAAACTGAACATGATTATATATTTGAGATAAGAGCCAACAGATTTTTACATAATATGGTAAGAAGAGTTGTTGGAACAATTATCAATATTTCCTGCAGTAATACTAACCCGAGCATCATAACAAAATTATTGTTAGATAAAACAACGGTAAACAAGCTTATAAATACGATTCCACCGAATGGGTTATATCTAATTGATGTAGAATATCCAAAAATTATTGTTGAAAATAAATTCTAAATTTTACTATTTATAATATATTATTAGTATTATTAATTTATTTGAATTATTAAAATGAATGAAAATAATTATTTTATTGACTAAATAAAGTATCATCTTAAAAAGTTACAATATAGAGGAGGGTGAAATGTTTAAAAAGAAAGGTGCAATATATCTAATAATTGTAGCTCTAGTAGTGCTATTGGTGATAACTTCTTGTGATCCGAGAAAAGGTACATTGAACGCAAACTTACAACCTTATATCTCAATTACAAATTATTTTGGTGTTGAAAGTGACACACTTATTACTCAATCTTATTTGTTCCAACAAACTGTTCAATGGAGCGGTAATGATGAAGATGGTGTTGTTAACGGATATGCATTTAGAGTACTAAATGAAGAAGGAGTACCTGTCGCAACTCCAGGCTTTGATGTAATAGATGAAGATGGCTGGGTTAAGTTTTATAATCCAAGTGCAAATCAATTAATTCCGCTCAACCAATCCGCTGAAACAACTATCTGGATGGAAAATAGTTATGCTACAATAAACTTCCCTGCTGCCGATGCTAATGGAGATAGTGCAAATGTAGTTAGTATTTTTGAAGTAAAATGTATTGATAATAGCAATACTGAAAGTGAAATTGCTCGAAAGTATTTCCAGGCACATTCTAATACTCCAAGAGTTTTGATAGATATGAATATTCATGGGGAATCAATTAGTACTGCCATTATTTTTAAATTTATGATGCAAGATGACGATCTATTCGTTGGTGAAACTCCTTATTACTTTAATTATAAGTTAGAAAGAAGAGACCTGAGCGGTACTATAGTTACCGAAAACAACGGTGGATATGCAGATGAGTGGTTATCTACTTTGGGATTCTCTGAAGTTACATTAGCTCTTCATAGTGCTCTAAACGGCAATGCACTTATTCCAAACGACTTAGTAAATGATATTCCTCAAGATTCAACATTCCTCCGTGTAAAAGCATATGATACTGCACTTATCGCATCAGATGAAATAGAGATAGCGTTTGTTGTTAAAGAGGGATTCTATCCAGACACAATAATTTATTATGGTGATGGCAATCCCAATGCAAATGGAATTTATGCACTTGGAACAGACCATTTTGCAACCTACTTAGATGATGCACTCTCTGATATTGTACCATCTGTTCAAACTTCTGATGGAGCTCATCACGCTACATCTTTCTGGTATAATATTGAAGAAAAGTATAGTGCAATCGGAAGTAATGACTTTAAAACCTACATGAGATGGGGATACAGTGGAGAATTCGAAGAAGATAATCCTCAAAAACCACAAGATGGAATAACTCTCGATGAGATAACTGGGCAACCATATTTTTGTGAAATTGTTGGTTATGATCTCAGACTTGATGGAGAACCATACTACTATCCCCCAATACCGGCAGAAGGAATTCATCTTCAAGTGGATGATGATGGAAAACAGTGGCTTCGTGTAGGTGCTAACTACCCTATAGGTCAATCAACTACAGTTACATTAACAAGCTATGGTGGATCTCTTGATAATATGTATGGTGAACATACTTTAGAGGTTAGAGCTATTGACCTTCAAGGTGCAGTTGATCTTACACCTCATGAATTCACCTATACAATAGTACCTTCAATTCCTAAAGAAGAGAAAATCGGTGTTCTGATCATTGATGATGAAGGTAATGATGCAAGTATAGCCCCAGAGTTATTAATTAATGACTTTTACGAATACATCGTTTCAGACTATGTAACAGAACCTGGTTATATTAACAGAGAAGATATGAACGCTTTTGGAAAGGACGGACTCCATCATGGTAAGTCTGTTATTGCACCATCTGATCTACAGCAATATAAAACCATAATCTACCACTGTGATAATCCAACTGCACAATTTGATTTTTGGAATGAATTTGAAGCATTAAAAATTTACCTTATGCAGGGTGGTAACTTAATATTAAGTGGTAGTAATCATAAATATGTTCATGGAAGATGCTCTGAAAATGCTTTTGGTATATTTGAAGAGTATTTTGGTATTCCAATGAGTAATGAAAATGCAATCGGATTTGCATCGCCCACCTTTACTGATAATCCATTCTTTATTAAAGCTCAATCTCAAGGATTCTTTGGTGATCTCAATTTGCAATTACCAAGTTTCAATACTATAATTACTAATCTTCAGATACCAGAATTTAGTGTTAATGGTCTCGGACCTGTAGGCTATTTCAATGACTATAGCTCTGAATTAATTTTTACATATGGCTGTAAGGATGTCGCTGAAGATCCGCCAGGACCATATGATATAAATCCTACTCAAGAGGAATACGATCTATATAATGGATTACCTGTAGCATTGAAAAAAGTAACAGAAGATAATTCATGCTACATATTTGGTTTCCCTCTTGCTTATATGGAAGCTGATGATGCTAAAACAATGATGACACAAATTCTTAATGAAATTCCTTAGATAAATAATTAATTAGCAAAAGTGATGCTGATAAATCAGCATCACTTTTTTTTATCCATTTAATCATATATTTGCATTGATGCAATTCCCGTAATATTGAATTACTATTATGTAATACTGCTTTCTCATATTATACTATACTGAGTTTATTCATCGCTTATTAAAAAGTTATCTTCAACTATTTTTCCTATTTCGTCCTGCTACTTGTATTATCTACACCAAAGACATACAGCATCAGATCATGCGGGAAGATATAAAAATAGTGAGCCTGAGAAGTACCTTTCAAGACTCTTGCATTTGACTCTGTCGGAATTGGGCAAAATACAACATGAAAAACATTTTGAAAGACTAAATAGAAAGATGTTTTGAATGAAGTTTTTTAAGGTGATCTTTCTCTTATTATGTTAAGTAAAAAATGACCCTTATATTTCTCCTTTATTGATAAGTTGAACTTATTAAATAAATGATTCAGCAAGTTCATATTGCAAAGGAGTATATAGTTGCTATTGTTCGGATAGTTTGGGTAGTTGTTCCTTTTAGTTCCCTTCCGAAGCCTTTCTTCCGAACATTCTAACGTATGAGGATTCGTAAGGTTGATTATTGTTGAAGAATAACTTTTCCGAATTTTAGTTGAAAGAAATCCTTTATGGAAAACTTCGGAAAGTGAATTGTATAATATAAATCTAAGAAACTTGCTTTTTATCCTTCGTCCCGACCATCGGGACTACGGAGAATGGATTGCAAGGATGACATTAGTTCCTGTCTTCGTTGAGTTATGGCTTGGCAAGCAGGATAACAAAAAAAGCCTGATAATAAAAATGCCCCGATAACTCGGGGCATTCTATATTTCACAAACAGGAAAAGAATATGTCGTTTTGCTTTGCAAAGCCAACATTAAATGTTTGTGTTACTACTTCATAAGAAAGAGAAGTTGCCTCTCCCAAAAAAGTATTCTTTGTTGATAAGTTGAACTTATTAAATAAATGATTCAGCAAGTTCATATTGCAAAGGAGTATATAGTTGCTATTGTTCGGATAGTTTGGGTAGTTGTTCCTTTTAGTTCCCTTCCGAAGCCTTTCTTCCGAACATTCTAACGTATGAGGATTCGTAAGGTTGATTATTGTTGAAGAATAACTTTTCCGAATTTTAGTTGAAAGAAATCCTTTATGGAAAACTTCGGAAAGTGAATTGTATAATATAAATCTAAGAAACTTGCTTTTTATCCTTCGTCCCGACCATCGGGACTACGGAGAATGGATTGCAAGGATGACATTAGTTCCTGTCTTCGTTGAGTTATGGCTTGGCAAGCAGGATAACAAAAAAAGCCTGATAATAAAAATGCCCCGATAACTCGGGGCATTCTATATTTCACAAACAACTTATACGCTAAAATTAATTAGCATGTAATTTGTGTAATTACTTCATTAAGATCATTTTCTTTGTTGATGAGTAGTTACCTGCTTTCATTTTGTAGAAATAGATACCACTAGATACTTTTTGATTATTATCATTAGTACCTTCCCAAACAACAGTGTTGTTTTCACCAGAAGTCATATGCTCGTTAATAAGAGTCTTAACTTTTTGACCTCTAACGTTGAATACTTCAATAGAAACATTTCCATCTTCAACCATATCAAAAGCTATTGTTGTGGTTGGATTGAAAGGATTTGGATAGTTCTGAGCAAGAAGTTCTATTGTTGGTGTTAAGGTAACATCACCTGAAGCAGGAGCAGTATTTTCTGCTTGGAATTCAAGATCGATAGCAGCGTAACGCAATGCACTATTTGTAAAATCACCATTACCTGCAATACTAGTATTGGCAGCAGAACCGTAATCATCATCGTCTGTAAATACAAAATGAAGTTTTGCATGGTAGTTTCCTGGCACATTACTTAATATTTCAAGGTCATCACCAAGAGAAATGCTTACAGGAAGCATATCTTCAAATTCTGGCGCAAAATTACCTTCGAAATGTCCAGCAGGATCAATAACATTATCAAGTGGATTTGCATTGATATATCTGATATCTGACCAAGTCTCACCGCTGTCATCAGAGATAACTATAGCGATTTCAGGCTGCTTGTACCAACCGTCGTATCCTTCTTCTTCATAATAAGCAGCTTGAACTTTTGCTCCATCATGCCATGCTAAAACTACCCAGTTTCCATTAGCAACCATTTTGCTGTTACTTTCATGGAAATATGAATCTTGCCAGCCACCATCTGAATTATAGAACCAGCTTGGGCAACTCATAGGAATAATTGGAACACCGTCAGGATCATATCCGTCAACTTCACCATCATCATTAAGGTCGAATGAAACAGTCATGTGATCATCGGCAGGATCTGTATCTTGAATATCAAGATCGTAGAAGCTAAATGTTCCTGATGTAATATCAAATTCAAATATTTTGGGATACATATATGCTGCCATATAAAGAGCACCATCCATGTTTTCTTGTGAGTTGTAGTTAACACCACTCATCCAGGTAACTTTAGTATTATCATCTGTAAATGCACCATTATAATGGCTAAGGTCGTTTGAAGGAACTATAAACATTTCAGATGCAGTTAATTCATCTTCATTATACCAAACATAAGTTACACCATCTTCATATAATGGATTCTCAAGAGGTTGTCTAAGCTGTTGAGTATACTTTGTAAATGTAGCACCGTAATCATCACTATACATTGCTAATAGTGAATCAGAAATGCTGCCGTACCAAACTACTTGTCCATCATCTTTGCTTACTATAAGGTCTTTGTTTACACGGTCTACATCATTATAATGAGCGTTATCAAAATAAGGAATTGTGTTCACTGTCCAATCAAGATCAGATGTACCTAAAAGGTCTGCATCATCAAAATCTGCAAACAAATAAAGGCTATTATAGTTAGCACTACCTGCTGTATTGCTTGTGTAGTTGTTACCATAAGCATGAACTCTTCTGTGTCCAGCTTCTGGTGAAGGTCCAACCCAAACTTGAGGCCAGATAAATTCATCATTTGTAGCACCTGTTAATGCCTCACTCATTTCTGGATTATCAAATAAGATAAATGGAGATCTCCAAGCACCTGGAGAACCTGTTGCATGATATAAAGCATAAGACATGCTACTATCATAACTTCCATCTTCTTCAACTACTGAATGCCAAACTACAAAAGGGTCACCTGTATATGGGTCGATTGCCAGAGATGTGAAACCTTCACGGATGATCTCTGAATTCACACCATTGCTCTCTCCAAGTGTTCCGTCAGCATTAATATAGCTGTAATAAGCTCTACGGTCAGTTCCAACGTTTTGTGTTTCAGAACGCATATAAGTTACAAACCATCCACCAGCTGGATAACCCCATGGTTGTGAAGTTTCTGGTTGGTGTCTTAAGTTATGTCCATTATAACTGAAGGGCATATAATCGTAATACGAACTTGTTAAGTAAGTAGTATTCTCACCATCACCATTAGGAATAAAGGAATATTCTGGTGCAGGGTCTTGTTCCCTTGAAGCACTTCTCATACCACGCCTCATTCCTTGATAGTAACTATCTTTCGCAACTTGGGCAGGTTGCATAAAATCTTCAGCTACAAGTGTGCACACTAATAAGCTTAAACCCAAAAGAATTAACATCTTTTTCATTTTTTCCTCCCTTTTTTTGTGTTATTTCTTAAAACGACATTTTTAACGATAATCTTTGAGGAGACTTGATAAAACTTTCAGTAAGGTCTCCCATATCTGTATACGAATAATCTATATCAAAAACTGCAAAGCTGGTTGGAATAGTCCAACCAAAACCTGCTGAATATGAAGTTTCATCAAAGTTTAATTGATAACCAGATCTAATTTTGAAGGTACCAAGTTTATACTCCATTCCCACATTATAAGTCTCTTGTCTATCAACGCAGTTATCAAGCTGAACAGATGCTAATAATAATTGGTTACCACTAGCATAAAGGTCCATTGCAACACCAAGTGAGAAACCCATTGGAATTTTAAATGGAAATTCATCACGGTCTTCATCAATCAAGCCATCACCATCATTGTCAATAAGATCAAATGGATCTTCATTTAAGAGACCGTCCCCATCTTCATCAATTTCATACTCAAGATCAGGACCAAAATTCTTTATTGCCATACCAATTTTAAGATTATTCCAACCGGTATTATATAAAGAACCAATATCTACAGCAACACCATTTACATCAAATTCATCCAGTTTTTCACGTACATACTTAACGCTAGCACCGAATGAGAATTTATCTGTAAATTCATTTGCATAGGTTATACCAGCCATAAGATCGTAGGCAGTGAATGTTTCACCTGTAGGTCCAAAAGGTTCTTCTTCAATTACATCCATATAATCCATATGCAAAAGTGCTGTACTTACTCCAAATGTTCCTAATGGAGTAACTTTAGAAAAAGCTACAAACTCATAGTTAATACCAGCAATCCATGTAGTATGAGAGAACATAACCTGGTCTTGCGCTTTCAATGCCAGACCAGCAGGATTCCAGTAAATAGAAGAAATATCATCTGTGACGGCTGTATAAGCTTCACCCATACCGAGAGCTCTTGCACCAATACCTATTTTCAAGAATTGAAGCCCGGCTGTTCCTGTTTTTGCAAAAATATCTGCAAACAACAACCCTGGAAGAACTGTAAGTATTATAAGTATAACAACATATTTTCTCATTTTTTACCTCTCATTTATCATTGTGAGTTCGGTTCACAGACATTTTGCCTGTGAACCCTTGAACTCAATTATTTAATTATTACAAATTTACCAACTTTGATATCCCCAGAATCATGATCTTTTACTGAGAACAAGTATACACCTGCTGCAATGATCTGATTATTATGAGATAAAATGTCCCAAGGAGCCATACCTGTTGCTGTAAAATCACTTTCCTTCAATTTTTCTTTATTCAATGCTACTGATGGATTAATAATATCAGCACCTTCTCCACCATGATGTATAACCTTATCAACAAAGTCACCAGCAAGAGTATAGATCTTTATAGTACAATCTTCCGGTAAGTTCACAAACCAGATCCTTCTACTTCTATCACCAGTGAAATCATTTTCTATTCTACCATCAAATTTACTCTGCCCGATATAGGGATTTGGAACAACGTAAATATTATCCATATCTGTTTTAGCAGAAGGACCGGGGAATAATATTTTCATATTTGCCTCGGCATCTTTACCAGATTCATTTGAGGGTACACTCTGAGATGGTAAACCTCTATCCCAGGCAGTAACAGTAACATAATATTCTATACCTTTAGGTGGATGAGAAATTATTTCATTATAATACCTGCGAGAAAGACGCTCAATTCTAAGTTCTTCAACTTTGTCCGGATTTGCAAGAAGTTCCGTGCTAACGAATCCTGCTAATGGGATCAAACTGCGAGAATATAACTCAAGATATATTTCTTCACCGTTACCGTTAGGTAAATTCAGAAGATCCGGATTTGCAAAATACAGTGCTTTCTCTGTATCAGACCAGGTATCAACTCCTTCTTCAGTAGCAGTTACCTTTGTTTTTGTGTAATCATAAATATGATCACCAAATGTATAATCACCATTAGCAGAATCATATTCAAAAGGCGCTAATCCGTATTGCTCATTTTGATGATAATAATGTACATCTTCTTCGGTAATTAATCTTCTATTAGGAAGTGATTGATTTTCGTTTCCTATTCCAATTTCACCTTGATAGTCTACAAAAGATGTATCACCATAATTAACTAAATAATCAAGAAGATCCTGATAGGATTCATATTTATCCCACTTACCTTTTTGTGTCCAGTCTTCTTGCGAGCCGCTTCCTGATCTACCGTATAATGTATAGCCCTGGAAATCATGCCTAAGTCTATATGCCGTCCAAGGATTCACAACTGCATTTTCTGGGTTATCCACCTCAATACCCCATACACTTGGATAAAACATTTCCGGCATATTAGTGGTATCAGCTTCAGCTACATTACTATCTAAACCTGGTATATCATTTTGCCATCCTATAACACTCTGAGGTACATTCCCAACATCTCTTGTAAATTCAGATACATTAGTCCAATATAATCCTATCGCATTCCCATCATTAATTAGTGCAGCATACATATTTGGATAATCGGGTGGTTCCGGAGCTTGATAATGAAGAGAAATATCAGGTAAAATAACTGTAGCAAGCGTTTGAGCATCCCCGTAAATTGCCTTAGCAAATTCAGCAGTTCGTTTTAATTCAGGAATATCTTCACCAGGGAACACAGCGATAACGATCTTCATAGTTCTACCTGGAGGCAAGTTCCAACGTTTATAATAAACACCCTCATCATTTGTTTCTAAATAATCTTCAATTCCATTTTCATCTGTATCTCCAGTATGTGATTGTGCTCCATAGAAACCAAAAAGATACCTTGTATCAGTACCATTGGGTTCTGCTTCAATCTGTGCATTTGGGTATGTTCTAAGATCAATTACTGCCGCTACATCCGGGTTTTTCCCTGTTATTAACCAGTATTTTTCATTAGCCGTTCTATTTGTTGTTGTTGTATATTGAAGTGGCTGCCAATCATCCGGACCCCAGCCAACATCCCAAGTCCAACAAGCAAATTCCAATTCTTCAGGATCCGGTGTACAAACACGAGAGCCTATATAACCTGTGGTCAGTCCACCATCTTTATCCTCATCATAAGTATAGGCAAATTCATATCCTTCGCCTGAAACGTAACTACTTAAATCATCCGGTGCTATTGCAGAACCACCAAAAGATTGCGGTCCAACATCAGAATCCATATAGATACCCATAGCACAATCATAGAGTGTATCTTGCTCATTCATATTAGTAATATTGAATTCTACATAAACCAAGTTTTTAATATAATCATAACTCCACTGATAACTCATTTGACGTACTCTAATATTAAGTGGAACATGTGTATTGGAGCCGGAACTAGAATCATAATCTCTATCAGGATCAGGATTACCATTTTCAAAAGGACTATAATCATAATAGTATGAAATGAAATCCTGCTCAGAGACCGGATATCCATCTTCATCTGCGATTCCATCACCATCATCATCATTTGGTTCGGAGAAATTATAAAGATCATTTGTGTCATCACTAAGATCTACAAACCCAAGCGGGAACCAGATAGCATTGTTACTTTCATCAGTAATTATATCAATTCCATAAATTACTTCTGAATTATGAAGCCAATCACCACCATAATCGGAAAAAGCAGGAGGAAGCTCATCACTAACTCTAAATGGGAATGCATATCCTAAAGGATCTTCATCAATTAATCCATCATTATCATCATCCACACCTTTTCTTTGATTTCTAATAGAGGTGGTAACAGATTTATCCTGATAATTATGAGCTGTGTATTGTGAACCAAGATGAGAAGCTTCTAATGGATTATAGGCAGGTAAAAGCTCATTAAGACTCTTCCATCCATCAATACCAATACTAACCAAAGTATCAACAACTACCTGTAAAGAATCATTCCATTCGGGGTCATTATCAAGCACATAGTCATCGTCTGCATTTGGCGGATAATTAAGCCAGTAATATTGTCTTCCCAAATAATCTCTTTTAATCTTTTTCGCGCCAAACCACAATCCGCCAGCGAACAAGTAGTCGATAGATGAACCTCCCGGATATTCAAGTGATGGCCAATCTTCCCCAAATGATCCGAAGAAACCATAATTACTCACTCGTAACCAGATGTTTCCTAAGTTGTGTACTTGTGTAGCATCAAATTTCTTATCTGACATAGATTCTGTGTAAGCTCTGGCAAATGCACCAACAGCAAACACTATTAGAAGCATTAGAATTATTAATACTTTTAGTTTACTAATATTCATATAAAATCCCCCAAGATTTTTTTATTGTAATGAAAAACTAACTGGGAAAACAACCCAACAGGCTACAGGTTTACCACCACTTTTAGCTGGTGAAAATTCCCATGTTCTAACTGCCTTTTTTGCAGCTTCATCTAGCCCACCAGGACCCGACATCAATGATTTCAAAATTTCAATAGCTCCGACAGAACCATCAGTGAAAACTTCAACCTGAAGAATTACATCCCCTTCAATCCCTGCATTTTTGGCAAAAACTGAGTACTCTGGTGCAGGATTTCTAATTGGGAAGGGTTCATCCTCATAAATGGCAAATTTATCTGTCGAACCAAAAATCTTTTCCTGAATCTCCTTGTATGGGTCTAATGAAGTTACACCAATAGTTTCAATGATTTCGATATCATCATCCTCTTCACCGTCCAGATCTTCTACTATAACAATTTCAACTACCGGTTTCACAGTTTCTTCAGGCGGTTTAATCCTTTCCTTAATTTCAGGAGGAATATCTATTGCATCGATTATCTTGATTGTTCTATCATAAGGCTTCACTTCAACTTTTGGTGAAACAATAAAAGCGAATAGTAATATCAAGATTGCCAAACTTACAGACTTATCATAATAACTTTCTGCAATATCTTTCCAATCAAATATTTGTTTATTCATATCTCACCTACCTTTTCAACTTTGCTTCAAAATATACACGCAAAGTTTGAGCTTCACGCAATTGATTCAGGATATCAGACATGATACCATAACTTGTATCCTTATCTGTTCTGAAGCAAGTTAACACATTAAAATCTTCTGCTAACTTCTTTTGCATTACGTACTTTACATCAGGTATGAGAACAGCAAAATCATCAATAGAGATTACACCATTTTTATTTACATATATTGTAGCTGAATGATTACGTGGGATTTTTTCAATACTTTCAGCTTTCGGCATCTTTACGGGTATTCCTTTTTCTCTAACAAACACAGTAGAAACCATGAAGAATAAAAGAAGCAGGAAAGCTATGTCAGACATAGAAGCAGTTGGTATAGCCGTTTCCGGTCTTGCACTTTTTTTAATTTTAGCCATAGTACCTTCCTAGTTTGTTGATAAAGAAATTTTTTCTGCACCAGAGGCTTGAAGTTTATCTAAAGCTTCAACCATATACTGGTATTTACTTTTTCTATCTGTTTTCAGGGATATCACCATATCTGGATTATCTTTTACGATAAGATGGATAGTTTTTTCCAATTTATTCATTGGAACAATTTGCTCGTTTCCACCTGAGATAAGAGTAATTTGTCCATCCTTATCTATCCAAATCTTTGTAAGGTTTTCATCTTTTAATTTAACCTTTTTTTGTGTACCGTCAGATACAGCCGGCAATACGATCCCCAAACCTTTTTTTATATCAAATTTTGTAGTTGATAGAAAGAAGACAAGTAGCAGAAAAGCAACATCAGACATTGATGCAGTGGGAATTCCACCCAGATCTTTTCTTTTTCTGCGTAACACATTCGCCTCCTATTTATGTTCTACAAGAGTTTCGATCATTTTTTCTGATCCTCGTTGCATGTCCATCACAAGTCCATCGACCATTCCCAAGAAGAGATTATTAAAGAACTGCATTGGAATAGCAACAGCCAAACCAGCAGCAGTTGTAATAAGAGCTATTTGGATACCCGTTGCAACAATAGTTGGTTCAACTTCACCAGCAGCAGCGATATCAGAAAATGCTCTAATCATACCTACAATTGTACCAAAGAAACCAAACATTGGTGCAAGATTAATAACTGTAGCAAGAGGAATAAATCCTTTCTCTAAGAATGCCATTTCGATTACACCAGCATTTTCAACTGCTTTTTCTACAGCATCAGTTCCTTGATCCACTTTTAGGAGACCATTATGCATAACAGCAGCAACAGGTCCTTTCGTCTCTTCACAAAGTTTAAGAGCCTCATTATATTTTTTTTCTTTGATAAGTGGAATCACCTTATCAAGGAACTCATTAAGATTTATTTTTCCATAGCTGAGAGAGATTACTTTCCAAATGATCGTTGCAATACCCCAAATTAAAAGGAGTAGCATTGGATACATTACAAATCCACCCTGGATAAACAAGTCAACCAATCCACTTCCAACAATTTTACGGGCAAACATCTCAAGTCCACCAGATTGTGAAGTTTCCTCAAAAGGAACTTCTTCTGCAACTTCCTCAGCAGTAACTTCTTCAACTGCGGTTTCCTCTTCAGCAACCTCTTCTTGTGCAAAGGCAATTGCAGTAAACATGAAATTAGCAAATGCTAAAACCATAAATATAGCTAATAGTCTTTTCCTCATTTTATATCCTCCAAATTTATTTTTTTATTTTTTACCAAATATAAGTTAAACCAAACGAATAAGTTCTTCCAGCCACAACTTTTGATGGATCCCTATACAATTCGCCATAAATAGATTCTAAATTTGAATCACTATACCCACCAGCTAGATCTAAATCTACACCTTCATTATATGGATTTCCAGTTATTGGATAAACACTATTAAAATTATCTTTGTTAAATAAGTTTGAAATATTCGCATAACATCTAATTTTCATGTTTTTACCAAAACTAAAGTTTTTAGTAAATCTCAAGTTTGCATTTGCTGTATGAGGAGCAAATGCACTATTAACATTGAGGTCAGGTGTATCTTCACCATTAACAAGAGAATGTGGTGTATATGGAGCACCTGAAGCAAGATTGTAAAGGAAATTAATTGAGAAATCCTGTAGCGGAAGAACAGTTTCTGTAAATGGGATATAGAACTCTTCACCTGCGCCAACTTTAAAAGTAAAGTTAAAATTGAAATTATGTCGAGTATCCCATTCTAAAGGAAATTCTCGCAAACTTTCTTCATTATCTGTAGAAGTTTCAGAATGATTTCCGTTTGCCCATGTTAAAGAGTAAGCAGCCGATCCTGAGAAAAAGTTTGATAGAAATTTGCTTATATTCAAATCAATTCCTCGAACACTACCATAATCATTGGAAACATATTCATTCCATTTTATCGTAGGATCTTCAGGGTCTTCTACTTCTACAGTACTTACGTAATTATATACATTCTTAAAATAGGCTGTGATATCCATAACATAATCTTCGTGCAATTGATATTGCAGACCTGCCTCATAAGTTATTGTTGTCTGATCATCAAGCTCAGGATTTCCAACAATGACATCTGATCCAGGGTTTGCAATAACATCTATCGGTCTTCCTGTTGTAAAGATATACTGCATTTGAGGTAATTGTCTTTGATAGTTATAAACAAAATGCAATACGCTTTTTTCTGAAATCGGGTGAGAGACACCAAGACGTGGTGAAATCATAAGTTGTGGTTGGCTGAATCTGTCACTGATTTTTTCATGATAATCTAAAGCACCAATATATTTTGCATATTCTATAGGATGCGTATCCTCAGGTGGTACTATTAAAGTACCTAACGAATCTATAATCTTATACGTTTCCTCATTCATTGGATGATCAGGATCAATAGATTCCAGGTAGGAACCATTGTAGCTTGCTGTTTTAATATCGTAATCTTTACCAAGATACCAGACATCACATCTAACTCCAGCATTAATGATCAATCCTTCCCACACCATTGCATCTTGCACGTAAAATCCACCTTGCCATGGTTCAGCCTTATACCCATCCGTTAAACCTGATGCGGCAAATGTGGCAGCAAGAATATCATCTCTTGAATAGTATGATATGCTATCAGCGATGACTACAACTTCAGTTCCAGGAATTATTTCTCCAGCATATAGAATATCTTCAGGTATACTAGTGTCTAGATAATCATTATATCTACCAACTGAAAGTTCCCAGGGATTTCTCCACTGATCTTTCTCGATTGTATGCTTAATTAATTCAAACCCCGTCTTCAAACCATGAATTTCATTAGCTTGATATTCAACATCAGTTCTTAATTGCAACATTTGATTACTATCATCAATGTAAGTATCGTATACAGTACCGGGTTCAACAAAAGGAACAGCTATTGGCAATCCAGTAAGTGTTTCAAATTCCCATGCATATTCGTCAACATCACTCACAATGTTATTATCTTCATCAGTTAGATAAAAAATCCCTTCAGTGGTTCCTAGTTGATTATCACCATAAAGATTAAAATCGTCCATACCAAGAGAAAACCAATCATCTCTTGCTATATCTCGTGGTGATTGAGAAACGCTTTTTTCATACATACTAGCTTTAACTTTAATGTTAATCTGAGATCCAATAGTGTGATCATATGTAGCGATATATTGTCTTTGCTCTCCAGCAGTTTTGGCATAATGTTCTAAAGCATATCTCCAACTATGCGCAAAAGGAAGATGTTCGTATTTATCTCCACGAATCGCAAATGTAATGTTTTGTCTCTCGTTAAATTTGTATTTCATTTTCAGGTTTGCATTATAGTCATTATTATTTCTGTTACCTGTATTAAGTCCCAAAACATCTTCACGACCTTCGTAGGGATCATATTGCTCATAATCTGTCCAACTACTAATCAAGCCATCAAGATCATCATACGGATTCAGATTGTAATAATCTTTGTATCTTGAATCATTCCAACTGCCTACTGCATTAAAGTAAAAAGTAAATTTATCTCTAAGCGATGAAACCAATGGGCTTAATACCGGACCACCAATTGCAAATTTAATTACATCACTATTTGCATTATCAGATACATCAATAATATGGTCAGAAACTACTTCAAACTTACCTGAATAATCACGAGATCCACTTTTTGTTACAATGTTAACCATACCAGATTGAGCATTACCATATTCAGCGGTTAACCCACCAGTCATCACATCCATATCAGCAATCGCATCTGTATCGATTGTGAGTGCAGCACCACCGTCAACGGGGTCGGATACAGACATCCCATCCACAGTATAAGACATTTCGTTTGATCTACCACCACGAACATGGATTTCCCCATTTGTAAGCGTAACGCCAGCCTTTGTAGCAATTACCTCTTCAATATTATCTACTGAAAGATCTACCATTTCTGCTGCTGAGATGGTTCCACCTGATTGTGTTTTAGTTGGTTGGATCATTTCAACCTTACTTTCAACTACGTCAAATCCTTCAATTTCAATAGCTTGTTGAGGCATTTTGAAATTTTCGATCTGAGTAAGGTCTAAGCTTATCTTCACACCGGATATTTTTTGAGTTCTAAATCCACCTCTCATACAAAATACATCATAAACTCCAGGTGTGATATTAATAATGAAATATGAACCATTTTCTTTGGTCATCATACCAGAAACAAGTGTTTCACCATTCATTATTGTTATATTTGCAAAGGGGATAGGATTCCCTTTCTCATCAGTCACCTTACCCGCAAGTTTTCCTGTTGTTCCAGCGGATAAAAGTGTTATAAGCAGAAAAGTTAATATGAGTGAAATTATGATTTTCTTAAGCATTAATAATCCTCCCTAAATTATTTATTAAACACTTTTCATTTTGAACAAAAACTATATTAAAAAAAAACGTGTCAATCTATATTTTTTAATACTCCCCATTTTTTATTTCTTATTTCTTCTGGTTCCATTCATCTGTCAAGTACTTACTTATTCTTAATTTCTCAGCGATATCAAGTTCATGAACCTCAAGGTTTTCGTGAATTTCAAACTCATCATTTATCCAATTTTCTTTGAATCCCTCAATCAGATAATTAACTGCTGTTTTGTAACTTATTGGCATATTTAGAATTTCATTTATTCCAATCGTTTTTCTTTTCAAGTATTTTGCCATTCGTTCTTTCTGCTCATCAGTGAGCCCAGGTAAAATCTTAGCTAATTTGCTTTGTCCGTAATTAAGTAAAATGGATCCATGTTGTAGGAGGCAGCCATTTTTCCTTACTTGGGCACTACCAACTATCTTTTTTCTCTTATAGCTCAACTCGTATCGGGAACTACTTGTAAAACAAGGGTTTGCCGCTTGTCTTTGATGCTCTGATGATAAATTCCCTTTTTCGAAGTCAACATCAATCCCCATTTTTTTAAGTCCTGCGGCTAAAGCTAAACTTATTTCAGAGTAAGATTCGGTTACATTGCCCGAGAGTCTTCCAGAGGCAGGGCTTATAACTGAGTATGTAACTTCATCATCATGAAGAACCAGTCTGCCACCTGTAGGTCTTCTCACAAAACCCAACTCATATTTTTCTAAAGCCATAAAATCTACCTCTTTTGCCACTTCCTGATTATAGCCACAAGATACTGTCGAAGGTTCCCACCTATAAAATCTTATTGTAGGCAATGATCTTCCATCTTGAATACTTCCGAATATTGCTTCATCTATTGCCATATTCTCAGCTGGACTCAATTTTCCAGAAACTAGAAACCGCCACTTCATAAATTTACCTTTACCAATTATTAATATAATGCATTAAATATTCCTTAATAAATGCAAAAATGAATCATTGTTCTAAACCTTTTCAAAATAGCACCATACAACTTAATAACTTTTGTATCATCAATTCATAAAAACAACATTCTGCGGAAGAAATTCCGCAGAATGTTGTTTTATCCAATCAATTATTTTATTCTACAACTCCATAAGCAGAACTTGCAACAGATGCAACACCGCAGAATATCAAGCTTGCCAGTATCGCATTCAGCCAATTACCAGATAAAGATTCGCGAGCAATACTTCTAATTGTTGAACTATCCTTCATATTGCCTCCTCAAAAACAAATACTTTTTTCTACAATTTTCTTTCTTGTTAAAATATCATTTATGTTAATTTCTTTTAGCCTATTTACACTAAACGATTCTACATTAAAAGATGCGGTAACTGCACCAAATAACATGGCATTTTTAATCGTAACCTCTTCAAAATTTCCAATAGAAGCCAAATAACCCATAAATCCACCTGCAAAACTGTCACCTGCACCTGTTGGGTCAATAACCTTTTTAACCGGATACACCGGGGCAAAAAAGATGAATTCATTAGAATATGCAAAAGAACCATATTCACCTCGTTTTACAACAATGAGATTAGGACCCATCTCTTTAGCTTTTTGTGCAGCTTCAAAAATATTTTGTACATTAGTAAGCATCTTCAATTCATCTTCATTAATGAATAGGATATCAACTTTATTAATAACTTCTAACAATTTTGATTTTGCACATTTTATCCAATAATTCATTGTATCACAAGCAGTAATTTGAGCATTGTTCATTTGCTTTAGAACTTTTAATTGTAAGACTGGATCAATATTGCCTAAGAATAAGTAGTTGCAATTTCTATTATCTTCAGAAAGTTCAGGATTAAAATCAGCAAAAACATTAAGTTGTGTATCAAGTGTTTCAGCTTTATTCATATCATTATAAATTCCAGACCAGTGAAAAGTTTTGCCCGCAACAACTTTAAGATCTTGAATATTTATTTTGTTCTTATCAAGAAGTTCGAAATGTGCTTTGGGAAAATCATCTCCAACAATCCCCACAACATGACTATCGCAAAAATTCTTGCTTACCATTGAAGTATAAATAGCTGATCCCCCCAAGGACTGATCAACTTTTCCAAATGGAGTTTTCACATTATCTAAAGCAATTGAGCCGACAATTAATAAACTCATTTAGTCTCCTGAATATGAATAGTATCTGTATTAACTTCTGTTTTCCAACTTCTAAATTTTTCTGGATTCGGGTCTGAAAAGTATCTGATAATCATGATAACAAAAATAAGAGCAAGAATTCGAACTATAAAATTTACCCAGGTAGAGCTTCTCATACTTCTGTGTTCCTGGCGTCTTTTTTCTATCTCTTCTTTAAATTCTTTCATAAATTATTAACGGATGCTATCAATTAATCCTTGCTTAAATCTCTTGATTCCTTCTTCAATATTCTCCATACTCGTTGCATAAGAAAATCTCACATATTTATCTGCCCCAAAAGCAGAACCTGGAACAATTGCTACTTTATATTTCTTTAAAAGATATTCACACATTTCAACACAATTTTTAATGCCAAGTTTATTGTTATGGATGTAATAGGAAATATTCGGCATTGCATAGAAAGCACCTCGTGGAAGTCGGCAAGTTAAATTGGGGATCTTATTTAATTCATCCACCAAGAAGTCACGGCGTTTCTGGAATTCATCGCGCATTTCAGCAACACTTCCGTCACATTCATTCAAAGCAACTATAGCGGCTTTCTGAGTTATTGAATTCACACAGGACGTTGTATGACCTTGAATTCTGGCAGCTCTTTGAATGATATCTGTGGGACCGGCAGCATAACCAAGTCTCCAGCCTGTCATTGCATAAGCTTTAGAAACACCATTTATTACAACAGTATGTTCGCGAACTTCATCACTTATTGTAGCAATGGAAACATGTTTTTTCCCATCGTAAATCAGCTTTTCATATATTTCATCGGAAATGATCATAATATTATGTTTTACGCATACAGCAGCAATTTTTTCCAGTTCTTTTTTTTTGTAAATCGACCCTGTTGGATTGTTGGGGGAGTTCAATATGAGAGCTTTAGGATTACTCAAAGATTCCAACGCTTCTTCCAATTGTTCAGCTGAAATCTTGAAATTGGAAGCAGCACGAGTGGGAAGTAATATTGGAAATGCATCAACCATTTCTACCTGCGAAGTATAACTCACCCAATATGGAGATGGGATCAAAACTTCATCGCGCGGATCACAAATGGTCATCAGCAGAAAAAAGATTGAAGCTTTTGCACCGGGAGAAACCAGAATATCATCTGGATCGCAGTCAAGATTGTTATCACGTTTCAATTTAGCGGCAATAGCTTCCCTGAGCTCAATAATACCAGAAGATGCTGTGTATCGCGTGAAGTTATCATCAATCGCTTTATGTGCTTCATTTTTAATGTATTCAGGTGTATCAAAATCTGGTTCTCCAACACCAAAATTTATTACATCAATGCCATCTGCTTTCATTTTTTTAGCAAGAGCCGACACTGTGAGCGTTGGTGATGGTTTTATTGCTTTTGCTCTATGGGAAATTTGAATCACCATTTTCATTACCTCTTTATTTTTCTTTTATTTATCAACAACAATTCTGTTTAAATCTGCAACCTGCAGAAATAATTCTCGAATACAGGATAGAATATTGTATCTATTTTGTTTGATCTCCATATCTTCTACATTAACCAGAACTTCTTCAAAGAATTTATCGATAGTGCTGCCGTAATCAACTAGAATTTCCAAGATCTTCTGATAATTCTTTTTAGGAAGAAGCGTATTAATTTCTATTTTTAGTTCTAAATATTGTGCATAAAGAGTTTGCTCCATCTTCTCATTTAGCATCTCTTGCTTAACCATTGACGTTGCTTCCACTTCAGCAATAATATTGGATACACGCTTAAAACCAAGAACCAATTTGATGAAATTTGCCTGTTTCTTCAATTCTTGTAATGCCTCTGCCCGATGAATTAGATCAGGGATATTAGAATGATCTATATGCATAACACTTTCAATGATATCGTAATCAATTTGTTTTTGTTTAAGAAGCCAATGCACACGCTGCTTGAAAAAATCATAAACAACATCTTTGTTATTCTCAGGTTTATCAAGTTTGTCTTTCAGTAATTCAAACGTTATGTTAATTAATTTATTGATATCAATTTCAAAATTATTGTTGGAAATTATCTGAACAACTCCATTAGCAGCACGCCTTAGTGCAAATGGATCCTTTGAGCCGGTAGGAACCATATCGACACCGATTATCCCACAGATCGTATCAATTTTATCTGCAATGGCAACCACCGAACCTGCTAAAGACATCTTTTCATCACCATTCTGATAATGCTCCTCAATTACTCTGGCAGTCTCAATGTCTTCACCACTTTTCAGGGCATATTGGTGCCCAATATATCCTTGAAGTTTTGTGAATTCTTTCTCAGCAAGCATCATTGTAACGAGATCTGCCTTACATAAATTTGCACCATCTATAGAGTGCTTTTTTACTTCAGTTTCGAGTTCAATTTCATCACAAATAAACTTTGTAATTTGCTTTATCCTTTCTGTCTTTTCTAAAACTGTTCCAAGCTTTTGTTGGAATGTAACCTCAGATAATTTTGGTACAAATGTATCAAAAGGTTGGATTGTGTCTTCTTTATAAAAGAATTCTGCATCCTCTAATCTGGCAGTGATTACTTTTTCATTCCCCTGTTTTATCAGGTTAGAATATTGCGGGTCACCATTAGAAATGAATAAGAATTTATTACTGAGAGTTCCATCTTGTTTGCTTATAGAAAAGTATTTTTGATGCTCAGAAAGTGTTAATGTTACCACTTTTTGGGGAAGTTTAAGATATTTTTTATCGAAGTCTGCAATTACAGCAGTTGGAAACTCTACAAGATCGGTAACTGTCTCCAACAACTTATTGTTCTCAATTACTTTCTCATCTGAATTAATAAAAAGTTCATTAATTTGTTGAATTATGATCTTTTTCCTTTCATCACGATTGGGAATTACGAAAACTCCAGCTAATTTTTCTTCATATTCATTTGTTGAGTTTATTTCAATGGGATTATCCAACTTTTGAAAACGATTACCAAAAGTTATATTGCTCGATGTGATGTTTGCAAATTCTAATTGTAAAATTTGATTTCCAAATAATGCTAAGATCCAACGGATCGGTCGTGCAAAAGAGAGTTTAGAATTTCCCCACTTCATTGACTTTTGGAATTTAATTTCAGTAATTATATCCTTGATTAAACTTATTAGTATTGTAGCTGTGGGTTTACCTTTTATCGCTTTACTAATTGCTATTTTGTCACCTTTGGGAGTCTGCTTAATAATGATGTCATTTTCTTCTGCGCCAGCTCCTCGCAAAAAACCCAAAGCTGCATTTGTTAAATTTCCATCAGTTGTGTAAGCCATCTCTTTTGTTGGACCTATACGTTCAATAACTTCATCTTTTTGTTGCGTTTGAAGTGATGTAATTCTAACAGTAAAACGACGCGGAGTCGAGAATAATTGTAATTCATCATATTCAAGATTTGCTTTTTTCAAATTTATTTCAAAATTATCTTTAATTGCTTTAATCGCACCAGCGATATAAGCTGCCGGAATTTCTTCTACACCAACTTCAAATAGAAAATCTTTTTTATCCATTAATTCCTCATAAAAAAATTTTGGTCATATTTTTAAATTGTTTTTTGTTGTCTAATATTTTTTGATGTAATGATATACTTTTCAAAGTAAATGCGAAAAATGGTGATTTTAGTGGATTTTGCACTGGAAGTGTTTTCTTGTTTCTCTAAAATAAATATTTTACCGAGATCTGATTCACAAATCCCAGATCACCGTAAGAAACAATTGCGTAATCCAATACTAAATTGTATTTATTGAGATTAAATCCAGTTCCAAAAGACATTCCCGATAGAAAATCATTGTCTCCACCTGTTGCCCAATCAGATGCATTTGTTTTGTAGCCTGTTCTAACAGCCAACATTGGATGTATCTGATATTCAAACCCGATCCTGCCAAAAATCTCGTTATCCAAAGGTTTATAAATATCTACAGTCGCATAGATATTTTTTCTAGGATGATAATTGAATCCAACAGTTAACGTTGTTGGCATAACTTCTTCGTATTCATTATCAGTATGATAAGTCAACTGCTTACCAATATTCCTTATAGCAATACCAACCTTAACATTCTCATTTGTAGATTGGTGCATGATACCAGCATCAAAAACAACAGCTGTTGCCGAGTTGTCGTCCAGAGATTCCTGTATGAATTTTGCATTTATCCCTACATCTAGCATACTTAATAAATATCTTGCTGCACTAATTCCAAAAATGAAATCAGACATTCCAAAAACACCATTAGTCTCTTCATATTGTCCCATCTCATCCGCAATTGTACGATCTTCGGTTGCAGTGAGACCTTTGGCAAAAACAGCAAGAGTAGTTTTTTCATTAGCAGGATACACATAGACCGCAGAACCGCAGTTTATTCCATCGAGATAGCTCATATATGTCAATGATGCTTGTGGTGATTTTACTTGAACAAGCCCCGCTGGATTAAAGAAAACAGCATCTGCATCATTAGAAAGTCCTGTATACGCATTTCCCATTGCCGCAGCTCTGGCAGAATAATTAACCTTTAAAAAAGTAAAGCCGCTTGTACCGGCATTCTCATTTTGAGCAACTAACAAAACAGAGCAAAACATTATTATTATTAGTATCAAGCACTTCTTCATACTTCAATCTCCTTAAGAATTGCAAACAGCTCATCTTTCGTTTTGGCATTAAAAAGCAGCTCCCTGTTTTCATCAACCCTTAGGAAGTTTGATATTCCACTTAAAACTTTCATATATTCTTCCTTTGCATTTTCGGGAACAGCAATCATAAAAATCACTTTTACATCTTCATCGTCAACCGAGTTAAACGGAAGTTCATTGTCAAGCACATAAACAGCTATATTTAATTCTTTAACAAGATTTGAACGAGCATGAGGAATAGCTACCTTTCTCCCAATACCTGTCGTCATTAAATTCTCACGTTCCATAATTGCTCTAAAAAAATCGTTTGTTGAAACTATGACATCATTTTTGTATAAGAATTCTACCATCTCTTCCAGACAGCTTTTCTTATCAAAAGCGTAATAATTTTGGACTATTAAATCTCGTGAAAATATCCCCATACAATAACCTTCTATAAGCATAACTGCTTTCAAAACTCTTCCATTTATTTACTTGACTTTAAATAGTCAATTTTTTTTTGTGATGCTCTAAATTGGATAATGGAGAGGAATTAAATTATGAATTACAGAAACATTAGTAAAAAAACAATTATCACTTTAGCCGTAATATTTACATTTTTATCTTTATTTGCCGCAACACAAGTTGCTGACTCCACAGTTGTAGCAGAATTCAAAGGTGGCAAGATTACGATGGGTAACTTAAACAAACGTCTATCTCAAATACCACCAATGTATAAAGCTAAATACGAGACAGTAGATGGAAAGAATGAACTTCTTGATATGATTTGCACAGAAGAGGTCTTTTATTTAGAAGCTCTCGCTCAGAAAATCATGGATCAAGACAACTTCTTCGATAGAATTGCTGATCAAGTAAAAAATACATATTTTTCTGAATATAGGAAGGACCTTCTAAAAGATGCTATCTCCTTTACTGATGAAGAGAAAAGAGCATATTTCAAAGAAAATCATGACCAGTATAAAGATCGAACATTTGAAGAAGCAGAGAAAATGATCGAGACAAAATTAAAACCTGAAAAAGAAAACGCTTTTATTGAAAAGAGAAAACAAGAACTTTTCAAGAAATATGGTATCATGATTAATCATGATGTTTTACTAAAAATAAACATAACTGCACCCGATAGTAACGAAGTAATTGATGAAAAAATCATTACCTCTTCTAATCCTGAAATCAACAGGACAGTAGGTGATCTAATCGCTACTCTTGATATTTTATCAAAACGTACCCAGATCTCACTGCGTACAGATGATGGCAAAAAACAATACATCGAGAAACTTGCGAAATCTGATGTCTTCTATCTGGATGCTCTAGAAAAAGGCTATGACAAAAATCCAATGATAGCTGCAAATGTAAATCAAATCGAGCGAAATATGGCTCTACGAACAGTATACAATATCTTGGTTGTTGAATCTATTGATACAAGTGATGAAAAGTTGCAAGAGTACTATAACACAAACATCAAAGAATTCAGCACACTCGCTCATAGAAAGATTCAGACATTTGGTTTTGACACAAAAAAAATTGCTGTTAAAATGCGAAAAACAATTAAAAAATTAATCAAGAAGAATAAAGAAGCTGAGATAGTTGCACTCATTGCAGAAAACTCTGTATATTCAAAGGGTGATGGAATATTAGATCATATTTATGATAACGGTATTATCCCGGGGATGGGAAAGGATCAAGTTTATTGTGATATGGTTTGGAAAACAAAACCGGAAGATCTTAGTGATATTTTCCAAAATTCAAAAGAGAAATATGTTTTCTTTAGAATATTAGAAGATGTGGTTGCTACTGCAAAGCCATTTGAAGAGGAACAAGCTGCAATAAAAAAATCATTGATGAGAACTCTATCTAAAGAAAAATTCGAGAATGTAAAAAAGAAACTTGAAACTAAATTTGCTTTAGTTACATACCCCGACAGAATGATCGTAAGACTTTCTGCAGAAGAGTATTTTAATAAAGCGGAAGCAGCTCAAAAAAGAAGAAGATTTAATGATGCAATATTCTATTATGATGAAATCATGAAATATCATAAGAACAATAAGGATGATTACAAAGCGATGTTCATGAAAGGATTCCTCTATGCTGAAGAACTTAAAGATACAGATAATGCGATTGCAATATTTGAAGAATTCCTCACTTCGTATCCAGAAGGTGATCTTAGTGAATCAGCTCAATATATGCTTTCATCATTAAAAAACAAAGAAGATATGATCGAATCAATAGAGTTTGAAGAAAAATAAATCTTTTTATCAAAGTGAGGAGGCTGTATGTTTTATAGAGGAGATAAGCTAAAAGAAGTATTTCTCAAAGCTAAGAAAGACAGATTTGGTATTGTTGCGTCCAATGTGGTTTTTGATAGTGCTATTAGAGGTGTCATCCAAGGATATGAAGCACAAAAGTCCGATGGACTTCTCCAGATGAGTTCCGGAGCTGTAAAGTTCGCTGCCGGTGATACAAAAGATATTGAAGCAGGTGCTCAAATGATCTCTTCGATGATCAAGATCATCTCTTCTCAATACAAAAATTCCGGCATTGGACTTCATATTGATCATGCTACTCCAAATTATTTTGATTTTGTAGTATACTGTATAGAAAACGATCTGGTCTCGTCTGTAATGATCGATGCTTCCAAAGAAAATTTTCAAGAAAACATCCGCATCTCTAAAGAAGTTGTTACAATTGCCCACAAGCATGGAGTTTTAGTGGAAGGTGAAATAGGTTACATTAAAGGAGCTGAAGACGAAATCGTATCAGATACTGAGCTTTATACATCTCCATCCGAAGCGCTAGAGTATGTCAAGAAAACTGGTGTTGATCTTTTTGCAGCTTCTGTAGGCACAAATCATGGAGTTACAAAAGGTGCTCAAATCACACTCAAACTAGACCTTATAAAAGAGATCGATGAGCTATTGATAAACAACAATGTAGAGACAGGCATTGTCCTTCATGGAGCGTCAGGATTAACTGCTAAACAACAAATAGATGCAATTAAGAATGGTGTTGTAAAGATAAACAAAGATACTCGTTATCAAATGGAATTTGCAAAAGCAACTCAAGCTTATTGGGAAAAAGAAAAAGATGCTATTGTGAAACCAAATGACATGAACGAAATAGATTATACAATTGATAAAAGCCGATTTGATCCTCGTAAATGGCTTATTCATAGTGAAAAAGCCATGCAGAATGCTGTTGAAGAGTTAGTTCAAATTACTGGCAGTGCCGGCAAATCAATCTTATTATAAAGGAGCGAAGATGAAAAATATTGCAATTAACGGTTTTGGAAGAATTGGAAGACTTGTCTTCAGGGGATTTCTTAATAATGATAAATACAAGGTTGTTGCTATCAACGATCTTATGGATATGAAATCATTGGTATATTTGCTTAAACATGATTCTGTTCATGGGATCTTAAAAAATACAATAGAAGTTAAAGAAGGTGCAATTGTCGTTGATGGTGTTGAGGTTAAAGTATTCAGCGAAAGAAACCCAGAAGAACTTCCCTGGAAAGAGTTAGATATCAATGTTGTAGTTGAGTCAACTGGAATTTTCCGCTCAAAAGAAGGTGCTGCAAAACATCTTACAGCGGGTGCGAAAAAAGTAATTATATCCGCTCCTGCAAAAGGAGAAGTAGATGCTACAGTAGTTTTGGGCGTAAACGATGAAATACTAAAACCTGAACATAAAATAATTTCAAACGCTTCATGTACAACTAACTGCCTTGCCCCTATAATGAAAGTTCTCACTGATAATTTTACAGTCGAGTCAGCTTTAATGACTACGATCCACTCTTACACAATGGATCAAAGATTACTTGATTTTCCACATAGTGATTTAAGAAGAGCTCGTGCTGCTGCTCTCAATATTATTCCTACAACTACAGGAGCTGCAACTGCAACAGCGAAAGTAATTCCTGAACTAAAAGGAAAAATTGATGGCATGGCTGTAAGAGTTCCAACACCAACAGGATCTCTGGTTGATGTCTCAGTTATTCTTGATAGGAAAACGACCAAGGAAGAGATTAATAAATTGATGAAAGCTGCTTCTGAAAATAAAATGAAGGGAATTTTGGAATATGTTGAAGGTCCTATTGTTTCAACAGATATTGTTGGAAATCCTGCTTCTTCGATTTTTGATGCAGATGTAACTTTGGTTAATGGTAACTTTATAAAAGTACTCAGTTGGTATGATAATGAAGCCGGTTATGCAAACAGAGTTGTAGACCTTGTACAATATATCTCTGAACTGGAATAATTTATGCATAATATTTCCATTATGAAAGTGGATACAAAAATAATCTTGATAATAAGCCTGCTTTCTGCAGGCTTATTGCTATTTGCAGAAAATTTTACTATAGTCCAAGCTGAACGGATAGATGATTTTCAAAAGAGTATAATTCGAGAAAACATAATTTTCACCGAAAATTTTGAAGATGGTATTGATTTTTGGATCACCTCGGATATTACTGATCAGGGTTCCTTTTGGAGCACAACTACCTTCAACGCTTTTGGAGGGACAGGAAAATCATGGAGAATGGCAGATGAGAATATTTCTCCGGATGGTGGATATGAAGATAGCTGGTATCAAGTTCTGGATACACCCACAATTTCTCTACCTGCTTCAGGAAATTTAACAATAGTTTTCGATCAATATAGAGCTATTGAAGAGTTGGGTAACAACGGTGAGTTTGATGGATGGGATGGATTTAATGTTCGCATCAGAAATGCAGACGAGGATTATGTAGAAGCAGAAATCCTTAATGATTGTACACCAGCATATAACTGCACAAGTTTATACAGTTTTGGTTTCGAGCATGATGAAGATCCAGACGGAATTCCAGGAATACCCGGATGGAGTGGATCAACAGAATGGATATCAACTTCCATCTCGATACCAACATCTTATCTCGGAAACGATGTAATTGTAAGCTTCGCTTTTGCATCAGATCCAAATACCTCTACAATATCCAATCCAGAGTTAACAGGATTATTTATAGATAACATTGATATCGCTGGAGTATTTACAAACGATGCTGAAGATGAAACCGGATTCGAAGGATTTTCCAACACTGAAAAAGGTGGAGATCTGTGGCACGTTCTGGAAGATCCAACAGCTCCTTCCCCACTTTATGCTCTCGGTTGCTTCGATACTGAAACTACATTTTATAATCCAAATATGCATAATTACATTACTAGCGATGATATTGTTTTACCTGCAGAAAGTAACGTCTATTTTGATATGAAAATCAAAACTGAATTGGATGACAGTTCTTATCCTGATTGTGATTATTTTTCTGTAGAAGTAAGATATGTTGCTGCAGAGTACCAGAACCCACATCTTGTTATATGGTCAAATTGGAACTCGATCTCCAATCCATTAGGTGAACCTGGTATTGAAAATTTAGTGTTTACCGGTTCAGTTAATAATTGGTCTTATTTTTCTGCAAATTGGAGTGGTTATAATGATCTATCTCAACTGGCAGATGAAAAGATTCAACTTCGAATCGGATTACATACCAACGATGATAATCCTGATGGATTTGGTTTAATGATAGATGATATCACACTTTCCGATTCAACATACACACATGTTGACAATGATATTGTTCCTACTACAAATATTGTAATGTACAACTATCCTAATCCATTCAATCCAACTACAACGATCTCATATAATTTAACTACAGAATCTAATATTGAACTTTCGATCTATAATCTTAAAGGGCAAAAAATAAAACAGCTTGTAAAAGATCAGCTCTCAGCTGGGAAACATACGGTAAATTGGAACGGTACTGACCAAAAAAACCAACCTGTTTCATCCGGTATTTACTTGTATAAACTAAATGCTGATGGGCGTTATACAACTACTAAGAAAATGATTCTACTTAAATAATAATATCATGTGTTCTTTCAGCCGTTCCGAAATCATTGGAACGGCTGTTTTTTTTCTGGCTTGACATAAAAATCTATTTAATTTCCTTTTATTATTAATTAATATAAGTGGGGATAAAATGTCGTTAAATGATAATATTAAAATAATTAGAGAAAGGGTAGCAAATGCTGCAATTAAGGCAAACCGTGACCCCAAAGATATAAAACTACTTGCTGTAACCAAGACAAGAACGATTGAAACTATTGAAGAAGCACTTTTAAATAACATTGAATTCATTGGTGAAAATAAAGTGCAGGAAGCTGAAAACAAACTACCTTCTTTAAAAGGAAAGTTTAAAGAATTCCATTTCATTGGTCACTTGCAATCCAATAAAATTAACAAATTAATGGAACTAAAACCAACTCTAATTCACTCAATAGACAAATTTTCTACAGCTAATAAATTGAATAATTATCTGAAACAAAATTCCATAACTCAAGATATTTTAATAGAAGTAAATACATCTGGTGAAGACAGTAAATTTGGCGTCAAGCCAGCTGATACTTTGGCATTCATTAAATCTGCAAGCCAGTTAGAAAATATTAATATCAAGGGGCTTATGACTATAAGTATGTTCACAGATGATAAAGAAATAATTAGAAGTTCTTTTACAAAATTAAGAAATCTATTTGAAGAAATAAGAACTTTGCAAATTACTAATATTGAAATGAAATTCCTCTCTATGGGAATGACAAATGACTTCGAGATCGCTATTGAAGAAGGATCAAATATCGTGCGAATCGGCACTGCGCTTTTTGGTGCAAGAGATTATTAAATTGGAGAGAATATGTTATCAATAATTGTCTTTGGAAGCTTGTTAGTTGTATCATATTTACTGGGATGTTTCTCAACTGCAAAAGTACTGGCAAAATCATTTAAGAGTATAAACGTCTACAAAGTTGGAACAGGACACCCCGACACGCAGAATATCTACAATAATGTTGATAGAACTCTTGGCATATTCACTGGAATTGTTGATTTTGGGAAAATGTATTTCTACCTTTTTCTACTCGAAAAACTTTTGAGATACTCCTCAGTAACTGATGCTATTGAATATATCGGAACAAATGATCATTTACTGATCTTAGGTTTTTTCATGGTTATTGGTCACTGTCTTCCTGTTACGCATCGTTTCAAAGGTGGTAGAGGTATCTTCACTTATACCGGGTTTGTCTTGTATTTTGCTCCTTTCCCGATGATGATAATAATACTGTTGGCAATAATTCTTGTTATGTTCTTCAAGCAAATACGTTTTGCACAATATATGATTGTAATGTTACCACCATTTATTAATTTCTTTTTTGAGGATGATCCATCATTCCTGGCAAAAATGTTCTTCGCAGCATTATTAATGGGAATTATAAATTATATTGTCTCAAAAAAATTAGGTGAGATTTAGTTTTTGATTTGTTACGTCACTCTGAGGAGTCTTCTTGCTGTTACTCTTAATGAAGAGTTTCGGAGCAACGGAGAAATGAATTTAGTCTATTCTTCCTTAAGAGAGCAACGTGAAAGATACGTCAGAATGACTGTATTTCATCTAATTTGAAACAGGAGGAACTATGATAGAAAGAACCAAATATAATGATGTTAATTTGGTGTCGTTTGGGAATGAAAGTAAAGCTGAAAAAAAACTATTAAAGCAATTTGTAAACTATCATTGGGAACTCTACAAAGATGAACCTCAATATATTCCCCTTTTAGATTACGAGTATTTAGGATTCAAATTAATTGGAATGACGGGTTTCTTTGAACCAAGAAATCTATTTTTTAAACATGCAGAAATGCGCTTTTTCATGGTTATTAAAGATGAGAAAGTTATTGGACGATGTAATGCATTTGCCAATTACAGACACAATGAAAAATGGAATGATAAGGTAGGATTTTTCGGGCAATTTGAATGCATCGAAGATGAAAATATTGCCAAGATCTTAACCGATGCTGCAATAAGCTTTTTAAAAGAACTGGGCATGAATACAATTCGCGGACCGCAAAATTTACCAGTTAATGATGCAACACCTGGTTTCCTTACTAAAGGTTTTAATTCTAGGCCAGTAATGTACTATCACTATAACAAACCTTATTATTCTTCCCTTGTAGAAAAATTGGGATTTAAAGCTGTGAAAAAAGTATTATCATGGGAGCAAGACCCTAGTCGCCCGATGGAAGATAAACTTGAACGTCTGGGCCAGAAAATAATTGATAGATATAATGTTTCAATTGAGGACTGGGGAGATCGTCCACTTGATATTCGAAAAAAAGAAATGCTGGAAATATACAATGCCGCCTGGAATGATAATTATGGCTTTGTTCCTTTCACCCAAGAAGAATTCGACCAGATAATTGACGATATGATGCTGATAATGGATAAAAAATTATTCATTTTTCTTTATATAAAAGGAGAGCCAGCAGCTTTCTTTGGGGGAGTACCAAATGTATCGGAGAAGTTAAGTAGAATTGGGAAGTTCCGCCATCTTGAATTGATTAGAGCAATTAAACTAATATTAGGTGCTAAAAAAACCAAAGGATTCCGCTTAGGATATCTGGGAGTCAAACCTAAATTCCGACGTCTTGGTTTAGATGGTGTTATGCTTTGGAAACAAAAACAATACTCTAGAACAAGATATAAATACTGCGATATGGGATGGGTACTGGAAGATAATAAGATGGTTATTAGATTAATAGAAATGATCGAAGCAAAAGACAGTAAAACTTATACGATTTATGAGAAGGAGATAGATTAAATAATATGAAAATTGTAGAAGTTCAAAGTAATAAAGATCTGCTAAAGTTTATCAAATTTCCTTTTAAATTATATAAGGATAATTCAAGTTGGGTCGCACCGCTAATAAGTGATCAAAAAACATTTTTTAATCCTGCTAAAAATCCATATTTCAAACATTCTGAAGTACAGCTCTTCCTGGCTTATAAAGATAATGAAATAGTTGGTAGAATTTCTGCTCAAACCAATACAAATCATAATAAAATTCATAAAGATAAAATTGGGTTTTTCGGTTTTTTTGAATGCATCGATGATCAAGAAGTTGCTAACTCACTTTTTGATGCTGCTAAAGAATGGATAAAAACTAAGGGAATGGATACAATGCGTGGACCCGCCAGTTTCTCTGTGAATGATGAATGCGGTTTATTGATAAATGCATTTGATAAAAGCCCAATTGTAATGATGACATATAATCCAGAGTATTATATTAAATTGTTTGAAAATTGTGGCTTTGAAAAATCAATGGATCTGCTGGCATATAACGCAGAAGTTAAACCACCACCAGAAAGATTAAAAAAACTATCCGATAAAATTGAGAATAGAGGACATTTTACCGTAAGAAATTTGAAAACAAAAAATAAGAAAAAACTTAGAGAAGATATTGAGAAGATATTCATAATTTATGAAACTGCCTGGTCTGATAACTGGGGTTATGTTCCTATGTCTGCTGATGAATTTGATCTGCTGGTTGATTCTTTGCTTCCAATTATTTTGCCAGAGCTTATCTTCATTGCAGAAATTGATGGAGAAGCAGTTGGATTATCTGTCACTTTGCCCGATTACAATTATGTATTAAAAAAGATGAAAGGAAGAATGTTACCACTCGGATGGTTGAAATTCCTGCTTAACAAAAACAAAATACCTGGTGTAAGGGTAGTTATAATGGGTGTTCTTGATGAATATAAAGGACGTGGGATAGATGTTGTGATGTATTGCAAAACTCATGAAGTTGCTCAAGATCATAAAATCCCGTTTAAAGAAGCAGAATTTTCTTGGATATTAGAAAGTAACACAATGATGAATAAGATAGCTGCTACATTGGATGCAAAAGTTTATAAAACATACCGAATGTATGATAAACCAATATAAAGTTGAGGTGAAAAAATGATAAAAATTAAACCTGTAATCAGCAAAAAAGAGTTAAAGCAATTCATTATGCTTCCATTCAAATTGTATAAAAATGATCCTAACTGGGTTCCTCCGCTTATTATGGATCAAAAGAATTTCTTTAACCCAAAGAAAAATCCATATTATGAGCATTCTGAAGTTCAATTATTCCTTGCATACAAAGATGAAATAATTGTTGGAAGAATATCTGCCCAAACAAACACACAACACAATAAATTCCATGAAGATAAAGTAGGTTTTTTCGGATTCTTTGAAAGCATAAACGATCAAGCTGTTGCGGATAAACTTTTTACTGTAGCATATGATTGGCTTAAAGAAAAAGGTATGGATACAATGCGCGGACCTATGAATTTCTCTACTAATAATGAATGCGGACTCTTGGTAGATGGCTTTAGCACACCTCCATTCATTTTAATGACACACAATCATGATTGGTATCAAAAATTATATGAAAATTTTGGATTGTCTAAAGAGATGGATCTCCTGGCTTATCTTATTCCCAAAAGACCAACTCCAGAACGATTACAAAGAATAACTGACAAACTTCAGAAGAGGGGCAGATTTACCGTGCGTGAAATCTCTTCCAAAAATAAGAAGGAGTTACGCAGAGACTTGCAAACAGTTTTTACGGTTTATACAAAAGCCTGGGAACGTAATTGGGGTTTTGTGCCAATGACAAAAAGAGAATTTGATCATGAAATTGATAGTGTAATAGATGTTGTACGCCCAGAATTCTTCTATCTGGCATTTGTAGATGATGAACCAGCTGGTTTCTATGTAGCACTTCCCGACTTCAATCAGGTACTTATGAAGATGAAAGGAAAACTGTTCCCATTTGGAATTTTCCACTATTTATTTGGTAAGAACAAAGTCACTGCTATGCGTGTGATTACGATGGGTGTTATTAAGGAATATCAAAATCGTGGTATTGATACAGTTTTTTACACAAAGAATTTCATGATTGCCAATGAACACAAAAAGATGAATATAGAAAATGCTGAGATGTCATGGATTTTAGAAACCAATACCATGATGAATCGTATTGCTACAAATTTGGGTGGATGGGTTCATAAAACTTATAGAATCTTGGATAAAAAAATAAAATAAAGTAAGAATATCAAAGATCCAACATGGAATGCTCAATGATGAAGTGAGGGAAGATTGCTTCGAAAGATTTTCTTAGAAGTAGCCTCGCAAAGACTAATGTTCTATGAAGAAGTATGATAAAACCTTGAAATCGCTTCTTCCCATAATTCACTCACTTGGTAATTTCAAGGTTGAAATAAAATAGTAAATTAAACCTTAAAAGGATTAAATGAGAAGATTCATTGAAGGAAATCCTTTCAAGGTTATAAAAAGTAGGAAAATAAATGATTTCATTTTTAAACTCAGGAATTTTGTTATTAAGTTCGGCTATTATTATACCGATCTTGATATATTTGTTTGCCAAAAAAAAACCACACAAAGTAATCTTCAGTTCGATCAGGTTTATCAAAGAAAGTCAGCAGAAACAAAAACGTAAAATAAACCTGAAAAACCTGCTTTTACTTCTAATTAGAATATTAATAATTCTCTTCACTATTTTGGCAATCGCCCGTCCTGCAATAAAAGCTGATTTTCTAAAAAAAGGTGATGCACATCCAAAAACTGCTATTGTGGTGATAATTGATAATTCCTACAGTATGAACTATCTTGTGGACACACAAACTGACCTGGAAAAAGCAAAGGAGATCACACATCAAATTAATGCCATGATCAGCCAAAATGATAACACGATATTGCTTACTTTAAACAATAATTGGAATACCCTTCATTCAGGAATTAATATTGGGAAATTATCGGGAAAATTAATTGATGAGATCACTATCTCACCACAGATAATAGCTCTGGAAGACGTGATAAAAGTTGCCGAACAAAAACTTAAAGAGACACATCTTCCCAATAAAGAGATCTACTTTATTACAGATATGCAAAGACAGGAACTCGATATCAAATTGGAATTCCCTACCTTTTTTATTCCCACTTCATTTGTGCATGATAAAAATAATATTAGCTGTCAGAATGCTACAATTAAACATGAGATAGTTAATAGAAGTATGCAAAAACAAATTGAATTTGAAATTGTGAATCACTCTAAAAAATCACAACAAGATGTGATCTATGAACTCTTTATCGATGGCAATACTGTTTCTCAAAAAGCAACTGATCTACTTCCTGAGCAAAATAAAAAACTCTCACTTCCATTAGAAATTGAAATTCCCGGTTGGCATAGTGGATATGCTTCTGTGAAGAACGAGAGATTGATCTTTGATAATCGTAACTACTTCAGTTTTCATCTTGATCCAAATCCTGAAGTTTTATTGATTACAGATCTACAAACTATCCCACCGGCACTGGAATCGATTTTACAGATTTATACAGAGAACATCACCTTGATAAATAATGAGAATTTTAATTATGAGAGCTTACAAGATTATGAAAATATTATTATCTACAAAAAACAAATTTTATCAGAGAGACTCCGATCGATCTTGAGAGAATTAAAAGAAAACAAACGGAAAATTTTATTCATCTCTGATGAGAATCTCTCTAAAGACCAGCAGAAATTTGTTTCAGATTACTTTAATTGTGAGTTTCAACAATTTAATGGTAAAAATAAAAATATCGATCAGATAAATAAATTTCACCCTGTCACAAAACTATTGAAAGAGATGAACAACATTGAAGTAAGAGATTTTTGGGATGTGAAAAGCAACTCTAATATCCTGCTTAGATCTAAAGACCTGCCTATTGCTTTGGAACATAATAATTCCATATTATGGCTATTCGATATCCAAAGTTTGCAAAACCCATTTCTTCTCGATCCAGTATTTCCTGTGTTTGCATATAATTGTCTGCAATTTATAAGTGATCATGAAAACTTCTCATATAAAATTGGAGATAGAATTAATCTGAATTCACCCGAACTAACATTTCCTGATGGAGCCTCGATAACAACAAAGATGATTTTCTATTCCCCAACCACAACCGGTATTTATTTTAATAATGGTAATGCAATAGCTGTGAATCTTGATTATACTGAAAGCGATTTTAATAGATGGAATGATTTGAAGATCAAAAATATTCAACTTCTAAATAAAGATTGGAAAGACAAAATCCTGCAATCACGGTATGGTTTTGAATTATGGAAGTATCTGCTCATTGCAGCTCTGTTACTATTCATTATCGAGATGTTAGTGATAAAAAGCGAAGAGAGGAAGAAGCGTTAGGGATTCGGGGTTCGGGGTTAGGGATTAGGGGTTCGGGATTCGAGAAGAATATCCAATATAAGAAAAGAAGTCGTTTGCAATAGCAAGCCGACTTTTACAATAAGGAATGCTCAATGATGAAGTGAAGGGAGATTGCTTCGAAAGATTTTCTTTGAAGCATCCTCGCAAAGACAAAAATTAAATGATGAAGTATTTTCCATTTGACAGTTAAAAACAAAATACACAATTTCGATTTTGCAAATAGTAAAAGCAAAAAGAACATAGTAATTTATTAAAATTGGAACTTGGAAATTGATGAAACTAATTAAGAAGAGAACAAGCTATCATGAATGATATAATGCAAAATTACACGAGAGCAATGAAGTTGTATGGCTATAATGATATTACAATTAAAACCTATCAACAACATTTTCAACGATTCTTGAAATTTTTTGAGAATACAAATCCTAAAGAGATCCCACTTGATGACATCAGACAATACATCCTACATTTAGTAGAGCAAAGGAAATGGTCGGAAACTGCACAAAATCAATCAATAAGTGCAATAAAATTCTATTTCAATCATATCCTGAATAATCCGATAGATGACTTTTATCTTCCTCGACCACGCAGAGCCAAAACAATTCCAAAAATTTTAAATGAAAAAGAAGTGAGTAAAATATTAAAAAGCATTGATGATTTAAGAAATAAATGTATGATATACCTTATCTATTCAGCTGGTTTGTCACTAAGCGAACTTACATATTTAAGGGTTAAAAATATAGATTCAAAGAATATGAAAATATTCATCAGCAGTGCAAAAGGTGATAAAGACAGGTTTGTTATTTTATCTGAGAAGATATTGAAGTTACTAAGGGAATATTTTAAGATGTATAAACCTCAAGAGTGGTTATTTGAAAGCAAACCTGGAATGCAGTATCCTAAGAGAACTCTTCAGAAATCATTTCAGGTTGCCGTGAAGAAAAGTGGAGTAACCAAGCCGGCAACTCTTTCTATTCTCAAAAATTCTTTTGCGGTTCATTTGATTGAAAAAGGTGTGGATGTTCGTTACATTCAACAAATGCTAGGACATAAACATTCCAAAACTACAATGAAATATTTGAGGGTGAGCAAAAGAGATTTGAGCGCAATTAGAAGCCCATTAGACAGTTTAGATGTTTAGGAGAAAG
>Ga0307989_1000181_pt1 | contig 45634 bp, 41 predicted proteins | sample EllFjometagen185_FD_203164 | JGI IMG/M metagenome (GOLD analysis project Ga0307989, IMG submission 203164) | Marine microbial communities from Ellis Fjord, Antarctic Ocean - #185 | ecosystem: Environmental > Aquatic > Marine > Unclassified | place: Southern Ocean | collected 2014-10-08 | reverse complement strand
CAGGATCTTTGTACTCCTTTAAAAGTTCGTCCAGTAATTCATCTCTTATTGCCATGTGTAGTCCTCCTTTGTAATGATTAATTATTATACCTCAATTAATCATTTACACAGAATTTCCTACACCCTCCTCAGCTTAGGTTTTAATAACTTTTGATAATATTTAGATTTTACTTTTTTAATTCTCAGGATTGCTGCATAGAATAATGAATTGATGTCAAGTGAGTGCTACGGCAAGGTCTGTCAGATCAAGTCAAAACTTTTTAAATTTGAATTGACCTTTCCCCCTCTTTTTTTTCATAAAATCAAATCTTTCACTTTGGCATCATTTAAAATCTATGTCATTAATATATTCGGGATAAAGTTTTTTTGCACAGTCAGGACAAATACTGTGACTAAACTCTGCTTCAGAATGTTCCCGGACATACGAATCTATCTGGTTCCAGTATCCCTTATCATCCCTAATCTTTTTGCATGAGGAACAGATAGGAAGCAAACCGCTCAGAAGCTTAACTTTCTTAAGAGATCCCTGTAATTCTGTAATCAGACTTTCTTTTTCTTTTTCTTTCTGTTTATTCATTGAGATATCCTGAGTTACCGATACAGCTGCCAGGAGCTCCTTCTTATCGTTATATATTAAAACTTCATTTTCTAAAGAATGCAAAAGCTTCCCATCCTTTCTCATTAAAAAACTTTTAAACTCCGGAACTCTGCCTTCCTTAAACAACGTCTCAACCATTTTTTTTGTTTTATCAAAAAAAACATCCGTTATTTCTATTTTTTCTCCAGCAACAGTCTCATATGAGCCGGGTTCCCGAGGAGTCAGTTCAACAATAAACTTTCCCAGCATTTCCTCCTCATCATCATAACCCAGCATTTGTAAGTAGGCACTATTAACCCGGGTAATACATCCTTTGGAATCTGTAAACACAATACCGCATAATGATGTTTCTATTATACTGTCTATAAAACGCAGAGCGTTTTGAAGCCTCTCATTAAGCAGATTCTGTTTAGCCAGTTCCTGCCTGACACTGTCATTTGCCCATTTTAAATTGAGAACTGATTTTACCCGGGCAAGCATCTCCAGATGTCTTATAGGTTTTGTAATAAAATCAACCGCGCCGGCTTTAAAGGCTTGTTGCAGAGCGTCATCCGAATCTCTAAAAGAACCGGACATCATTATCACCGGAATATTCATAGTTTCAGTATGTGCTTTAAAAAGTTTACAAAACTCAAACCCGTTCATTTCCGGCATCACAATATCAAGAAGCACCAGGTCCAGAGGAAAGTGGTTCACGATCTCAAAGGCCTGATCGGCAGACAGCGCTGTCTGAATATTTTCAAACCCTTCTTTCTTAAGTATTTGTTCTACCAGTTCAATACTCTCCGGAGAATCATCAATTATAAGAATTTTCATCTGTTTAAGACGATCCATCTCTTATCTCCAATCAATAAGATAAAACTAAAAAACTTTTTTTACTTAGATTTGCATTCTCCAAGCTCTAATCACTATTTATTCCAGACACACCGTCTATTTTTTTATCTTAACCGTACACATCTCACCCGGAATATATTCCAGCTCAAAATCAATTCTTTTCGCAAATGCTTTCCAGAGAGGAATGCATCCCTTCTCGCATACATCTTTCCATTCGATACTGAAAGTCCCCAACACGCTGGTTATTTCAAGCATCTCTTTGTAAGGGCAAGGGAAAGACCGTTCACAGTCTTTCACATCAATTCTCTCAAAAAGCTGGTAATTACAGGAATTTGCCTCAAACATACCGTAAAGCCCCTTATCCTGCCCTCCCTCTTCTTTGCGGTCTTTGATCATCTCAAGAATCGGGGCCAGAATTTCAGCTTCGTGTTCTGCTTTTTCCTGCCACAGATTATGCTTCACAGCAAGGTCCAAAGCTACCAAATTTGCCTTAAGCAGTGCATCATTAAACTTGTGGGGATACGGCATTATATCGGTATAAGTCTGGTAAAGCATCCGCATTGCCGGTGCAATATCTGCCGATTCTTTTTCAAAATCAAATTCTATTCCTGGCATCATATCCTCCTAAAATAATTATTATATTTTATCTCTGATTTCAAAACACGATAAGCAAAATTCTTTACCATTAAAAGATTTCAGCTTTGTTGCCATAGTCATCTCTCCGCATTTTTCACAAACCTTTGAAGAAGCAAGCTCAGCATATTCCGGCATAGAAAACAAAGACTCTCTTGTTTCAAATATATCATTAAAAGGTTTTACCAGTAAATCTATTGACTTTAAAAATTTCTGACGCTTTTTCTGTTCCTTGGTTGCAGTTTTTGAAGCAACCGCTTCTTCCAGAATATTAAATTCTTCTTTTTCTTTTCCCAAATAGCTGTAGAAACTCTTTCTAGAAAAACGATATGCCTTATTCTGCTTTCTGCTGATAACAGTATACGCATTTTTACCGTAATTTTTAATCATAAGGTTTCCCTTGCCGGAGGTGGTTCCCAAAACTATCTGCAAGGCATCAACCGAGCAGGAATCGTTTTCACAAACCGCAACAACTTCTTCATCTTCTGACCGTTTCAATTCAAGCATGCGCATAGCCTCTTTTGAAACCCGGTATCCGTAAATAATGCCCGGACAAAGATGTCCGTGAAAACGGATGCATTCCTTAAGATCTTCTGGAAATTCTTTTTTATCTAAAATATCCATTTAATATATCCTGTCACCAAAAACTACTCTGCCTAATCTGATCATATTTGACCCTTCTTCAATAGCAACCTGATAAGACTCGGACATCCCCATTGAAAGTATTTTAAGATTAACACCCGGCAGATCAAGTTCATTTATATCGTTAAAAATTTTTTTTGCTTTTCTAAAATAAGGCCTGCTGTCTTCCGGGTTGCTGGTCATGGGCCCCATTGTCATCAAACCCTCAATAGATATGTGTTCCAACCCTGCGATACTAACAACAAGATCTTTGACTTTTTCAAAATCAGGATCAATTCCTTTTTTAGATTCTTCTTGGCCGCTGTTTATTTCAACATAAACTGACATTTTCTTTCCTGCAGCAGCTGCCCTCTGATTTAAGGCTTGTGCGTTTTCAAAGGATGAAAAGGTCTGCACCAGATCAAATATTTTTAATGCACGATTTATCTTGTTTTTCTGGAGATCTCCGATCATGTGCCACCTGACTTTTTTAGCAGTATCTCCAAGCATAGCTACCATTTGCTCTGCTTCCTGCAGATAATTCTCACCAATGTCTATTGCACCTGCACCAATAGCCTCTTTCACCTCTTCAGGTGTTCTTGTTTTTGCAGCCAGAACAATGGTCACATGTTCAGGGATTTTTTCTCTTATTTTTTGATATTGCTCAGTAATTCCCATAATTTTTCTCAATAGATCAAAAAGGAACAATACTGCCTCTTATAAAAAAAGGAGTGTATCATACGCTAACTGAAAGGCTAGACAGACTTTACAGTTTTCTTCTTTTCCTCATAATCAAAATAGCTGGTAATATTCCTTTTGAGTTCATTCATAGCCTACTCATAAAATATTTAAATCTTCTAAAAGGAGCCTTATCTTTTTATATAACTCAATGAAGAACACCTTGTCAAGAGTCAGCACCTGGTTCAATACATCTATACAACTATTTATTATAACCGTGTTTTTTAACTGATCTCAACATATATTATTTCTTATAAATAATATATTCATACTATCTTTATAATTTATATTTCTAAACAGATCGATCCCGCAGGAAATGCCATTCTTCCAGGTCTGAATAAAAAAGTCATAAAAAAGAATTTTATAGGCAACGTTAGTCTTTAAAGATAACTTCTCTTTACCACTCACTCTTAATCCGGCGGGTCTTGCACCTTGATTTTATTTCTTCGATTGCTTTAAGCCCAAGAGTCAAATGATGATCAGTATATTTTTGAAAAACTTTTTTAGCGCTGTCTTTACTCTTTATCCCTCCTTTTTTAAGAGGCATGTCAGACACCAGCATTATAGCGCCAATGGGAAGGTTTAAGGCATACGCAACTGAAAACAGAGTAGCGATCTCCATATCAATGGCAATAATCCTGTGCTTTAAAATGTAATCAATAAACTCCTTGTCAAATTCCCACATCCTGTAATCTGTGGTAAGCATAATACCAGACCGGGCGTTTTTTCCACTTTCCCTTGCGATTACTTCTTCACAAATCCGGTTGATCCAGAAACTGGGCTGGGCAGGCACGTTCTGAGGAATGTAATGAGGGCTGGTCCCTTCATCACGCACACTGGCAGTTGGGATTAAAAGCTCCCCGACCTTCAATTTACTGTCAATCCCACCACACATGCCAAGCATGAGAACACTTTCAATCCCTTCTAAAAAAGAAAGACAATGAGTAACAATGCCTGCAGACGGAGAACCCACACCAAAATTTATTATAGAGGTGCTGCTTTTCTTGTCATGGGCTACATCCCAGTACCCGGATCGGGTCTTTGCCCCGGTAATTTCCGCAAACATCTCAATATATCTGGGAAAGTTAACCAACAGAATATTCGAACCAAATTCACTTACGCTTGATCCGGTATATCGTTCAAGTGTCTCTCTTGCGTAAGTATCGGGCTTTAATTTCTTAGGCATCTTAACTATCCTCTTTTTGTATGTATTTTATAGTATCTATTTTGTTTTATTCCATAAAAAAGTGGTAACCTCATAAGAAGTCACCACTTTTTACCATTATCCTCTAAAGCATGCAAGAGCATTTTAAACCTGTATACAAATAAAACTCGGCGATAAAATTCAATTTTATACCGCAAAAGTTTTATATCTGTATTTTAAAATATTACTTAATAACCATAGGAACAAATAGCGGCTGGTTGAATTTTTCTTTACCGAATTCACGAATTATTTCCTGCCCTTTAATTGAGGTTATCCACCCGATAAGAGCCATTGCGTTAACATAATTTACATGGGCATGTTTTGCAGGATTAACCGCGATTATGCCATACGGGTTATACAGCACCGGATCTCCCTCACACAAAACAGGAAGGCTTATCTTCTCTGAAAAAGCCAGAAAAGTTCCCCGGTCTGCTATGGTGTAAGCTTTTTTTTCATCAGCAATCTTTAAGACCGCACCCATGCCTTGACCCACCTCCTGATACCATTGGCCTTTAGCTGACATGCCTGCTTTCTTCCAGACCTTTTTCTCTTTTTTATGCGTTCCGGAATCATCTCCCCTGGAAATAAAAGAAACCTTTGCTTCGGCAATCTTTTTTAATGCCTGAACGGCATCTTTCAACCCCCTTATTCCTGCAGGATCATTTTCAGGACCGACAATCACAAAATCATTATACATGACATCTCTACGGTTCACCCCAAAACCCGCATCAACAAATTTGTCTTCTGCTCCTCTGGCATGAACAAAAACAATATCCACATCACCGTTTTCGCCAAGCTTTAATGCTTTGCCCGTACCAACAGCAATAATATCTACCTTTATATCAAACATTTTTTCAAATGGCGGAATAAGGGTCTCCAGAAGACCTGAATTATCTGTGCTGGTGGTGGTTGACATTCTCATTCTCTGTTCAGCATTTAAAATACCTGAAAAAAAAATAAGTCCAGAAATAGTCAAAATTAATGCTTTTTTCTTCATGTTCTCTCCTCCATATAATTATTATATTTTATATACAATAATTTTTTAAAATAATCTTACATTTAAACCCTGAATTTTAAAAAATCATGCCCTTTTGTATATTACAGAAGGTTGAAACCCTCTAGCCCTCTCCCTTTTAATCTTTTTAGAAGCTTAAAAAACAAAATAACCGGTATCCAAATCAAAGGATACCGGTTATAAACTACCCGTTTTTTCCCTTGTCCGAATACGGGAGATATGATCCTTTCGAATCATACCCTTACGGCCGGTTCTCATAGCCTCTAAAGGCCTTAGATACACGGCTTTAGGAAATTATTTTGTGTGCAAAGTAAAACAATATCCATGCAAAGCGATTCTGTCAATAGAAGATTAAACCACAAGTTCAAAAAACAGAAATTTTAATTAAAAAAATACTTCTTGCAAATATTACTTGGATTAAATAATATTTGCACACACAATAAGAACTAAGTACAATATGGGTGTGTCACACAATATAAATTCTAGAATAAAAACTAATATAAAATTTTATAAGAATCGAAACCACTATGAGTCAGAATGCCAGAACCAATGAAAGAGCCTGTGTACATATGGAGGTCGCTTATAAAGAGTCCGGCTCTTTTATTAAATCCTACATAATGAACGTCAATGGAGGCGGGCTTTTCATAAAAACCGCAACACCGCTTCCTCTTGACTCAAAAGTCACCTTAAGCCTTACTCTTCCCGGTGATACCGAGGTACTGGAGATGGAGGGAATTGTCGTATGGACAAACCCAAAAGCCGGCAAAAACTCATTTCCAAAAGGAATGGGGATAAAATTTTTAAACATAAAAAGTGAATCTGCCGAAAAAATAAACAAGCTGGTTCAAGAACATAAAAAAGAGATAGAAAACTTTTCCCTCATCTAAGGACTCCCTGCTAGGAAAATCTCAAAATGTTTAAACCAAAATAACCTCTCAGCCGATTAACCACACTAAAAAGTTCCTTATCAGTTCTCAACACTTTGTTTAATTTTCCGGTCGAAGAATTAAGCATTTCGGAAGTCTCACTAAGTTTTCCCCTTGCAGCATATATCGCATCAAGCAGTACCGCACAAAAAAGAGGGTAAAGTCTATTCCGAGAATTTATTTTTTCAATGCCCTCTTTTAAAAAAATAACTGATGCCTTCTGATGTACCGTAAACCCAGTAGCAAAAAAATCTTTCCTCACATTAAGTGCTAATTTCTTTTTTAGACGCTTTAATGCTTTTTCCTTATTATCAGACTGAGATCTACTCTCCTCGGCTAATGCTGAAATATTTGTTTTTTTGTGCGTTGCCCTGACAGCACTGTATGTCCTGTTCTTTTTCTGCCCACCAGGACCTGAGGCCATATAAAATTCCAATCTGCAGGAACGCAAAAACTCTTTATCTCCAGCAGTAATAAATGGATATGCTCCTTCAGAAAAAACTAAAACTTCTTTCATTTACCATTCCCAGTATAAAGAAAATATAATTACCCTTGAGATAAAATAACTGAACATCAAAAACATGTCAATTTTAATAGGACAGACAAATCTTTCAAAAAGTTGTTAAATTTCATCTTTTTAAAATGACAGAGTGTGGATTTTCTACTAGCACTATGCTGATACTTTATCTTTCGTTAGGAGATTATAAATGCAAAAATTTATTCAAAAAATAAAATCAAAAAAAGCCCTCATAGAAGTGATTGGTCTTGGTTATGTTGGTCGCCCTATTGTTATCCGTTTCGCCGAAGAAGGCTTTAATATAGATCTCAAAAAGTAAAAAATATAAACATAGGAAATGCTATATTAAACACATCTCCGATATAAATTTCAAAAGCCTTGTTAAAAAAAATGCATTAGCGCAACCACAAATTTTAAAAAACTTAAAAATATTAACACTATTATAATCTGCGTTCCCACACCGTTAAATGAAATGCGCAAACCCGACCTTCAATATATTGAGAAAACAGGTAAAAAAATTGTCCGGTACCTATGAAAAGGTCAAGCCATCTGCCTTGAAAGCACAACCTCTCACGGCACAACAGATAATGTCCTCCTTCCTTTTTTGAAAAAAAAAGACTTAAAGTCGAAAAAGCTTTTTAGCTGTGTATATTCGCCTGAAAGAGAAGATCCGGACAACACTAAAGTTACAACAAAAACAACACCTGAGATCGTTGGCGGAATCACAGCATCATACCGTAAAGTTGGCAAGGCTCTTTATGAACAGATAATTGAACAGGTTATAGAAGTATTCTCTACCCACATCACAGAACTCACAAAGCTTCTTGAAAACATATACCGCTGCGTAAACATCACACTGATAACGAAATAAAAATTCTGGCTGACAGGATGCGTATTAATATCTGGGAGCTAATTAATGCCTCGGCCACAAAATCGTTCGGCTTTTCTGCCTTTTACCCAGACCCCGGTCTTGGTGGGCACTGTATCACCATCGATTTAACTTATTGACCTATTCAAAAGAAAGGGTACAGTTGTAAGCTACAACGATCCGTTTATTCCAAAGCTTTAAAAATACAGAAAATTTAATTTCAACCCGTCTTCTAAAAAACTCACAAAAGCGCTGCTTAAAAACACAGACCTGATTTTAATCTCAACCGATCACAATGAATATGACTATAACTGACTGAAAACGCAAACCTTATTGTTGACACAAGAAATACGGTTAGAACAAAGAAGAAATATGCGGGAAGGGTATTTGCTGCATAAGCTTCCGGATCCTACTCGAATAAAGTCGAACGAACCCTCTCGGCAATTAATTAAACATATCAAACACATACTGCTTAATTTGCAATTGTAACTGTTCACCGCATTATTTCAACCAGTAGATTTAAGTTTTAACTTCCCCATAATCCATATAGTAAGAAAAGCACTTAGCATTATAGTTAAGCGCTTTTTTTATGTCCAAAATAGACAAAAACAGTTATGCAAACCCAGACAAACCTGGGTGGTACCCCCAGATTATATAGGCGTATCACCCTATATAAAATGAGTATATCTACCTATTGACACCATTTGGCTATTACTGTATATTCTTGCATAGACTTAAGATAATACAGTTAATACTGTAACTTTTAAGAAACTTAATATTGAACATTTAGAATTTAAATAATAAAAGCAAGAAAGAGATAAACTTTAATTGTTTTACTAACTATTAACTTATGAAAGGAAAAAAAGTATGATCAAAAAAACAGTAGTAAAAAGTTTGACAGCAGTGATAGTGGTGCTTTTCTTGACTGTAACCGGTGCAGCAGCTGATAACTGGCTGATGATTAACGAGATTCATTATAACCCAGCAGATACAGAGCTTGAATTTGTTGAGCTACACAATGCCGGCCCTGTTGAATTACTTTTAGATGATTATTTGGGACTTGAAATTGATGATGATGTTGAGTTAACCTTTCCTGTGGGTTCAACAATGCAGCCGGGTGAATATATTGCATGTGTCAATGATGCAACCGATCCTAGATGGACAGAGGTCAGTTTTCAGGTTTTTGAGCTTGACTCAGGGGTTCTTGCTAACAGCGGCGACAAAATAAATCTTCTATCACCTTCTTGCGGATCTCTCAATTTGGAGGACACTGTAACTTATGACAATTATGCTCCATGGCCTGAAGATGGTAAGAATGGTTACGATGAGGAGCTACATTCAATTGAGTTAATAAATCCGAATTTGGATAATGATAACGGTGCTAACTGGGCAGGTTCTTCAGTAGTAGGCGGTACTCCTGGTGCGCAGAACTCTGTTTATACTCCGTAATTGGAGATGAAGTAGTATTCAAGTCATTGCAGGTTTTTATTCTGTAATGAAATGCTTGATACCTGATTTATAAATATTCGGTATTTAAAATACTGTACTATAAAAAAGGCTGTTTTTTATAAACAGCCTTTTTTTATTATAATACCAGCCAGCAACATCAAGACACTGAACAGCCTTCTACTTCTCGTAAATAAGCAATTCACGTTCCACAGAAAAAAACGGGCTTGTTCTCCGGGAAAAGGCTGACCTCTCATACCGCAAGTCTGACACCAAAGATTTATGCGATTAAAATAATGCCCCCCTGACACCTTGCTGCCAGCAGCAGAAAGTTTTTAGCCCCTTGAAACTTTCTGCTTAATATCTGAGAGGTAATTGATGCCTTGGCCACAAAACCGTTCGGCTTTTCTGCCTTTTACCCAGGCCCCGGTCTTGGTGGGCACTGTATCTCCATCGATCCTTTTTATCTTTCATGGAAAGCCAGAGAATATGACTTTACCACCAGGTTTATTGAACTTGCGGAAGAGATTAACACGGCCATGCCATCTTATATGATAAATAAGGTAATGAAAGCCTTAAAACACAAAAAAAAAGCTTAAAGGGAGCAAAGATACTTGTACTGGGCATTGCAGACAAGACGGATATAGACGATGACAGGGAATCACCATCGATTTAACTTATTGACCTATTAAAAAGAAAGGGTGCAGTTGTAAGCTACAACGATCCATTTATTCCAAAACTTTAAAAATACAGAAAATTTAATTTCAACATATCTTTAAAAACTCTCACCAAAACCGTGCTTAAAAATACAGACCTGGTACTAATCTCAACCAATCACACTGGGTACAACTATGAGTGACTAGCTGAAAATGCAAACCTTATTGTTGACACAAAAAATGCGGTTAAAGCAAAGATGAAATATGCGGGAAATGTTTTTGCCGCATAAATTCTTATACTTTTACTCCGTAAACAAAAGCTGTTCATGTTCCACTGAATGGAAAGATAGGATCATTTAGTTTTGAATCAGTCCTAGACTGAAACATATAAAATAATTACAAACTAAAAAAGGCTATTTTAAAACAGCTTTCTTTTATTAAACCCATACTATATCTAGTAAAAAAGCACTTAGCATATTGTTAAGCGCTTTTTTCTTCTTTAGCGTTATTATTTTTTCTTCATCATCAAGTTCCAAAAAAACAGCCCCTTTAACAATCCTATCTCCTGCTTGACAGTTTATTTTTTTTATCTTACCCAAAATCTCCGGGCTGATCTCCACATCACGGAAAACCCTGACAATTCCCACAAAACTTACTTCATCAAAAATTTCCTCCTGTTTTATCTCGATCGTTTTATATGACAAGACCTTAACCGCTTCATTATTTTTTTTAGCAACAGCCCTACCTCCGCCTCAGCCGCTGATAACAAGTATTATTACAAACAATACTGCCGAAATACATATGGATTGAATTTTCATTTTTTCCCTGTCTATAATGTGATCTTTTTTAATATTGATGCCGCTTTTTCAAGAGAACCAAAAAGGTCTTTTCTATCTTTTTCACTCAATTCACCCAGGATCTTTTTTAGATCCTGTTCCCTATTTCTGATAAATCTGACCATCATCTTCTTTCCTTCTGCAGTAAACCTGGCTTTCATTTTCCGCCGGTCATTTATGTCCCGTCCGCGGATCACCAGTATTTTTTTTCCAGACTTCAAATAATAAGTGAAATATTTGAAAGAGGACGGTGCGCATGCTTACTAAGCTCACTTATGGTATATTCTTCGCCTTTATCTACAAAGACTGACATTTCTATAAGCTCAAGCAGAGTAAAATCTTTGTTATTCCCCATAGGCTTGGCCAGAGTCTTTCTGAAAAACTCCCCAAAAAACTTACCGGCCACCCGCATCTGATCTGCAAGGTTCTTATACTTCTCCTGTTTCTCCGTAAATAATTACATAAATAATTTTCATCTGTGAAAAGAAAAAAATAAATTATGCTGCATTAAAATATTTCCTGTACTTTTATTTTGTTAATATATATAGTCTGAAATCCGACAGATATTCATTGATAGTGTCTTGTTAGACAATACAATTTTCAGCCTTTCCTTTCTCCTCATTACCCTTTAAAATTTATAAATACTTAAATTAACTTTGTTAAATATTTATAGTTAAATTTTATAAAAATAGGTAAACTTATTGGAAATATAAATATCCTATATTCAACCTTGTTAAATTTTTATCTAAAAACTATATAATATATATGCAAACAACGAGGGACAGGATAAAGAAACCAAAATCCTGCTTAACGCTAAAAAACTCCTAACTAAAAGCGACCAGTCCAAAGCCAGATCTATTACGAAGAGTAATGATTAAAAAAGCTGAATTTAATTCAAAAAGAACAGACAACGGTTATTAATTTAATATTTAAAGGGAGAAAAATAGTGAAAAAATGGCTAGTATTGCTAAGTAGTATTATCATAGTTTTGCAAATCTTTTTAGCACCGGCAGGGGCGGGTGAAGTTGATATCCTGGTCGACAAACTGGTTGAAAAAGGGATTCTGTCAAAAGAAGATGCCCAAGAGGTATTAAAAGAAGTAAAGAATGAAGCGAAGAAAGAACGTGATGCAGTTGTACAGGAAACTAAGGCGGCCTTGAAAAAGGACGGTACAACATTGTTAGCAGAGCTGCCGGGCTGGATCAAAAATACCAAGCTAAAAGGAGATTTTAGACTGCGCTATCAGTCTAGTGAACGGCGAGGTGGTGCTGACAGACATCGCGGACGCTATCGCCTGAGACTTGGACTTGTTACAAAGGTAAATGATAAGATCAAACTTTATTTTGGGCTGGCGACCGGAAGCAATGACCCTCGCTCTACGAACCAGAGCATGACGAATTCATTCGATACTCCGGATTTCCGCTTGGACTATGCTTATGTATCATATAAACCATATGGCTGGGTTGAAATTTTAGGCGGTAAAATTAAAAATCCTATCTGGAGCACTTCTGGACTGCTGTGGGACAGCGACATCAGGCCTGAAGGCGCTGCGGCACTCTTTAACTGGGCTTGCGACAGCACGGAACTCTTTCTTGTGGCCGGAGCCTGGATCCTGGATGAACGCTCATCCGAGGAAAACGACCCCATGATGTTTGTTTTACAGTCAGGGATGAAGTTTGGACTGGGCGAAAACGCTTATTTCAAAAATGCTTTTACTTTCTATGAATTTAATGATGTGAAGGGCTCCTCACTTGACTACAACACAGGTTCTAATGCTTTTAATTGGATTGATGCGGGTGATTTAAATGGTGAAGTTGATAGTGATGAGAGACATTTAAAACATGATTTTGACGGCTTGGCATATAGCGCAGAACTAGGCCTGGATACTTCTATTGATGCTGTACCGTTTTGTGCACTGTATGGTGATGCTGTTAAAAATACCAACGTCACAGATGAAGATATGGGATATTTGATCGGTTTTAAATTTGGCAATAATAAAGTGTCTAAGCCCCATCAGTGGCAAGCTAAAATATCGTATCGCCGTCTGGAGCAGAATGCCTGGCTCGATATTTTTCCCAATGCCGATGTTTACAGTGGCCGAACCAATGTTAAAGGCTACCATTTTGCTCTTAAGTACGGTTTGATGAAAAATGTCTCAGGTGCGCTAAACTATTATCATACAAAAAGAATTGACGGTGATTCCCTTACGGACCAGATCCTTCAGGCTGACGTGATATTTAAATTCTAAGATGCTTTTAACCACAAATGTTTGGTAAGCATTTCGTAAACAAAAAAGGCTGTGTATCCTTTGGAAAAAGATTCACAGCCTTTTTTATAAGCCCGGTAAATCACCCTAATCCAGCCCCAGTTTTTGAAGTGTCTCTTTTTCAGGCAGGCCAGTTAAAACATCCCAGCCTCGAAGGCTGTAATATTCATCCATCATCTTTTCAAACTCTTTTTTATCAACAGCTTTTCCTTTCCTTGAGATAACATTATCCCCTTTGCCCGGAAGAAAAAGCTCGGGATTATACATTCCAAAAACATCTGCGATCATCTCTTCCCGCTCAACAAACATGAATTCCGGCAGAACATCGTCTTCACGCCCCTTTCTTCCTTCCCGAATCAGAATCATCCGGTTCAGGGTAAACAGGCGTTCGGCAATAAGGTCAAATTCCTCCGGGCTGAACTCTTTTCCTGTTACCGCAGAAAACAACAATCGATCTAAAGCCGGATTCCCCACATGGTCAGCACTGTCTGCCGGGTCATAAATTGGCCAGGCAAAATCACACAGATTTAATGACTCTTTTATATACTGTCGGTTCTGAACCTTAAACGCAGCAAGTGCTTTGCCTTCATAAGTTGAGAAATCAACAGCTGCTTCACTGCCCCAGAATGCTTTGGCAATATTTTTCAAAACTTCTATAGATAAATATGTTTTTTTACCTTTAGACAAATACCACATGGCCCACTTGGTCAGGGGTTCGCAGATCTCATGAAGTTCGGTAATAAAAGGCCTTGGCTCTGTGGCATAGATAACGGCAGACATACTGAACACTTTCGGCCCATAGGCAATAGCACGTCCACTGTCTGTCAGCATGTTAGCAGTAATACTTGCTGACTTCTTGCCAAAGACTTTTGATGCACGAAGCACGCCCTGAGAAAGAATTTCCCCAAAATTATCCCTGCTGCATATTTTCTTAAGCAGATCTTCCAAAAACACCCGACTCCCCAGCTGTGAAAAATCTAAGCCTGTTTCTTTTTGAGTGATAATTCCCTGCTGTACACACTGATCCACCCACATTAGAAGAAAAACCATATCTAGAGCACAGACCCCATAATCATTAGCCAGCATGGGAGCGTCAAAACTAGCCTCGGTAAAATTGCCATTTAGTTTTTTGTCCCACATCATGTAAAAGTTTCCAATTTGGCATTTCCTAATATCCTCTGTCCCAGCAGGACTTCTGTGCAGAGACCGCCAGCATCCCTGGGGACAGCCGCTGCAGTGAACCCGCTTCACCACTTCTGACCCGGGAAGTATAATAGGGTTATTAAAGAGATGAAAATAACCCTCGCCCATCATTGCTTTATACCGGGCCCTGATGGTTTTTATCTTTTCATCATCCGCAGCAGAAACCTTACCGGTTCCTCGAACCGTAATCGCTTTTAAGTTTTTTGAACCCATAACCGCTCCAAATCCCATGGATGCAGTACTTCCTTCATCAGTAAATAAAATTGCAAAACGAGTCAAACTTTCTCCGGCGGGCCCAATGGAGAGTATGCCGTATTTACTACTGTATTCATCATGGAGGATCTCACGTGTTTTAAAATTACCCAGACCCCACAAATGCCCGGCATCTTTTATTTCCACCTTTTCATTTTCAATACTTAAATAGACAGGGCTGTCCGCCCGGCCTTTAATAACCATACCGTCATATCCGGCTTTTTTGAGATCAACAGCAATGTGCCCCCCCATATTGGCATTCACAAAAGTTTCTGGATAAATACAGGGTGATTTTCCGCAGACAAGAAACCTTGGCGCTGAAGGCGCTTTTGTTCCGGCCAAAGGCCCTGTCATTAAAATAAGCGGATTATCCGGGTGAAACGCATTGACCTTTCCTGAGGCCATGTCCCAGTACAGCTTCAGCCCCACCCCCAGTCCACCGATATATTTATCTGAATAATCCTTTGTTTTAAGGAAAGAGATCTCCCTTTCGGTCAGATCAACGACCATTATTTTTCCTGCCCATCCGAACATATGCTGCTCCTATATAAAAACCTTATTATATCTTTAAGACAAGTTAGTTAAGTATATCACAATAACCGACTTTTGCCTGCCCTCACCTAAAAGACCAGATCAAAAACTTTATGCGTGGTTTCCTCTCCGAACACATCCACCATAAAGTGATAACCGGGATCATTTGCTTTCATTAGCTTGCTGGTGGCTGCTTTTTTTCTAAGATAATAGGCCCTATCTTCATCCCCGACAATCGGTTCAGCCTGCAGCCACAGTTCGGCATATTTTGCAATATATTCTCCCGTGACCTCGGGAACCTTTGCTATCCCGTCATCTGAGATCATGGCAACGAGCTTATACGGAGAAAGGGTATAAACGGATAGCGAGGGAAGATTAGCGGCTTTGTCGATCACCATATCACCAAGGATTTCAATCGCATTATCTTTTAAGTCTTTAATACATTCAACGTATTTTTCTGCATATCCGGGCCATACCACAAAATCCATCATGGGCACAAAGTCAAAAACAGGTACGTTCATGACTTCCGGCACAATCGTCAGGTTGCACCACAGGATCGGCAGGTTGTGATTATCATCCGGCCAGATCATAACCGTTGACTCCACCACCCCGGTCTCATGCATATTAATGGTGCAGAAAACAATTTTTTCGATCTTTTCCGCCTTAAATATTTCCAGATCAATGATGCCGCCCTCAGCTTCGATCCGACTGAGCTTCGGATCTATTTCTACCGGCTGCATGGGGATGGCATTCATAAATGTTTTTGCTTTTCCAGCGAAATCTATAGTATCGGTCATGGTGTTCTCCTTTCAAATTTACGGTTCAATAATGGCAAGAGAGGTATCCGCCATCTCATCACCCAAAAATTTATTGAGGGTTCCGACACCGGGATCGTATTCCCGGTAAAGTGCACGCATATTTTTCCGCCGTTCATGAACCCGTTTTATATAATCAGACCCGGGATCCTGAGGTTTGGCTTCTTTATAAATTTTCAGCCAGGCATTAAAATAGTCCACGGCACACTGATATATCATATCAACATTATTTCCTGTTTTTTCAACAGTCCCGGTTATGATATAGGGTGAGTGAATCGCACGGACCCAGTGAAACACGCTGGGTTTCATTCCGGGAATTTCACAGTAGGTGTTGTACAGATCTTCCAGCGGATCATAAAAATAGTTTTGCAAATGCTCCAGGTTATGCGCCACATCAACGCTGGGCATCAGGTCACAAATAAAAAATATATGCTCATCTGATTCATCCCAGTCAATAATGTAGTAGGGCATATCATATTCCGGGCCCGGGGTGATTGACACAACGTCGGCAACCATGGTTCCGTAAAAATTCATGCGGGAGATACCGATTTTTTCAAGTTTATCGGCTTTGTAAACCCGGTAAAAGCAGGATTCGCCTTCAAGTTCAAATTCGTTCAAACTGGTGACATCCGTGCCCTCGTGTTCAAAGACCTGAACCGGCGCAAGCTCCTGAGTTATTAGATCGGTCAGATGCTGCAGGATCGGGGTGAACTTCTGCGAAGCCGGAGTATCCCCGGCCGTCTTCTTTGCTGCAGGCGAGGCATTATCTTTTTTCCCTTCCTTTTCTTTGGGAGACAGCTTAACGCCCGGTAGGGTGATCGCATTTGTTGGACACTCTTTAATACAGGTACCGCATTCTAGGCACTTTGAGATATCGGTGATGACACAAACACCATCCTCAAGAGCCAGGATTTTCATCGGACAGGCATCCACACAGGACCCACATCCAACGCACAGTTCCGCATCAACCATAAAGGCTATTTTTTTATTATCCTCTGCCATTTTATAATTCCTCCAAACGATATTGTTTTACTCACCACAGGATACTCTCTTCTCATAAAAAACCGGGCCAGGGCCTGCTACCAGCACCAGTCCATACCGCCGTCAACACTTAAATTTTGTGCAGTAATATAAGAAGCCGCATCAGAAGCCAGAAAAGCAACCGCATCAGCAATTTCCTCAGGCCTTCCCGCACGGGGAAGCAGAAGCTGACCGGTATTAACGGATTCTTCCACCAGCCAGTCCGCAAAGGTTCCCTTTTCCATCATCATTTCCCGTTCCACTTTGTTGTAGATATCGGTCGCCACAATACCGGGAGATACACAGTTGACCCGGATTCCTGAGGAAGCGAGACTTTTGGCCAGGGTCTTGGTAAACATTATCACTGCCGCCTTTGATGAGGCATAGGCACCGGACATGCCCTTACCACCCCGTGCCATCAGCGTGGATAAAGTTACAATTGCACCTTTAATATCGTTTTCCATCATGTTTTTGGCACTGGCCCGGCAAAACAGAAAAGACCCTTTTGTATTTACGGCATACACCTGATCCCATTCCTGCGAAGAGATATCAAGGGCAGATGAGGCTGATTCCGTAATACCGGCATTTGATACCGCGACGTGCAAAGGACCGAAGGCTTTTGTAGCTTCAGAGATCAGGTTTTCAATATCCTTTTCCTTTGAAACATCTGTCTGAACATATAAAGCCACCCCCCCTTTTTCTGTTATCTCGTTGACCGCGCTCTCGCCATTAACCCGGTTCCTGCCCGCAACAACAACTTTCCCGCCTTCTGCCGCAAAAAGATGCGCCACAGCTTTTCCTATACCGGTTGCACCGCCGGTCACGATGATATGTGAATTTTTAAATCTCATTAAATCTCTTTCTTTGTTTTATTAAGCAAAATAGAATTAAAACAAAAACATACAATTGACGTATCAACTATATCAATAAATGATTTACTCAATCAGGTTCTGGTAGATCTTTTTTAATACAGTTTTGCAGCTTTCGATCTCTTCAGGGCTGATACCCTGCTTTGCTTTTTCCATATTGGAAAGACCTAGAGGGATCAGCTCTTTTTCCATGGCCTTCCCCTTGGGGGTTAAATAGACCTGTTTTTGCCTTGAATCATTTCTGTCCTTTATCCTTACCACAAGATTTCGCTTTTCAAGGCCATCAATGAGCCTTGTCACAGCGGCTCTGTCCTTGCCGATAATATCGGCGATCTGATACGGAGAACGGCCGTCTTCATCCCAGAGAAGGATCAAGATCATCCATTGTTCAGAAGTTACATCAAACCCTTCATGGGTTAAAATACTCTGGAGCCTTGTTGAAAGAGCCCTTGTGGTCTTATTGAGAAGAGTGGCTAATAAATCATTTGGGTCAAATTTCTGTATATCCATGTTCAAATCATAGCACACATAGTTGACTAGTCAACTATGTTAATGTTTTTTTCAATTTTTTCTTAATTGTACTGATTGTTTTATATATGATTTCATATAGTTTATGAGTCAATTAAAAAAGCAGAAGCAAAAATCCGTACAGACACCATCAATTATGCTATGCCGTTTTATTCTACTCGATATCAGAAAATTTTTACATCTTCACAGCGCGTCAAATAATAAGTTCGCTATCTGCTAGTTTTCTATTTATCTAAAAATCCGATATGTTTCATAAAGAATCCGTAAGCGACAGCTTTCTGCTGTCTATTTTCTCAATTAGTTTCGGGCGTTCCCGTTCAATCTTTTCACGATGACTCAGTATTGCTCCCCACATCACTTTCGGAGACTTGTACTGGTTGTAAGTCCCTTCCAGTCTTTCCCCTTCAATAAGTGCAAAAAGATAGTCCAACTCGTCATCCGTATAAGTCGGAACAAGGGCAAACCCCTGCGCCACCTGCAGGTAATCATCCCCGTTGAACTCAAATGAGTTCTGCCACCATTTTGTATACGCTTCAAATCCTTTTTTATTCTCAATCTCATCAAAAACCGCATCTGCTGCCCGGTATCCGCAGGTCAGCGCTCCCTGGGTCTCCACTTCCACATATGCAGCCGCATCTCCGATTACCAGAACATTTCCCTGATGGGGAATTTTCATTGAGCTGTAGGCGGTTGCCATACAGGCCGTTTTTTTTACGACCCTAACATTTTCAAACATGGATTTAAGCGGGCTATTTGTGGTAATTTCCTCAAACAGTTTTTCCGGTCTTCGCTCTTTAGTACCGATCAGAACCAGGTACCGCATGTCATCATCACCAAATGCAGGGCCCATAATCACAGGCGCAAAAGAACGATAGACTGCTCCCATATAACTTTTCAGGGTTTCCGGCTCAAAATTCTTTACCCCTTCAAGTATAGACACCGTCACCAGGGCCTTTGCAAAAAGATCTCTGCCCCTGTTCAGATCCAGCATCTCGGCTGTAGGCGTATTGACTCCGTCTGCAATCACGAGTTTGTTGGCTGTAAGTTTTTCTTCACCTTTTCCCCGGGTTAAACTTATTGATATTTCATTGTCATGGTCTTTAATACTTTTTATTTTCGCCGCATTCAAAAATTCAACCCCAAAGCGCACACAGTCCTCCAGCAAGCCCTGCAGCAGCAAGCCTTTATCAAACTTGATGATCAGCGGACGCTTATCCTCATGGGCAAAATGAATTTTATGCCCCCCGGGTGAAATAAAGTATTTATCTGTCACGGACAGAAGCGGGCCGCTGTAGGCCACTTCAAATTTGTTTTGGTTAAAAACAACGCTGTTATCTTCGATCCGGATGGTCTCTCCCTGGAAGTCCTCATCCATAATAAAAAACTGACAGCAGGCCCGGGTAATTTTTGAGATATCTTTTCTTTTTTCAATCAGGACCACTTTCAATCCCTGTTCCGAAGCTCTTTTGGCTGCCATCAGCCCTGCCGGCCCTGCGCCAACAATTGCAATATCGTAGTTCATGTTTTATTCCTCCAAGCTATTTATAAAAACTGTTTATAGTACAAACAAAGAAAGCACAAAACTTCAACACTTTCCCAATCCATGCATTATTATTCAATGATACAAAAACCTGATTACTCACAGACAAGTTCCTTAACTTCGGTTATTTCTCAAGACCAAACATAACCGTCCGTATATATTCCCGCTGTTTTTCAGGCCCCATAAATTTCTCAAACACATTTACAGCCGGACCGCCCTTGTCAAGTAGAGTCGTGACAAATTTCTCCAGACCCGCTTTAAGCTTTTGGCTCTGTTCAGGGCTGACTTTTTCTGCATGTTCAGCCATGTCCAGATAAGCATTCAGATAGGTTTTGTAAATCTCAAACAGCAACTCATCATCAGCACGATCAGCAGAGATATGGATGCTAAAATCCGTAATATAGTCAAAAAACCAGTCACTGACTTTGGATTGTTTGAATTTTGCAACCTGCGGCATCCATTTTTTCATCTCTGCATAGTATCGCTCCTTGTTGGAATCATCGATCCTGGCCGGATCAATTATTTCAATAACATAGACCCGCTTTCCGCCGATAAAAATGAAATCAATGGAAAGGACCGGCAGATTGTAGGCATAATCAGGCCGGAGCATCAGGGTATACATTTTTATAAAATAAAACAGGGTGGCATCCAGAGAATTAATCCGGGCAAGACGATCACTTTGCCGGCTGATTACCAGAAATTTCATGGTCTTTAAAAATTTGGCAGGATGAAGTTTTCTGTATTCCGCTTTAACTGAAAATTCATGCAATTCGAAACGCTGCGCCAGAACTTCATTGGTATAGGATTCATACCGGGAATAAAGCCGATCCCCCTCTTTCCGGGCTTTGATCCTAAAGGGTATTGCCGCCAGAACAGCAAGTAAAATGATAGACATCAGAACCAGAAAAGTATATTTAACAATTACGACAAACATTATTATCTCCTTCTTTCAAGATATAGCGACTGGGGTTTTTTATAAAATCGGTTCGTTTCCCATTTAAAATCTTCGCCCAGAGAGTCCGGTGTTTTATCAGAGGCTAGAACATGCATTTCAGTTCGATCATCCGGCATAATTTCGAATAGTTGCAGAGCCCGGTTCCCATATCTTTTGAAGAGGATATGCCCCTGGTTTCACATCAAGCAATATCATTTTATCAGGAGTTATTTTTGGCCAGTTAAACTTTTTGGGAATCATTTCAAGGCTTCTGTCTTTCTGTCCTTCAGGAATTAAACCCTTTTTTTGTATATTTTCTTCATCCCGCCCTGCGGCCTTCATCTCAAATTGAAAAAGAAAGCTAGGCAGGGAAAAACCCTGCCTTTTTTAAAAAAATATCAAGTCTAAACTTCTTCAGTTATTGCTTGAAATAAAATCATAAGACTGAATAACTGCCTGCGGAATACGCGGCCAGCTAAATGTAGGAACAAAACTATAATCAGCAGCGCTAGCCCAAAGGAGGTATAGGCCCTCTTCCAAACCACCGAATGAATAGTACCCATTTACATTTGTTTCTGTCGAAATTACCACAACAGTAATACCACAACTAACTATACCAACCTGTACAGTAACTCCTTCCTGAATATCTCCACTGATAGTTCCATAAATTGTATCCGCATCACAAACATCACCGGCACCATCACTATCTGCATCTTCCTGGCCGGGGTTGGCTGCATCCGGACAGTTATCATTCGAATCAGGAACACCATCACCATCCCCGTCCGAAGGTGAACTCTGTGCAAAAACAAAAATAGAACTTGAGGTGTACGGATACGGCTTTGAAACGCTTGTGTCAAAAATTACAGAAACAATATCCATATCACCATCTTTGTCAATATCAACAATTTCCGCTTCACCCGGCATGGACTGAAGATCCTGATACAGAGTAGCCCTTTTAAAAGTCAAGTTAGCGCCGTCCTTTTCACCGGCTTCATAATAATACACAACACCTTTTCCATCTCCGGGAACTACAATATCATTTTTATCATCGTCATTAATATCACCGGCACGAACCATACCGGGAGAGCCCTGATCATAGAAGCTGCCCCTTCTATCAGATGCATAAACATCATTAATAACAGCCGGATCTTCATACGGCTGATAATAATTGCCGGTTGAAGGATTGATCGTTCTTACTAAATCCGGATCACCGGTCTCAATGGCTACGGGTACCCAGTCAGCAGAAACTACCGGACTGCCGGAGTTACCGCCCAGACCTGGAATCTCCAGAAAGTATATTCCGGAAGGCCAGACTCTATTGCCATTTGCATCACTGTTCTGATGGTTGTGGTTACTGACCACCAGCTCATCGGTACCGTCATTGTCAATATCTGAAACCATAATCTCCATTGTCTTACCTAGGGGATTGATAGAAGTATACCAGTTATCTATTGTATAGCGGTTCCACAGAACATCAGGATTTGATGCAAGCGCAAGCAGACCGGGATTTTCAAACCAGACCAGAGAATCACCTAGCGGGTCAGTACCTGATGGCCCGCCTAAAATTTCACAACTCATCATCCCTGCTGTAATAAGAAACTGAGGAGCGATTAAATCCAGATCGCCATCCTCGTCCACATCATACATTATAAAAAGAGAACCACCCCCGATTCCGATATCATGTTTATTATACCCGGTAGTGCCGTTATTATAGGTTCCATCTCCGTTATTTTTCAGCCAGCCAATCCAGCCGTCCCAGTTCGTTGTCACGATATCATCGTAGTTATCATTATCAAGGTCAATGAATTGAGCCCGATGATAACTGTGTGTAGAATCAAGAGATAAATCTTCGAAAACTGTTTCACGTGTCCAGTTAGAAGGATCGGTAATGGTTCCGCCACCATTTTTAAGACAATAAATTCCACCCGGAAAGTCCCCGAAAATAAACTTGTCCATGATAATGATGTCAAGATATCCGTCTCCATCCAGATCTTTCACAATTGTTTCATTGGGAAAATAAAAAGTATCTTCAATAATTGTCTGTACCCAGACATCCTTGTTACTGCCGTCCCAGGTAAAAAGAGCGATCGACCCGTCAGCAGTCATTGGATTAGAATCAAGACCCATTCCCGAGGTGGATATAATATCCAATATTCCATTCTCATCGATATCCTCAATAGTTATATATGATGCGCCAATAAATCCGGGAACGTCAGGCAGTACAGGCTGCGGTGTAGTAATACCAGTTACCGTATGCCGTGTAAACTTGTCTGCAATTGTCTGGTCTTCTGTCACAATTACACCCTGAGCAAAAGCCGACTGACTGCCAAGCAGACAGAGCAGGCCCAGAACTGCCATTACAAAATCCGTAAATTGATTTAAAGCTTTTCGTCTCATAGCTAACCCTCCTTTGTTTAATTAATGATTTTAGTACGTTCTCTGCAGATTCGTTATGGAAAACATCTTGGTATCGAGCTCAACAGAAACCCCTTTTATTTTGTTTGTACTGTGCCCGCCATGAGTCCGCTGGTAATCCACAAAGACCGATCCCACAATATTGTTCTTGGTCTCACCCAGGGCTGTTTTATTGTTCCCCGTGTTTTGCATGAAACATTTCCAGAAACGCCCCTTCTGATCGTAGATCTCTGTCCATAAAATAATATAAGTCTCCGGGTCAACATACCAGATCCGCTTGCTGTATAGATAACTCGGGTCCTTGTTGAACACATCCACCACCAGTGTGTTCAGACGTTCCAGCATCAGGTCGTTTGACATAATCTGGCCGTTAGGACGGTTAAACTTTGACACATCCTGGTGTCGACAGCATAAAAGATCTTTCTTCCCTTTGTGCGTATAGGTATTCCGGGTAATATGTCCATCCCAGAAAAATTCATCATCATAAATCAGGTCCGTACCATCAATCGAATCCGTACGCTGGGTGGTAGATAAACGCCTGATTCTCCTGAACTGGGCATACCAGAAATAGGTCATATCATCTTTCGCCGTATCCATAAATCTCAAATTATAGTACCGGGTATTGATAAACTCTGGAGGTTCATACATATGAACAAAGGTTCCGCGAAGAATTCCTTTTTTAGTAGGCAGTACCGGTTTGGGATCCATTTCAGTCCGGTGCATGAAAGTCAAATACCATTGCTCCTGCTTGCTGGACCGTTCGGTTCTCTGTTTCGGATTGATGTTCGGTCCGTCCCGCATATAATGCTCTGTATCTCCATGGTTATTAAAGTCCATATTCCAGGCAATCTCAATACCTGTTTTCGGAGCCGGATAAGGCACCCCCGCAATTTCACCATAATTAGCGATGGACCCGTCCAGATTGGTCTTAACCAGAGGTGCATACTTTTTCGTTGCTTCGATCATTCCCTTTGTTTCAATGATCTGCTGGTACGGAACAAGAATCGATGTAATGTTTTCACCCGGAGGAGCCCCCCATTTTTCAGGATTTTTATAAATATCCACATAAGATTCAGGCAAAAATTCAGCCACCTGATCAACGTTTGTTTTATCGAGGTTTTTACCTGCCCAGTTTTTCTCCCACTCCCTGACCTTTGCAAGCTCATCTTTGGAATAAGCTGAAGTCGGATAAACTATTTCTTCAGCCCGCAATGTGGATATGAAAAATACAAGTAAAATGACACAGCTAATCATGGAGCAAAAAACATAATGCTGTCTTTTTATTTCTTTCATTAATGTATCCCCCTTCCAAAAAGAATTTTAAATGTCATTACCAATCATAGGTAAGTTTCAATATCACACTGTCCTTATGTTCATAAACACTGTGGGTATAGTCATTTTTTGCACCGCCATAAAGGCAGAGACCTGTTTCAAACGACCAATGCTTGCCGGGGAAATTATATCTTACCGCAGGCATCACAAACCATTTACCAATTCTGGGTTTGTAGTAGGAGTTAAATACGAAAGTCCAGACATAATTAAACATCGGCTGCATGCAAAATACCGAAATACTATCCGCCACAGAATCCCCCCGGCGATGATAGCGTGTATTCTGAATCAGATCATACTCATCCTTGAAAATTTTTTCAAAGTAATAGGTGATGGTCATTTCAAACTGTTTTCCCGTGCAGATCCGGCTTTGGGTAAATCCAGGGATATTATATTTCTGATAAAACTTTACCGCTCCTCCCAATATGTTTTTTCTGATCATTCCATAGGTAGCAGAGGCATCCCCGTTGGTCCCAAGATTAAACGGGGAATGGATATCATAATACCATTCTACTGTAAGGGTAGACCCGCGAAGCAGTCCGCCGCTTGTCATACATTTTTCAAAAGTACCACCCACAATCTGATTCCGTTTATATTTAAAAACCCTGTAACCGGGCCAGTCGCCCACCTCCTGCCAGGGCAGAATATTTCCAAAAATATACTGCTCCATGAAAGGTCCGACAGCTTTGGGATCAATAATAGGAGCACCGTTTATTGAATTATAATAGATCAGGCTCCAGTCAATATCCCAGGTATACCCGCTGAGTTTGAACCCGAACTCATAGTTGTTTGTGCTCCACCCCGGCGCATCCCTGCGGGATTTCTCAAACTGCCAGTGCATAAAGGATGGATCTGAATCAAATGGATTGTTCAGGTGGAGCGGCGTGCCGTAATGACCACCGCCGTCCAGGGGAAGAAGATCCTGTTTAAAATCACCGGGATTGAATATAGCTTCCATGCGGAGATTACCCGGAAGCTGGGTCTGGTAGAACATCCGAATCATAAATATGCCGCGCTTGAATTCTTCCCACTTGTCTACACCAAACATGGCGTGGCGAAGATCAACGGGATTAACTACATCCGCGGCCCGGTCTACATCAAGGTTTCCCCAAACAACGATCTGCTTTCCGATTCGGACCTGAAAGGGACCGCTGATAAAATCAAAATATGCCTCATTCAGCACATCCTCATCAAAATCCCTCGGCGTCACGTAATCTTTTTTGAACCGGTGATCCATCGACCGTCCATACTGGTCATCAATTCTGGGCGCGGCTTCATACCACCATTTTAACCCCGTAAAAAACCGAATGGTCAGATCCTGACTCTCCTTTATGCTGTAGAGTGCCTCAATACCAGCGCTTGTCTTTAAGAAATCAAAGTTCGTATCATGATATTTCGCCTCCCTATCCTGCATGCTGGTTCTGTAGAAAGCCACTTCCTTTACATAACCGTTTAAAGTAAGCTTTTCATCAAACAGTTTCACCGTTGCCAGGGCACTCTCTGCCGCAAGCATAAAAAACACAAACCCCAGACTAAAACAAATTGCCCTTTTCATCTTTCCCTCCTTTTTAGTCATGCATTAAAATCTTTATTTAAAAGAAAGATTGCTTTTGGCTGATCTGAAAAGCATATTCCTGTTAAGAAAAGAATGTATCCCGCTTAAGAGGGCTGCGCATTGTCTTCTCATAGCCTTTTGTTCTGATCTTCCGGAATGCCAGATTCGTTGGAAAATCCGGTTCTGACACCACCGGCAGCATTATTTCATTCCACCTGACGGCCTTCTGCCCACAGGATTTTTTCTGCACTCTGAATATCGTGTTCAGCTCCCTCACGCGCCGGCTGTTTTTCATAACAGCGAAAGGCAACATGAACATTACCGGGATCCTCAGGAAAAACGGCCGAAGTTATGTGAATGGTTGCTTTCTTATTACGGTATGATTTTACAGCATGGCAATAGATGTTAAAAAATGTTCTGCTCTGCTCAAGCAACTGAACACCCGCCTGATCGGCCCATTCAAGGATAAGAGGATCCAGCGTTTCAAAATCACCTCTGATATGTGACCTGCTAAAATAGACTTTCGGTGTACTCAGCCGGGTGGTGTACTTCCCGGGATCCTGCTTTAACATCCCGTCATCACTAAGTGCTGCTGGAAGAATGGATTGCCAATAGCATCGGTACGGCATAACATCTTCTTTTGCCGGCTTTTCAAGTATTTTCTCCCGGATCTCTCCGGCAAAAACCTCCACCCGTTCCGGGATCAGCGATTCCCAGATATCGCGTCCCTGCCAGGGCGCACCGCTTTCCTTGGCCATTTTCCCCACCAGATCAACGGTTAATCTGTCCATCAGGTGAAGCGCCGGATAGACCTGCCGCCCCCCAAACCCGCCGATCACCAACGGCTTTACCGCCGAAAATTTTTTAAGGATATCCGTAAAATAATTCCGCCCGGCAATCAAATGGGGAGGTGATCCGGGAATATTAAGCAGCTGGGTTTCGTCACTGTCTCCGCAGGTCAGAAAATAGCACACCTGTTTTTGAGACAGATCTTCAAGATGTTTCTGTACAAAGGCATAAGTTGCTTTGGAAGGTTTTTCCCGCCGGGTGTAACTGCCGATAATAATATAATCAAAGGGCCTGACCGTCGTCACCTGACCCTGTCGCTTCACCTCAAGGTAGTGCTCTTTTCCGATCAGATCTTTTATCCAGTAGGCTACTTCTGCAGTCGCGCCATATATTGAATCGTAGACAAGCAGCCCTTTTTTTTTAGAATTTTCCATTTTTTTCTCACAATAATATTTTCAGGTTTTTACTTTATTTTATGTTCATGGCATTTATTTTGTGGAAGCTCCATACCTGAATGTGGCGTGTGCGCATCACCTTTTCGCTCAGAAACTCCGCCGGTTACAGCCTTTCAAGTATGGCTGCCATACCCGGGCCACCCCCGGCACACAGGGATGCGCAGCCCAGGTTTTCGCCCGTTTTATACATTTCATGAATCAGCGACACAATGACGCGAAGGCCTGAACAGCCTACCGGATGTCCAAGTGAAATACCTGACCCGTTCCGGTTAGTTTTTTCCATGTTAAGAACCATTCCGTACTCTATTTCAAGAATTCTTCCCACCCCCAGAAACTGGGCCGCGAAAGCTTCATTGACCTCAAAATAATCTATTTGTTCAAAATCAAGTCCTGCCGATTTTAAGGCTCCGGGAATGGCCCGGGCAGGGCCCAGCCCCATCACCTCCGGCTCAACTCCCACGCTTGCTGTCGCAAGAACTTTTACCCGGGGAATAAGATTGAGTTTTTCTGCTTTCTCCCGCAACATCAGTATCACCGCAGCCGCTCCGTCATTCACCCCGGAAGCATTTCCGGCAGTGACTGTACCGTTTTCCCTGAAAACAGGCTTTAACTTCGATAAGGTCTCTTCCGTTGTGCCTCCGCGGGGATGTTCATCCGTATCAAAAAGAATGGTCTCTTTCCTGTTTTTGACCTGAACCGGAACGATCTCGTCTTTAAATCTTCCACTTTTTATGGCAGCTGCTGCCCGATTCTGACTTAACACCGCAAGCGCATCCTGCTCCTGCCTTGAGATCTCAAAATGCGTTGCAATGTTTTCCGCTGTTACGCCCATATGATAATTCTCGACCGAACACACCAGCGCGTCCAGAAGCATGGCGTCCTCAAGGGTTCCGGAACCCATCCGGTATCCGCTGCGGGCCTGAGGAATCAAATAAGGCGCCATCGTCATATTTTCCACACCCAGGACAAGGCAACTGTCTGTTGCGCCGCAAATAATGTTCCGGGCACCGATCTCAAAAGCACGCATCGCCGAAGCACACAGCTGATTAACAGTACAGGCTGGGGCAGACCAGGGAATACCGAGAGCCCCCTGTATCTGCCGGCCCACATTCCCTCCGGCACCCGCCTGAATCACATTGCCGCACACAATCTCGTCAATATCATCCGCTGTTATTCCTGCTCTTTTAATTGCTTCCGAACCGACAATCCTGCCCAGTTCTTTTACATGAACATTTTTTAAGGTGCCCAGGAAACTTCCAATAGGTGTTCGGCAGGCGCCCAGAACGACAACTTCTCTCATTTCTTTTCCTCCGTTAACGCATACCGGCGCTGGCCGTGTTACGTCTGTTTATTCATAAACGATTCATATGACGATCTATCAGGCAGCACTCTCCCAGTTCACAAACTTTCTAAAGTTATTACCGGTCAATTTATGCTTAAACTCCATGCTCAGCGGCATATTCATAATATTGTCCAGCATGGGTTTGTAAAACGGCATGGTCAGCGGAAAATCCGTGCCATAGAAGACCTTGTCCGGTATAAAAAACTCCAGAAACCGCATGTGGTCCATGTCGAAAAACTGCCGGAAATGCATCAGCAGGGGTACCGGCATAACCACGTCCGTATAATAATTATCATGCTTCATCACATGCCAGAGACTCATTTCAATATTATTGAACATGCCGCAGTGCAGCTGCAGGATTTTCAGGTCCGGAAAATCAATGGCCACGTCATCCATATGCTCCGGGTTCTGCCACTTGGTCCGCGTACCGGGCAATTCCTCGCATCCGGTGTGAAACTGGACATGAAGACCGAGCTCCACGCATTTTTCATAGACCGGGTACATCTCCTTCATATTAGGACAGCCGGAGGTTGCGGTATGAAACTTCAGCCCCGGAAAACCGCAGTCATGGGCCGACTGCACCATTTCCAGCGCGGCTTCCACGCCGTAACGGGTATGCACTCCGCCCACGGCCGTGAACCGTCCGGGAAAAGCGTCGATAAACTCTTTTTTCACGTATTCATTGGGCACATGCCATTTCCAGACCTTCTTGTCCGGGCCAAAGGGTTCAGTCACCCCGTGTATCGCCTGCAGGCACATCCCTTCAATATTGGCCTGGTCCATATACTGAACGAATACTTCCGGCGTCATCTCAGGGCATTCTTCAGGTTTTGTGATCACGGCAAAAGGGTTGGGGTCGCCAAGCAAAGCGCGGGCGCCCATCATGCTGCGGGACACAACCGAGTTGCCGCACCAGAACTCCTGACACCCTTGTCTGTCCGCAATCCCTTTTTTTTCAAGACCCGGATGGCCATGGCTGTCAAAATGCCGGAACGGTTTCATCTGCATCATTTTTTCAATGGTGCCTTCTGTGTTTTCTTCCTGAGCAGAATTTTTCTCTTTAGTCATCTTTTTCATTCCCTTCTTCTTCGGTTATTAATTATATTAAGGTTTTAACCTATTAACAGCCACTTCATGATAGAGGACATTATTGTCATAAAGCTCTGAAATCTTATCCTCTGTATAACCAAGATTCTTACGCAGGACATCAAAATTGTTTTCCCCCAGCAGCGGCGCATGTCCTTTAATGCCGCAGGGTGTTTCAGACATTTTAAACGGACTGCCGTACATCTTCATTTTACCCACAAACGGCTGTTCAACCTCAACCATCATTTCTCGTGCTTTAATATGAGGATCCACGTCTGCCAGCTCCTTAATCCCCCTGACCCGGAGACAGGGAACACCGTTCTTTTCCAGTTTTTTCTCCACCTGGTCAACCGAAGTATTTGACAAAACCCATTCCTCAACAACTTTGTGAATAAACGGCGCGTTATTTTCCGTACACCGGGTGGAAACATCGGCCGCTCTGGGATCTGAAAGCAGCCACTCATAATCCCGGCCCATGGCCCGAACCAATCCTTCCCAGCGCGGCTGGGTTAAACAGGCTATGGTAATATCTCCGTCCTTTGCCTTATAAATCCCATAGGGCGCATATCCCGGATGCAACCGCCCGATCTTTGGCGGCTCAACCGGCTTGCCGATAGCATCCGTCAGCAGATACCAGGGCAGCGTATTTTCATGAAAGGTAAATAAGCAGTCCATCATGGAGATATCAATATTCTGACCTTTCCCGGTTTCCTTCCGGCTGTAAAGCGCTGCCAGAACTGCTGTTGCCGCATGCATTGACGCAGTCATGTCACCGATTGAAACCGGCGCGATCTGGGTCGTAATGCTCTGATCGGTCCATCCACTGGCCCCCTGGGCAATCAGATCATACCCGGGTTTCATCGCATAAGGTCCCCAGTGCCCAAAGCAGGACACCGAGCAGTAAACAATTTCCGGATTGATCTTTTTTACAGAATCATAATCAAGGTCCAAACGTTCCATAACGCCTGGCGCAAAGTTTTCCATCAGCACATCGCTTTTTTTGATCAGGTCATGGATCAACTCCCGGCCCTGAACTTCTTTCAGATTCACACAAATACTCTTTTTTCCCCGATTGCAGTTAATGTTATAAGAACTTTGCTTTACCCCATCATTTTCCACAATCAGGGGTAAGTGCCGTTCATTGGTTCCATCCTTGTAGCGCTCAACCTTGATAATCTCTGCACCCATATCCGCAAGTGTCCGGGTCGCAAAGGGTCCTGCCAGCACCCAGGTAAAATCCAGTATGGTCACGCCATGTAGAGGTCCTTTTTTTCCATGTTCCAATTTTATCTCCTGTTTCTGAAGCTTTAATGTTCTGAAGACGCAATTTCCATATAACAGCATACCTCTTCACAGGCTCTGTTTCACTCGGATGCGTTGCGCTCCTGCTCTATTTTATCAACCATATCCCGGCCCATCTCAAAGGCTTTTTCAAGACGGTCGGCAGTTTCCGTTTCAGTCAGGGTCTCTACACCGCCGACATATAATTGACCCGTTGTTTCAACCTGTTCGATCATCCAGTCAGCCCCCATCAGCTCAAAACAGGGGTCCCCCATCACCTCCCGGTATTCATCAGGACAGTTTCCGGTAACCAGCATCACTGCTTTTTTTTTAAACTCAGCCGGAACACGCGCAGCGCAAATAGTGGCATGCGCTTCCGGCGAACGATGGGCCAAACCGAATTTTCTTTCCATAAACTTTTTCATCAGCGCTGTAACGGACCCATCATAAACCGGGCTTGCAAACACATAGCCGTCCGCCGCAGCATATTCCTCAAGGATTTCTTTCATATCATCTTTTATCGGACACCGGCCGATGGGAAGCAAAGGATCATCAAAAATACACTTGCAGCAACCCATACAGTGCTGAATATTTTGTTTAATAAGGTCAATCCGATGGACAACCGCGCCACGACTTTGCGCGCCATCCAGTACTGCCTGCAAAAGCCGGCAGCAAATTCCCTTAACCCTGGGGCTTCCCAGAAATCCTATGATTTTCAAAACAACCTCCTTAAGAGAAAATCAAAAGGCATGGAGAAAACAGATTTTTTTTGCAGGAGGGGGTCCGTGCTTAAAAATTTCAACTTTCTCCAATACCTTTTTCTGTTATTAATTTTATTACCTTTCCTGTCCGTTCATCACACGCTTATTGATCTGCCAGACTCCTTGCCTGCTGTTTCTGAACCTTCTCCCATACATCCGGCCGTTCCTCCTGAATACGCTGATCATGTTTGTGAATTGCACCCCAGATCAGGCGGGGCGATTCGTACTGACTCCAGCTTCCGTTCAGCGTAACATCATCTAAAAGAGAAAACAGATACACCACCTGTTCATCTGTATAGTATGGAATCAGGGCATATCCGGTAGTGACCTGCATCATACCGTCATCGTTAAATTCAAAGGTCTCCTGCCATGTGCGGGCGTAATCCTCAAAACCGTCTTTGCCTTCCAGTTCCTTTGCAACCGCATCAGCAGCCCAATACCCGCAGTTCAGCGCTCCCTGGGCCTGCACCTCGACAAATGCCGCTGCGTCCCCAATCACCAGGCAGTTCCCCTTGTAGGGTTTTTTTAAAGGCGCAAACGCCTTGGTGGTGCAGCTGTGCATCTGCTCGACTTTGGCATTTTCAAACTTCCAGGCAACAGGACTCTTTTTCGTAAAATATTCAAAAAGCTCCAGCGGCCGCTGTTTTTCAGTCCCCACCATGATCAAATCGGCCCAGTCAAAATGCCCATGAGGGCCGGTGCCAATCAGCGGTGCGTAATTTGACCCATAGCACGACCCCCAGTACCCGACCCAGTGATTCCGGTTATACTCTTTCACCCCGGACATATAGATCGCCACAACCGGCGCAGTCGCTAAAAACATTCTGCCATCGTTTATTCCCATACTCTGCGCGATCTGAGCGCTGGCGCCGTCCGCAGCAAGGAGTTTTTTGGCTTTCAGGGTAAAACGCTTCCCCTTGCTTACACATTTTAAAAGCACACCTTCCGAATTCCCGGTATCACGCGCTTCATAACAGGTGGTTCCGCTAGCATACTCCACTCCCAGAGCCAAAACCTCATCCAGCAGCTGCTGCTGAAGGCCTCCCTTGTCATATTTCCAGGCAAGCGGTTTGAACCCCGGCCAGGTAAAATGTGCGTTGTGGTCGAGATCGGCGGAATAGTAGTATTTATCCAGACAGGGACATAAGGGACCGTGATAGGTTATTTCCCATCCGAATTTAGCAGAGCGGATCTTGTTCTTATTGTTTGCAGGAACGATCTTATACGGCCCTTCCGGCGGTAGACCGGGCTCCACAATGAGCGTGTCGCCATTATAATTTTCGTCTAAAATAAGATGCTCACTGCAGTACCGGGTGATCTTTGAGATATCAATACGTTTTTCTACGAGTACAACGCTCAGTCCTTTTTTAGCTGCCCACTTTGCTGCATGCAGCCCTGAAGGGCCCGCGCCCACTATTGCAACATCATACATATCTATTTGCCCTTTCCTTTGTATAAATTCTTATCATCATCTTCATGTCGAACCCAGCGCTGCCAGGGACGTTTGCCTTTCTCTCTGAACTTTATATTGGTGATGGTTGCCTCTTTTACGGTCAGTCTGCTGATCAGCATCATCTGCTTCGCCATTTGGATATATTTTTCATGGGGTATTTTTCTGGCATCCGCGCCTTCCTCATAGGGATAAATCTCTTTCAGGATTTTTTCATATTCCGGGCTGTTTCCATCAATCAGCTCAGCCGTCCCCACAAACTGAATACAGAGCGTTTCCCCCCAGTTTTTAAATTCCCGGTGCCAGTTTAAACTAAATCGGGGATTTTGTTTAAGGTGAAGAAGTTTTGCGGTTCCTTTTTCATGAACCCCGTACAAAGCCATGTCCTGAGGATCCAGAACGTATTCGGCCGTTGAACTTGTCGGCACATTATTGATACAGGTTGCCAGAATGCTGGTCCGGCACTGTTTTCTGCCGCCCATTTCTTTTACAATAGCTTCTTTTACAAGACGATTGTCCATGATCCCTTCATCGGGGCTAAACCCGGCATAGTTTCCTGTGAGCCATACCTGAGTAGCGGTGGTCTTTGCATCAAACTTTATTTCATGACAATCCGCGCAGGTCACCCCTTCGGGAATCTCAGGATGATTGCTGTCAACATCGGCCTCAGCATTGATTTGTTTATCTTCTTTGATCTGGCTTTCGTTTGCATGAAGAGCTTCTGAAATAGATAACAGTGAAAAAATAAGGCTTATGAATATGAGGCTATATGCTTTTCTGTTTTTTTTCATTTTCAGCTCCATATTTTACTTTTTTAATTTTCTGTTTTTTTAGCAAGTGATACATATCAAAAACGCTAAACTTTAAACACCTTGATTATACTGACCGGTCAGTATATCATTGTCCTAAAAAAAGGGTTTACAAAGAACTGTCCGGCTAGCTGAACCGTTTTAAAAAATACGGATTAACCTTCAGCAGAAGGCGGAAAACCGTAAGCTCCGATAACTGCTTCAGGAATATTATTCTGCCGTGAAACTTTATAGCCGTAATCCTCGGTCGTCATCCACTCCTGAATTTTCTTACGACTGTCACGCATTTTTATAAAATCATCTTCAGTCGGCGACGGTTTTGTTTCGCTGGTAATTTTTTTGTATGCTTCCATTGCGCCTGAAAACAGGCTCTCCAGAAGCGCCGCGTCACTCTCCTCAAAAAAATAGAGAATCCCGCATTCAGCGGCACAGCCGCCCAGCATCCCCCGGCCCGCCAGAAAAGCCTGGTATTCTTCCAAACTCTGTTTATTTTTTTCACAGGCTGCTCTCAGCGCATCTGTGAAAATATCCTTGTCTTCCTGAAGCGGCGCACCATTCTGAATGATCAGATCCGCATAAAAGGTGATAATCGCGTCCATCCCTTCCATTTTACTGGTGCTGGCCATAATGATCAGACCGGGCAGATTCGGGTTTTTCGGCCAGGCCAGGGTCTGAACCAGAGTAATGTCTGCGGATCCTCCATCAACCTCTCCTTTTGTCAGTTCCACCCGTGCCATACCGGCCTTTTCAAACAATTCTCCCCGGGAACAGTGGACTTCAGCACACCAGACCCCGGAACCCTCTTTTATGACCGGGTCAAAGGACCCGCTTTTATCCATTTCCGCATAAAAAGCCTCTAGCTTTTCCAGATTTTGCCGTTTCGGAAAAGCAAACCTGTTCTTTGAGTCCATAAACCTGTCCTTTTCTACAAATAAATAAGTGATTTAAATAGCCTTTTCAATCAGCTGCACCAGGCTATACATATCCAGACCGCCGTCATCCGCATAGATACCGTCCTGAAGATTGGCCTCACACCAGGGGCAGCTGGTCACCAGCGCCTCAGCGCCTGTTTCCTTTGCTTCCTGAACCCGCTCGCGGGCCGTTTCAACTGCAAATTCCGGAAGGGCGGACTTGACCCCGCCGCCGGCGCCGCAGCACCACGAAAATTCCCGGATGCGTTCCATTTCAACAAGCTCAACACCCGGTATGGCCTTCAATACATTCCGGGGAGCATCATAAACCCCTTTTGCACCGAAGTTCCTCTCTCTTGGAGGATCAGACAACCCCCATTTCACCCGTTTCCCCTCCCACAGATCCTGAGGCTCTCCGCCCCGGCCTGAATGGCAGGGGTCGTGCCAGGTCACCTTCATAGGAACTTCTTTTGTAAACTTTAGTTTTCCTTCTTTGATCAGCTCATCAAAATATTCCACACTGTGTTTGATCTCAAAATTCATTTTTCCAATCGCCGGATACTGACTCTGAAAAACTCCGTAACAGCCGGCACAGGAAGTGACAATCGTTTTCACCCCAAGATCATTAAACATTTCAATGTTTCTTGCTGCATGCTCCCTGAAAAGGTCATACATACCGACCTTCACCACCGGACTGGCGCAGCAGTTCTCACTTTTGCCCAGAATCCCCACATCAATCCCGCCCTGCTGAAGAATACGGAGGGTGGAGCGGGCGACATCCTGAAGATTGGCATTGTAGGAGTAGGTGCAGCCTGCAAAATAAAGAACCCCCGCTTTTTCCTGATTCAGGTCTTTGACCTCCATTTTACGGGCCCAGTGGCCGCGGCGCGCTGCAGGCTGAAGCCAGGGGTTTCTGTTTTTCCGGATACTGTCAATTGCGGGCATATGCCCGGGCAACGGTCCTTTTCCCTTCTCAACGCAATACTTTCGCAGCTCGTGCAGAACTTCAAGAGGCTCCATGTCGCGGGTAAATTTGCAGGTCACATCACAGGCGCCGCACAGGGTACAGGAATAGATCACTTCCAGCGCCTTATCATTCAGCTCGACTTCTCCTTCAAGCAGCGCCCGGGCAAGATCAAACCGGCCCTGAGCGGAATAGGCATCAAAGTTATATTTTTTCAGTGAAGGGCAGACCATGGCACGCGCCCTGCTTTTAACAGCCCAGGGATGCTGCCACTTGCACATGGAGCAGCGTTCACAGTTAACAAGATCCCATCGGTATTTTTCAAGACTCATGGATTTAACTCCTCCTAAAGACCCAGTTTCCCCGGGTTCATGATATTGTTCTTATCTAAAAGTTCTTTTATGAGCTTTGCGGTCTGGTACTGCCCCGCATTTCGGCTTGCAGTTATCTGCGCCCAGGGCCCGTATGCCCGGGTGAACAAAGCGCCCAGATTATAGACTTCTTCACTGGCCAGACCATGCAGCTGTTTTACCTGTGCGCATTCCTGCTGATCTTCGGGGTTGAAAGGAATAGAAAATTCCACATGCGCTGCCCGGCCGTTTTCTATGGGCTGCAGGTAAAATCCGATGTCCTGAAAATTGTACCCGGCCGCACCCGCCTGCTGCTGCATCACATGAATAAAATCAGCTGCTTTATTCATGGTGGTAATAAAGAAAATGTCAGCGCTTGCTCCTCTGCGGACATCCTTCCAGTACACATCTCCTTCCCAGCAGCGGTGCAGATTCTTCTCAAAAAAATCAGCGGCCCGCGGCGCTTCAGGAATCGTATGAAGCGGCGTCACTCCGCACTCCTGCGAGGTCTCCAGAAAATCAGCCTGCTGATAGGCAATACGCTCATCCGGAAAGCGTTTTAAACCGCCGATACAGAAAATCTGAACATATGCCGGAAGCTTCCTTTGAATCATTTCTCTTTCACTCGGCGTTTTTGACAGGATATTGGCCAGATGGGTTCTGTTCAGGATAAAACATTCATAACCAATCCATTTTTTCTGAATCCGTCCGGTAAAATTAACCAGCGTATTTATATCCGGACTGGCTGTAAAATAGAGTTTCTGTTTCCCGGGCTTTGGCTCTGCCATGATATTTGCCCAGGTAATCACCCCCAGGGTCCCCTGACTGCGGGTAAAGAGCCGGTTCCAGTCCAGTCCCGGCCCCCAGGGCCCGACCATATCTGTCTGGGTCTGTTCCGGCGGCGCCACTGCGGCTGAGCCGGTTCGAAAAAGCTCGCCGGAGGGTAATACGATTTCTGCGGTATAAAGCGGTTCGCTGTAGTTGAACTCCGGAATCAGCATGGGATGGGCTTCCATGTGAGCGGTCAAAACGGACTGGTCTTTACGCGGCAAAAGAGGAATAAGCGCTCTTAACCCCTCTTTTTCAAGGGCATCCTGAAGTTCATTATAATTCACTCCCGGCGCGACCCGAACCGCACGATTTCTGTGATCTATTTTATGGATTTCTTTCCAACCGGATAAATCAAGGATCATACCGCCCATACGCGGCAGGGCAGCGCCGTAATTATGCGTGCCTGAGCTGACCGGGATAATCGGCAGCCGGATCGTATTTGCGTATTTCACCAGCTCGCAGATCTGTTCCATGTTTTTCGGACAGACCACAAAGGCCGGCTTACCATATCTCTCCAGACTTTTATCAGAAGCATATTTTTCCAGGTCTTCCGGCATATCAGATACATTTTTTTCACCCACAATAGCAGCTATTTTATGGTTTATCTCTTTCTGATATTTACCCTTTGCCGCCGTTACCTCTCCATAGGATACATCTTCAAGTGGCTTTTGATAATCCACCTTGGCCAGCTTTTGTTCATCCATCCTTTTTAACCTCCATCATTTGTCTGATATTTTTTTATTAATAACGCCGGGCCTAATCTTCTAATTCACCTTCTTCTGTTTATCCCTGCGGCGGTTCAGGCGGAACAGGATAGCCCGGATTTGAGGTCATCCTCGGATCAACCGCTTCTTTTATTTTTTTCACCAGTTCATGATAATTACACATGGCCGGGCCGGTAATATAGGTCATGGGACCCAGCGGCCAGGAGCTGGTCATTTTTCTTTTCACGGCTTCCATTACGGTGGTGACATAACCGTTCATAAAAGTACCGCCGGCCTCAAGATCGTGCTCAAAATAAATCAGCGGCTCGGTTTCTGCAAAGTGGCCCAGCTGGTAGGAGTTCAGCCAGTCATTTCCCATATCATCGGGCGCCAGGTGTCCTTTTTCAATACCATCTAAAATGAGAGGCCACATATACTCCTTGCTCATTTTCAGGCTCTGATCCAGAGAATCAAAGCCGAATCCGCCCATCACAAAAAAATCACCCGCAATCCTGAAAAGCCGGTTGGAACCGCCGGTACGGAACTGTTCTCCAAGGTTGCAGCTGGCATGTTCCCAAAGCTCTGAATTTTCAGTAATATATTCGCCATCAGTTTCTTTAACAATCGCATCAAGTACCGTCTGCTCATATTCGACCTGACGTGAAGATGAAAAACCAAACAGAGTCACAGACAGCACGTTGGTCCATTTTTTCTTGAAATCCGGCCATTTTTCCCAAAAATATTCAACCGAAGGAGACTCACCGCACAAAATCATGCTGGCCGGTTCCTCATGCACAGCAATCGCGATCTCTTCATGCCCGATCTCATACATGGCATCAATCAGCTTTTCGCGAGTCGGAAATTTTATCAGGTTAACCTTAAAACGATCTTTCGGAAAATCTGTATTAAAATTGGGACTGGTCCCTTTCACTGGAAAAGTTTTGGGTCCCGGATAAGGAAACAGTTTTACCGCCATGGTGGTCACCATGCCCAGACCACCGCAGTGTCCGCTATCCCCCCGCAGCAGCCCTTTTAAGTTCATCCCGGCACAATCCCCCCAGAACCAGTCGCCGCGGGCATTCCCCCGGGAGCCGATCTTTAAAAGCTCGCCATTCGGCAGTATCCAGTCACAGCCCAGAATACCCCGGTTGAATCCAAACTTGTGACCGGTTCCGCCCATCCCCTGAAACATATTATTCGCAAGCACCGAACACTGGGAACCGCCTTCACAAACCGTAAGGGTCAGCCCCTTCTTCATGGTTTCTGCCTGAAGCTGGGCATAGGTAACATAAGGTTCAACTACCGCAAACATATTATCGGTATCAATTTCCAGAATGCGGTTCATCCGTTTGGGATCGATAATAATTGTGTCCGGACGGGTAGGCATGCTCGGCGGGAACAAATTGGTTCCAACCGGTATATAATTGAACCCGTAACGGTTGGCAATTTTGATGATAGTCTGAATGTCCCCGGTGCTTTCCGGCAAGGCCACAGCAGCCGGGCGGTATCGTCCGGACTGAGCATGCGTCGCATAAGCCAGCCACATATAGCTGTAACCGGAGGTTATGGACGGATCATCACTCACATTATTCTTACCCAGAGCGTCTTCCAACGCCGGGTAGGCACCTTCTGGCAAACTCATATCATTCCTCCCTTTGCCTGCTTATCTTTCTTATCTGGATTTTATGGACTCCAGTATTCTGTCAACTTGAAACGCGTTTTGCTCTTTTAGATCAAAATCGATTTTCATGGCATAACGGGTAAAAATAACGCCGATAGAAAGAAAATAGATCGCCCGGGCTAATTTTTCCGTGTCAAAACCAACAAAAACACCGGCACGGATACCCTGCTGCAATAACTTTTTAAGATGTTCCATAAACTGATCATAAAAAATCGTTTTCATTTTTTTCACTTCCGGATTAGCGGCATTCCGGGACAACTCTTCCACGTAAGTCCTGAAAAATTCCCGTTCCTCGTAGATCACATTCACAAAACCCTCAATAAAAATACGGACTTGAAGCTCCGGATCTTCAGCTTTTTCAACCTCCTTGAGTATTAATTCAAAATATTTTTTGAAACTTTCATAGAACATCTCAAATATATTCATACTTTGCCCTTTCTATAAACTGACCGGTCAGTACAGTTATGTTATAAAAAACAATCCACCCACTCAAGAATGATTTAAATACTCATAAAAACTGTAATTTTATGCTTTAAACCTGTATTAACTAATTTTAATTGTTTCCAGAAATTCTCTTATTTGACGGGTATGCTCCCCGGCTAAATCAAAATCCTTCCGAACCGTAAAATAGGTAAAGAAAATCCCCGCAGACAGAAAATAAACACGCCTGGCAACTTTACCGGTATCTATATTTTTAAATATTTTCTCATCTACTCCGGCCTGAATAAGCTCTTTAAAATGTTCAATTGCATTTTTGTAATACGAAGTCATTACATCACAAATCTCAGGATCGCGTAATCCCATTGTCATGAATTCTATAAAAAACCTTAAGAAATCCTCATTACCCATATAAAGGCTGCCTGCTTTTTCGATAAACAGTTCCAGCCTTTCTTCCGGGTCTTTAACCGTCTGTATCTCGTTTCGTACCTGCTCAAGATACTTATTGCACCTGAAAGTAAAAAGCTTTATAAACAGCTCTTCTTTTGATTTGAAATGATAATATATACCGCCTTTGCTGATTTTTGCTTTTTTAGCAATTTTATCAATGGATGTTCTGTAATAGCCTGTTTCATTGAAACATTTCAAGGCCGCTTCAAAAACATCTTCTTTACGATCTTTTTTTACCGTTTTTTTAAGCATGACTTATCCTTAAGAAACTGACTGGTCAGTATATTAAGGATTTAAAAGGTTTTTGTCAAGAAAAACTTAAATTAATTGCCTGGATTAAAATCAGTTTCCAAAAATTTCACAACCCAAAACACCTGTTCTTCTGACCCCTCAATAGCCTTATTGTTTATTGACACAAAGCATACTATAACTTATACTGTGTAGTTAACTTTAGGCTTCTTAAAAACCAGCAGATTCACCATAATACCAATCAACAGCCTCTGGACTGAACTGCCAAAACATATAGAATAGGTAACCGGAAACAAAATGATGAAAGCCCTTGTATTAAATGAAAAAATAAGAAATATCGCTATCATTGCCCATGTTGACCACGGTAAAACAACCCTGGTCGATGCCATGTTCAAACAGAGCGGTCTCTTCCGCAAAGGACAGGCAGTCGATGACCGTATCATGGACAGCATGGACCTTGAACGCGAACGGGGAATCACCATCTCAGCAAAAAACTGCTCAGTTGTATGGAAAAATGTAAAGATCAACATTATCGACACTCCCGGACATGCTGATTTCGGCGGCGAGGTTGAGCGGGCACTTTCAATGGCAGACGGCGCAATCCTTCTGGTTGATGCATCTGAAGGCCCCTTACCCCAAACCCGGTTTGTACTTAAAAAAACCTTTGAAGCCGGGCTTCACGTTATTGTTGTCATTAATAAGATCGACCGCAAAGACGCCAGACCTTACGAAGTACTCGATGAAATATATGACCTGTTTATAGACCTGGATGCCACCGAAGAACAGCTCGATTTTAATGTTCTTTACGCCAACGGCCGCGAAGGCATTGTGATGGAAAAACTGGAAGAAAAAAAAGACAACCTTCATATCCTTTTAGACACCATCATTAATGAGGTTCCGCCGCCAACCTATGATCCAAAAGCACCGCTTCAAATGCTAATATCAGATCTTGGCTATTCAGATTATCTGGGGCGCCTTGCAATCGGGCGCATTTTTAACGGTGAGGCAAAATTTAATGATCAGCTGATCTGCATAAACGAACAGAATGAATATAGTCCTCTTAAAGTTTCAAAGATTCAGACCTACGACGGCATGAAATTCAAGACTGTGGAAGAAGCCGGCCCCGGTGAAATCATTATTCTTTCAGGAATCGACGATATTACCATCGGCGATACGATCTGCAAAAAAGACTATCCAAAACCCTTAAAAAGAATAACTGTTGATGAACCCACCGTTTCCATGCGCTTCACCATTAACAACTCCCCTTACTGCGGAAGAGAAGGAACGATTGTTCAGTCAAGCAAGATCCGCGAAAGACTTCTTAAAGAAACTCTTCTTAACGTGGCGATCAAGCTTGAAGACACACCCGAACGTGAAAGTTTTATTGTAAAAGGACGCGGTGAATTTCAGATGGCCATTCTTATTGAGACCATGAGACGCGAAGGTTTTGAGTTTAGTGTTGGCAGGCCCGAAGTAATATTCAAAGATAAAAAAGGTAAAAAACAGGAGCCGGTTGAGCACCTGTTTATCGACTGTGAGGAAAGTTTTCTTGGGATAGTCACTGAAAAACTGTCTATAAAAAAAGGCCGAATGATCAACCTCGCAAATCACGGAAAAGGGCGGGTCAATATTGAGTTTAGCGTGCCTTCCCGCGCTTTGATCGGATACCGGGATGAATTCCTCACCGACACAAAAGGAACCGGTATCATAAATTCCAGTTTTTCAGGCTATGAGGATTACCGCGGTGATTTCCCCTTGCGGTTTAACGGATCCATTGTGGCGGACAGAACCGGCAAAGCGGTTCCTTATGCACTCTTTAACCTGGAACCGCGCGGTCAGCTTTTCGTCGTGCCCGGAAACCCGGTCTATGAAGGAATGATCGTCGGAGAACACAACCGTGATACGGATATCAATGTCAACCCGACCAAAACCAAAGCACTGACCAATATGCGGGCATCCGGAAAAGATGACGGCATTATTCTTGCGCCCATAACCGCCATGACGCTGGAACGGGCCATAAATTTTATCAGGGAAGATGAGATGGTCGAAATCACACCAAAGTCGATCCGAATGCGAAAAACAATTCTTCTTGCAATTGATCGAAGATCAACCTTGAGGCAAAACTAAAATACAAACATGTCAGTTGTTCGTCGTCAACGGTTAGTTGCAACGGGCCGGTTTGTGTCGCATTAACACCGACCACTGGGACGGTTTAAGCGATACCAGACATAAGATCAGACTTAATTACCGGGAAGCCCTGCACTCTGTGCAGAGAGCTTCACAACATACAAAGGACAACTGACCTTTTTCAAGGAAAAACAATGGATTATTTTAAGGGTACCCCGGACTATGTTATCTCTCCCGAACTCCAGGACAGCGTAAATGTATCCATTGCTCTCGGCAGACCTCTGGTGGTAAAAGGTGAACCCGGTACCGGAAAAACTCTTCTTGCCCACGCCATAGCCAAAGCACTGGACAAGAAACTTTTTATCTGGAACATTAAGTCAACCACCAAAGCACAGGAAGGCCTGTATGTATATGATACGATCAACCGTTTAAATGATGCACGCTTCGGGGATAAGGATATCTCGGACATTAGTCAGTACATCAAACTCGGAAAACTGGGTGAGGCTTTTGCTGCAGAAGAGCAGGTGGTTATAATCATTGATGAAATTGACAAAGCAGAGCTTGAGTTTCCAAATGACCTTTTAAATGAACTCGATGAGATGAGCTTTTATATTCCAGAAACCGGCAAAACTATCAAAGCCAAACACCGTCCGATTGTTATTATCACCTCAAACAGCGAAAAAGAACTCCCGGACCCTTTCCTGCGCCGCTGTATTTTTCATTACATCGAATTTCCGGACAATGAACTAATGCAGGAAATAGTCAACGTCCATTTCCCGGATATTGAAACAAAAATATTAAGAGAAGCACTTAAGAAATTTTATTGGCTCCGTGAATTTGACATGCTGCGTAAAAAACCTTCTACCAGCGAACTGATCGACTGGCTGCAGGCCCTCATTATCGGCGGAATCCCTCATTCCCGGATATCAAAGGAACTCCCGTTCATGGGAACCTTACTTAAGAAAAAAGAAGATGCAGACCTCGTTGACAACTCAGATGGATCGCATTACGCGTATAAAACCAGCAAGAGATCAAGGCGTGTTTATTAATTTCTTTGCAAACTTAAAATCAAAAGGCGTACCCGTCTCGCTTCACGAGTGGTTAACTCTCCACCGTGCACTCGCAGGAGACCTTAGCCAGTGCAGTCTTACCCGCTTCTATCATATTGCACGATCTATTCTGGTTAAAAATGAAATATACTTTGACCGATATGACATGGCGTTTCTTGATACCTTTTCAGGCATAGAAACAACGGACGAACTTCTTGATAGAGTTCTCTCCTGTCTTCGTCAGACACGGGACTTGAAGCTTACCGAAGAAGAAAAAAAAGAGCTTAAAGAGCTCGATCTTGATGAAGTTCTAAAAAACTTTGAACGCCAGCTCATCGAGCAACGCAATGACAAGGACTATTCAAGTGACAATGGAGGCAACCGTGCTATCGGTACCAGCGGCACTTCAACCCAGGGCGCATGGGGATATAACCCGGCAGGAATCAGAATTGGACAGGGAATCTCCCGCAACAAACGTGCTGTTCAGATTGCAGAGAGAAGAGCTTTTAAAAACTACTCAAGCGACAGGACACTGGATACCCGACAGATGAAAGTTGCCCTGTCACATTTGCGCTCACTTCTTCCAGTCGGAGAAGGTGAAGAGCTTAGCATCAAAAAAACAATTGATACCACCTGTAAAAACGCCGGTGAAATCGAGCTTGTATGGGAAAACAGACTTAAAAAAAGTTCCAAAGTGATACTGCTTATGGATGTCGGAGGATCAATGACACCTTATTCAAATATGGTTGAGCGTCTATTTTCCGCCGCCTCATCCCAGATCAGTCGGTTTAAACATTTCTATTTTCATAACTGCATCTACCAGGACCTAAGAACGGACATGAACGGCGACAACACTATTCCTACCTTAGATTATCTAAAAGCAGAAGAAACCGATTACAAGGTCATTATTGTGGGTGATGCGGAGATGGCTCCCTCAGAACTGACCTGGGCAAACGGTGCGGTGGACTATTGGTATTACAATGATGAACCCGGAAGCGTATGGCTTCAGAGAATTCGTGACACTTTTCCCGACATTGTCTGGCTTAACCCTCTTCCCCAAAGAAGGTGGAACTCGATCAAGTCCGTACGCATGGTCCGGGATATCTTTCCCATGTTTGAACTGACACTTGAAGGCCTTGATGAAAGCATACGCTTTCTCATCAGCGGCAAAGGCAGACTTCATCAGGTTGGACTTTAAGCATTAACTTGTATGTAGAAGTTTAGACCCTATCTGACAGACCTTGCAGCAGAGTTCAGGACTCACCGGACATCAATTCATTATTCTATGCAGCAATCCTGAAAAGTAAAAAATTTATATTATCACAAGAAAACTAAACACCAAACATGTTTAACTATGTGATACGCACCTTTTATTTTGCAATTAGTTAATGTTACGAATAGTTACGTGGACTCTGGCAAGAATTAAGATTATGGCACGATATTTTAACTATTGGTTTTGTTAAAGTTACTCGTGGTTATGTGAAAAAAACTGGGCTAACCATCTAAATATAATTTAAGTTTTGATATCTTTCAAAGCTTCATTGACAGCCAAAAGGACATCATTACGGTCATAAGGTTTTCTAAAGGTATATTTTACCCCAAGCTCTTTGGCTGTTTTCAGATAAACCTCCGGAGGGAGCTTTCCCCCCCCGGAAATAGCAATTATGGGTATTTTAGAGGAAAGCCTTTTTAACTCTAGAAGAGTTTCAATACCATCTTTTTCGGGCATAATCATATCTGTGATCACAAGGTCAACCG
>Ga0307989_1000179_pt1 | contig 46212 bp, 33 predicted proteins | sample EllFjometagen185_FD_203164 | JGI IMG/M metagenome (GOLD analysis project Ga0307989, IMG submission 203164) | Marine microbial communities from Ellis Fjord, Antarctic Ocean - #185 | ecosystem: Environmental > Aquatic > Marine > Unclassified | place: Southern Ocean | collected 2014-10-08 | reverse complement strand
TTTCTCAGAATGGGTCATTATCTGAGAGAAAATGGTTTTGCCAGAGTTCATAGCAGCACTCGACCAAAATAAGTACTGCAGACTGATTCTGAATAATTTTCAAATCAAAAGTCGTTTAAATCATGCTACATGTCACGTTTATTAGGCTTTTACAAAGAATTTATAAATCAAAGAATGGACAGTAGTGATTTCAATACTATAAACTTTAGATTTTATTGATATTGATTTACATCAACTTTGGCAGATGGAACTGAGGAGTAGGAATCCTCTCCGTAGATTTTTATTTGATTTGTATTAAGTTATCTTTATTGGTATTGAGTGCTATTTGTTTCATATTTTTAAGTAAATAAATTGCGTAATCCCAAATTTGACTGATATTGAGTAATTCCTTTTTATATCTTTGAATACCGCTGATGGACACCTATGTGGACACCAAAATAGCGACTAGATTAAATAACAACTTGCCTTCTTCAATAAAACCGCCTTCCTTTTTTCAGTTGGTACATCCACATATGCATCTAAGATAAATTTTCCCCACGCCTGTCCTATTGCTACCCAGAATGAGCGATCAAGGTCAGTCATTTTGGGTACTGTTTTCTTTCTTTATTATTCCGGTTGTTAGCTGTTGCCTGAGAGCAACGTTACCTGGCAGGGTACTTGCTAATAGTTATAGACTTTTCACTCCGAAGCCCAGATTTTACTTTTTCGGGTTCGATCATTTAGATGAGAAAACACAGTACTGGAACGGCTCCACGAAAGTCTGAACTCGTCAGTACTCCTACAACAAATTACCAGGAATGTTTAGATAATCGCGAACCTTCCCAAGTATAATATTAGGAATATCCTTCTGGTTTTCAACCCTGTAAATCTTTACATTATACTGCACAGCCATGGTTTGTTGAAACGTTCTTGACTCCAGATTCTGGCCGATGGCAACTACGGTAATGCGATTTTCACATTCATTGAAATATTGGACCAGGTTTTCAAGATTGGTAATCTGCATATCGGTGATCATGAAAATGTCAGGAAGGCGTTTTGATTGGAAGGCCCGAATTCGTTCCAAGTGCAGATGGGTACCACCTCCGAAATAGCGGCAAAGCCCATCATAGATCCTTTTTTTATCTCGCGAATATTGTAAAATATACTCATCGCCAGCATCAGCATCGCTAAAATTATAGACCGCCACACTTGCTCCCTTGCGCAAATAGGCATCTACTGCGCAGGCAGCGCCCAGTACAGCATGAGAAATGACTTTTCTCGGCTCCATCATGCTTGCCGATGAATCAATGATAACCATGCAATCTGGCGTACCGGTTTCATGGCCGTACATTTCACCTTCAATGCGTTGCCATGATTTGGTAAGTCCGGGCATCAGCTTACCAAAGCTTTTGAACGGATCAATATCATAAAAAGGCTGGCCGACTTCCCAGGGGACGTGGTTGTATGGATACAGGGAACCGCTCCTCTCCATGGGTCGTTTTTGTATAGGCAGCGCATAGTTTTGTGCCAGTTTCATGTAATAGCGGACATCCCCATCCAGTCCGGCCCCTTTGCCAACCCCCATCTGCTTCCCCTTCTTTTTTAGTGAGCTGGGAATTTCCTCTTCGATATCCTCCAGAATGGCTTTAAATTCCATGGGTGTCTCTGATTCCCGGGCCAGCCTCTGGAGACCGTCTTCGATCTGCTGAGGTGAATACTGGTCCATAGAGTGATTATCCATCCTGTCTTTATTTTCATCTTTCTTTCCGGGATCTTCCTGCTGGTGATCTTCCTGTCGGCTGAGTTCTTCAAACACCAGGGCAAAGCGGCGCATGCTTTCGGGCCATCTGCTACGATCCAGATATGGAATGCGAGCCAGCCGGGTTACTGTCTTTTCGAATTTATCCACGCCAAGATCCAGACCCCAAATCTTCTGGTATAGCGCGCACATAGCTACATTTAACCAGTCTTTCCGGGTGTTACGGTATATGTCTGGCAATGGCGTTCTTTTCTGCCTGACACAGTGAGTATCAGCCACAACATCCATAAAACAATCTGCCGCTTTTCGAGCCATTGTTCTATCTCCCAGGACAGACCTGGCTTCCTTGTATATCATCAGATGTGTGTAGAAATCCCAAGGGCAATAGGTATAGTGCGAAACCGCATGATCCAGTAGCCCTTCTATGATGAGACGAGGGGGCAGGGTCTCGGACATTTGCTCGATGAATGTCCTGGACAGGGCAATTTGTTTGCCTTTGATTTCCAAACCGACACGATCACCGCCGTCTTGTATTTCAGGCGCCGGCAACTCAGGAAAAAAATGATCTTCCCTGACCTTTGGCCAGATACGCTTTAAAATGTCATCCAGATCTTGCATGAAAACCAAATGGGCTAGAATTCATCGAATATTTGTGGGGAACACCTACCGGACGATCTCCAGAGTGTCTTCAGGTATCCCATAAAACCAACGTTGCCGTTTCTGGGCAGGTGTCGACGGTTTATTACTCATAATCGTTATTCGGCCTTTTATCATGCCTGCAGCACACCAACTGTCAATTGCACCATTGATTTTCAACTCTCCACCATTCAGGGCGGCTCCAGCAAAATGCCCGAGATTACCCTGAACAACCATGTTCTTTTCCGATTCAAGCCCAAAGCCCATGAAGTTGGGCTTTCGTTGATGTCTTCTGCAATTAAACTCAAAGTGTGATCCGTCACATTTGTTAACCAGGGCTGCAATGAAAATTCCCAGGGGTCCTGCCTTTTCCGGTGTTGAAGATTTGGACAATCCGATCAAGGTGCAAAGTTCCCTGATATCATCAGTTGTATAGTGGATATCTTCAATCAGGTGACAGCATGATTCATATAGCCTCCTGGCCTGATCCATTGGAGCCTGCAAAATTTCAGGCAGTTCGTCGATGCAATTAAAATTGGATTCACGAGCATTGTACATCGGTTGGTCTAAAAACCGGTTTAGCTGTTGAACCGTATCCTGGTCAAGGCGCCGGTATCTCACAAGCAGTTCATCGATGATCTGCTGATGATTGTGTTCTAAATGATCCAACCGAATCTGGGTGTCATGGGTCAAAGCAACTTTTTTAAAATTGGAAAACGGATTTCTCCTATTCAAGGTTCCTCCCGACCCAGATCTTTCAGAATCACGTGAAAGAGTGGATGATCCCCCTCTATCGGTTCCACTACCTCACCTTCGGCGATCCGGTAGGCTGCGGACAAAGCCTGCTTTACCCGATGCGCCTGTTCCCGGTATCGGCGCATGATCTGCTGGACCGCTTTTTTTGCCAGATGGATTTCAACCGGGTCATTGCGGTATTCTTCTTCGCTTTCCGCAATATGCTGGTCCTTCCAGCGAATTCGATGAGCCAGGGTAAACGGCAGCACCGCCTCCAAATGCTGTAGGCCGGCGGTCTCGTCTCCCAGCAACCAGGCAAGGGTTCTGGATAAATTGCGGGTACTTTTGGGAAAACGGTTGGAGATACAGTTTTTTATGGCTCCGCAAAGATAGCCGGTGAAATGGCAGCCGTCGCTGCAGGTTTCCCCGGACCGCTTTTGACCGTAATGATGACAGAACGAAAACTCTGCGATTACCATACGCAGGAATGCTTCAAAATCCATGTCAAAGGGGATTCGGCTAACTTGCTCATAAACAAGCTGTCGCTCCTCAAACGAAAAACTGGGAATTTGTAACTCGTTTGACAAATACTCCCCGAATTGATCGGAGAGAGTACCCAGTTTTTTCATTCTCTCTTGATAAGGAATACGTTCACTGAGCACTGATTGAAAAGCCGCTTCTAATGGCTCGCTACGCAGCAGAGCTTCCTGGTTGCCGTTTGTACCCAGAAGACCGGCCAGATTAGCACCCGGGTGTCTGGATTCCACCATAACATCAAATCGGTCCATGAGCGGTGCAATGATCGTGTTTGTGCCTCTGTCCTGGTAATTTGCCGTGGCATAAAGACAGTATTCTCCATTGATCACTGCATCGTTGAGATATTCCCAGTTGCCCCGGTCCACACCGTTTAAGATCATGCTCTGCTTTGTTTCCGGCAGCCGGTTAATTTCATCTACGATCTTTATGGGAAGTAAGGTAAAATGTGACCAGATCACAAATTCTTCGCCCAGGTTGAGTTTTCCCAGATCAGGCCTGCCAATGATCTTTTCTTCAGTCTGCTCGGGATGTCCAGAAACCTCTGCTCTCCAAATGGTTCCCAGTGGGATGCGGTGCAGCAGGGCCCCTACATATTCTACAGAGGTGGTCTTTCCCAGGCCGGGCTCACCGATGATCAATGCTTTCCCCTGGCTAAGCCCCACCAGCAGGCTCATCAGAAGTGCTGAATTAAATGCCTCTTCTTTTATCGTCAGGTCCGGCTGATTAAGATAGAGATCTTCCTGTATGTACTCGTAAATCCGCCTGGCTTTTACCCTTAGATACTCTTGATTTTTTTCATCCATGTTTACCTACATTACTGACAGGACCTTGGTTAGCTTGGTGAGCATGCTTAGATGGCGGAACATACCCAGAATCTTGATCTCTCCAGATAACAACTGTTTGATAACCGTTCTGCCTGCTTTGTCAAAATAATAGGGTAGCCCAAACTTGATATTGATGAAATTGAGACCCATGATTATCTCAGATTCGGCCTTTACAGTGAGATGAGGTTTTTTCTCAATGCTCTTCTCCAGCACCAACTGACCTCCTAAAAAATTGAGATACAGTGTTTGTTCGAGATCTGCTATTTCAATAGCAACGACTCCGATGAGATTGTCGAATACCTTCTTCTTGTGGGGTTTCGCGTCAAGATTTTCTTGAAGAAGAGAAGCCAGGATTGAAGAGAATGGAATCTCCTCCGCATTATTGATCACTATATTTTCTGCCATAATTATCACTCCTGTTTATTTGTTTTCAATGACCTCCTATTAAAGCGGAGGATTGCATTGTAAATCGCTAAAAGCGACAAAAATTTTATTTAGGATCGTACTGACGAGGTCGTATTTTTTTTAAATTACATCACCGTCAAGAGGGCCTTAATTGCAAGAGATGAACCATCGATGATTGGATAGTAGCAGGTCATTTCGTCCTGGAATTCCAGATCCAGCCTACCTGATGTTTGTCCCGAACAGAGTTTAGCTGTAGAATCTTGTTTATTATGACAACTTACTGGGTGGAGAGCGAGGAAGTAGACTGCCAGGTCAAAAACAACAGCTATTTAACGTGATTATAATAACCAATAGAAATAGCAGAAACCTGAGTTTTTTTTGCAAGTATTTAGATAAAACAGCAATTATTGGATGGTCCGAAAATATTATGACTTTTTATTAAGTCGGCCAAATTCAAGCAGTGCCAGCGAAGAGGGCTGGGTGAGCTCTGCCGATTTTGGCAGAGATGCGTTGGTAAAAATGTTAACCACTAAGAAGGAAGGTGTGTTCAAGGACCATAGCCAGTTTTGGCAGTCTTGCTGTCACTAATTGCTTGCTTGAGAATCTCGAATTTTCAGATCACCGGATTATTCAAAATCAGTTTGAACTTGAGACCCTTCTTAGCCAATAATTAATTGTGGCTTTTTGGTTGATCAAAATATTTATCAAAACCCATATGATAATGCAATTTGCTGAATCTGCCGCTTTCCATTTTTAGGAGTAACTTCAGGTATTCAAATCCTTCAAAAGGAAGAGAATATCTTTCAAGGCCCGGTTCTGTACAACTCTTACACTGTGGAAATCGACCGATTGATTTTCGAATTCGGGATGCCTTCTGAGACCTAAATATCTCATCTATATCCTGATCACAGATATTTCCAACCGGTTTATCGATCAGAGGGCAAAGAAACACCTCTCCGGTACTGCGAACAAAAAAGTAGTTAAATCCGCATGAGCAGGGCTTATTCATGACACCCGTTCGAAAGAAGTCAACCAGGGCCTTTCCATGAAAGTCCCAGCTATCCGTATCCCCTAAATAAAACCGGATTAACTTTTTCCGGTCCTCTTCCGTGAATTCAAACTCATTTTTCTTGTCACGGTTCAGGTAGCGTCCGCTGGTGATGATGAAAGGGGAAACAATCTTAAACAGCCCATGTTGATCTGCATACCCGGAGATACCATCCAGTTCATCGATATTCAATGGCAGAACAGTGGTTTTTATACCGATGATCAGGTTCGGATGACCTTTTCGTTCTTCTACTAATCGCTCTATGGTCTTGTTTACCTTGCCCCAACCATTCTTATAATTCCTGATTTTGTCATGAAGGGAGTTAACCGCATCAACAGCGCAAATGATTATCAGATCGATATCAGCATCCGCCAACCTGGGCATGATATGCTCAATAAATGTCAAAATTTGTTCTGTCAGGAACCCGTTCGTTGTAATGGCGATGGATCTGAGATTTTTGAGTGTGGATTTTTTTAGCCCGCATATTTCTGAGATAAACTCGTGGATGTCTTTTAGCAAAAACGGCTCACCGCCGGTAATATCCAACTCAATCAGATCAGAGAACAAAGGATTTGACAACAGGCGAAGCCAGGCATCAACCGATAGAACCGGAATCTCTTTTGAGATCTTCCAGATATTGCACATGATACATTTAGCCACACAGTGGTGTGTGATCTCCAGGCTGACAGCCTGTGGTAACCAAGGATTTCCGCTTTGTCTCAGGATTCGATAGCGAAACCCATTTTTAAGCAGCCTGGAGGCTAATCTATATTTTTGGTTTTTTGTCACACCAGATCCATTGAAATGCCATAACCCTATCCACCGGCAACTGGCGGAAAGATTGCTACCACATCACCATCTTTCAGCACTGTTTCGACCTTATCCGGCAAGGTGGTGTAGTGACGGCCGTTGATAATAATCTTGAAGAAATGGTGTACTTCCCGTGTTTCAGGCTCGAACATCATTTCAGAGAGTTCCCTGCCAAACATCTCCTCCAGGCGATCGAGTAGCTCACGGATAGTCATGGGATCCCCGTCTAAAACGATTTCGCTCTGGTTGTTTGTTACCTGGCGTAGTGTCAGAAAGCTTTTAACGGTAATACTCATTTTTCAGATTCTGATAGAGATTCAGTTGATAACCTCACCCGGTAATATCTACTATGTCGGCTTCTGCCAGACAATACGTGGAATCAGGGGATTGTAACAGTGCAGTTTCAGGCACCCCCACCAGACTCCGGACTGGTAGGACAACTGGTCCAGGGTGTGGCAAAACAAAAAAACGGGCAGGTTAAGTGGCGGTTTCTTAATGCAGTAATCCACAGTCACAGCAACCAGATGCAACCCAAGGAGAAAGACCACAATCGTCGGGGATACAACCCAGAACATGACCACGGTTACCAGATAGTACCTTGAAATAAATGAACACAGACTATGAAAAAAAGATAGATACTCGCGGCAGACACTGACCAGCAATCTGGGCAGACCGAGCTGAACCCCCTGATGCCTCAAATTTTGTTTTCGAATGACGACATCGATAGCCGGAATGGTCAGATTGAACAACATCAACGGTAGATTCATCAACCCCAGTGCCAGCCCGGTGAGCAGCACAAAGGCGGATGCCGGTACTGGAAAAAAGAACTGTTTGTTTCGTGATTGGTGTTTCTTCTGCAGCAGGGGTTCCGATGTCCCGTAATCGAATCTTCTCTGACAGAATGATTTCAGGCGGTTGCGATGTTTATGGAAAACCGTCCCGGCGGGCCGATACTCCAGATCGTGTCCTGAATCCTGCAGGCGCCAGCACAGGTCCACATCCTCGCCCACAATCAACCTCTCATTGAAGCCATTCAATTTGGTAAACAGGTTCCGTCTTACCAACAGGTTGCAGGAGGGAACATAGAAGAACCGATCCTGGGATTGAGACCGCTTAAACCGATCACCCATGTTCAATGAGGAATTGGTTGACTCATAGCGGTCTACCAGTTTCTCTGTTGAACACCCATCCACCCTTCCACCCACAGCGCCGATCGTATCATCCAGAAAGGCCGGCACGAGTTCGTGCAGCCATTCGGGTGTCGCCAGACAATCAGAATCGATAAAGGCCAGAAGTTCACCCTTTGCCCGCCGTGCAGCCAAGTTGCGGCAATAAGGCGCCTGGCGGTTTCGATTAAGTGAAATCAATCGGACAGGAAATTCAGCAACAACCTCTCGGGTGTGATCAGTCGATGCATCATCCACAACAATCACTTCCATTTTATCCCTGGGGTAGTTCACGGTATCAAGAGAGGCCAGGCACTCCCTGATCTCATCCGGCCTGTTGTGCACAGGGATGATAACCGACACCAGTGGAAAAACCGACAGGGTAGTGAAGCCCTCCCGTTTCAGAAAACCACCCTGAACCAGCCGATCCAGAAAGCGTCGAACGGCCACAGGTCTCCTTGCACCTGATACGGTGTTGATTTTTTCAAACAGCACATAATCACCCGCGGCCAAAAGGTCGAGCACCTCTTTCCAATACGGTTTCAACACCACAACCTTCAGAGGATAATTCAGCTGCAGAGCAGGGGAACTCTCCCTCTCAAAAATGGTAACCCCTTTTTTCAGGCGATAGGATAGTGGTTTTTCTGTTTCACTCTGCATATTCATTTATGGATGCCGTCGAGTTGCAAATAGCCATTCTGCTGCATGAAGCGAATGATTTCGTCTGCCTGTCCTGCCACATCGCCCTCCAGCATTCTGCTCTGCTTGTCGACACGACTGCCGATCAGTAGCTGCTGTATTCTTTCAAAGGCCGGCTCAGTGCTGTCTGGTGCCGATATCGATTTTGTTCTGGGTTGCGGTGCAAAACGGCGCCTGATCTCAATTTTTCCTGGATCTACAAATTTCGAGTCGTAAAGAACACGGATCGGGTATTGTTCGGCCTGATACATGGCCTCCAGAGTCGGTTGTCGGGCCATTCCAGTTACCTGGTCAACACTGACAACAGCAGGCAGGGAGCAAGACCAGATCTCCCGCATGCCTTTTCCGGCCTTGCGCATGATCTCCAGGGACTGCCCGTCCTCTCTCAACAACAGTTGCCTTGCATCCGATACAAACGGCAAATCCAGGCGAAAGGCCAGACAGGCACCAACCTGCCCGTTCTGGCGATCCAGGGATTCCTTACCGCACAGTACCAGATCAGCACCCAGTTTCGTTGCTGCCCGGGCCAGAAGCCGGGCTTTTCCATCAGGTGTCAGGTCGGCCACATCCGACTCGATCTCGATACGATACAGGTGGTCAGCACCCAAGGCCAGGCAGCGTCGAAGTTCTTTTTCAGATGTCAAACCACCGATTGTCAGCAGAATAATCTCAACATCTTCAGGTTGGGCACTGCTCTTCGTGCGACAGGCGAGTTCCAGGGCCGCTTCATCAAACGGATTGATTCGAAAAATCTGATCGTCTTCCGACAGGTATTGATGTGCCGGATCCAACCCCGTTCTGGAATAAACATGTCGAATCTGTTTCATGCAGATAACAATTTTCATGGCCCTCTATCCAGATATCTGTTGTTTTTAGTACACTACCTGCTGATGTTAGTCTGTTGCTCAAGATTTTATTTCAAAGCCTTTGCTACAAGGTCGATAATGTCCATTGCGAGAGGTGGTTGTTCCGATTCGAGGCTGGAGATACCATCCTCCATCATCACCAGGCAGAATGGGCAGGCAGTTGCAACCACATCTGCCCCTGAATCTTGTATCTCCTTCGCTCGCAGTTGATTAATATTGCTTCCCTCGTTTTCATGAAGCCACATGCGTCCACCGCCCCCTCCGCAGCATAAACCATTCTGCCTGCTACGTGAAAGCTCTGACAGACGACTACCCGGAATGGCTTCACTGATCTGACGCAACGGCTTGTAAATTCCATTGGCCCTGCCAAGGTAGCAGGGGTCATGAATTGTAATCTCTTGATCCGGCAACGGATATTTCAACTCGATTCGCCCCTTATCGATCAGATCCCAGACCATTTCTACCGCATGCTGGACCCGAAACTCCCCACCCAGGTCAGGGTACTCATTTTTCAACGTCTGGAAACAATGGGGACAGCTGGTTACAATGTTCGTCACAGATGCATTTGTCAGCTGTTCGATATTTTTTTCAGCCAGTTCCCGAAAGAGGGTCTCGCCACCAAGCCTTCTCGCCGGTTCCCCGCAGCAGAGTTCTGCATTCCCCAGGATGTCAATTGCCACACCACCCGCTTTCAGGACTTTTACAAACGCTCTGACCGTTTCCGAATACCTCGGATGAAAAGCCCCTGAGCATCCGACCCAGAGCAACCACCGTTCATCATCAACGGCCTCACCCGCTTTGGGAAGTGTCTCATCCATCAGCCAGTCAGTACGATGGGCAATGCCTTTACCCATCACATCCCCGTATAACTCCAGGTTACGAATCATGGGCCAGGCCTCTTCCGGAAGATTTCCCTTTCCCAGAACAGATTGGCGGCGCATATGAGAGATCAAATCCATCGGCCGTGCAGAAACCGGACAATGGGTGACACAGGCCATACACTGCGTACAGTTCCACACTACTTCCGGCGGCATTGCGCTTTCCAGATCCGCCAGGGATGGCGTTTGAAAATGGTTCTGTTCAATCCGGCCCAGGACATCCTGCATCATGTTTCCCGGCAGAAGCGGCTTGCCGGAGATAGAGGCCGGGCAATTGTCAACGCAACTCCCGCACGCGACACAGGCTTCGACACCCAGCAGGAGACTATCACTGATCCGTTCCACAGGGCCGTCAGCCCCAAGATTCTTTGCGCTAAGCAACCTGGGAACCGGCACACTCCCCGTCTCACGACGTCCCAGTATACCCAGGGCGCCAGATGCTGCATGGCGCATGAACGTATATGGCAGGGTAGCCACAAAAATCAATACCAGGTAAATATGCAGGCGTATCATGATTTGCATAAAGAGGGGCGATGCCGGCAGAATACCTGAAATCAAGGTACCGATAGGGGCCTTCCAGGCAGGAACGTCCGTAATAATTGCCAGCCTGATCCCTTCTGCCAGAAAACCAGAGAGCAGAATCAGCAGCAGCAATACCAGCGGTAATACAATTCTGCGACTCGTTTTACCGGATTCCTGATAGTGATCACGGGTCGTTCGCCTGATCAGGAAAAAAACCGTGCTGATCAGCATCATGACCCCTGTCACATCCAGGATCAGTGAAATAATACCAGGTGGCATCCCTACCACATATCCGTCCACCTGATCCAGGATCACGATGAACAGAAACAGGAAGAATCCCCAAACCAGGATCAGATGGAACAACCCGGTCCATCTCTTTTTCCAAATCAGATTGTGATGCAGCATGAACCCGACAAGTGCGGACCAGTCTCCACTTTGTCCTGATCCGCCAACCTGCCGCCGGACTGCCCATCGTTTTTTCAGGGCCATCGTCAATGACAGTATCGTCAGCACAACCAGTAGACTATCTAATGCAATGAACACCATTCTCTCCTGCAAACATGATCATTTTTTACGAAACAACCGTCGTAAGCCTCCCCACACCAGAAATATCAATGAAAACTGATAGACAAACCCTACAGCGTAAACACCCGGTTGTTTATCAGGATCAGCCCGGGTATGCATATAACCCAGTAATCTGCTGCCCCCATCTTCGTCCATATGACAGTCAGCGCAACGCTTCTGAGATATTTTCGTTACTTCTCCATGAGCGCCTTGACCCTGGTGACATCCCAGGCAGTTATCCGGTGAATAATCGGCCCCCATTTCCTGCTTGTTGTGAGATTCAATCCGCAGTGAGGGTAGCCAGGACAGATATGTCGTCTTCCCACTCTCTTCGGGATGGCAACGTTGACAGGTTTGAACAATTCTCAGTGGATGTACGGTTGAAGCTGGATCTGTCTTATGATAAATATGATGCCTGGTATGGCAGTCGACACATTGTGGTTTTGAAAAACCTTCGACAGATCCACCATGCCGGTTTTTCTTCTGATGGCAGTCCAGGCAATCAACCCGACCGGATCCTGGTTTCCGGGTATGTGCTTCTGATACAACTTTCTGGTGACAGCCACTGCAACTGAATTTGGAGGCATGAACCGACGTTTGATAAGTAGCGACATCAATTTTCAATGGACTGCTTCCGTTTTCCCTGCTGTGGCATTCGATACAATCTTTATTCAGATACGGTTCTGCCTGAACAACGCCAGTGAGAAACAGTATTCCCACCAGAATGAAAAGATTGTCCGCAAACCGGCTCCAAGAACTGTGCTTCATAACCTTCCCCCGACCCTCTTTTTCATGACTTATTGCCTTCATTTTCGATACGCCCGATTTTTTCGATCAGTAGCGGCAGCAGCTCCTTGACATCAGCCACAGCCCCGAGATCGGAAAAGCGAAATATTCTGGAACGGGCATCAATATTGATGGCAATCACATGTTGTGATTTCTCCATCCCAGCCGTGTATTCGTTGGCACCTGATATACCGCAGTTGATTATCAAATCTGGGGTGACTGTTTTGCCGGTCTGTCCAATCTGCCTTTCAAATTCAACCGCTCCCCAATCCACAACCGGTCTTGTCGCCCCGATGGATGCCCCGATGATTTCGGCCAGTTCCCTGACAACGGCAACCCCCTCCTCCTTTCCAACACCTCGACCGGCAGCCACTATCAGGGCTGCATCTTCCAGGGCCATTTCGTCCGGTGCTGCCTGAATAACCTCCAACAATTGCGTTCGTTCCTCGTCAGTTCCTGAATCGATTTTTAGGTCAACCATTTCTGGTTTGCTGTCAACGTCCGGCTCTGTCTCGCCCAGCACCGATGTCAAAAACGTCATAATGAATGGATCATCCCCACTGAAGCAGAGTTCTTCAAACAGGTGGCAGCCGGCAACAGGACGAACCGCCAGCACCCCTTTTTCCGGATCCCGTTTCAGGTCAACTGCACGGGTAATCAGAACCGAATTCATTTCTGCAGCCAGTCTCGGTGCCAGGTCCCGGGTCTGATCGCTGTCCGCCATGAAAAAAGCAGACGGCCCCCGGTCCAGCAACAAGTTGAGTAGTTGTTTGGTATATCGCTCACCATTATAGTTTTCCAGCAGCAAATCATCACAAACTATCACACGATCTGCTCGGCCCAGACCCATCTCTTCAATGGCACTCTTTATTCCTGAGCCCAGAGCAATAATGACGATGTCACCCATATTCTCAGTTCCGGAACTCCAGGCTTCGGCCTCTTGCAGGAGCCCGTATACGGTATCTTCGATTCGGTCCTGATGGTTTTCCATCCAAATCCAGACTTCTCCGGCCATTACAATCCTGTTCGTTTTTCGTCGATCAATGATTTCTGTTTAGTGACGCCATCGCCAGCAAGCAGCTCAGGTCTGTCTTCATATGACGCTTCCAGAATTTCCAGTGGATGCTGTGTGCGATAGTGGGTCATCTGATCAAACTGCATGCGGCAACTGAGACAGTCAGTGGTGAGAATATCCGGTTCTGCTGATTTCAGCCTGTTTACTAACCGGCCGCCGATTCGCAGCGAATGACGGAAAAAATCCTGCTTAAATCCCATAATGCCACCATTCCCGCAGCAGTAGTCACCGCTGATCGTTTCCGCCTCTACACCGTGAATCAACCCCATCAATTGGTGATAGGGCTGCCCAATTCGCTGTTCTCTTTGATGACAGGGTGGGAAATAAGTGATTTTTCCGAAACTCCCATGAAACGATGTATCCAGTTCCCCCTGTTCATGTAACGAAACCAGGTACTCCCCTGCATCAACCGTATTCTCAGCGACCAGCTTCCGTTTGACCGGATCCAGGGGCGAAAAATAGAGGTTCGTATCTACCAGATTTCGCCTGACCCTTTCCGACACGTAATAATGATCATGCCCATCAGTTGTTATAGCCCCTTTCTCCTTGGGAATTTTCAGGTAACCATCCGCTTGTACCGGTTGATTTATCAGGCCTGAGCGCGTACCGAATCCACCGTTTAACATCACCTTCAGTACATAGCCGCAGGTTGGACAGGAACAGACAATCTTATATCCTTCATTAATGACTTCCGTTAATCGGTCCACATTGAACGCAGCCAATGCCAGCGTTTTCTTCCGGTCCCCTTCAAGGAAGGACGGCATACCACAACAGCGCTGTGGCAGATATTCGACTTCGCAGCCGTTCCGTTCTAATACATTCACCAGCGCCTTGCCGACATCCGGGAAAAGAAATCGGGCGCTGCAACCTGCAAAATATGCCAGTTTCCGCTTTCCGTTTAGTACCCGTTCTCCGTTTACGCTTCTTTTTTTAAACCAGGTGGCGAAACCCTCTTTTTCGATCACCGGCATTTTTCGCTTCTCATGGATACCGATGGTTCGCTGCAGAACATTCCTGGTAATCTTGTTTGTTAAGATGAAATTAAACGCCTGGGGAAAAGCGTTACCGATTTTACCGATGCGCTCGACATTTTCAATCATTCGAGTCCGCAACGGCAGGCCATTTCGATCCGCCTGTTCGGTTTTGTACTCCAAGATGGCTACCCGGATATCCAGGCAGGGACAAGCGCCACAAAAATTACAGATATCTGCCAGGCGATTCAACTCCTCGGTCGATACCTTCTGACCTGTATCCCGTTCCTGATCGACCATGTTGAACATCTCAGGGAAAACCAGACAGGACACACCCAACAGGTCCCGGCACGCTTCGCAATTACGGCATTTATTAATTTCGAATCTCAGTCGCTTTTCTGCGCCCATTGTCATCTGTTATAGTATCCGGCCAACGGCATGCCCTTCGGCGATCGCCATATCCGTGAAGCGGGGCGCAACACAATCCCCTATCCGATGAAGTTCCTTAACCAAACCTTTCAATGAAAAATAGAGTGAATCGTCGGCTACATTTCCGGCAGCCAGCACAATCGTGTCGTATTCGTTAAAATCAATTATCTCCTCGGAATAGACATTCAATCCCTGAACGTTCCGCCCGTTAATCCCTAGGACGACAATGTCCGGGGTATAGGTAACGCCCTTGGACTCAAGTCGTCTGCGGGTCAAAAACAGATCCTGCAGGGGACCCAGCTGTGACCCGGGAAATAGTGACGGCATGATCATGTGCACGGATTTTCCCTGGTCCGCCAGAAACTCGGCTGTACCGGTTCCCTGATGATGGCCGTTCAGATCAACAAACAGAACCCTGTCTCCGGCTTCAACCTCTCCGTTCAGAACCTGGAGCGTGCTGACCACATCCGGTGATTGGTACTCCCCGGGGAAGGGATTTGGCTTGGGAAATGAACCGGTGGCAATCACCACCGCATCAGGAATTTCTGCCAGTATCATCTGCTCATCAACCTCACAGCCGAGCCTGAGATCGATATCCAGTTTGTCGACCTGGCTGCTCAGCCAGCGAGTCACCCCCATTATCTCCTGTCGACCGGCGGCTTTTCCAGCCACCAGGTTCTGTCCGCCTACTTCGTCTGCTTTTTCAAACAGAATCACCCTGTGTTTTCTCAGGGCTGCGACCCGTGCTGCTTCCAACCCCGCCGGTCCGCCACCCACGATCACCACTTTTTTGGGTGTCTCGCATGGCTTCAGCGTCCCTGTTCCCAGTCGAATTTCATTTCCTGCCACCGGAGTCTGCATGCATCCGATGGAATAGCCCAGGCCCATTCGGCCGATGCATCCCTGGTTACAGGCAATGCAATGCCGGATATCACTCTCCCTTCCATAGCGCGCCTTGTTCGGCAATTCAGGGTCGGCAATCAGCCCGCGAACCATATTCACCATATCCCCGTGCCCATTCTCCAGGATTTTTTCGGCCAGGTGTGGGTCGTTGATCCGGTTCGTGGCGTACACCGGCAGATTCACAACGGAACGAATACCGGCAGAAAGAGGCAGGGTATACGCAAGCGGGGTATGCATGGACCCTTCTACCAGGAACAGGTTGTGAAAGGTACCCAGGCTGATATCAAAAAAATCAATCTGCCCGGTCTGTTCCAATCCGGCCGCAATCTGTCTGGCATCTTGATGTGTGATGCCCCCTTGGGGATGCATTTCATCCGCATTGAGCCGAAGTCCCACTGTGAAATCAGTTCCAACAGCCCGACGCACCCCTTCAATCACTTCCAGAGCAAAACGCATCCGGTTGTCAAAGCTTCCACCATATTGATCGTCACGATGGTTGGTGGCCGGAGAGAGGAACTGACGGATCAGGGAGCTGTGCCCCAGTTGGAGCTCGATTCCATCAAATCCCCCATCCACAACGTATTCAGCACTTCTGGCAAAGTAAGCAATACACTCCTCAATATCTTCAAGCTCCATCTCTTTACAGGTTTCCCGAAACAGCGGATCAGAACCGGCAGACGGGCCCCAGACCGGCAAACGTGAATGCTTGCCGTCCGCCTGCATACCATTGTGATTGAGCTGGGCAAAGATTCTTGTATCATATTGGTGGATAGCATTCGTTAGTTTCTTGAAACCAGGGATCACTTCGGGCTTGAACGCATCAACCAATTTTTCATACGCCAGGTCGGAGGGATGAACAGTCAGCTCCTCTGTCGTTATCAGCCCGCAACCTCCCTTGGCCCGTTCAGAGTAGTAGGCAATATGAGCGTCGCTGATCAGGTGATGCTCAGACAGATTGGTCAGGTGTGCCGCAAAATTAATCCGGTTGGGAACAACAACACTGCCAATTTTAAGCGGGGAAAACAGGTATCGATATTCGCTCATATTTGTTCCCCCAATTTTCTACCTTCATAGATCGCCATTTCAATATTTCGCGGCGCCACACAATCTCCAATCCTGAACAGTTCCTTGATCTGTCCTTTAAGCTGCCGGTAAAGAAAATCCTCAGCCTTGTTCCCCATGTCCAGGACGATGGTATCGAATCCATCGAAGATAACTGGTTTGTTGGTATAAACCTGTCGCGCATGGACACAACCGTTTTCAATTCTCTCCATCCGCAGATCGGTCTGGAAAATGACCCCTTTTTTCAGTAGCCGTTGCCGGGTACCATACAGGTCCCCGATCGGCGCCAGTTCAATTCCAATAAACAGGTCACCGGTGATGATGGAAACCTTCTTTCCCTGATCAACCAATAGTTCAGCCGTTGCTGTTGCGTGATGCCCCCCGTTTTCGTCTATAAACAGGACGGTATCACCAACCGGATGGGTCTGATTGAGTACGTCCGGGACAGTGAGCACTTGTGGGGGGCCATATTCTCCCGGTAACGGTTGACCAACCGGGTTGGATCCGGTTGCCACAATCACGGCATCAGGGTTCTGCTCCTTGACCAGTTCCAGCGTTACCTCGGTATCTGTGACCAGCTTGATATCCAGTTCTCTGACCAATCGATCCAGGTAGCTGATAATTTCAGTCAGGCGTTCCCGCCCAACCCCTTTTTGTGCCAGCTGTACCTGACCGCCCAGACCGGCACCCTTTTCATAAAGCGTCACATCATGTCCCCGGAGAGAGCACACCCGTGCCGCTTCCATCCCGGCCGGGCCACCACCGATAACCATCAGCTTTTTCTGCTGCGAGACAAATGAGACGGGATCCCTCCCCTCTTCTCCAACCTCTGGGTTTTGTATGCAACCCAGCGACTTGGACTGGTTGATTCGACCAACGCACCCCTGGTTATCCCCGGCACAGCGTTTCACCTGCGCCGGGTTCCCCTGCTGCAGCTTTACAGGCAGATCGGGATCGCAGATCAGGGAACGGACTACACCAATGGCATCCGCTTTTCCCTCACCAATAATTCCCTCACCAGCGCCAACGGGATCCAGGTGATGTCCGGCAATAACAGGGACCGGGACAGCCGCTTTGACACCAGCCACAGCATCCATTGAAATGCCGAAGGGGGTATGCATGGTCGGCTGCATCATATGTAAGGCATAATAGGTCCCGATTGTTGTATTGATAAAATCCACCGATCTTTCACTGACCAGAGATTTGGCTATCTCCACAGAATCTTCGACCGAAATGGCACCGGGAAAAAACTCATCGACGCACAAGCGTACCCCGACAGCAAACCCATCGCCTGCCGCCTTGCGAACTGCTCGGATAACGTCAAGGGGAAATCGCAACCTGTTTTCAAGACTGCCACCATACTCATCTCCACGGAAATTGCTGATGGGAGAGAGAAACTGCCTCAGCAACGACTCGGTTCCCATATCTATCTCCACTCCATCAAGCCCTCCCTCGCGAGCGAGCCGGGCAGCATTTGCAAAAGAGCTGATAACCTCGGCCATATCTTCGGGCTCCATCACCTTTGACACCTCTCCAAAAGCGATGTCAGCAACCGCGGACGGCCCCAAAATGGCCTGACGGGAAACCAGACCGCTGCTTTGGAACCCGTGATGGCACAGTTGCGCAAAGATGCGGGTACCGAATTCCTGAATGGCACCGGTCAACTGGCGGTAATCCCTGACAATATCGGATCCGTATGCCCGAATCATCTTATTCCAGGGCTGATCATGGGAGTGGATGGAGAGCTCACCCAGGGTAATTAGTCCACAGCCACCTTGGGCCCTCCGGCGGTAGTAGGCTATCAGGCGCTGGTTAATCCGGCCATCATCTGCAAAATGGGTGCGATGGGCCTGGAAACAGATTCGGTTTTTTAGTTGAACCCCGCCGACCGTTAGGGGTGAAAAGAGCCGGTCGGAGGAACTCGGGGACATTTCAGACATGATAATTGCTCAGGTCAGAGGTATAGATGAATGCAGAGAAACGGGACACTAACCATGAGACACCACAGCTTCAGGCATCACATCCCTGGAACGGTGGGGGATGGAAATAGAACCTTTGGATTTAAGGTTAACCAGGCACTCAGGATCAGGGAGATTTATGTCCCCGTAATGGTGATAAGCAACAGCCGGACATCCACCACGGCAGACTTCAAACCGATCACAGGATTCACAGGTATCAATTTTCAGGCTGCGTAGTCCCTTAAAAACTGATGAATGATCCCACAGGCTCTTGAAGGTCATCGTTCGAATATTACCGACGTGGAAATCCGGTACCTGCAGAAACGCGCAGGGGTATACATCTCCAGCAGGCGTAATGCAGCAGGTCATTTTAGCGGCTCCACACATGTCCAACCCTTTGCGACGCCTATTTTCCGAGGTAAGGCAAAAAAATGAATCCCCGGTTCGCACCAGGTCATGCCCTTCCAGCCAATCGGCAAACGCCTCCAACTGGTCCGCAGATGGCGCCAGATACTCGTGTGATTCCTTGGCCCGTCCGGATGGCCGAAATCTGGATACCCTGAGTTCAGCGCCATAGCCGCGCGCCAACTCACGCATTTCATCCAGTTGCGGATAGTTCATGCGGGTCAACACCGTGTTGATGCTGAAATCGACGCCGTTGCTGGCCAGACTGTCGGCTGCAGACAAAATGCGTTTATAGGTCCCTGTACCACGGATCGGATCATTGATTTCTGCGGTAGCCCCATCCAGGCTCAGTTGCAGATAGAGGTTCTTCAGGCGGGATAGATGTTTGGAAAGCTGATCATCAATCAGCATGCCATTGGTACTGACACAGGTGACAACGCCTTTCTCATGGGCATAGTCAAGCAGTTCCAGAAAATCATCCCTGATGAACGGCTCACCACCACCAATATTGACCTGGAATACCTTGAGACGGCTGAATTCATCAATTAATCTTCGGCATTGATCTGTATCCAACTCGTCCGCAAGCGCATGTCCGGCATCAGACAAACAGTGCCGACAACGCAGCATGCAGTCAAAGGTGATTTCCCAGGTAATGTTGACCGGGGCCCGTAGTCCCTTGCGGGCCATATTAGCACTCATGAATAACTCCTTTTTTGGTCAGCTGCTCAAGTAATCCCTGAAGTTGTTCAAAACGTGCGGTCGATATTATACAGGTGTTTTGTTTGAGCGTTATCCACTGATTCAACGTTGCGTTGCCGCGGAAGAAGTTTTCATCCAGGACCTCCCCACAGGAGATGAAAAACAGCCTGGGACCGCTTCGGGTATAAAAAAGTAGCCCGAAATCCTCCTCCCTGACCTGTGTCCCTTCGGCTAGTTTATATCTAGTAATTGCTTTATCTTCCATGACTAATAAACACCGCAGATACCATCTATGGCCAGTTCTTCAATTTCGATCTCCTCGATCTCAAATCGGTTGTCATCCTTGTTCTCATCAATATGGGATTCGTCATTTTCGTTCAATTCCAATGTTTCAATCACATCTTGGTTCTTCATCACAGACAATCTCCTTCATTTGATCATTGAGAACAAATGGCCGACTGAGCAGCCATTTGTTTTAAAAAGTGGTCACATCGTTCATGAGGTCAAGACTGTTATATCCCCAGCGCTGCACGCTTTTTAGCCAGGTCCTTCTTGGCTTGTTCCAGTTCCTCTGCGGATATATCGTCCGGAAATTTTAAATCGACCTGGGTCAGAACATCAATCAGTATTCCGGAAAAAGGTCCCAACGCCAAAGCGCCCACCGTGTCCCCTTTTTTCAATTGGATTCTGCCACCCATGAAAGCACCGACAAACTTGTCTTTCTTGGTCAAAACCCGCTTCCAGGCTGGCGGGGTCGCACCCATGATAAATTCAGCTTTTTCAAAGGCCCCTTCTTTTGAGATATGTTTGAACTCCTTCAATTTCCCTGCGTCAATGACCAGCAGGATATAAAGGTCACTCATGATACCCCATTCTTCATGAGGATTGATCTCAAAAGCAAATGCACCACTCAGCTTTTCCAGCTTCTTTTCAAATTTTTCGTCATACAAGGCAATGCTGTCGTCCACCCATTCAGGTTGCGGATAGATATATGTTGTCATTCCTTCTCCTTTTTTTAGTTAAATTTGAACTACAACTGTTTTCGGCCAACTGGCCGATTACACATGGTATCACAGAAGTTTCCTGAAACTGCTTTTCAGGCAGGGCCCCTCCGTCGCGCAAACTCAATCCAGGTTTAGAAATCAATCACCCAGCGGCCGACGATTTCATGATTTTCCATCGCTGTGAGCGCATCATTGATATCTTCCAGCTTGATATGCTTGGAAATCATCTGTTTCAGCTTGAGTTCCCCTCTCATTGCCAGGTCTGCCAGACGGGGAATGTCGATTTGATGTCGCAGGCTGCCATAGAGAACACCCTCTATGGAATTGCCCTGAAAGGGAACCATGAACATCGGGATCATCACCATGTCATCAGTGGAGGGAATTCCAACCGCCATCATCCTGCCACCATTTCTGAGTGTGAAAAATGACTGCAGGTAAGCACCCGGATCACCGATTGCTTCAAATACGTACTGAACCCCCAATCCACCGGTTATCTCTTCACGAATAATGGGCACTGGATCGTTCTCACTGCTGTTGATAAAATGGGTTGCCCCCATCTCCCTGGCGATTTCCTCTTTGCTGCCTTCCACATCTACAGCGATGATCGGATATGCGTTGGCCAGTCGTGCACCCTGAATGATGCTCAGCCCGATGCCACCCATACCCCAGACGGCTACTGATTCACCAGTTTGAATATTTGCAGACCGTCGCGCAGCGCCCCAGCCGGTTCCCACAGCACAACCCAGCAGACAGGCCTGGTCCAATGGCAATTCCTTGGGAAGTTTAACCGCGGCAATGGCAGGAGATACAATGTGGTCAGCAAATCCTGAAACATACAGGGCATGGTTGATACTCTCACCATTTGCATCCGTCATGCGGGATGTACCATCCAGCAGTTTCCCAGTTCCCAGGGCAGGCAGCAGGTCATCACAGAGATTGGTCTTGCCGCTGACACAGTTTTCACATTTCCCGCAGGGTGCCTGCCAGCAGGAAACAACATGATCACCCACTTCCACATGCGTTACACCCGGGCCGACGGCCTCAACCACACCGGCGGTTTCATGGCCCAACACGAGCGGAAGTACATCCAAACCATACTGACCTTTCCAGGCGCTCAAATCCGAGTGACAAACACCGGTATGAGCTACCTTCACCAGTATTTCATTATCTTTTGGGGGTGCCAGTTCAATTTCTTCAATGGTCATGGGCACTTCCCAATCCCTTGTTACTGCAGCTTTCACTTTCATGTTTTTCTCCTTTTGGTTTACAGAAAACGGTTAAATAGCCGTTTTTGGATGAAACACAATCAAGCTGAAATTTCACCGCGGCTTTTCATTGCAGCAACCGCTTCATCTCTCAGCTCTTTCTTGAACAGCTTTTCCGTTGCCGTCAGCGGCAACTCATCCCTGAACTCAACAAATTTAGGCACAGCATAAGGCGCCAGGTTCTCTTTGCAGAAGGCGACCATTTCCTCTTTGGTAACCTTTCCCTTAAACTCATTTTTCAGCTGAATCACAGCCATCACCCGTTCACTACCGGGTTTATCAGCATCCGGCACACCAAAGGCCGCAGCCAGTAACACCCCCGGATGCCTGAACAGCACATCATCCACCGTGGTGGTATAGACCTTCATGCCGGAGACATTGACCATGTCCTTGATCCGGTCGGTCAGGAAAAAATAGCCGTCATTATCCATGTAGCCGATGTCACCGGTATGCAACCAGCCATCTTCAGTCAGACCTTTGCCGGCTTCCGGCCAATATCCCTTCATAATCTGCGGACCTTTGACCAGGATTTCACCATGCTCTCCAAAGGGGGCATCCTCACCAGTTACAGGATCGATGATTTTACACTCGGTATCAGGCAGGGGAATGCCAATCCCCTTTTTCTCCTTGGCCATAAACCCGGTAATGGCACCAAAACCGGAAACGTCAGCGTGCGTTCCCGGACCGGATTCAGTCAGACCATAGGCCTCACCCACCGGATTTCCCATCTCCTTTCTGATGGCTGAACGAATCTCATCAGGCAGTGGAGCGGAACCACACAGGGCCATTGCGTTCACACGACCGATCTTGGCATCCACCATGTGCATCAGCTGGGTTGGTACGCAGGGGATCATGAAAGGCCGGTACTCCTTAATGGTGGCAACCAGTGCATCAGTATCCCGCGGGTCTTCCATCAGAATAATCCGCAGCCCCCAGTTAATAGCTGCCTGGTGTATATAATGGCCAAAGGCGTGAAACAATGTCAGTGGAATCAAAACGGACGCCTTGCCTTTAACCCCTGGTGCGAGGGGTTCGAGCATCCAGGGCATCAATTGCATCAGGTTGCAGTAGCGGTTGTAATGGGTGATCATCACTGCCTTGGGCAGCCCGGTCGACCCGCCTGTGTGGGGCAGTTCACACAGATCTTCTTTCGGGTTGAACTCAATCACCGGTGGAACCGGTTCATGGTCCGCCAGGAGTTTGGCAAATTCGTAAACCCCCTCAGGCAAATCTATGGCAACCGGCTTGAGATCATAACCCTCATCCGACGTCAAAATGATGTGTTCAATCTCTGAGCGTTCCTTCACCCACAACGCCCGATCCAGATCGCTTTCGACACAGATGATGGCCTTGCTGTTTGAATTACCGGCCTCATGCAGGAGTCCTTCGTTCGTCCGCAGGAGACTTGTGGCCACAACCACGGCACCGGCCTTCTGAATTCCCCAGGGACTTATAATGGCTTCGAAGCAGTTGGGCAGAAACATGTTGATTCTGTCCCCTTTTTTAATCCCCAAACCTGCCAGGGCGGCAGCCAGGCTGTTACTCTGTTTCAACAGATCGCCATATTTCAGTTTTCGCCCTTTGAACAGGACGGCTGTTTTCCCTGGATAATTCTCTGCCGAATCGTCCAGGGCCTTAAAGACAGGTACCTCCGGATAGGGAGCGAAGCTGTGTTTCAATTTATATGGCCCAAGCTTATAGCTTTTCAGCCACGGTTTGTCTGCATAACTCATATTCCTCCCCTTCGCTAGTTCATGTTGCCGACTACATCGGCCAGGTCAAGTTCCTGAAGTTTCTCGGGTGTGGGAATGCCGGTTTCCTTGTTCCAGCCCCGGTATTCATAATAGGTGTCCTTCATCAGATCAAAATCAGCTTCATCCACCACCATCCCTTCGGCATTTCCGCCCGGCAGGGGATCTTTCATCAGCCTGGCCGGAAGTTTGTCTTCGGCCCTTGTGATACCTTCCCTGACACAGTACGCCCGCATCAGGTTATAAACCCGCTCGCCGCTTTTCCTGAATTCCGCCACATCCATATCCCAGCCCGTTGTAGCAGAAATTATATCGATGAAGTCTTCGGCCATCAGCAGCAACCCCATGAACTTGCAGCTACCAATACAGTCAAAAACCGCCGTCGCATTTTCCATATCAACCACGACCTTAGCCTCTTCTGGATCAGAGATATAGGGATCTTGAATGTGACTGTTTTCAATCAGCAGAATGGGGGCGTCAATGAAGGTAGGTGCAATCACGACCGCTGTGACATGATCCCCTCCCCGATTGGCGGAGACATAACCGAGGCCGACCACCTTGGCAGCCCGCGGATCGTAGGCCGGTAGTTCCAATCCTTTCACATGCATGGCGAAATGTTCCGATCCTTGTCCCAGGCGATAAGCCATCTCCTTTGATCCTTCGGACAACAGATCACCGATACCTTCCCGTTTGGCCATTTTTTCCACCAGTGCCACCACCATGTCTCCGTCTCCAAATTTCAATTCCAGACCACCTGTCTGCTCCTTGGTCAGAATCCCTTTTTCAAAACATTCGATGGCGAAAGCAATGGTGGACCCCGCGGAAATCGTATCCATTCCATATTCATTGCAGAGATAGTTGGCCTGGGTAATGGCGTTCATATCAGAGACACCGCACATGGCACCAAAGGTATTGGAGGTTTCATACTCCGGACCCTCTCCACTTTTGCCTTTCCACTTACCATCCTTGATCGATGTCCCCCTGCCGCAGGCAATGGGGCAGGAAAAACAGTTCACTCTTTCATCCAGAACTTTTTCCGAGATGGCCTGGGCATTGACCTCATCAATTTCCTCAAATTCGCCTTCCTGCCAGTTACGGGTCGGATAACCGCCTTTGATGTTCACCATATCGGCCACCATGGCAGTTCCAAAGGTTTCAAATCCGATCTTCAGCAGCGACTCGTTGATCAATTCAAACTGTTTTTTGGAACTGGTCCGGAACTTCTCTTTGTCAGCCAGGGGTATAGACTCACTACCAGATACAACGATGGCCTTCACCTTTTTGGCTCCCATCACTGCGCCCACACCGCACCGGCCTGCCGTGCGATGTAGATTATTCATAATACCCGCAATTTTCACCAGGTTTTCGCCCGCCGGTCCGATTGAAGCGATGGTCACCTTATTTCCCAACTCCTCTTTCAATGTTCCTTCAGTATCCGGCACCAGTTTCCCCCAGAGATGTGAGGCATCCTTCAGCTCAACAACGCCATCGATAATCGTCAGATAAACCGGTTTCGATGATTCACCCTGAAAAATAATGCCGTCATAGCCGGCCTTTTTCAGAGCAGGTCCGAAGCTGCCACCAGAATTGGCCTGTCCCCAGATCCCGGTCAGAGGGGATTTTGTCACGACCGAATAGCGTGCGGCACTGGGAGACACCGTTCCCGTCAAAGGTCCGGTCATGAAGATCAGCTTGTTTTCAATGCCCAGAGGATCGGCACCTTTCGGAACTTCATCGTACAGATAGGCCGTTGCCAGACCAGCTCCACCCAGATATTTCCTGGCCTTATCAGCGGGCAGCTCTTCATCCCAGGTTTTTCCCTCGGACAGATCCACACGCAGGATTTTTCCCATGAAACCTGACATAATCATTCTCCTTTAATTGATCGTTAAAAATTCCAACCGCAGTTCATCGTTGTCTTTTTTCCGCACTGCGAATTACAGGTTGCCGTTTCAGATAAAGAGGGTTTCTTGCATTTGGTGTCGACCATCGAATTGCAGTTTAATCTTTCGAGGATCGTCTTAATCTGCATGCTATACAGCAACGAGTATACCAAAGGCTTAAACCTGAGTTAAGCTATTAATATTTTGGAAGTTCATAGGAACAACAGAAGTGATAATGACCGAGAGAAATCGTGGGTGATATGCCATATCAGGCAGTGGAGATTATTGAAAGTAGGCTGATCCTAACAAACGCAAGGTTCGAGTGGGAGTTTGCCATTTTTGGCAGGAATACTGTCAAAACACAGGCTGAGCTGAATATTATAAACTGGAGTGCAATTGGTCGTATATTGCCCGCCGTTGCAGACAGCGATCTTCAACCGATATAAGTTCTCCGCTGGCAGCACAGGCCCGCCCCATGCAGCCGCCATGACAGTGATGCTGGCCAGGGCATTCAACACACTCTTTGAGTCTTTTTCCACGATGGAGACTTATTCTCTGGAGTTTTGACCAAAGCGGCAGGATTTTTTTCAATACAGCGTCCAGTGAATCATCAAAAAGGGAAGGAGCACCATAATTATCAAACTGAAACAGAGGGCAGGGGAATAACATCCCGCCTGCGGAAACCAGACAGTGCTCCATAAACCGGCACCCAATATCACCTGCTGGTTTATCCAGGGACCACTCCAGCGCCGCGATATTAAATCCGCTGTATTTCTGATAGCGTTCTCTAAAGTCGCCATCTTCCTGAAACAGACGGATCAAGTTCCGGTATTGACCGGGTGTAGGCGGATGTAACGACGGTGACGTTTCAGCCCTGCCGCGCATCACCAGGGTCCCGCTGTAAAACTGCCTGATACCAAGCGATTCCAGTAGCTTCAACAGAGCCGGTATTTCAGAAAAGTTCTGGCTGGTTTCAGTAAAGGCGATCTGAATCCTGTCCTTGAAACCGGCTGCGATCAGACGCTGAATTCCCGTCAATGCATTTCTGAAACTACCACCACCCCTGACACGATCGTTTACCACCGGCGTTGCTCCCTCCAGGCTGACCTGGAAAGAGAGCTTTTTGGCATTCAAGCCCAGCACTTTATCGACAATCGCATCTGAAAGAAGAACCGCATTGGTCTGCACCTGTATCTGATTCATTTCACGCATGTTGCTGGCGGACTGCAGAATTTTGAAAAAATCGGGGTGGGTGAACGGCTCACCACCGGTGATAATCAAGGAGTCTACACCGATCTGGACAAATTCTTGGATGACTCGCTCAATCTTTGCAGAAGCCGCAGGTTGAACCTGGTGGCTGGACAGGCTGTTCGGCCAGCAATGACTGCACTGTAGATTGCAGCCATTGGTGATCATGATGGTCAGCGTTTTCGGGGGGATCAGTCCATAAGAACGGATCAGGTCTGCTGTTTCCATATTTATGTAAAGTTCCGTGAAAATTTTACTGACGGCTCAGGCTGTATTTTTTCAGTTTACGGTAGAAAGTTCTTGGCGGCAATCCCAGCTTTCGAGCAGAATTCTCGCGATGCCACTGGTTGTTTTCAAGGGTCAGTTGCAGCAGCTTTTTTTCGAACTCATCCATGGTATTTTGATAACTTTCACCGGCTGCACGCTTTAGATCGACAAGTTCATCCACTTCAGACGACATATTTCGACCTGATGAGTGGACCAAGTCCAACTGGTTCAGTGTCACATAGCGGTGAATGACATTTTGCAGCTCGCGCACATTGCCTGGCCATTCGTGATTTTGAAGCGCCTCCAGCACACCCCCCCTGATTGGTGGATGCTTTTTCCCCTGTCCGTAAAGTTTCATGAAATGTTCAACCAACAGCGGTATGTCTTCCCTGCGATCCCGCAAGGGTGGTAGGTTAATCGGAATAATATGAACCCTGTAAAAGAGGTCCTCCCTGAATTCCCCTCTGTTGATCATCTCATGCAAATTCTGGTTTGTTGCAGAGATAAATCGAATATCTGGTTTTTTTATCTCCTGACCTCCGACCGGAGTATAGCCACTGCCTTCAAGAACCCTAAGCAATTTTACCTGGAGACTAGGTTTGATTTCCCCCAATTCGTCCAGAAAGAGGGTTCCACCTTCTGCTGTATCCAGATAACCTGGTCTATTACTGTGAGCACCGGTAAATGCACCTTTTCGATATCCAAAAAACTCACTCTCCGCCAGGTTTTCCGGGATAGCGCCACAATTAACCGGTACAAATGACATATCTTTACGATCACTCAATTGATGTATAGCTTGTGCAACAAGCTCTTTTCCGGTTCCAGACTCACCGTAGACAATAACATTGGCATTTGCTGCGGCCGCTTTCGTAATTGTTTCGTATACCTCCTGCATGGCAGCACTTCTGCCGATAATATCCCCGAAACGATATCGATCCTTGAAATTGGATTTCAGGAGGATATTTTCCTTCCTGAGGTACTCCTCACTGATTCGCAACGCTTCGGTTTCCCGTTTCCGTTCGGTAATATCAGCAAAAAAACCTTCGATGACCTTTAGCTGGCCATTTTTGTCGAATATAGGCCGCGCATGCAGCAGCACCCAAATGACACTGCCGTCTTTACGGGAAAATCGGATTTCCATGCCGTTTGCCTCTTTCTGGCTATTCAGACTGTCTAGCAATAGCTTGCGGTCTCCCGGATCAACATAGATCTCGTCCTCAATACTGATGACAGATGTGACCAGATCATCGGGAGAATCGTACCCCAGAATTTTAGCCATGGCCGGGTTGGCAGTGATAAACTGGCCTGAAGGGGTTGTCTGGAAAATTCCCTCAACGGCATTTTCAAAAATACTGCGATACCGGGCTTCCGCTTTTTTCCGGTCCTCATACAGATTGGCATTCTCAATGGAGATGGCAATCTGTGATGATAATGCCTTTATTACTTCCAGTCGATCGCTGGAAAACATATTCGGGGCCAGATTGTTCTCCAGGTAAATCACACCACTCAATTCAGACTGGTATATTATCGGGGCACACAGCACAGAAGACGGATTTCGGTTCATCACATATGCATCGGCTGCAAAAGGACCCGTTTCCGCAGCATTTTCCAGAACAACCACCTCTTTGGTCCTGGCCACATATTGAATAATGCCATAGGGCAGATTCTCCTCCTCGGCCAGTGGTACAAAAGGTTGAACCGCAACCACATCACCGCTGGAAATGCCCTGAGCCGCTATCATCAACTCGTTTTCCTGCAGCAGCACCAAAAAGCCGATTTCCGCCCCGAGATTTTCGATCACAATCCGCATTAACGTCGTCAGCAGTTTGTTCAACTCTATTTCACTGGAGATCGTCTGAAAGGACTTCAGCATGGTGGTCATATCCAGTCCCTTGAAAAACTGCTTCGCCGGATTGAATTCCAGAATAGGTACCCTGAGCTGTTCGTCGTCCTGCGCTGAAATCAGAAAGAGATGGGGATAGGTGCTTTTCAACTGCGTCAGTTTACGCTTGGCGCCCCAGACAGTATAGCATTGGTAGGCACGCTTCATGCTGAGGGTGGCAAATTCGTTTTTCCCTCGCTTCAGCCAGAACTTCGCTGTCAGCTCATTAGCCAGGGCCTCTTCATTGATAAACTCATTTTCTCGCGCCAATGAGATTGCCCGGTCATAGTGTTCTAAAGCGTTTACATCAAGACCTTCAATATTGGCTCGTTCCGCCTCCACCAGATGATATTTATGCAGGTAGTTTTCAGGACAGTGATCCGCCCATTTTTTCAGCAAGTTCTGGTTTTCACTGACGCGTGCCAGGATTTGCTCCTGTTCTGCCAGGGAATTCTGCGGATAGAGTGCAAGTCTTGCCAGCGATGCATAAAAATTGGAAACCGACAGCGCCAGCGGTCCACCGGTATTTTCGCTGAAGAGCTCCTCCAACGCCTCTGCATAATGAACTGCCTGGAAATAGTCTTCGAACAGGTAGCACAGGATCAGCTTACTGAAACTGAAATAGATCATGGCCAGATAATCCCCTGCCTGCTCGTGTGACGATACCATCACCCGTTCATCATACGCTTCCCCGATCATCAAACGGGGATCTTCGTTCCTGCCCAATAGGTTCAATACCGCCTGGTGAAAGATCTGGTTGAAACCCAGTGGCGATTCCTGCTGATGTTGTATCAATGACTGACTATAGAGGCCAATTTCCCTCTCTGTATTGTTCAGTTCCTTTCCGGAGAGGAACGAATGCTTGCTGACAATATAGGCATTGTAGCCGGCAAACTCAAAATCCCCCATTTCCATACTGCATTGATATCCCGCCACCGAACTATCCAGCGTTTCCTTCAAATGGTTCTTCCAGTGGCTGATGTACCCGCTGTATGCGTGGAGAACCCTTCCGCGAAACTCCTCGGCGTCCAGGCGATTGATCAGGTCCAATGACAGCCTGCCAAAACGATACCCAGCCTCAATATCCCCCGCAATAGCACATAGAATGGCCCCAAAACAGGTGTAAAGAAAAATGGAGTTGGGTGTGTTGCCATACTCTATCGACAAGTTTACTGCGCGACAGGCAATTACCGGCATCAGTTCAGGTTTACTGATATATGCCGCCGATGTGACCACGTTCAGGATATTCATTGCTGCCAGTTTAATCGGATCCTGCATCAACGGCAGCTCAAGCAGATCCTTTATCTCCCGACCTTGCAGACGATCCCGGGTTGCCTGCATTTCCTCCCGAATCTCCTGTGCTGTCTTTGCTTCAGGCATAGGCTCTCCCAGTAACGACAGTATCTGGCTGGCGGTGGAAAGCGCCTCCGACAACCGATTTCGCGCCATATTTGCCTGAATCAGGTTCTGGTAGACACTGACCTGATCGATGGGTCTGCGGCTTTTCAGCTTCACTATCTCAGCCCAGCGCTCCATCTCAATAAAGTGCCCACAAATTCGTGCGGAATCAACGCATTCTATATACAGCTGAAGTGTGAGATCATAGTTCTCGCCCCAGCTGTCGCCTGGCAACAGTTCAAGCCCCGTTCTAATGTAGTTAAAGGCAGGCTCGAAGGCAGCAGATGCTTTCGCTTTAAGGCCCCCCAGGAGATTCAACCTCGCCAGTTCCAGGCGGTCTTCCGGTTTTTCCATCAACTCCCGTGCGAAGTTCAGGTGGGAGAGAATATCAAACACCACCTCTTCCCGCTTTAGTCCCTCCACCTTTTCCAACAGCACACGGCCAATGATGTGATGAATCGATTTTTTCTCTTCCTCGTCTATCAACGCATAAGCTGCCTGGTGGATCCGGTCATGCCTGAATTTGAATGATTCGACCCAGGCATAATCATTGATATCGATATCACTGGACAACGGCAAATCCGATGTGGTCGTGATCAGTTCTTCCCGCAGGGCCGGCAGCAAATTTTGGAGACACACCGATTTTAACAGTCCGCTGAACATGCTCAACATATCGATGCTGAACTGGTTGCCTATACAGGCTGCAATTCGCAGCATCTCAAAAGATTCATCCGGCATTTGCTGTAACCGCTGGATCAACAGATCAATCAAGTTCTCGGTTACATCCATTTCCTGTATACTGTTCAACTCGAATTTCCAATGACGGGATTCGATATCAAAGAAGATCTGCTTTTTCTGATAGAGGGTGGACAGAAATTGCTTGATAAAAAAAGGATTTCCGTCAGTCTTCTTCCGGGTGAGCTCTGCCAGCCTGCTTACTGCATCCGGTCCCTGATGAAGAGTATCCACAAGCATCTGCGACACATGCTGAGTCTCTAAAGATGAAAGCGAGATGGCATGAACCCGGTTGTTCTCCTTTCTCAGTTTTTCCAGCGTAACAATCAATGGATGCAACGGGTCTACCTCATTGTCCCGGTAAGCACCAATTAGAAAGAGATACTCAAGATCCTTGTCCGCCACCATCAGCTCAATCAAGTTCAATGTCGGTGGATCGACCCACTGTAGATCATCCAGAAAAATCACCAGTGGATGCTGCCCACTGCAAAAAACACCTATGAACTTCAGGAATACCCGATTAAAACGGATCTGAGCCTCCTCAGAAGAAACCTCCTTGACCGGCGGCTGGGGGCCGATAATCAACTCCAGATCTGAGACGACATCGATGATCAATTGCCCTTCCGATCCGACAGCTTGAAGAATCTCCGTTTTTCGCTGATGCAGCTTGATATCACTTTCAATCAGAAGTGAACGAAGCATCTCCTGAATGGCAGCCGACAAGACACCATACGGGACATTGCGGTGGAACTGATTGCATTTCCCGGATGAGAAATACCCATGCTTTTGCGTCACCGGTTTATGAATCTCCTGTACCAGGGATGTCTTACCAATCCCGGAGTATCCGGAGACAGTCGCCAGAATAGTCTGCCCTCTGCTACAATAGTCGAACAGCTCCAACAGCTGCTCGCGCTCCTGTTCCCTGCCGTACAATCGGGGCGAAACCTGAAAGCGATCTGGAATATCATGCAGACCCAATGAAAATGAGGGGACTTTATTGTAGCGGGACAATCGATTTCGGCACTCTTCCAGGTCTGCCTTTAACCCCCACGCCCGCTGGTAACGATCTTCCGCGTTTTTGGCTAGCAACCGCAGGATAATATCAGACAGCACTTTCGGGATGTCAGAATTCAGTTCGCTAGGTGTTGGTGGTTTTTTAGCAAGAAGATTATGAACCAGTTCCAGCGGATCAGTGGTTGAAAATGGCAGACGACCCGTTGCAGCCCTGAATAGAAGTGTCCCTATGGAATAGAAGTCAGTGCGGTAATCCAGCGAGCGATTCATCCGCCCCGTCTGTTCTGGAGACATGTATGACAATGTCCCATCCATACTGCCGGGAGGCTGAATTCTTAAATCTTCAGTAGGTAGCAGGGTAGCAAAACTGAAATCTGTCAGGAATACCTTTTTGCTGTCCCTGTCTACAAAAATATTTTCCGGCTGGAGATCCTTATGAATGACATTCTGTCGATGAAGTTCATCCAGAACACCAACCAGAGGTATGAAAATCGAAAACAGCTCTTCGAGCGTTATGTTGTCGCTATCAAACATTTGCTTTAAAGACTTGCCTCTGAACTCCTCCAGCACCAGGGTCAGGCTGTTCGAATTATTTTCAAGAGCCAGTGGGCGAACCAGGCCATCAATATTCAGTTCCTTGAGAATTCCATATTCGTGAAGTACATGAACCAGATTACCTGGTGCAGTAGGGCGGTCATTGCAAACTTTGATCACCACAGACAAATTGTCAAAAGTTCTGCGTGCCTGGTAATAGGTCCGCCGACTGCCGGAGAAAATAGTACTTTCAATGATATAACCAGGTAATGATATCATGCAGGATTCCTGTGAATCAGTTTTTTAGAACTCTCATCTTTTTTCAAAGAGAGTCAAATCACAGCTGTATACTTCTGGCAGGCCAAATACTGCCAAATATGGCAGCATGCGAGCGTAAAGATACTGAACCAAGAATAGGCCTCTATTTGTATTTATGTCAATTTTGGCAGAATTCCGGCCAAAAATACTCTTCAATCACCATCAGCAAAGAAAAAGGTGACACGACCGGCAGCAAACCGATGTTTTTCTTTCTTCTATACCCCCCCCTCAGGACTTAAAAATAGAGGTTTATCAACAGGGTTCTGTCAAATGCGGCTACCAAATATCAACTGAACAATCAGATAATATATTTAAACTCGCATTCTTAGCTTCAATTGTTGTACCAGTTTTTCTGCATAATAAAATGTCCACGGATTATAAAGAGATGGGGAACGCCGAGTTGTACTTTAAGTTCTGATGAGTCAAATCAAATAGCTTACACCGACCGATTACTGAAGCCGGCTTAGGTAAAAATGTCTTTCAAATAATGATTTTAGTAGCCTCAATTATCAATCGGCCGTATGTGTATTATTTTAGAAACCTATTGAAAACAATCGATTGTCGAATAATACGACCGATAAATAGTGCAATGGGTGCTGTATGAATTCTCTGGAAAATTTCCTCAGCTTGTTAAATGTCAGAGATAGTGTAATTGAGTTCAAACTTTGCGAGTTCTTCTTTTATAACTTCCAGAGCATTTTAGAACCAAAATATGTTGTCCTACCTGTTAACTGTCGCAGCAAGTCAGATTAATCGTATAAAGTCAATAATATACTGTAATTTATCAAATAACTTGTTTTTAGTTTATTCCTTTATATATCCGACCACTTAGTTACTGGTAGTGTGTTTTTGTTTACTACAGAAAGGGCTGAATAGGGCTGCATGAATGGGCTGGAATTTTTTAATTTGAACAATCGTAAATGATGATTGAATGAATCCCAAATAGCATTTTTTAGCCGGTTAATAGTAAATATCCTCCCAAATTCCAGAAAAATCACTCCAGAATATCGAATTCCCATCCCTTTTGTAAGGATTTAATTTCAGGCGTTTGCTTAGAGATATCTATTCATAGCGAAGACTTTGCTTCAGCTGAATATCAATCAGCGACATTTCATTAATCAGCACCGGGTCGTTATTGGTAAAGTATCGACGGTAAGCAACTAATGGAGGAAGAGATGAATGAACTACAGAAGTTCAACCAGAATCATGAATTGCAGTTGCTCCAGGAGACCAGAGAACTACTGGCAACCATATTTGAACAGGGAACAGCGCCGAATACTTTAAAAGCGCATCATTGTGGTGTTGAGAAGTTTTGGCAGTGGGCCAGTGTTTTTTATCTGATGAGAAATGTCGATTTTAAATCTTGTCATCAGGTGATTGCACTAAATTTTCAACTTTGAGCTTGACAGTTTTCAATAAATATTTTATTCAAAATATCAAACGGTTACCAATGGTCAGTAGATTGGACAGTGGTAATATTGCTGCAAAAAACTAACACAGTATAGAAGATGGAGCAGTTATCAAGAAAGGAACGAGAGTCAATTGAGTTAAAGGAGAAACGCAGGAGAGAGATTATCCAAGCTGCGATGGAACTCTTTGAAATAAAGGGAATTAGAAATGCCTCTCTCAGGGAGATCGCCAAGAGAGCCGAGCTGAGTAAAGGAGCCGTCTATCTCTATTTTAAATCAAAGGAGGATCTCCTTTTTCAATTGATGATTGATTATATAAACCAGATGATCTCGGGAGTTGACATTAGACAGTCGGATACTGGCTATCAGTGTCTAAGTAGGTTAGCCGATTTTGCGAAAATCAGCTATGGTGAGCACCGGATTTTCAAGCATATGACGATGAATTTTGACCTGTTCTATACTCAATCTTACCCGGAAGATTTACCCGCAGCTAAAGAATATGTCACCACGATCCAAACAATACTAAACCAGGTGGAGGCGTTCGTAGAAAGAGGAATTAAAGACGCAAGCCTTCGGTGTGATTTGGAACCACGACGAACTGCCTGCACCTTTGGGAACCTCTTATCAACCTTCGGAGGCACAACCGCAGTCAGACGAGAGTTACTCACCCAGGAGCAAGGAGTTGATCCTTACCTGGAGTATTGTGATGTTTTAGATGCCCTTTTAGCTTGGGTGAAAGGCTAATTAACCCTAATGTAGGTTTACCAGATGGGAATACACATGTTAGCAGGTGGGCTTTCAATGTTTGCTGCCATACTTTTACTGGTTTTTTCTTTTGCCTGGCGCCGACTAACCGCCGGCAGAAGGAAATGGAAGCGCTTTACCAAAATCGATTTAGAAGCCCATCGTAGATACTTGGATTCTATCAAACCGCTCACTGACGGGGAGAAAAAAAACACGCCTAACGTAATTGTCATCTTGATGGATGATATGGGGTGGGGTGATATCAGCCATTTTGGCAGCCGGTCGATCAAAACGCCTCATATCGACAAACTGGCTCAATCGGGGATTACCTTAACAAACAGTTATGCCAGCAGTCCTGTTTGTAGCCCCAGTCGATTTAGTCTATTGACTGGACGATATCCCCATCGAGGGATCATTAACAATGTCTTTTTTCCAACAGTGAAGGTTGAAAAGAAAGATACCTTTGATATGGGGTATGAAGACGATGGTGTTCTAACTGGAAAACCTAAAAAAACTGGCGGCATAAAACCATGGAAACTCTACCGGTTAATTTTAAAAGCACTCTCAACTAAGGGTATCCTGCCTGACGAGGTAACTCTGGCCGAAGGGCTTAAAGCCAGGGGGTATAAGACAGGCATGTTCGGCAAATGGCATTTGGGAGATCAATCGCCTCATCTTCCCAACGATAAAGGGTTTGATTATTTCTTTGGGGCTCACTACTCCAACGATATGTGTCCCTATCACTTCTACCGAAATAAAGAGATTGCAGTAGAGGGGGTTTTCGATCAGTCAAATATAACTGCTCTGCTGACGGACGAGATTACCGACTTTATTGACAAAAACAGCAATGATCCGTTTTTTGTTTATTACCCCAGCCCCTGGCCACATCATCCACTCTCTGCAGGAGAAAAGTTCAGAGGCACCAGTGAGGGAGGAATATACGGTGACTGTATTCAGGAAGTTGATTGGAGTGTCGGCGAAATCGTCAAGAAATTGGAAGAGAAAGGGATTTCGGAGAACACATTGATCCTCTTTACAAGTGACAATGGACCTTGGCATCAAGGATCACCAGGTCTTCATCGAGGACGAAAAGGAAACGCTTTTGATGGTGGGCAAGTTGTCCCCACACTTGCCTATTGGCCCGGGACTATTCTCGAAGGCGAAAGGACAGATGAGCAAGTGATGAATATTGATTTCCTGCCGACTATTTTTGGAATGGCAGGAATTGACCTACCAGTAGATCGGGTGATCGATGGTAAGGATATTCTGCCTTTGTTAAAAGGAGAAGAGCAGCAAAGCCCTCATGAAGAGCTCTTTTATATTCACGATATGAAAGCCTACGGAGTTCGTAACCGGGAACATTTTAAGTATTTTGCCTCCCAAAAAAGTGAAAACAGTACTTACAAAATGATTAAGATTCATCCGTTTTTGTTTAACCTCAAACGAGATCCAAATGAATCGTACGATTTACGGGCTCACTACCCGGAAGTAACAGAAAAAATGCAAAAAACACTTTTTGATTATAATCGTGAGATTGAAACAAATCCGCGAGGGATGATAAAACAAGAGAGGAAAGAGTATGAATAATCCAATAGCCATTGAATATGAAAGGGCTAAGTTTAGTGAAGTTGTTCGCTACGGGTTTGGAGGCATTGGATCGAATGTTCCTTTCATCCTGACGTTGCAATTCCTTATGTTTTTCTTGACCGATCACGCAGGTATCAATGCAGCTGCAGTGGGAGGGCTTTTTATGGTCACTCGATTGATCGATGCAGTTACCGATCCTTTGATGGGTATGATTGCGGATCGAACTAAGAGCAAATGGGGAAAGTATCGACCTTATCTTATCATCGTTGCCCCTTTTCTTGGCGTCTTAACTATGATGCTCTTTTGGTCACCGGACGTGAGCATCGCGGGCAAAGTTGCCTATATCTATATCGTTTATATCATCTATTCTTTAGTCTCAACTGCGGTTAATATCCCTTATCATGCTTTGACTCCTGTTCTTTCTCAGGACCCCGACCAGAGAACCACAATAGCGACATTTAAACAGGTTTTGGGGATAGTTGGAATCCTCTTGATAGCAGCGGGTGCGGTTCCGATAACAAAAGCCCTGGGGGATGACGCCAATGCCTGGACGATCTTTGCGGCCGCTTCGGGAGTTATTTTGACCCTCAGTTTTTGGCTCTGTGCAAGTGGGGCGAAAAAAGCTGATACCATGGCCAACTACGCCAAACATGAATCGACTGGACATTCAATCAGCTTTGGTGAACAGCTTAAATTGATCACTAAGAACCATGCTCTCTTGATGTTAATGATCGCTTTTGGGACCGACATGGTGGCTTTCGCCGCATCTCAGGCTGTCAATATCTACTACTTCACATACGCTATCAAACGGCCTGATCTTATTATGCAGGTCGCTTTGTTTGGAGTCCTCATCTCCGTGGCTGTCTCTGCTTTCATTCCTTTGCTTAGCAAGACAATTGGCAAGAAGAAACTCTTTATTGCCGGTTCGGCCTTTTTGATGATCATTAACGCCTGCCTTTACTTTGTTCCCTTCTCCAATGTAAGTCTTGTTTTCATCCTCAGCCTTATCGGCACGGGTTTTGGTGTTCTGACAGGTGTTGTAGGATGGGCTATGCTTGCTGACTGTGTTGATTATGGAGAATGGAAAACAGGTCATAGGGGAGCCGGAACCGTCTCCAGTCAACTCACTTTTATCAATAAACTGGGTATGGCAGTTGGGGGATTCCTCGCGGGTATGGTTCTAAGTGCATCCGGATATGTTGCAGGCGCAGAGCAAACAGATCAGACTTTACATGCCATTTTAGAGGTTAAGACCCTCCTCCCGGTGGCAGGTTACATCTGTTCCCTTATTTCCATGGCTTTTTACCCGATTACTAAAGAGTTTTTTGAAAAGATGATTGCTGACAATAAAGCAAGAGTTGCAAATTCAAAACAGTGAGGTATATGAAGATGAATAAAAAAATACAACAATTGCTGACTGAGTTGACTCTTGAAGAGAAGGCAGGTCTTTGTTCCGGCCTGGATTTTTGGCACACCAAAGGGGTTGAGCGGCTTGATATTCCGTCCGTAATGGTGACCGATGGACCCCATGGACTACGAAAACAGGATGGAGAAAGCGACCATATAGGACTCAACAAGAGTGTCCCGGCTACCTGTTTCCCCACTGCTTCGACCCTTGCGTCGAGCTGGGATGAAGAACTGCTTTATGAAGTAGGTCAGGCATTAGGAGAAGAGTGTCGTCAGGAGAAGGTCGCAGTGCTCCTCGGCCCTGGAACAAATATTAAACGGTCTCCCCTTTGTGGGAGAAACTTTGAGTATTTTTCTGAAGACCCCTATTTATCCGGGCGAATGGCGACAAAACATATTCAGGGTGTTCAATCGGAAGGAATCGGAACTTCACTCAAGCACTATGCCGTCAATAATCAAGAGACTCGGCGAATGCTTATCAATACGATTGTGGATGAGCGAGCACTTAGAGAGATCTACCTGCCCAGTTTTGAGATGGCGGTTAAGGAGGCACAACCCGATACAGTAATGTGTGCTTACAATCAACTGCGCGGTGAATTCTGTAGCCAAAATGTAATCCTGTTGACTTCGATTTTAAAAGAGGAATGGGGGTACAAGGGCTTTGTTGTGACCGACTGGGGGGCAACGGTTGACAGAGTTAAAGGACTCACCGCTGGACTTGATCTGGAAATGCCGGGGAGCGGCGGGATCAATGACAAAAAAATAGTAGCGGCTGTTGAACAAGACGAATTGGATATGACTGTGCTGGATGAAGCAGTCAGGCGAATTCTAAGCGTGGTTCTCTCAAAGACCAAAACTCTTGAAGCGCCGTATAGCTACGACAAAGAGGCACACCATACTCTAGCGAGACGAGCCGCTATTGAGGGTTCGGTGCTCCTTAAAAATGAAGGTTCACTCCTTCCTCTAGGCAAGCCAAAAAAAATAGCTGTGGTTGGGACATTCGCAAAAACACCACGATATCAGGGTGCTGGGAGTTCGTTGATTAATCCATCCCGGATTGACACTGCCCTGGAAGCGTTGAAAAATGCACTACCTGATAGCGAACTTTTATATGCCCCAGGGTACAATCCTGATGATGATTTAATCAATCAGACACTCATCGCCCAGGCTGTTAAAGCTGCTGAAACAGCGGATGTGTCTCTCATATTTGCAGGACTGACCGAGGAGTATGAATCAGAAGGTTTCGATCGAACACACATGAGGATGCCTGAGAGCCACAACACTCTCATCAAAGCTGTAGCAGAGGCGAATCCTAAGACGGTTGTGATCCTCTCAAATGGTGCCCCTGTTGAAATGGATTGGCTTGGACAGGTGCCTGCCGTATTGGAGAGTTATCTGGGTGGTCAGGCCAGCGGTAGCGCTGTGATCTCTCTTCTTTTAGGAGAGAACAATCCCTCAGGCAAGCTGACTGAAACCTTTCCCCTTCGCCTTGAGGATAATCCCACAGCGCCAAACTTTCCTGCAGGGCCACAAAGCGTGGAGTATCGCGAAAGCATTTACGTGGGATATCGTTACTTTGATACCAGCCATAAGGAGGTTCTCTTTCCCTTTGGCCACGGTCTCTCCTATACAAGTTTTGAATATGGCGAGCTGAAACTCTCTTCAGAAAAGATTGGCGTTACTGATGAGCTTAAGCTCTCATTAACTGTTCAGAATGTTGGTAACCAGCCTGGTAAAGAGGTAGTTCAACTCTACGTCCGCGATATGGAATCTACTATTTTCCGGCCTGATAAGGAGTTGAAAGCGTTTAAAAAAATCTCGTTAGAAGTAGGAGAATCCAAGACAATCGAGTTTACCCTCTCAAAACGGGCCTTTGCTTATTACGATGTCTATCAGAAAGACTGGATCGTAGAATCGGGAGAATTTGAGCTGCTTGTTGGCGCTTCATCAAGAGACATTCGACAAACAGGAACGCTTTATGTCGAATCGAGGGATAAGATATCTTCGGAGATTTTGGCAATGTCTCAGCGTCATTCTTCTTATTACAAACCTGATGTGGCCAATTGGTACGGTGATGCCGGGAGTTTTACAGAACTATATGGGACTCCACTTCCTTCGAATGAGCCAACCAAACCAGGTAGCTTCACCCTCAACTCTTCTCTCTCAGATGTGTCAGTTACAAAGCTGGGGAAAATGATCCATGCGGGTGTGACGAAAAGGGTGCTCAAGATGCTTGGGGATGATTCACCTAAGAATCAACGCTTCGCAAAGGCACTTGTGGGGGAGATGCCTTTAAGAGGGTTGGTTATGATGAGCCAGGGAGAGTTTGGAGAGAATCTAATCAATGCCTTGCTTCTGATGATGAATGGCAAGTTTATTGGAGGCCTCAGGATGATACTTAAAGATAAGTTCACTGGCAAAAGATGATAGAGATCGTTTTTTCAGTGCTTTTTTGATGATTCTCGGTTACTTAATCGGGATCTATTTTGGTGTTGTCAATATCTTCATATAGGTCGCGTCTTGCATAATGGAGATTAGAGCCTGATGATATCTTTTGATCAAGAAGTACTGTGATCAAGGTAGAACCTAAAATAATTAAGAGCGTATAACGTATGTTTTCAGCGGAGCCGCTTTGCGCCCCTCTGAAACTGGTGTTAAGTGCCAATATTCATAGCAGAAAATTAATCGCAGCTAATGCAACTATAAATAGTTGCAAATCATATCTTATTCCCTTAATCTAAGATGAAAAGGGGAGAACATGAGCAAAAAAGGGAAACTAATTGCTAAATTGCAGCGAAGGCCAAGTGACTTCCCATGGAATGAATTAACCAGTTTGTTAAAGTCTTTTGGTTATTCAGAGGTTAAAGCTGGAAAAACTGGTGGCTCAAGGAGAAGATTTATTCACCCAAGTGCAGCAACAATCACATTGCACAAACCGCATCCTCAAAACGCTCTAAAAAGATATACAATTGACCAATTATTAGATCTTTTACAACAGGAGGATATGATATGAAAGACATGATGAGCTACAAAGGACACATCGGTTCAGTTCATTACAGCGATGATGACCAAGTATTTTTTGGTAAACTGGAGTATATTAAAAGTTTAGTAAATTACGAAGGAACTGACGTCAAAAGCCTGAAACAGTCTTTTGAGGAAGCAGTTGATGATTATTTGGACCTTTGTACAAAAGAAGGAATTGAAGCTGAGCAGCCGTTCAAAGGGAGTTTCAATGTACGTGCCGGAAGCGAGCTTCACAGGAGAGCTGCATTATTTGCCAAAGAGAAAGGTTTGAATTTAAATAAAGTTGTTACAGAGGCACTAGAACACTATTTATCGGAAGTATAGAGCACTTAACAAATGCTTCCAGTTGAGCGGCCTCGCGGCTGCCAACTGAAGCTAGTGTTTAATACCGATTATCTCAGTTTTAAACTTATGTTCGTATTCGACCCTGCTTAATTTTTCAAAAAGCTTTAAAGCAAAAGCAGAATTCCTGATTAGCTGCAAGGTACCGCACCTATATTGCCCTAATTTACACCGAGAATGAGGGCAACATCAAAGACGTAGCGCAGTATTTTAATCGAGACCCATCCACCGTCAGCAGACAACTGACATCTCTAAAACAGCGGTTATTTAAAGATAAAATTCTTCAAAATGAAGCGGTGAAGCTGAAGAACCCTATTTATGCATTTACGCAGGCCTGACCCCTCTTTTACCCTTTCATCTGCTGTTTGAGATAGGTTGAGATGGAACTGTCCGCAATCTCATTGATTGATTTCCAGTTGATCCCAGCCGGCTTTCCACCCTTGCGACGCATGTGATTCAAAATTGCAGGATGATCATGGATATTCCCTGCTGAGAACACCGGCATTTCCGCTATTTCTTCGTTGTCCGCAGGATCCCAGACCTTCTCGATCAGCTTTTTATTGATAAACGAGCGAAACCGATGGACATTTCCCTTTGTGAGTTTGGCCAGGCTTGAGGTCTCAAATTCTCTGTTCCATTGTAACCAGGCGTAAGACATGAGTTCGTTGGCCAGCAGATCTTCGGATGCGAAGATGAGTCCATGCTCCGGTTCAGTAACCGTTCCCGAATCAGGGCCTAAAACAGACAGCACCTTGCGCCCGGAGGTCAGACTCAGCCTTAATTTGCTTCTAATTTCGGGAATCTCATTAATCTCTTCATACATAGCATAGAAATCCTTGCCACCGCTGTGAAACTCCCTGCGGCTGTCGTCCCTTAGAAAACCAACACCCAGTTTGAAGCCGGAGGTGAGATCTCCCATGAGATGGGAAGCCACTCGAGGCATGAAAATGATGTGGTCAACCTGATTGACCACCGAGGAGACCATCAATGGCTTCTTCCAGTGATGGTCTCCTTCCGGCTCGGTCGTGATGTACGCATCATACCCCTCCTCTTCAAAAAAGATCGGTTTTACGTTACATTCCTCGATTACCCCCAATAATCCGGTGGATTTGCAGAGATTTCTTGATGCCCCCCGTTGTTTGTCACGAGTCCAGTGTACATCTGCGACCCCACTTTGATCCCCTACCAGAATTTCACCCGCTCCCTTCTCCTGCAGAATCGTGACTAGGCATTTCAGCAGCCAGGGATCTGTGGTTGCAGGGAACTCGTTGCCTGAGTTCATCGCCAGTTTGACCAGGATTCGGTCTCCTTGCTTGAGCCAGGCGTAGTCAGTGGCCTCGTCCAGGATTTGCCTGACCAGATTGAGGGCTTGCTCATGCGCGCTCCTGGGAATCCAGGCGCTGCTGACAGTTGGCGTGTACCCCCGTAAAACAGGCAGGGAAGCACTTGGACTTTCAACTGCTTCGGTGGCGGCTTGTCCAACTTTCGGCAAGACTGCAGCGGATGCCAACCCGGCGGATACTCCGAGGAATGTTCGGCGATTCAGTTTTTGATTTTTTGTGTTCATTTTGATTTATCCGTTCAAGTGTTAGTCAGCTTTCTTTTGTCTGTAAAGAGTATAAGAATAAGTCAACGTATAAAGAACACAGATGGTGGCTGATAAGGTTTGATTGTTTTAGATTCTGGAAAGACTTGCTGATCCCGGATTCGGTTCAAATCCCTAGTGCAGCGGGAATAATAATTGCTGCTGGTATAATGATTAGCCTGAGTTTTCCACGGTTTTATGCCTCAGGCGGATACCTTTCGGCAGTTGAAAGAGGCAAACCGCCCCTATGAAGGACCGGCCCAGATTAAAGAGAAACCACCAGAGCAGGCTGAATGCTAGTACGGCAGCTGCCACTTCATCGGGACCGCCACTGCCCTCGGCGAATCGGGCTACCAGCCAGAGCATGGCCGCCTGTGTGGTCCCAAGCCCCATCACAGTGATTGGGATGGAGCTGATCAGCCAGACAATAGGAAGGTAGACGAAAAGATAATTCAGCGGAACATGCAGGTCAAATGCGGCCAGGGAAAAATAGTTAACAAAAATCCCGACCACAAAGGTCCCCGATCTTACCATCATCAACTTCAGGTAGAGTGTTATCGGCGCTTCACGAAAGGTTGAGAAGATCTCATATTTTTTGACCCCTTTAGCCCGCGGGCTTGGCATGTACAGCCTGTAATATCCTATATGCACGGCAAACAGAAACCAGGAGATCACAATAAATCGGACGAGACTGCCCTGGTCCGTCCCGTCAAAAAATGCAACCAGGTCCACACCCGGCAGGTGAAATGCTCCGGCCAGGCAGAAGGCCAGCAGCAGATAGTAGTCCGTGAACATGCCAAACATCAAGATTGAGCTGGCTCGTTTGATGGGTACCTTCTTCCAGCGACTCATGATGAAGGCCATTCCTCCCTGTCCCGCAAAAAAATTAACCACGAAGAGCAAGTATGAGGCTCCCCGAAAAGGCAGCATCTCCCTGAAGGTCACGGGGACCTTGAACCATCTGAACAGCAGGGAGTAGACGTTGGAATCCCATAAAAAAGTAAACAACAGATGGAAAAACAGGAAGGGGAGAAAAATTGCCAGATTGACCTGTCGAGCTGAGTCCATGACAGATGTGATGGAAACGCTCTCAAATACGAAGTATAACACAGCAATGGCAATCAGCCATGGACCCAGTTTGCCGGCAACCTTTTTCAGGTTTTTTTGTGGTGGTGTCAGGGGATCTGTATCGCTCATAAGTGTCCCAGATCTCAAAAGAGTCAGGCCCTGGACTGAGATTATAAAATCGTGGCTTACCCTGCCCAGGTTAAGGATTATGTTGCTTTATCACCTTCTATACTCTGATTGTCTGCTTTTCTTCAACACCCAATGTTATTGGCCGGTTTGAAAATCTCTGATGAAGATACTGTGTCTCGATGGTGTCCGATCTAGTCTCTCCAGAAAGATGGATAGAACACGACGAGTGCTGAGAACATTTCCAGTCGTCCCACCAGCATATTCCAGGAGAGGAACCACTTCCCAATATCAGAAATGTGGGCATAGTTATCAGCCGGCCCGACTGAGCCGAATCCAGGTCCGATGTTCATGAGGGTGGCAATGACGGAGCTCATGCCGGTAACGAAGTCCATGTCGTCCGAGAGCACCATGAAACAGCCTCCTCCCAGCACCAGAAAGATATTGGCAATGAAGTAGCAGATGGCCAGGTCGATCATGGAATAGTCGATCTGCCGGCCGTTGAGGCGAATGGAAACGGTTGACAGGGGCTGAAGGAAGATGCGCTTCATCGATGCCACCATGAAGTGCCAGATAATCACATAGTGTACTATTTTGATACCGCTGGTGGTTGAACCGGCACATGCCCCGATGAAACAGACCACATAGAGGAACATCTGGGCAGCCTGCGGCCACTGTTCGTAGTCAGCCGTGGTAAATCCGGTGGTGGTCAGCAGGGACATTACCTGAAAGGTACCGTAACGGATGGAATCGATTAAACTACTATAGGTATTCTCTTTCCACAGGATCCATGAGACCATCCCGCAGAAAAACAGGACAACGCCCACATACCAGCGGAACTCCGTATTGATTCGGAACGCTTTCCAGTCCCCCTTCATGATCTGGAAGAACAACACGAATGTCATGCCCCCCAGGAACATGAAAATGGTGATCACCCAATCGAAATAGGCGCTATTGTAATGTCCGATGCTGGCATTTTTAGTCGAGTATCCCGAAGTGGAGACGGTCCCAAACGCGTGGCACATTGAATCGAAGAGGGACATCCCCCCGATGGTCAGCAGCAGGATTTGCAGAACATTCAATCCCAGGTAGATTCCCCAGAGCCAGATCATGGCATCCCGGTTGCGGGGGGTGAATTTTTCTTTGGTAATCACCTGTCCCGGGCTCGATTCGGCTCTGAAAATTCGCAGACCGCCCATACCGTGCGGTATGAAAATAATGGTCAAGGTTAGAAATCCCATTCCGCCCAACAGGTGGGTCTGGCTGCGCCAGAATAGCAATCCGTGGGGAACAACCTCAATATTGGTCAGTATGGTGGCACCGGTGGTGGTATAGCCGGACATCATCTCAAAAAATGCATCTGTAAAGGAGGGAATGGACTGGTGGACCATAAACGGAAGGCCGGAAACGGCGGAAACCAAGACCCATCCGAAGAAGGCGATGAAGATCCCATCCTTCGCCCCGAGGTCATCCTGTCGTCTGAAAAACCACCAGAGGGGTAGGCCCAGAGCAATGGTAATTGCACCTGAAACAACAAAGGCATATAGGTCTCCCTCCATGTAAATCAGGGAAATAATGATTGGGAGAATCATCGACAGACCCGTGATGATCAGCAGCTTTCCAAGTATATTTGAAATGGATGCAGGATGCATGGATGTTTATTATAATATAGAAAACCGAGTCCTTTGGACACGGTCAAGCATAGTTCGCTTTGCCTTAAGGAACAGAATCCCCCCTTGAGGGGGGAACGGGGGGTGTAATTGGCAGTGATTAAACTGTGAACCGGACAACATCCCCCTGGCCCCATAAGCGCTAAGTTGTTTATAGCAAATATCAGTAGTGAAAGTAATTTGATAACTGTGCTTTACGCTTTCTAGGGCGTTCGGATAGTAATTTTGAAATAGT
>Ga0307989_1000178_pt1 | contig 46221 bp, 45 predicted proteins | sample EllFjometagen185_FD_203164 | JGI IMG/M metagenome (GOLD analysis project Ga0307989, IMG submission 203164) | Marine microbial communities from Ellis Fjord, Antarctic Ocean - #185 | ecosystem: Environmental > Aquatic > Marine > Unclassified | place: Southern Ocean | collected 2014-10-08 | reverse complement strand
ATGTCAAATTTGCCCATGGGCACCCCGTGCTATGCATTACTTTGGGAAGGAGTGATCGGATCATTCTACAAAATCGATTCCGAGTTGAACATGACAAAGCTCGCCGATGTCATGCCTGAACCTGGACATCGTTATGCCCTGCTCTACGGCTTGGCTGACCCAAGCTTTGATAAAAGTGTTGCAGAATTCTCCCGATTTTCTGACGCGGGAAAACTCATGGCTTTGGCTTCATTTTCGAAGAGAAGCAAGCCTTCGGATGAAGAGGAGAAAATAATCGCGTTTCTCATGCAGGATTGCCTGCATCTAAAGCCGAAGGAGTGTGAGGTATTAAGGCATTGCAGACACTACAACGTAGGGCTGGATGATCCGGAATTTCGTAATTTTGCAGGTATTGTCAGCAATAGAATATTCGATCGTTTTTATCAATTTGCCAAGTCGAACATGAAGAGAGGTATACCGTTGCTGATCACTGGGGGCTGCGGACTAAATTGTGACTGGAACACGAAGTGGAAGGAGACCAATCTCTTTTCCGAGGTATTCGTGCCACCTGTTGCCAACGATTCAGGCTCGGCGATCGGCACGGCGATTGACGCGCAGTTCCATTTTACAGGGAACGCTAAGATAGATTGGAATGTCTACTCTGGTCTTGAGTTTATAGCCAATGACGCATTCGACGCATCTTTATTTGATGAGTACGAAACGAACTACGCAATTATTGCCGACATGCTGGATAGCAATCTGATCATCGGATGGGTAAATGGAAAATACGAAATCGGACCACGCGCGTTGGGAAATCGTTCGATTCTTGCTTCGCCATTCCAGGATAGCACTATGGTGCGGCTGAATGAGATTAAACAGCGCGAACAGTTTCGTCCGATTGCGCCAGTCTGCCTCGAAGAAGATGCTGTAAGATGGTTTGGTTGCAATCACCCGAGCCCATTTATGCTTTACACGCAGCTCGTTTCTACGGATGCGCTAGCTGCGGTGACACATGTCAATGGGACGGCTCGCATTCAAACTGTGTCCCCTGTGAATAACAGCCATTTATATGAGCTGCTTATGGCATTCAAGGCACGCACCGGTTACGGTGTCTTGTGTAATACCTCCCTGAATTTCAAAGGAAGGGGATTCATAAACAACATAGCTGATCTCTCGGCCTATACGATAGAGCACAATTTGGACGGCTTTGTGATTGAAAGGCGAAGCTATATGTTGAAGTCATCGACAAATTATCAGGCGTACTTGAGGATGCCAAACTCTATAGTTGGCTCGACGTAGGGTAATGGATCGACGTTCGACAATTGAAAGGAAACATGGGCGCAATGAATTTAGTAGGATGAGGAAAGACTTTGGAGAACCTACGTAAAGTCCGTCAAACATCAATTAACCTAAGCGAGGCTGGCAAAAGTGAGAACCGATTGGGCGAACAAGTTGCCGGAGGCAACGCGCTACCGCGCGCGCCTCAGATAGACGTTGTATTAGGTCTTGAAACAGAAAAAATAATTTATAGAGCCTCAAGTTTAAGCAGCTATTACACCAATTTTCCATATAATATTCAGCCATGGGCTTGGGAATATTTAAACCAACACCCGGATTTATTGGAATAAAATAGAACTCGAGTCCAATGGATTACAACAAGCCAAATGCACCGGGCGAGCCGGTGATTTGGGGTGTTAGAAAAGAGAAAAAAAACAAATAATAGTACATCTGAAAATTAAAAATGGACATCTCAATGAAAAATCTAAGCCAAGTTTCTGATAGCATTCTATCCTTTTTCAAAGATGAGCTTGGTGAAATGAAAATAGGCTATGAATCCTCTCCCGTACAACTTGAAGGTGGTAATGAAACAACTATTTTCCATTTCAAATTGAATGGTGACCATCCATCACTCTCAAAACCTTTAATCCTTAGAAAATTTAGAAAAGAACATGAACCGAACCACTCAATTCAGGAGAAGATTGTTCACAACTCCCTCGTTGATCAAGGATTTCCTGTGCCATACGTTCATTTTACCTGTATAAATAACGACTATTTGGGAAGTCAAATTTTGATAATGGATTATATGCCTGGAGACATTTTACCAATGGTTTTTGGTCCAGATACTAACATTGTGCTCGGTAAAACACATGCCGCTCTTCACAACGCGAACTCGATCCGTATAAATGAGGATTTGATCGCTGAGGGCTTCGGAGGGCGACAGCACAGTATTGAAGGAAAACTTGATTGGCTACTCGAAGAATGTGAACATTTACCATGGTTAGAAAATGTTGTTAGGTGGCTAATGGAAAACAGACCATCTGAGTGTGATTTCCCTTCTATTTGTCATGGAGATTTTCATCCAGGAAACCTGTTAGCCAAAGATGGGGTTGTATCCGCTATTTTGGATTGGAGCTGCTGCCAGATTAGTGATCCAGTAATGGATGTGGCTTCTACGTTGGTTGTTTTTAACGCGGCAACTAAACATCTAATTCCAGCATTTGATTCAAATATCGAAACCCGGAAGTATCTTGACGCGTATAAGAGCGAAAGAGATTTGGATAAGCAATATTTAGAATATTATCAAGTATTGGGATGCGCGATCGCTCTCTTTGCTGGAACAATTGGAGTGTTAGTTTGGACCCAACCACCGATACAGAAGGAATTAATTGATATTATTTATAATTTTACAGGGATACATGTTGAAGTTCCTGGATAGAAGTTGGGAATATTATAAGGCTTTCTAACAAGTCTAATACTTCCGACGCAAAAAACCACGCGGCTGATTAGCAGCGTTAAAGGTAAATTCTTAATAAAAAAACGAATATGAAAAAGTATAACAAAATTATTGAGCAGCTGAGAGAAGATGAATTAAAAAATATCAATATACTTAATTTTATTGAAAACAATTCTGTTTTAGATATTGAAACCAGAGGAAAATCAATATTGCTAAGGGGGATAAGTGATCGGATATGGATTTATATTAGTAGTTCTAACGAAGATGAACTAAGATCTTTGAAAAGCAGATTACATAAAAAGGATAAGAATTTCGCTGCAATAGAAGATTGGATGCTGCCAGTTTTACTCGAAAATAAAGAATTAATCTGGGATTTATCAATGGCTCAATTTTATCTGCCGGATAATATTGTGATACAAAAATCTGAATTTAAAGCGATTCCTCTCTCCTTGGTTGATGCAGAGACGCTTTATGATAATTCTGAATATAAAGAGGCTCTTTCAATAGACTATATAAAAGATAGGATTACTAAAGGTAGTAGCGTTGGGCTATATGAAAAGGATCAATTAGTCGCATGGGGAATGACACAAGATGACGGAGGTATGGGATTTTTACATGTTCTTCCAGAATGTAGAAGAAAAAAATATGGTTATAATATCACATTATTATTAATCGATAAAATAAGACAAAAAGAAAAAATACCTTTTGTCTATATTGAAAAAGAGAATATGAAATCTATTAATTTGGTTTTAAATTTAAACTTCAAAAAGCATAAAGGGGTGCACTGGTTTCAATTGAAGTGAGTCATGAAATGGGCCTTTTAAGGGAATTAATTGCAACAATCAACATGCACCGGATTTCACCTGTGATGTTCAAAGTTAGATACTCAATGAGACAATCATTTACCACAAAAAGGGAAAAGATAAGGTGAGTGTAGCTGAAAGTCTTAAATCCAAGCTCATAAGATACGCTGTAAACGTTACGCCTGTATTCAGAGCAACAGGGGCGTGGATTACACATGTCAGTGCAGACATGCGTACGGTTAAGCTCAAATTGCCGCTAAAATTAAAAACGAAAAATCCATTAGGAACCATGTGTGGTGGCAATATGTACAGTGCTGTACATGGTATTTACCTTGTAATGCTTATGAAGAATCTCGGCAAGGAGTATGCCTGCGTTGATCGATTGTCTATCATTAAGTTTTTAAAACCAGGCAAAAGTACGCTGTTTGCCAAATTTGAGCTTACTCAAATGGAAATTGATCAAATAAAAGCTTTAGTAGAAAAGAATGGTAAAATCGACCGCGAGTATATAGTGAAATTAGAAAATTCAAACGAAGTAGTATGCGGTGAGGTTACATGTACCGTGAATATTCGCAAAAAACGAATCGAACAAAAATAAATGGCGTTACAAGAACTACTGAAATGAAATCATTCAACACCTCATTGCTCTATGTTCTAAGCGGTACTGGCAATACCTTTCGGGCGGCGCTGTGGATAGAAGACCTTTTTGAAAAAAATGGAATTAAAACCCATCTTAAATTTATCGAAGATGCTGACTGGCAGGAAGATTTTAAACATCCCGATCGTCAACTGACCGCTGTATTGTTTCCCACGCACGGATTCATGCCGCCTTGGTCCATGATTAAATTTTTGTTCAGAATGCCCCGGCAAAAGAAAGCAAAGGTTCTGAGCATTGCCACCCGTGGCGCCTTATGGATTGGACCTTTAAAGATACCGGGCGCAGCCGGTTTTGCAAACTTCTTTGCCGCATTGGTCCTCTTGTTCAAGGGGTATGATATCCGGGGATTTTTCAGTCTGGACATGGCATCAAACTTTAACAATTTTCATCCCAGCCTTACGCCTGCTGCCGTGAACGGTATTTGTAAAAAAAGCAAAAGGAAAATTGAGTTTTTCCTGTCTCGTGTGATGATGGGCAGGCGGTTGCTGTTTACCCTGAACAACCTGTATGAAGGTATATTGGCAAGCCTTTTATTCTGGTTGATTCCGATATTTCCGATTCTCTATCTGATTTACGCTAAAACTGGCATGGCTAAAATCATGTTTGCCAACAACAACTGTGTGTCCTGTGGGATGTGTGCAAAAATCTGCCCAAACCATGCCATTGAAATGAAAAGCTTCTTTGGCAAGAAGCGCCCGTTCTGGACCTATCACTGCGAAAACTGCATGCGATGCATGGGGTATTGCAGGAAAAAGGCGGTTGAGGCCGGACATTCCTTGGCACTCCTGCAAACTTTTATCATGGCTGTCCCTTTGTTCGTAAATGTAACAACAGGGTTGACCAATGCCATAGGGAGTTTTTTGGGGATTAAAAACTACTGGCTCATGCTTTTGATTGAAGCGCTTTACTATATACCAGCTCTTTTTTTATCCTACTGGATATTCTGGATGTTGATCCGGATTCCAGCGGTCAATACGATATTCAGTATTACGACGCTGACCCATTATTTCAAACGGTTTCATGATCCGGAAACCCGGGTTAAATTTCTGATGAAAAGACAAAAAACAAAAGAAGGTAGCTCAAAAGGACATCTTACTTAATTCAAACAAGCAAAATACACCGGGCGAACCGGTGATTTACACGTTCACCAGGACACGCGTGGGCGGGCTGGAAAACCATCTAATTATATGCTACTGCTGAAGCTTTACTTCAACAGCCGCATAACGGAATTATGGCGGACAAGGCGAAGAAAAACTTCAGCAGCAGTCAAGGTGAATTTACCACCCCACTCCCCGGGCCGTTGAACAAGCCACTGCACATGGACAAGCCAGTGAGCTAAACATTAGATTTCGCGAATTAATTCAGAAAATAAATTATACCAAGGAGAAAAGTTATGCCGCATGTTGTGCTTGAACAAGCCAAATTAACACCAGAGCTTTTTCAAATGATAGAACCACTATCCTTAAAAATTGACACCGGCATTCTCAAACTTCGCGAGAAGTATATCAATGCCAAAGGAACCATAGTTTTGATCGAATCTTTGGCTATTGAAAACTCTAAAAACCAGAGTTTCTTTATCCAGTTATCACAAAAAAATACAAGCCTAACTGTTCGTTTATTGCCTCAAACAGATCCAGAAAAAACACCCGGTGTGAAAGTGTTGATGGCCAGAGTAGCTAAACAAATCAAGGATAGTAGCGCCACGATTATTTACGGAAAAACAAACCTGCAGGATTATTTGTTGCTATGATTTTCGATAAATCTAACAAAAGCATCCACCAGACGCGAAGAGGCTGGTTCGGTTTCTGCAAGCACCGTGCGCACTGGTGATGCAGGTCGTTACAAATTCTTGGTGTAAATCATGGATTGGGACAAAATATTACCAGCAATACTCGGCTTTTTAAGTGGTGCGTTCTAACGTATTTGGGAGTCTATCTCAGTGCATTACATCGAACACAGAGGGCTCGCAGAGAATGGGCTGTCAAGTCTGCTCAAATGGAATATTCAGAATTCAATAAATATCCTGGCCCTGAGGGCCAGGCTTCGGGTTACCCCTGGAAGGGGATCATTTTTGGATGCTGATTAACATCATATTATATAGGGAGTTAGAAAGACAGGAGTACAGCTTCAATATATCCATGAGGGATATCAGTCGACTTATGAAAAAAATCTCATTTTTGAAATTAGCAACGGAAATATCGTCGGCCAATATACAACTAAAAATTAATCATTTCCTTTTTTCCAAAAGATAATATATATTTTACTAACTTTCAAAAATGTATCATCAACTACTTATACTTAAGTTTGTGGAAATAATGAAACCGCCTACAGGAAACTTTGCTAATGAATTACAAATTCAACCTTTGCCCGGTAATGTGTATCTTCTGCCTGATCTTCGCTTCAACCTTTTTGGGGTGTTACGCAGCTCCAAAAAAACCAATACCAACAAGAATAGATCATTTTGAGAATGAATTCAAATCTTATTCAGAAGAAGATCAAAAGCGAATCAAATTAGGAGAGATTCGACCTGGTTTTACAAAACTTCAAGTTTATCTTGCGTTTGGAAACCCCAGTAAAAAAAGGCTCGTTAAAGAGGCTCTATTTGATGACCATAAAGAAAAGGTTTATTATAAATGGACCTATACTTATTGGAAATCTGTAAAGAACGAACTGTCAGATTCTGAATATCAGGATAAATATTTAAAGCATTTAAGAGAGTATGAACAACAAAATGAATGGAAAATAAACAATAAATCGGACCAATGGAAAAGTGGAATTAAACAAAGTGAAAGGGAGAGTCCACATAGACGATATGAACGGGGAATACTAAAAAATGGATCTCAAAATAATGAACAAATCTTGCAAGAGTGGAATGAGTACATAGCAAAACTACGCAGATATTCACGTAAAACAGACAGAACTTGGAGCCGTCATGTTTCGGTCCCTTCTAATTTAAGGTTTGATTTTCACATCCCTCGGTTTGAACCTCCTGATAAAATCGGAGAGATAAAAGAAGCTCATAAATACGATTTGTATTTTCAAGATGATACATTAATTACACGGTCTGATTAGCGTTTTTCAACCTTTGACGTAACTACCGGTTGTCCTTCGCAAAAACTCGTCTTGGCTGAAATCATTGACAATTTTGGTAGTGCCTGATAGAGCCCTCAAGCATTATGGATACTATTATTTCCACATTTTTAATCATGATTTTGATATTCAAATTGAATTCCCGGCTTGCAATTGAGAACCTTGCCCTTCGCCAGCAACTTGCTGTAATGAAACAATCGGTTCGCCGTCTTAAAATCCGTAAAAGAGACCGTTTTTTCTGGGTCATTTTATCCCGGTTATGGAGTGGTTGGGAAAATGTATTGATGGTTGTTCAGCCGGAAACGGTAATACGTTGACACAAAAAAGGCTTTAAGTTGTATTGGAAATTCAAATCTCAAAAACCAGGCAGACCTTCCATTAATATAAAAATTCAAAAATAGTCAAAAAAATGATTAAGGAAAACCCTCTTTGGGGTGTATCCGCCAGCCCTTTAAGGCTGTGGTTCGAATACTGCATTATAAAATTCTCATTTTAAAACAATATTCGCATGATCAAGATGTTTAGTTCCCGTTGGCATCTTTACACCTTGAGAATTTTGTGTATTCTGCCACTCGATCCACTTTTCATGCTCGGCTTCATTCAGAACATACAAGGACAATCTTAAGTCGTCTTTCAACCGTTTCTCGATGATAGTGGCCCGAAATTTGTCATTTCCCGTAACCCGCACTCTTGGAAAGCAGGTCCGAAATTCGGGATTATCAAAAGCCAGCCAGACATATTGAATGGCATTCACACTATTGGTTTCACCCACAATGATAAATTCTGTTCCCACCGTGGCTTTATTCAAAGGGGATATAATTGTTCCAGTGGCATTTATTCTGGGTTCCGAATTGAAAATATTGGTTTTAGATATAAAAACAAGGCCTATTACAATAAGAACTGCAATGATGATGAATGGCTGTTTTTCCTTTCTTACATCAACGGCTTTTTCCTTATTGTCTTCCGGAAGTTTTGCAAAATTGTCATTATGTTTGTCCGTCATGTCAAAATATCCTATGTTTGAATTCAGTGTTTAGAATTCATACGATAAAACGCAAATAGAATCAACACGGAGAAAATATAGATTCGCAAAATGGGGTCGCCTATTTATTTCAGGATACCGGGTCAAGTCTCCGTTTGACCCTTGATCAAATATATCCCAACAACGAACATGCTGTGGGCGAGCCGCAGATGTTCCAAGTTAGTTCTCGGCGGCTGCGCCCGCAAACAAAATACTTGACTATGCTACAAAAAAGCTAAAATCTATTATTGACTTTATTACAAAAAAATAAGAATATATCCATGACTTTATGTTTTATAGGTAGATGAGGACACCATGTTCAAAAGGGATATCTTAAAAAAACTGTCAGTCTGGGCCCAAAAAAAGGATCGGAAACCTTTGATTCTAAGAGGTGCAAGACAGGTGGGCAAAACCACCGCTATTCACCTTTTTTCGAAACTATTCGATCAATATCTTTACCTGAACCTTGAGCTCAAGGACGAGCGAAATATTTTTGAACGGGACTATCCCATTGAAGATTTGATTCAGGCAATCTTCTTTCATAAAGATCAGGTGAAACGTGAAGGCAAAATTCTCATATTCATAGATGAAATTCAATCCTGCCCATCAGCAGTTTCTTATCTCCGATTTTTTTATGAAGCCTTTCCGGATCTGTATATTGTTGCTGCCGGTTCCCTTTTAGAGACACTTATTGATACACATATCAGCTTTCCAGTCGGCAGAGTGGAGTATCTTGTGATGAAACCCTTGAATTTCAAAGAATTTTTGGGCGCTTTGAATCAAGAAGCCAGCCTGGACATAATAAATAATGAAATCCCTGCTCCTGATTTTACTCACGACAAATTGATGAAATTATTCCACACCTATTCAATTATTGGGGGCATGCCGGATGTTATCCAGAAATATGCGGAACAGAAAGACATCATCGCACTGAATAGTGTATTTGACAATTTAATCGTTTCTTATCTTGATGATGTTGAAAAATATGCACGGAATTATTCAATGGCCAATGTTATTCGCCATGCTGTTTCAAATGCATTTTATGAAGCAGGAAACAGGATTAAATTCCAGGGTTTTGGCAATTCCAACTATAAATCCAGGGAAATGGGTGAAGCCTTAAAAATATTGGAAAAGGCCATGCTGATTTATCTTTTATATCCTTCATCCTCTGTAAAACCGCCGTTGCAGCCGAATACAAAAAAATCTCCAAGGCTTCAGGTTCTTGACACAGGTATGTTGAACTATTTTACCGGATTTCAAAAAGATCTGTTTGGTACCAATGACATAAATTCTGTTTACCAGGGCAAGATAGCAGAGCATATCGTCGGACAGGAGCTTTTGGCTGTTGAAACATCCCCTCTATTTAAACTGCAATTCTGGAACAGGGAAAAAAAACAATCCACCGCTGAAGTTGACTTTCTTGTTCAATATGAAAACATGATCATCCCTGTTGAAGTCAAATCCGCCGCTACGGGCCGTCTACGGTCTCTTCACCAGTTCATAGACCGAGCGCCTCACGGATATGCCGTAAGGATCTATTCCGGAAAATTAGAGATTAATGAGATCAAGACTCTGGATGGGAAGAAGTTTGTCCTGTTGAACCTTCCATTTTATTTAGCTGGATCTGTTGTTGAGTACCTTGAATGGATGATGTCCCAATAGCGAAATGCTCAAGCAAGAATTGGAATTTCCAACAATCCAAATGAAGACGGATAACCGCTTATTTGGGATGTTAATAAACCGATTGGAAATATTACATGAAAATTGTGCTTGCCACCTCAGGTTCCAGAGGAGATGTTCAACCCATGATTGCATTATCCCTGGGATTGATAAATGCCGGTCATAATGTAAGGCTTGTTGGGCCTCCAGAAAAAAAACAATGGGCGGAAGATTTGGGTTGTCCATACACAGGCCTTGGTCGTGATGTCACAGCCTTTTTAGATACAATCGAGAATCCCATCAGTATTTCAACCGGGTTGGCTTTTGTTAATTATGTCAGAAATGAGATCCATACACAGTTTGAAAAACTGCCTCAACTTATTGAAAATGCCAATCTTGTCATTGGTTCTTCTCTCATGTTTGCCTTATCCTCTGTTTCAGAATCTCTAAAAATAAAATATAGATATGTGGCTTTTACACCCCAATTATTTCCTTCTTCTAATCACCCATTTGTTACAATAAAAACTCAAACCCTTCCCAAATGGTGTAACGCTCTGACATGGAAGTTGGCTAAATTTGGTGATAAATTTAACAGCACCTTTATAGTAAATCAACATCGAAAAAAGATGGGATTACCATTGCTCAACGATGCCTGGCAACATATTTTTGGAACAAAAACAATCGTCGCAAGTGATCCACAAATCGCCAGTATCCCAAAAGATGTTATTCAATCAGCCATACAAACAGGATATCTTCATCTAAAATTATCAGGTGTATCAAATCCCGATATTCAACAAAAAGCCAAACAAATAGCGCAATCCATTCATCCAGAAAACTCTCTTCACAAAGCAATTCGTACCATTGAAGAAACCATTTAGCCATCGTTTCAAGATGACTTTCTTGCTTCGCTCGACTGGAGCGCACTCTATCGAGCCGAGCAATGAGATCGGCCCAGAACGGATAAGGCTTCGGCTGCTGTAACACCCATGAAAGATAAAGTGATCAAAATTCCAATATCAGATATCGTACTTGATGAATCCATCTATCCAAGAGAAAATCTGGATCATAAACGTATCGGTATCTTTGTGGAAAACCTGAGGGATGGTTTTGAATTTGACCCCATCCTTGTTCAGGTTTTTGAGAAACCGGAACTATCTGAATCCAGTAGTACTGCCAAGGAAAAGAGCAAATACCGGATATTGGATGGGGCGCATCGATGGAGTGCTTTTAAGAAGACCGGGCAAACCCGGATTCCTGCAATTGTTAAAACCTTAGATGGAATTGACCCCCTGCTCTATGCTACAAAACTGGCTATCGGCCCAAAGCAGCTTACGGAAGTTGAAACAAGAAATACGGCCCGGCGTGCTTTTCAATCAAACCCCAGGTTAACATCCGCTGAAATCGGCAAGGCCATTGGCAGATCAAGACAGGCAGTTGACTTATATATTGCTGATTTAAGGGCCACAACTCTTCTGGAACTTGATCTTAAAATCTTTCGTTTAAACCAGCTTGGTATTCCACAAGACAGGGTTGCAAAGAGACTGGACATCCCCCAAAGAACTTTATCTGACCATTCAGCGAAAATGCCAGAGTTGGCAAATCCGCTGAATAGCGATTTACGTGTGACCTCCGGGTTATCAAAAGGTTTTACTGTTCCGCAAGTGGCTCAAAAGCACGGCTGGCCTGAGCCATATCATCCAGGCGCCTTTATCTTCAGAACGATTTAATGCAGGTGTTGTATCAGCCATGCAGGGAAAAAAAATCCTTGGTGTTGTCAGCCGGTATGTGATGATTTTAAGGTAAAGCAAACTGCATTTCCCCAAAAAAGTGGAGGCAGAGTTAAGTCAACTTTGAATTATTATTCAACAATGCTCTTGCACACAGATGGAAATTCCGCTATCGCTTCGTTCCCACTGGTGAAGAGCAGCGTTGGTAAAGATAAGGATTGTATCAATGGAATCTCATTATAAATTTATTCATTTTAGAATAGCTCAAGAGAATCTTTATTTAAGATGACAGAAAAAATCACTGATAGAGCAATGCAAAAAATTGTATGGTGAACACGGTATAACCATCTTCCTATATATAAAAATTTTGATTAAGGCTATATTCTCATTTGTATTCAATCGTATAATCAAGCAATTAAGTCTCTCCACTGACCCGGAAACAACAGTTTCCGCCCAACACTTTTTGTAAGGAGAAGGAAAACATGTTTTGCAACCAATGTGAACAAACTCTTCAGGATAGCGGGTGCATCAAGGCCGGTGTCTGTGGTAAAAATCATGAAACTGCCTCATTACAGGATCTTTTAACCTATGCCATCCGAGGTCTTTGTCAGGTTACCATGGCGGCTCGTACGTCTGGAATAAATGACCCGGCCATAAACCGGTTTATTTCAAAGGCAATCTTTTCGACTCTGACCAATGTAAATTTCGACCCGATTCGTTTGCAGGACATGATCAACCAGACTGTGGGAAAACGGGAAAACCTCAACTCCAAGCTTGCAGACACCTGTGGTAGTATTCATTTTGATGACCCGGCCGTGTTGTTTTCTCCGGCGAAAGATATGGCTGGTCTGGTAAAACAAGGGGAAGAAGTGGGTCTGCCCATAGATCGGGAAAGAGATAAAGATGTGCAAAGCCTGCAGGAAACCGCCTTGTATGGGATCCGCGGTGTTGCCGCCTATGCAGATCATGCAGCCATACTTGGGCAGGAGGATGATACAGTATACGCATCTGTCCAGGAAATACTGACCAAAATTACAGACAAGAGCCTGACCCTGGATACCGGAAAAACGAACTTAAAAGCTATGGAACTGCTGGATGCCGGAAACACAGGGAACTTTGGCCACCCTGAACCCACACTTGTAAATATAGGCTACCGACCGGGCAAGGCTATACTGGTGACGGGCCATGATCTTAAAGATCTTGAAACCCTTTTAAAACAAACACTGGGCAAAGATATACATATCTATACCCATGGTGAGATGCTACCGGCCCATGGGTATCCTGAACTTAAAAAATACACCCACCTGGTCGGTCACTTTGGTACAGCATGGCAAAACCAGAGAAAGGAACTGCCGGACTTTCCAGGCCCGGTTCTTTTTACCACCAATTGTATCCAGAAACCTGCCCAATCTTACAAAGATAATGTTTTTACTACTGGTCTGGTAGCCTGGCCCGATGTCTGCCACGTTGAGAACAACGATTTCACTCCCGTGATCGAACAGGCCCTCAAGGCTCCCGGGTTCACCTCTGAAAGGCAGACCGGTACAACATGGGTGGGATATGCCCGGAATACGGTTCTCCAGGAACATCCAATGGGAAGTGTAATCGACACCCTGATAAGTTATGTGAAATCTGGATCCATCAGGCACTTTTTTCTTGTGGGTGGTTGTGACGGTGCCAAGCCAGGCCGGAACTACTATAGCGATTTTGTTGATCAGGCACCTGATGATACGGTGATTCTAACCCTGGCCTGCGGAAAATTTCGTTTTTTTGACCGGGACCTGGGTGCCATAGACGGTGTTCCAAGACTGATTGATGTAGGGCAGTGCAATGATGCCTACTCAGCGGTTGTTATTGCATCGGCATTATCAAAAGCGTTTGGAAAGGACGTCAGTGATCTGCCGCTGTCCCTGATTCTATCCTGGTACGAGCAAAAGGCCGTGGCCATTCTCTTAACACTTTTCCATCTGGGATTCAAAAATATCCGACTGGGACCCTCAATGCCGGCCTTTCTGACACCCAATGTTCAACAAGTGTTGGTTGATTCATTTAACATTCAACCAATCAGCACGCCTGAAAAAGATATTGCTGCCTGCCTGGGCACCTGTCCCTCGCAATAATCCGTCTTGACTGAATTTATTGACAACTATGTTGTGGTGCTTGATACCGATACAGCCATCAAGCATTATGGAAACGATGATTTTAGCCTTTTTTATCATGATTTTGATATGCAAATTGAATTCTGGACCTACAATTGAGAACCTCACCCTTCGGTTAGCAGACAGTTTGCAAAACTATGGATGTAAAGAAAACTCAAATTTTTAAAGAAAGTGCAAAAATTCAAAAATGCTTTCCAACGATGCTCTTGCAACTGATCGCAAAAAACCGCGACCGCTGAAGACCATGTTATGTGAGGAAGACAATATTGTGTTTTCTCCACTCCGTATCGAAAACTTTTTATATGACAATAATTTGTTGTAATCATAAGAGGTTCAAGACTATGTTTAAAAAAGAAATCAAAGGCGCCCCAAGGATGTCACTAAGAATACCAAACGCGAATGTAGTGCTGTATGGTGTATTTGAAACTACTGTTTCCAAAGACGCGTTAGAAAAAGCGGTTCTTTTTTTATCTGATAAACACAAACTTTTGAATTGTCATATTAAAACTGACAAGGAAAACAACGTCTGGTATGTAATTGATAAAAAATTATTACCTGAAGTTAATACACCCAAATCCAAAAACATAAACGAGATACTCATAAATGAATTTAAACATCGTTTTGATTTTGAAAAAGGCCCCTTAATTAGATTTACCCTACTAAACCAAACAGAAACAACCCTAATAATAAACTGTCATCATACTATTTGCGATGGAATGTCTCTTATGTATCTTTTTAAAGATATTATGAAAATTTTATCTGGAAAGAACATTAAGATAGAACAAAAAGCGCCTGTTTTTCTTGAACCCAAAAATATTCCGCAAAGGCTGGGCAATCCAATTTATAGATTTTTCATTAGCTTAATCAATAAAAAGTGGAGTAAGAAGTCCATTAGTTTTTCAAATCAATTATGTCAGAAATTGCATACTGATTTTTGGAAGGGATATAAGCCTCAAATTGTCCCTTTTAAATTCTCAAAGGAAGAAACAGCAAATATTGTTTCGCAATGCAAACAAAATAATGTTTCAGTTAATACAGGACTGGTTACTGCCTTCTTATATGCAGAAAAACAACTGTTTGGGCAAAAAGACTATTCAAGCAAAGTTATAGTTACCGATAATCTAAGAACTCATCTTAAAAATCAACCCGGTGAAAGTATGGGTTTTTTTGTTTCGAATGTGAAGCCCAATCTGGAATACAGCGAGAAAAAAACTTTCTGGGAAAACGCACAAATATTCCATAAAAAGATTAAGCGACTTTTTGAAAAAGATCTTTTTAAAAGTCAACTGATCGGTCTGTTTACTCCAAAATTTTTGGATGTAATGATGCTAACTTTTTTCGGTCAGAGAGAGGATAAGCTGGCTAAAAAATTGATAAAAAAAGCGGGAATGTATAAATTAAATTCAACATTTACTATTGCAAACTTAGGACTAATAGAAATAGCTGATAATTTAGAGAAGCTTAAAATAAAAACATTATTCGGTCCAATGTATCATTCTAACGCAATGGAGAAATATATCGGCATTCTAACAATCAACAATGAACTCCATTTTTCAATATGCTTTAATGAAAATATTGTTAATCAAGAATCAATCCTTAAAATGAAAAAATTAATATTACAAATATTTGATGATAGTCCAAGATAATAAAAGTTTACCGGAACAGAAAAATCAAATTTGTTTTTAACAAGTGGGTTCCGGGACGTACGTCAAATTATAAGTTGACATGTGTGTGGGAACAGCGAGACCTCTATAACTGAGTAAAGAACATGACAGAGGAAGATTGAAACGAACTGGTTTTCATTCTTTTCAGCCAGATTTTCAAAACCATTGAAATGCCCAACAAATCAGTGAACCGGAGCGAGAGATCCTACGCGGTTGCGTGATATTCTGGGGTTCGCCTAGTCCCCGGCGCGCCCGGTTACTTTGCCGTTCACCTGGACATGCGCAGGCGGGCTGGCAAATTATCCGATTATATGGACAAGCCAGTGCTCTAAACATTGAGAATTTAACAAAAAGGATTCAAGTGCGACAATACCTATAGCCTTGTTTTATCTGCGCTTTGCCTGGCTATCAACTCAATGAATCACAAGAGCCTGTTTTTTTATTAATGCAATCAGGTTCCTTTTTGTGTATATTATTCGAATTTTTATCAAATTATATAATATTTAAGGAATTAAAATGAAAGTTGATTTAGATAAGGTCAGTTATATTCTTGGACAAAGTGTAGGAGTTGATTTTAGAAGACAGGGCTTTGAAATAGATCCTAAAATTTTTATGGATTCATTTGTTGAGGCATTTAATGGGAAAGAATCCCAAATGCCTGTTAGTGAAATGCAGCACATTATGCAAAACTTTCAAAGAGCAATGGAGGACAAAAAGCAGGCAGAGCAGATGGATTCAGGGAAAAAAAATATTGAAGCTGGAACGGAATTTCTTAAAGAAAATAGTAAAAAAGAAGGGGTTAAAGTTACTGAAAGCGGACTTCAGTATAAAGTGATCACTGAAGGAAGCGGAAAAAAACCCACTGTTACAGATACAGTTGAAACACATTATGAAGGTAAGACACTTGAAGGTAAAATCTTTGACAGTTCATACAAACGTGGACAAACAACAAGCTTCCCTCTGAATGGTGTAATCAAAGGCTGGACAGAAGCACTTCAGCTTATGGCTGAGGGTTCCAAATATGAACTGTATATTCCATCTGAGCTTGCATATGGTCCAACTGGCAGTGGGGGAACGATTGAACCATATTCTACATTGATTTTCACTGTTGAACTTATTGCAGTAAAATAGCGAACTCTCGAAAACAAACCTTAATGGCCTCATTTTGATACCAAAATGAGGCTTCAAAGAGATAATATCAACAATCCAGTAAAACCTAACAATCCAATTACACCGGGCGAGCCGGTGATTTAGATAGTTCATGACCTGACACACGAAAAGAAAAAATGGGGTCAGGTTTTTATTTGACCTTTGCTGAAAGATTCAACAATCAACATGCACCGGATTTCACCGGTGATGTTGGAAGTTCATCACCTAATTTATAGGAGGTGAAAGATTAAGAATATGATAATGTGCTGCACCAAAAAATTATTAACGGAACTAAAGCAAAACCCAGGCAAAGAGAATGCTATAATCGATTCATTTTGGAGTTGGCATGCTAATACATTCTATATTGAGAGACGAAAATGTGTATTGGTTACAAATGATATAACATTATTCACAATGTTCATCCCAGGTCTTAAAAAACCTGATTTCCAATCCTTTCATTTTATGTTTGGCCAGCAATTATTTAAAAATCTGCTTCATGAAAAAATTCCCCAAAAACAAATCGAAAAAATTTTGTTAAAATGTGAAGATATAAAATACAAAAGAACAAATAACCGAAGTGTTCTCGGTTCAATGAATGAGCTGAAATTTCAACTTGAATATCACATCGAAGCAGAAGGCGGGCTGGAAAGAACTGATATTTTTGAATTAAATCATCGCTTAAATAGAACTATTATGAGTTCTATAAAATACAAGTATCCCATTGAGATGTTTATAGAAAAAATTCAGGAGGCTTGATTTTAAATCATTTTTTAAAAAGCTCTGAATGGGAGCCAGTTCTTTCTAACATTAAAGCATTACAAGTTAGTTGATAAATAAGAAGCCAATCTGGTTCAATATGACAATCACGGTGACCTTTCCAATCGCCTGTTAATTGATGGTCTTTATATTTGGATTCCAATGTTTGCTGGCCAACCAATTTTTCGATAACAACCCTTAATTTTGACAGATCCTTGTTCTGTTTCTTAATTCTTTTATAATCTTTTTTGAATTGGGTTGTGTAATGAAGGATCAATTATCAAGTTCCTGAAACAGATCATCAACAGAATCAACAGCATGAAGGCCATTGCCATTGTCAGCATCCATAAGAGTTTTCGCTGTAATATCATTCGGGATTTTTAATTCAAAAGGTATCCCATTATGAAGAGTTATTTGTGAAAGGTACATTGAGATCGCTTCGGACATTGAGATATTCAGTTTTTTTAATATAGTTTGTGCGTGTTGCTTTATCACCGGATCTACACGGGTTTGAATTACTGCTGTTTTTGCCATGATTCCCTCCTTATCAAAAGATTTTGTATTGATGATGTCATTACAATCAGTATACGCTTTATTATTAAAATTTCAAGTGCCTCTTTATTAAGAACGTTAACAAAAGGTTTTTGAAAATTAGTAAAACAAAAAAAATGTTACGGACAACCCGTAAACTTGTAAGGAGATTAATTATGAGAAATTTTCTGTTGTTTTTAGGTGTCTTTTTACTTGCTGCACAGATTGCAGATTGTCAGACTGTTATTTATTCTCAAGAAGAGTTTAAACTAAAAGCCACGATTTGCAAACCTGTTGGAAACGGCCCTTTCCCAGCAGTAATTTATCACCATGGCGGCCTGGGAAATATCGTTGGCGGAGCACCTGAAGAGACCTGTGACGCATTGGCGGATAAAGGTTTCGTAGGTTTTTCTCCTATCCGCCGCCCCACAAAATCTCTTAAGGGACATATGGATGATATCATGGCAGCGGCTGCATATATTAAAACCCTTGATTATGTGGATCAGAATAGAATTGGAATCATGGGATTTTCCAGAGGTGCTCTTCTGGCTTATAAGGCCATTTCAAGACAGAACGATTACAAGGCTGCTGTTATTATGGGTCCAGCCATGGGGAGAAACGGCAAAGCATTAAAAGGCAAATTGGTGTCAAACGTAAATATTCCTGTTTTACTGCTGGTAGCCCAAAATGATACCGGTTCCAGGACCACTATGGAAATGAACACCCTTAAAGGTACCAAAAAACTACATAAAGCATTTAAAAAAAAAGATAAGGAAGCACACCTTATTATCTATCCACCCTATCAAAAAGATGGGCACACCCTGTTTTTTAAACTTGGTGATTACTTTAAGGATGTAACCGCTTTTTTTGATAAGCATCTATGAACAGACACACAACTGGAAAACATTTTAGATTTAAAGAAAGATCACTGGTCACCTGATGAGAAAAATATGGAAGCATGTTAAGATCGAGAAAAACCATATTCAATTCAAACAAGAAACCTGCTGCGGACAAGCCGCAGATGTTCAATGGTTATTTTCTATAAAACAAGGAAGTCAAAAAATCTAAAATAAAAATGCATCAAAAATCGAAAATTAGAAATCACTTAGATTTATTCTATTTAGTCACTTCTTTATGGACATTTTTCCTTTTGGGTGGCTTATGGTCAGAGTATTATCAAACCTGGTCAATTGTTCAATCCTTGATAATTATAGATCTTATACCTGCAACTGTTATGTTCCTCGTTGGACCAAGCCTGATTAAACGATTTTCAAGGCAAAGACCATTGTATGGTAGCTTTTTCGTAGCTTTTTATTTTTCTATTCCTATTTTAGTTTATGATTATATTTATATCTTTCTGTACCTGAATAAATCATATCACTATTTAGTTGATTATTGGTATTTGACGTTTTTCTCATTTATACCGTGGATAAGTTTTCCCTTAACAGGATACTATTTGCAGAGAAAAATGGCCAAATAACAAACACATTCACCTGATGGCCAACGTGGCCCGGAAAACTTTGTAATTTGCTGCTTTTGGCAGATCCGTCTTAAACTGAGCATCACTTAGGGCCACTGATGATGCAGGCGTTAGCTTTTAAAAATATGGAGAAAATGCAATGATACCTTTGATAAGTATATATATTGGTGGGACTTTAACATTATTAATAGCAATATTACACACTAGATACTATAAAATGTTTAATTGGAAAACTGATTTTGAAAAAATCACAATTGTAAATGCAAAGATAATTTATACAATTCATTTGGCATTGTTGCTTTTGTTTTTTCTCATAGGTATTATCTCAATCCTTTATGCCAAAGAATTAAGCATGAGCGTTGGCCTTGCGAATGGGCTAAATATTTTATTTTCTGCTTTTTGGATTTGGCGTTTGATATGGCAATTTGCATATTTCAAAAAGAAAAAACGGCAGAAGCGATCTCCAATAGTAGTGTTTTTAAATACTGTTTTCCTATTATTAATTGTTTCATATTCTGTTCCTGTAGTTTATCCGTTTCTACTATAACTTGTAAGCTAATAGGGTAAGCCCCCAACCCCTTACCCGACATAAAACCGGTTATTTTCAAGTTAACTCTTAAAGAATTAAGTGTGGCACTTAAAACTAAACAATTGAGAACGAAGCTGAGCCTTATGTCCAAAGTTTTGAGAAAGAAGTTACAATTTATTTATTAATTCGCGTTAAAGGAACAAAGATCTGAAGAATCACACCACTATTAACACCATCCCATCATCCGAGCACGATATCCGTATCGCTGGCCACACTGATATTGAGAAGGTATGCAGCATATTAGCCAGCGCCTTTATCAATGACCCTGTCGTTAACTGGCTGTGCGGGCAACCGAAAGTTTACAGATCGCTCTTTTATCTACGTTCCATCGGCGCCAGTCCGGGAAACCAAGGACGGGGCATCGGCTCAAAACTGCTCAAGGCAGGACTAAGTGCTTGCGATCAGCAAGGTATGCCGGCGTATTTGGAATCCAGTAATGAAAATAATAATCCATTATATGAACGACATGGCTTTGAGATAATTGGCGAAGAGGACTTGCCAGATGGTGGGCCGACGATTTGGTTTATGCAAAGGAACGCATCAAACCTCAAAGGAAAACTATGCTGACAAGAAGAAAGTTTATACAATCAAGCATCTTTTTTGCAGGAGGTGTTTTATTGTCACCGTACCATGTTGAGGCGACGAATAGAATCAACCTCGGCAAATGGTATATGCCCGATGAAGGAGAGCCTCATAAGCGTACTTGGATGTCATTTATTGCAAGCTACGATATTTGGGAAGAGCGGCAGGTGCCTGAAGTCCAACGTAACTTAGCAGTCATTGCTAAATCAATTGCCAAATATGAACCTGTATCAATGCTGGTAAGAAAACAAGATTATGATTTTGCTGTGAATCTGCTCGGTAGTCTCGGTACGTACAATTACCCGATAGAGCTAATTGAGTTCAATATGAACGATCTGTGGATGCGAGATACAGGTCCTGCTTTTATCATTAATGAAAAGGGGCAAAAAGCAGCTGTCAATTTTAATTTTAATGGCTGGGGAGAAGATCAAACCTTTGAACATGATGCCAAGGTTGCTGACTTTGTAGCTAAAAAAGCGGGAGTAAAAAGCATTCGCTCAAGTCTTATTTTAGAAGGTGGTTGTTTTGAAGTTGATGGTCAAGGCACTGCTATAATGACAGAAAGTTGTATCATCAATGATAATCGTAATCCAGGTCGAGACAAACAAGAGATTGAAGCTGAATTAAAAAAACTGCTCGGACTCGATAAAATTATTTGGCTAAAGGGGATTAAGGGTAAAGATATCACGGATGGCCATACTGATTTTTATGCCCGATTTGCCAAACCCGGTGTAGTGATTGCCAGTCGGGATACGGATACAGATTCATATGATTATAAGATAACCCGGGAAAATATAAAAATCCTTCAATCGTCTATGGATGCCAAGGGGAATCCTTTAAATCTTGTTATTCTTGATACGCCATGGAGTATCAGCAAGAAGTACGGAATAAAAAATTTTGCGGCAGGATACGTCGGATACTATGTATGTAATGGGGCCATTATAATGCAGAAATTTGGTGATAAAAAAGCTGATAATGCCGCTAAAGCTAAATTGGCAAAAGCATTTCCTAATCATCGTATTGAGCAGATTGCCATTGACGGTATAGCCAGCGGTGGTGGAAGCATCCACTGTGCCACACAACAGGAACCAAAGGTCTAACAATGCAAACACAGCGCAAGCCGGTTGTTTTCAAGGTTATAAGTAAAAAATGATAGAAAAAACTGTTTTTAAAATTATTGAACTGATTGCGGGAAATACGGATGAAATTTTTGCGTTTGTTAATGATATAAAAACCAAATATCCAAAATTGGATAACGACAAATTAGCAAAAAAAGTGGCGAATAAAATAAAGAGAAAATGCGCAATTCAAGGTGGATTAATGGCAATTCCCGGTGCAATTCCTGGCGTTGGATCCATGATTCAAATTGGAATTTCATTATTCGATTTTTCCCAATTGATCAAAAATCAAGTTTATCTTATTTTTTCAATTGGATATTGCTATGGAATATCTGACACAGATAAACTTAAACGCGTAACCCTTAAATGCTTTGGTTACACTTTAGACATTGATAATGTTATGGATTTTCGCAATCCAATTGGGAAAAAAATGGTTAAAAACCTGTCAGACAAGGCTGTAAGATTAATTATTAAAAAATTACAAAAAGCATTAGCAAAAAAGTTTATTTTTAATTTGATCCTGAAGCTCATTCCCTTTGGGATAGGTATCATATTGGGATCTATCTCACATTGGATTATTATCAGAACGTTTCAATTTAGTTCTATCAAATTCTTCCATGAGTTAATTGAGCAGGAGAACTCTTTCCCTGAAACTGAAATAATAGAACAAAGTACTTAACGCAATGGCCTTTAATCCAAATGCAGGAGGCTCTTATGACAGATAAAAGCAAAAAAAAACAGCTTCCCGGAATATTACGTTTCTTAATTAAACTTTTTCAAATTATCCTTTATATACCGATTCAAATAATCTTCATTCCTTTTGCTATTATTGGACTAATAGATGGAATCTACAAGGAAATGGAAAAAAGCAAGGAACTGGACAAATTTATAAAATCGATATAAGGATTGGCTACAATAATAAAAATACAGCAGGGAGATTATTTTGATTAATATGACAATTGTGGACTTTTTGAAGAAGCGGGCCACTGCAGACGCAGAGGACCTGGCCTTTCGATTTATGGGCAACGGTGATTTGGACGGACCCATTAAAGAGTGGACCTTCTCTGAACTCTATCAGCAGAGCGCAGGTGTGGCTGAAGACCTGTTTGAACAAGGCCTGTCTGGATCCAGCGTTCTGCTCGCCTTTCCACCGGGGCTTGACTTTATAAAGGCATTTTTCGGCTGCCTCCTCGCAGGCGTGCGGGCTGTTCCTGTTCCGCTCCCCAATCCCAACAGCAAGAATCCATTCAGCAGAATCATAAGTACGGCCGGGGTTTGCGGTGCTTCAACAGTCTTGACCAATCAGCAGCTGGCAGTAATGGCACAGAAGGCTGGACCTGATCTGCCTGTTTCCCTGAAGGTGTTGACCGATAAGGTTTCGACCGACTGGGTCGGCCCGCAGGTTGAGATGAACCAGATTGCCTACCTGCAGTTCACCTCAGGCTCCACCGGTCGCCCCAAAGGGGTCTCTGTCAGCCACGCCAACGCTGTTTCGAACCTCCGCGTGATGGGGCAAATGCTACGTGTGAAGTCAACAAAACCCGCGATAGTGTGGGCGCCTCACTATCACGACCTGTGTCTTGTCGGACACATTTTGGGTCCGGTGTACTATGGTTTCGAGTCCACACTGATGTCTCCCATGGATTTTCTCCTGAAGCCGTTACGCTGGCTGCGTGCCATAAGTCACTACAAGATTGTAAATACTGCATGCCCGAATTTCGGGTACGAGTATTCGGCAAGACGGATTAGACCCGATGAGTGTGAGGGACTGGATCTCAGCCATTGGAAAGTAGCAGGAAATGGTGGAGAGCCTGTCCTTGAACAGACCATGGAAGCATTTATTAAAAAATTCGGATCGTACGGGTTTCGTCCCCAGACATTCATGCCCACATATGGCATGGCTGAGTCCGTACTCTTTGTTGCGGGACTCAAGCCTTTATCCCAGCCTCCCAGGGTGCTCAGGGTGAGTGCTGCCGACTTGGAAACGCACACCATATGTGTTTTAGGTGATGATGAGCCAGGCGGGCGCAATGTTATCAGTTGTGGTGGTCCAGGATCCGGTCACCAGGTGATCACAGTAGACCCTGTCACACTCACTGCATCCCATCCCAACCATGTTGGAGAGCTTTGGGTGAAGGGCCCCAGTGTGCCTTACGGTTACTGGGATAAGCCTGAGGAATCCCTATCCACATTTGGAGGGTATCTCGCCGACACAAACGAGGGTCCCTTTCTCCGCACCGGGGATTTAGGCTTTGTTGCGGATGATGAAATTTACGTGACTGGTCGTTTGAAGGACCTGATTATCATTGCCGGTCGAAATCATTACCCCAGCGACATCGAACTCACAGTACAACGATCCGGTGCTCCAATCCGTCCTGGATCCTGTGTGGCTGTTTCGGAGCGTATCAACGGTGTCGAAGAGCTTATTATTATTGCTGAAGTAGATGAACGTCAACTTCCTGTCGAAACCCAGCCTGAGAGCATGGGGAAGTCATCTTCAGATGAATTCTGGTCCTCGGCCGTACGAACTGTCCAGGGTGCAGTTTCCAAAGGGCATGGTCTGTCGGCGCAATCAGTAGTTTTTGTAAAGCCCCGAAGTCTCGAAAAGACCTCCAGTGGCAAGCCGCGACGGAGTTTCTACCAAAAACTTTTCCTCAAGGGGGAACTCGCTGTACTTCATGAGAAACGTCCTTTCCGGACTGTCTGACCAGACTAATGAGCATATGACTCCGCATAACTCAAAAGAGAATTCGCTATGGAAAATGGCACAAATTATGGATAATATATGGGTTACAGAAAAATGGTTTTGAGTAAGAGTCAAGAACAGACTTGATGCAATAATCTTTAAATTAAAAGGAAAACTCATGAATGATGAGGTACTTTTTGAAATTAAAGGGTCAGTAGCTATCATAACGCTTAATAGACCGAATAGAAAAAATGCAATTAATCAGGCTCTTCTTACAGGACTTTATAACAATATTGAAAAAATAGCCGGAAATGATGAGATTAAAGTCGGCATTATTATAGGAAATGGCAACTCATTTTGTTCAGGTATTGATCTTGAGTGTCTTTCAACTGATAATCTTTTTGATCCACGCTCAGATGGGAAAGATATGTCTGAAATATTTGGATCTTGTAACAAACCGATTATTGGTGCCGTAAATGGGTATGCAATTACCGGAGGATTTGAAATCGCCTTGAACTGTGATTTTTTAATTGCTTCTGAAACTGCAATTTTTGCTGATACACATGCAAAAGTGGGAATTCATCCTGGATGGGGAATGACCCAGTTGCTTCAACAAGCAGTGGGACAAAGACTTGCAAAACAATTTTCCGCAACTTGTGAAAAAATTTCTGCACAAAGAGCTTTAGCATGTGGTCTTGTCAATGAAGTTATAACGGCCGACAAACTCCTTAAAAGGACTGTTGAAATTGCAGAAGAGATCTGTAGCGTCAATTATGAAATGATGCTAACAATGAAAAAATTAATTGAAACAAAAAACAGCACTACTCTTAAGGCTGCAATGGCAATTGAACAAAAAGGGTTTAAATTATTTTTAAAAAGCTTTGATAGATAAATTATTATAAATACCTTTAAAAAAGGAAGATGCTGGAAGGTGCAGGTAAAATAAGAATACAGCTAGTGTAACAGGGCATGACTGGCCCGGACGGAAACACGTCCTGAGAGGAAAATCAGAATATTTACATGCGGTAGCCCTGAATTAGGGGGTGTCCTAAATGGACAAATGTTGTATAATCTTTAAAAAGTGCAACTGAAACCCGCAATGGAGAATCCTATGACCAGAGAAGTTGATGTGGCTATTATCGGCGCAGGCACTGCCGGTCTGACCGCCCAGGAACAGGTCGTACAGAAAACCGACAACTACGTGATCATTGACGATGGCCCCCTAGGCACTACCTGTGCCCGGGTGGGATGCATGCCGTCAAAGGCGCTCATTGCCGTGGCAAACGATTTTCACAAGCGTCTTTTTTTTGACGAATACGGTATTTCAGGTGCAAATGCCCTCCGGCCGGTCTATTCCCGGATTATGGCCCGGGTGCGGATGCTCAGGGACGAGTTTGCCGGCGGCGTCATCCACGAAATGTTGCCGTTCATGGACAAGCTGATCCGCAAACGTGCCAGGTTTGTCGACCCCAATACCCTGGACCTGGGAGACGAGAGGATCCGGGCCAGGCGCATCATCATCGCCACAGGCTCAAAACCACTGATCCCGGAGAAATGGCAGTCCTACAAGGACCTTATCATTGACACTGACCAGTTTTTCGAACTAGAGGAACTGCCCAAAAAAATGGCGGTCTTTGGCCTGGGCCCCATTGGTATCGAACTGGGCCAGGCCCTGCACCGTCTGGGGGTGGAAATCATCGCCTTCAGTCGCCGCAAAACCGCAGGCGGATTAACCGACCCTGACCTTCAGACATATGCCTTTGAGCATTTTTCAAAGGAGATGAACATCAAGCTGGGTACTGCAGAGATCCGCCGCAAGTCAGGAAACGGAGTTGTTGTCGGATGCGAAAGCGGAGAATGGACTGTTGACCGGATATTGCTGGCCACAGGTCGTCGCCCTGCGGTCCAGGGTCTTGGTCTGGAAAATCTGGGGATCGAACTGGATGCCAGGGGAATGCCTCTCTTTGATCCTGGCACACTTCAGATCAAGGGCCTGCCCATATTCCTGGCAGGAGATGTCAACGGACAAAAGCCCATCCTCCACGAAGCCGCAGATGATGGCAATATTGCCGGTTACAATGCCACAGCCGACAGCATCTCCTGCTTTAAAAAACGCACCCCACTGGCTATCACCTTTTCATCCCCTGACATCGCCATCGCAGGGCTCTCTTACAGGGAGCTGAAAGACCAGGGGATTGCGTTTGTAACGGGCAAAGCCTCATGGGAAAAACTTGGACGGGCCAGGATGATTCTGGGAAAGGCCGCGGGCATCGCCCGTATCTACGCGGATAAAAAAGACGGCAGGCTTCTGGGGGCTGAACTTATTGCACCGGCCGGCGAACACATGGCCCACCTTTTATCCTGGGCCGTAGGTGCCGGCCTGACGGCGGCGAAGGCTCTGACCATGCCATTTTATCATCCGGTTCCCGAGGAAGCCTTAAGATCCGCACTGGGTCAGATTTTAAAACAGATGGATGATCCTGAGCCTGCTTCCCGGATGGAACTCTGCCGGGAATCAGATCCTTAGCAGCCGTGTTGATACCACACAAAATCTGGTTGAATACACCCTCCTAGTACGACAGATTTACCATCCAGGATTATGAGATGCTGTGCCCAGAGGTCAATCGTCGCAGTTTACAACGTGATCTTAAGATCATGATAGAAAAAGAACTTATTACTGCTGAAGGTGCAACAAATCAGTTGGTCTACCTTTTAAAAGTTTGAACTTGCGACATCTTATGACAAAAACATGCTGTCGGACAAGCCGCAGATATTTGAGATAGGCTTCAAAGGAATTAATCTATGGATGACATTCTTCAAGGTTGTAACCCGTCCCCGCCGAAAATGTAAGGGCTATAGGAGAGAAAAAATGAAACCCAAAGTACGAGAAAAAAAAGAGCTGTCGCGAAGAAAATTTTTAAAATGCACAGGCACCATTGTTTTTGCAATGGGAAGCAGCGGCTATCTGCTGAGCGGATGCGGGGTAAAAGAAGAAGAGTTAGGCATTGCGGTCTCAGATGGATATCTTGTGGTTGATGTTGAAAAATGCCAGGGATGTATCAGCTGTATGCTGGCCTGTTCCCTTGTTCACGAAGGGACACAGAGTATCTCTCTTTCCAGGATACAGATTCTGCAGGATTCATTTGGAAAGTTCCCGGATGACCTGACCATTGAGCAGTGCAGGCAATGTGAAGCACCTGCCTGTGTGGAAGCCTGCCCTGAAGATGCCCTTACTGCCAATGCAAAATTCGGGAATGTGCGAATGGTGGACAAAGAAAAATGCACTGGCTGCGGCAGTTGTTTTGTGGCCTGTCCCTTCACTCCGGCCAGGCTTTCGGTTATGGAAGATAGTGCCTTTAATAATGAATTGAAGAGTCTAAAATGCGATCTTTGCGCCAATACCCCGCATCACTGGGATGAAAAAGGCGGCGGGCCGGATGGCCTGCAGGCCTGCGTGGAAGTCTGCCCTGTAGGTGCCATTGCCTTTACCGGAAAGCTACCTGCCCAGGAAGGGAATTCAGGGTATAAAGTTAATCTCAGGGACAAAAACTGGGCAAAATTAGGCTATCGAAACTCTTGAGACAAATAATGGATACAGTTAACGCAGCCATATACCGGAGGTATGATATATGAACGGATATGCAGGCAATATTTTAAGCATTAATCTGAGTACTCGAAGCATTACCACCATCCCCACTAAAAAATATGAACAATGGGTGGGTGGCCACGGGATGGGATCTGCCCTGTTTTTTGATATGGTTAAAGACAAAACCATTGACGGATTTCATCCTGAAAATGTCATTACCCTTATGAGTTCACCTTTATGCGGAACTCTGGTTCCCTCTGGCGCTGCCAGAACTGAAGTTCAGGGGATTGGCGTTCAATCACTCCCCATTGGCTGGTTTACCCGGAGTAATTTCGGCGGACGGTTTTCATCCATGCTCAAATATGCCGGCTGGGACGGGATTGCAATCCAGGGTCAGGCAGACAGCAGGGTATGGATTGATATTCGGAATGATGACGTAAAAATCAGGGAATGCGATGATTTAAATCTATGGGGAACGGATACATGGGAGTGTCAGAAGGCCATCTGGAAAGATGTTTCCGGAGAAGGAGCGTACGGAGACTGGATTAAAATCAATGAAAAAGGTGATATGACCACACAGCGGCCTGCGGTCCTGGCCATTGGCCCTGCAGGTGAGAATTTAAGCCGCATGGCATGTCTGATTCATGATGCCGGCAACGGTGCGGGTCAGGGTGGTTTTGGCGCAGTATTCGGGAAAAAAGGCCTCAAGGCCATCAGCGTCATCGGCACCGGCAGCATTCAGGTGAAAGATCCAAAAGGATTGATGACTTCCAGGTTATGGTTGAAAAAGAAGTATTCATTTAGTCTGAAAAATTTGAAAATTAATGACTTTACCTTTGGGTTCCAAAGCCCACCGGTTCCTATGACCTTATACTCGGGTGGGAAACCCAGGATAGGTCAAAGACCCCAGGCATGCGTTGGATGCACTGCCGGATGCCGGGGCCGCTACGAGGATGGTATTGGCAACGAGGCCATCTGTTTTAATTCTTTATTTTATCTTTTTGGCAAGACGCTTTTAATTCAACGACAGGCTGCCGATCTGCTCAACAGATACGGTTTAAATGCAGCAGAAATGTTTGTGGGTGAACTCTACTTAAAAAAGCTTCGAGACCTGGGCTTTATCGGTAAAGAAAAAGCGATTGACTGCCCTCTTGATTTCAATCAATACGGGGAGCTGTCTTTTGCTGAGCAACTGGTTAAAGCAATTTCTTATCGCAATGACGGCAAAGGGAACCCCCATCCTTTTGGTGATATTCTTGCTGAGGGTTTTGTCCGTGCTGCAGAAAAATGGGGTCGCCTGCAAGGGGAAGACTCTGATCTAAAAACCGGGCTGCTCAAGTTCCCTCACTGGGGACTGCCAATGCATAAACTGGAACGATCACAGCTTGACTGGGGCTATGGCACCATTTTATCTGATCGGGATATCAATGAACATTGCTTCGATTTATTAAGGGCATTTCCAACGTATTTTAAACGATCCGGTCAACGATTACCCCCTGCTGAAGACATTGCTCAAGTTATTACAGATAAAATGGAACCTTTTCAAGGGGATAAAAAAATGCTCGATTTCAGTACGGAAAACATGTATTCGGAGCATATAATAAAGCTGGTGACCTGGCACCGGCATTATACCCGGTTCTGGAAGCAGTCGGCCCAGTTGTGTGATTTTCGATGGCCGGATTTTCTTAACCTGTACGGCCCCAATAAAACCGGCGCCACGGGTATTGCTGAACAAAGATTCTTCAATGATGTGACCGGTAAAGGCTTCACCTTCCTGGACGGGATCAATCTGGGCAAAAAAATCTGGAATCTGGATAATGCGATCTGGGTCCTCCAGGGCAGGCACCGGGACATGGTTCGGTTTGCAGATTATATCTATACCAATCCCGGCAAGACATCCAGCGGATATCCTCAATACATGCCCGGGATAAAAAATGGAAAATGGGATTATGTGGTGACGTCTGGGCGGCATTTTGATCAGGATAGATTTGAAGATTTTAAAACTCGTTTCTACAGATTTCAGGGATGGGATGAAAAAACCGGTTGCCCTACAAGGAAGACATTGGAATCCCTTGCTCTTGAGCATGTTGCAGATGAGCTTGAAAAGAATGAAAAAATCCAGATCCTTTAGACCGCATTATTGATTCTTTGCAAAAAGCTGGATTTCCTGAATGACCACCACTATTAATATCCGAAAAGCCGTCCATTGCAGTTCTCCCACTCGACAACATGAGTGACGATCCACAGCAGGAGTATTTCAGTGATACAATAACTGGAAGGCAGCGGTGCTTGACTCAACTGCTATTCATTACTACAATCTCATATTTTTAAATAGGAGCAAGGAAGTATAATTTTATGGCCATTGATCTAATTTTTTATACAGGACTATCCCTTTTGCTAACGCATGAACTTGATGCGGTTAAACGACATGAATGGAGAATCTTTCCAGGTTTATCTAATCTCAAAGACAACCTTTCATATCACTTATTTGTTGTCCTCCATATCCCATTATTCATAATGATTCTATGGTTCCTGTGTCATCCTTCTGAATATGTTCATTTTTGGTTTCAAATAAGCGTTGATGGTTTTTTAATAATTCACCTTGGGTTACATCATTTTTTCAAAGCTCACGACAAATACGAATTCACACAACAATTTTCAAGGGTCATCATAAACCTAATGGCTTTAACCGGGTTGATTCATATGATTTTATTGCTCACTATCAGAAATGCATAACCTTGCTCTTGCAGCGAAGCACAAAAAGCCGCGCCCGCTGAAGAGCGACGCTATACCCCAAAAGGCTACAGATGAAAACACTTATTGAATTTCATCCTCCTGAAAATGAAATTGAATTCTTAGAGGAGAAGCTTCTTCAACATAATTGCCGTAAAATCGACAACTATTCTTATGAGAATGTCATTATTAAATCTTTTGAGAACTCTAACTCAATTATTGCTGGTATTCACTGTCAAATAGGTGGAGGCTGGCTTTACATTGCAAGCTTGTGGGTCGCCGAAAAATTAAGGCAACAGGGAATGGGTAAAGATCTTTTAGCTAAAACTGAAGAAATTGCTATTCAAAAAAATTGCATTGGCATCTATCTTTACACCTATAGTTTTCAAAACCCTATGTTTTATCAAAAGCTTGGGTATCATGTTTTTGGTGAACTTGAAAACTTTTGTGGTAATAATTCAAAATTATTTATGAAAAAAATTCTAGTATAAAACGTAGTCTCGAAAAGGATTGCAAGAGAAGGAAACAGGTGATATCGCTTATTTGGAAACATCGATTTTATATAAATGATTAAAATACAATGTGATAACATCAATAAAAAGTGAAACCCCCATGGAAAACAGACGAACATTTTTAAAGAAAAGCGGCTTAACAGCAGCAGCATTAGCAACATTGCCTGCATTATCTTCATGCGTTAATATCAGTACAATAAAGGCAAAAGTTCCAATGAAGTCAAAAACAATACGGAAAGCCGCCGTCCTTTGGTACAGCCAGACCGGTAATACCCGAAAATGTGGAATAGTTCTTGCGAAGACCTTTGAAAAAAAAGGAATCACGGTTATTTACGGAGACCTTCGTGATTTCGATCAAACAAAAATTGCCGATGTTGATCTCATCGTAATCGGAGCCCCTGTTTTTTATTATGATATCCCGGATCTTGTAAAAGATTTCATCCAATCCTTACCTGATCTTAATGGAATTCCAGTAGCTGCATATGTCACTTTCGGCGGGCCCGAAGGGAACCAGCACAATGCTGCATTCTCTGTTCTGGAGGGCCTGGTTCAAAAGAATGGTGTGCCGGTGGGTTTGAAGGCTTTTATGGCTATCAGCGCCTATTCACTTTCTTTTAGAGCAGATGACAAAGACATAAAAACAAAACAGAACACCATATTGCCGGACCAGGGCACCTATAAAAATGTCCGTGAATATGCCGGGTTTATCAAATCCGAGGTTGAAAAAGGGAATGCCTCAGTATTTAAGAAAACCTTGACCTTAAGAGAATTTTCCACTTATTTCGGACCTGCATGGTGGACCAAACTGTTTGTGGATAATCATTTTATTATCGAACAAAAATGTGTGGGATGCGGCACCTGTGTTGAAAAATGTCCGACTAATTCCATTGATCTGGATACATTTTCGGTGAAAACAGATACCTGTGTCCTGTGTTTCGGGTGCATTAATAACTGTGAATACCAGGCTGTGAATATGGAGTATGGCAAAGAGAAAGTTATGAGTTTTAATGAGTTTCTGGAAAAAAACAATCTGAAATTCGAGTTGCCTGTTGAACTCAAAACTTAATACTGGAATGCTGTACATAAAGATTTTTATTATTCAAGTTAGTTGAAATATTAAGGAGAGATAGGGGAATTATGAATGAATTTCAAGGACAGTCCAATGGTCGCTGGGCTTTAATTACTGGAGCATCAGCCGGTATTGGCAAAGCATTTGCAACTGTATTTGCCAGAAACGGGTTCAATCTTGTGCTTGTAGCCCGCCGGGAGGAGAAATTAAAAAGTATTGCAGCACAAATGGAAAAATTATTTGAGATACAAACCAAAGTTCTTGTTTCCGACCTGGCCGATCCTGTATCCACACAACAGGTATATGATTCACTAAAGGCCGATCAGATCATGGTCAGCGCATTGGTTAATAATGCAGGTTATGCTTTGAAAACAAAGTTTTTAGAAACCTCCTGGCAGGATCATCAGGATATGATCCAGGTGATGATGACCGCAGTAACTCAGATGTGTTATCTGTTTGCCGGCGAAATGAAAAAACAAAAATACGGACGTATAATAAACGTTGCATCGGTTGCAGCTTTCAGTCCGCAGATGCCAGGCAATCTGTATGGCGGTATCAAGTCATATGTTGCAGGGATATCAGATGCACTGCATATGGAGTTATCAGGGCATGGTATAAATTGTACTGCATTATGCCCCGGATTCACAAGAAGTGAATTCCATGATGTCATGGGTGTTCGCGAATCCATTGACAAGCTCCCTAAATTTATGTGGCTCACGGCTGATGATGTTGCAGAACAGGGTTATCAGGCTGTAATGAAAGGAAAGGTCTTTTGTATCCCAGGTGGTTTTTACAAGGTGCTTACAGCAATGATGGGGTTTTCCCCTAAATCATTTAAATCATGGCTGGGGAAGCGGAACCGGTAGAATAAAATTGTATTTATATTTAGGAGCCTGTATGAAAACCATATCTCTTTTACTACTAAATATCGCTTTATTTGTAAGCTTAGGTCATTCAATAGCAGATTCCGCAGAGTTATATTTTCCAACTATTAAAAGTAATTGGGAGACAATATCACCAGAAAGAGCTGGCATTAACCCTCAAAAACTGCAAAAGATTATTGAATATGTTAAAAATCAGAATTCTACAGGACTCATTATTCTATATGAGGGTCGGATTCTAACAGAACAAAACTGGAATATTAAGCTGCAAAAAAGAAAACCTTACAAAGGCTTTTTTATTGAAATAACTTCTGATGGTAGAACCATAGAAGATGTGGCATCAGTTCAGAAAAGTATAATTTCTTTCATTGCTGGAGTTGCAAGGGAGCAAGGTAAATTAGATATTAACCATTCTGTATCAAATTATATTGGCACAGGATGGTCTCGAGCATCACTTTCACAAGAAAATGAAATTACGGTCAGACATTTGTTATCAATGTCGAGTGGTCTTACAAAAACACTTGGTTTCCAGGCTCCTGCAGGATCTATTTGGAAATATAATACTCGGGCATATAGTAAAATGGTTCCATTATTAGAAGCTGCGACTGGAATGAGTATATCAAGATTGACAACCGATTGGCTCACCAGACCCACTGGGATGCATGAGAGTCGCTGGGTATCACGACAATGGATCAAAAATTCCTATGACGCCAACAAAATCGGTTTTGCTACATCGGCAAGAGATCTCGCAAAATTTGGATTATTGATCCTTGCTAATGGAACATGGGATGGACATGCAATAATTAAAAAACCCAGGTTTCTATTTGAAGCGCTGGAACCATCCCAAGATCTAAATCCAAATTATGGATTTCTTTGGTGGTTGAACACTAAAAATAAAAATCCAGATGTACCAAGAGATGCGGTCTGGGCATTGGGTTATTTAGAGAGAATTGTCTTGATCATTCCCAGTAAACGATTTGTCTGTGTAAGAATTGGAAACAAAGCCGAAAAAAACTTTAGGCGTAAATTTTCAAAATTGTTTAATGCTGCCTTGTCTAATTGAAAAAGCCTGGAAAATAAATTCTCAAATGATCTTAAATAGACCTCTTCGGGTCAAAATCAGGCTTTTATGAAATTATAACATTTAGTCTTGCCAGGCCAAGGAAACCTCTTATTATTACTTTCTGAGTGAAGCAAAATATCATAAGGAGACACTAAATGGGCCTGCTAAATCTATTACTCAACAACCCTCTCACATTCATCCTCATCGCTATACCACTGATGTATGCCATTATTTTTCATGAGCTGGCGCATGGATGGGTTGCCTTTCGCATGGGCGATTCAACGGCTAAGCATCTCGGCCGTCTGAGTCTTAATCCTCTCAAGCACCTCGATCCCATGGGGACCATCATGCTGTTTATTTTCGGGTTTGGCTGGGCAAAGCCGGTGCCGGTAAACTTCAGTAATATTCGTGATTATCGCAAGGGGATGATCCTGGTCTCTTCTGCCGGAATCATCGCGAACATGATACTGGCGTTTATTGCTCTTTTCCTGTACAGCCTGCTGTCTCCTCCGGAATCAAGCATGACTGGACAGCTCCTGTATTTTTTTGCAAAGATTAACATCATCCTGGCAGCTTTTAACCTGATACCGATACCGCCCCTTGACGGGTCAAAAATTCTCATGGGATTTGCTCCCCCCAATGTTCAGGCCTATCTATTACGCCTCGAACGGTTTGGCTTTTTCATAATTATAGGGCTGCTTTATCTAGGAATTTTAGATCCTGTTATTGATTTCTTACAGAGGATAATTCTGATGGTGATTAGTTTGCTGCTGCCTTAAGTGTATAAATCATCGCCTTACTCAAAAGGATTATCATCAAATAATCCGTAGATTTTGGTGTTCATTTTTTTATATTGAATTTGGTGTGTTATTGGAAAATAAACTTTTGACTAATTTTAATATAAGGAGATAAAACAATGGCAAATATAGTTATCTGCGCAGATGGCACATGGAACCGCCCAGAAGAAAATATTGAAAATCGAGCCTCATATAAAAAAATCCTTGACCGACGGAGCCAAAGGCAAACTTCACAAATCACGTAATTATGTGTACCGTTTGAAATCTCCATTGCAACGGCCGCTGATTATTGATGGCAGGCCCACCAGGATTCATCCCAGTGTCAAAACCCGCTATCTGGCCGACAGCAACTACTGCCCACCGGCATTGAAAAAACTTGTTGATCAATTAGGATGGGACAACATAGATGTGGGAGAATGATTTTTTATGTCTTTACCTGTTGAAGTGCAGCTGATAATGTCATCAACTTGGGACATACCTCTGAACTGATGTACGAAAACAGGAAGGTGAGTAGTGGAAAACAATTTTCTGGCGATCATTAAATTTTTAATGACCTCTGCTGTGATCTATTTTGGTCTTGCAACTTTATTTATCCTGTTTGGCAAACACAAGAAGTCAGATACACAAGGGGTAAATCTCGCTTTTGATGAGTTGTTTGTCGATTATTCCAACCTTCCACCACAACAGACTTTTCCAACCAGAGATGGCAAAGGATTGTCCTTTCGACACTATACTGCTGAATCTGATAATGTTGTCATCCTATTACATGGCTCAGGTTGGCACAGCCAATATTTTCTGCCCATAGCCGAATTCATAAGTTCTGAGGGGATTGCCCACGTATACACTCCGGATTTACGGGGCCATGGCCGGTCACCTGAAAGGCGCGGAGATGTGGATTACATCTCTCAATTGGAGGATGATTTGGCGGATCTTATTTCTCTGATTCGAAAGAATCATCCAAAAGCAACTCTGATTGTGGGCGGGCATTCATCCGGAGGTGGCCTGGCCCTGCGATTTGCGGGAAGCCGATATGGCAATCAGGTTGATGCTTATGTGCTACTGTCTCCTTTCCTTAAATATAATGCGCCTACGATGCGTCCCAACTCAGGCGGTTGGGCAACCCCACACACAATAAGAATTGCCGGCTTGACCATGCTGAATAATGTAGGGATTCACTGGTTTGATCATCTGACTGCCATAGAGTTCAACATGCCGGAAGAAGCGCGTGATGGGACGGAAACTCTTTCATACTCACATCGGCTTAACACAGCCTATGCTCCTGAAAACTATAAAAAAGATCTAAAAGCCATAACGCAACCATTATTGGTGGCGGCCGGGACTGCGGATGAATCTTTTATTGCTGAACAATTTGAGCCGGTGATTTCTCAACACACAAAAGCTCAGATAACTTTGTTGCCGGGTTTAACACACATGGGTGTGGTTGTTAACCCTGCAATTAGACCTGTGTTCAAATATTGGCTGAAAAATATTGGTTGAAAAGTGTTGTAAAGAGTATTGATTATCAATAAAGGAAGGGCTGTGTATGGATGAATCTACCTTTTATCACAGATGCATAACAGAAACCATAGAGGGTTTGCGGGAAGGCCTGATCCACTTTTCAGGACCAAGCCGAACAGCAGTGATTTACTCGATTAAACCCAAAGATCCCATATACATTTATGATCCGCAAAACCTTCTGGCAGGTCATGAGCCCAAATTCAAAGAATTGTATATTGACACGGATGGGTGGCGAAAAAAAACCACCCTTTGTTATGATAAAAAAAAGTTCAGCAATCTGATCCCGGAAAAAAACCTGGAGTTAGCCGGACTGATCTCGTATGGTGGCCGGTCAAGTTCTGTTGACTACCAAATGTGGTTTACGGAACACCATCCAGATATGTGCGCCATCGGCCCGACTGAAAGATGGCTGGAACAGGCTGTCTGGAGACTCTCTCATGATGTCGCCAATGAAGCAGATCTGTATACAGGTATTTCAGGAAGTTTTTTAAAAGAATATGCGACCCATGCGGTCAGGGATTATCTGGTGGATGAAATGAATGTCCTTATTGGAATGGACACTCGGGTAAGGGTCTACCCGATTTTAGAAGCCGTTCTTAAAATATCCAGAACACCTGAAGAAGGGGCATGGCCAAAAGGCAAACTCGTTTTTGTGGAAAAGCACTCCCTTTCCAAAATGAAATTTATTGCAAAGTTTCCCAAGACGGAACAACCGGTATTAGAAAATGTTAAGCATATTAGAAAGCTACTCCAGTCCGTTGAAAACTCAGACCGGAAACTGGTGGCAGATGAGAAGGCAATCATCGGCATTATCAAGGGGGACAATCCTGATTTTTCCATCACTGCCGATTTTAAAGGACGGTATGGTTTTTTAAAACTCAACAAAAATACAGTGTGCTCTTTTTCAGACGGCAGTTTCAAGTCAACCACCCGAAAGGCAAAACTTGTACAGGTTGAAGAAGCATTGCTGGATTCTGATATGGATCCTGTAGATGCTTCCGCTTTATTCAAGATTATTACCGGAATAGCTCACAGTGCAGCCAGGCAGCGGCATGGCTGCACTATTGTTGTTGACCTGAATGAAGCCCCTATCTTTATCTCGGGCCAAACGCTTGAACACTCCCTTGACCTTGAAAATCATGAGGATCTGGAACTGGCCAAATCTCTGTCCAAGGTGGATGGCGCCCTGCATATAGGGTCTGACTTGAAACTTCATGGATTTGCCTGCCTTCTGGACGGCAAGTATGTCCCGGGTGAAAACCGTGCCCGTGGTGCCCGGTTTAATTCAGCCCTTCGGTTCACGGCAGAACATGACAATATCATTGTCATTGTGGTATCCTCTGATGCCCCTGTCTCAGTGATGATGGGTGGCATTGTACTGGAAACCAAATGGCAGTTGAAACCTTCCATATTTTATAACGTACCTGTACTGCTCACAAAATGGGTGACCAGCTCTGAAGCGTCGTATTATTGATCTGTTTTAGTCTTGATAGAATCCCGGGTGTTCGCTTTAAGATCCTGTATAAAAGTCCTTGGGCCTTTGGATTTCTCTTTAACCGGAATTCTGGCTGATATTTCGGCGGTTTTAGCAAAAGCTGAAATCAGCATTTTTGCGATATCAACATTTGATACTGATTATATCCTGGTAAAGTCAGAAAAGCTTCAGGCGACTAAAAAAGCATTGCAACAAGCTGGATATATTTTCAAAAATTAAAAAAATAAAATATGCCTGGGTACCTTGTATTCAAATGAAAAAGAAGATCTTAGCGGTATTAAACATCTAATAAAACCATTAAATCAAAGAATGAGTTTCCTGGTGGGGGGGGATAATTTTCTTATCGGATATACTTTTTATCACACTATTTTATTAAGGACAATTTTTTATTTATAGAGGGGAAAACCATGAAAAAAAGTACTCTAATGGAAGTGATGAAGAACACAGTGGACAAATTTGGGAACCAGATTGCATTAAAAACCAAAATTGATGGTAAATGGGAAAAGATTACCTGGCAGGAATACTACGATCAGGTAAGAACTACAGCGCGGGCATTTATCGCCCTTGGCCTGGAAAAAGGCGATACTATTAATATACTGGGAGATAATTGCCCCCAGTGGTTTATAAGTGATGTGGCTGCAATTTTTGCCGGTGCGATTCCAGGCGGCATCTATACAACAAGCAGCCCGGAACAATGCCGGTATATTGCCGGGCATAGCGAAGCCAGTATTGTGGTGGTCGAAGATGCCGGACAGTTAAAAAAAATAAAAGCGATCAAGGGGGATCTGCCCGAATTAAAAGCAATTGTTATGATGACAGGCGTTGATGATGACGATCAGGTCTTTTCATGGAAAGATCTGTCAAAAATTTCGGAAAAGGTATCAGTTGAAGAATTGGAGCAACGGATTAGTGTTCAGAAACCCGATGATTGCTGCACACTCATCTACACTTCCGGTACCACTGGAAATCCCAAGGGAGTTATGCTGAGTCATGATAATATTATATGGACCGGACAACAAATCGTAGATATGGCTAAAGCTGATCATAAGGATCATTTAATCAGTTATCTTCCCTTGAGTCATATTGCTGAGCAGGTTGTCAGCCTCTATACTCCCATCATCGCAGGGAGTACGAGCTCGTTTGCCGAGAGTCTGGATCTTCTGGGGGATAATCTTGCTGAGGTACGGCCCACCATTTTTCTCGGCGTTCCAAGGGTTTGGGAAAAAATTCAAGCTAAAATGACAGCAGCCGGTGCACAAAATTCCTGGTTAAAGAAAAAAATAGCAGCCTGGGCAAGAAAAAAAGGCCTTGCAGCCGGATATGCAGCACAGGAAAATTTATCAAATCCGTCCATGATCGGCCTGGCCGACAAATTGGTTTTTTCCAAAGTTCGAGAACGGCTGGGATTTGATCGATGCCGATTGTTTTTCTCTACGGCTGCGCCAATATCCATGGATTCTTTGGAATTTTTCCACAGTCTGGGTATTCCTATCACAGAGGTTTATGGCATGAGCGAGTGCACAGGCCCGGCAACCCTTTCACTGCCCCAGCCCTTTAAATACAGGATAGGATGGGCAGGCCCTCCCCTTAAGAACGCTGAAATATCCATTGCTAAATATGGAGAGGTTTTAATGCGAGGCCGTCATGTTTTTAAAGGGTATTTTAAAAACAAAGAAGCAACAACCGAGGCAATCGATGCTGATGGTTGGCTCCATTCAGGGGATGTGGGCGAAATTGATAAAACCGGTTTTTTAAAGATTACGGATCGGATAAAAGAACTGCTCATAACCTCGGGAGGTGAAAATATATCGCCCCAGATATTAGAAGGAAAGCTAAAATCCATACCCGTTGTTAGCCAAGTTATTGTTATTGGCGATAACCGCAAATATATAACAGCATTATTTACCCTGGACCCTGAAAAAATCAGCCAGGAAGCGATTGCCGCCCAAAGTTCCGCCCAAAATATTGGCCAGGCTGCCACCTGCGAACATTTTAAAAATCACCTGCAAAAACAAGTGGATTTTGTCAATTCAACTCTGGCCAGGGTCCAGTCCATTAAAAAATTTGTCATTCTGGAAAAAGAGTTTTCTGTTGAAGGGGAGGAACTCACACCCACTATGAAATTGAAGAGAAGAATAATCCTTAAAAAATATGAAAAAGAAATTGAAAGCATGTACACATAATCGGATGAGAAATATCTTATGAGCCAAAAGCTACTTTGAAGATCATTTATGAGCTACAAAATCTCATTAAAATAAGTACTTGGTCGAGTCGGTGATTTTGGTGGTTAATCAATTCACCTGTTTTATTTGATCTCTTGAAAATCGGGTACGATACTCTTTAGGGGTTAAGTGCGTCAGGCGTTTAAATAAGATACTAAATGAACTGGTGTCTGAATACCCCACACTTTCCATAATGGCTTCCAGATTTAAATTCGTGGTTTCCAAAAGATCTTTAGATGCCTCTATTCTTAATTTTTGAAGATATTTAGACGGGGTTTCACTGGTTGCAAATTTAAATCTGCGAATAAAAGTCCGGTAACTGACTGCCAGATGATTAGACAATACTTGAAAATCAATTTTATTTTGAAAATTCGCATAAATCCAATGCTGGGCTTTTGTCACCATATCATCAGAAAGGTCCAGCATTTTTTGTTGTATGATGTAAGGAGCTTGTGAAGATTTATTAATATCAATCAGCATCATTTTTGAGCAGGATAAGGCCAATGATTTATCAGTAAATTTTTCAATGATGCAAAGAACAAGATTTAAATAGGAAGTGACTGCTCCTGAACAGATAAGTCCTTTGTTTTCAACCATTAGTTTATCAATTTCAAGTTTGATTTTGGGATATCGTTTTTTAAAAAAAGAGTTAAGCCACCAGCTGGTAGTGGCAGATTTTCCGTCCAAAAGGCCTGTTTCGGCCAGCAAAAGAGTTGCACTGCAACTGGCACCGATAATTGCCCCTGCCGAATACTGCTTTAGAATCCAGAGAACAGCTTTCTTTGAAGAATCTATTTTTTTAATCAGTTGACTAATATCTTTATATATAAACCCAATGAGGATAATGGCATCATAGCGTTCTTCCATTGATAAGCCTTTTGAAAACTCACATACCAGTCCCGGGCTTATTGTAAAAGATCCCATATTTAAGGAGATCACAGAGCATTCAAACCGCTTTGGTTTACCAGGGCTTTGAATACGACTTAAAAGATTGGCAATTTTAAATATTTCCAAGCCTCCTGTAATACCGGAAATGGAGGAATAGTCAGAGGCCACAAAAGCGATTTTTTTCATTCTTTTGTCCTTTGCAAATAAAATGTCATTTTTGACAATAATATTGTCAATAATGCCAATAGAAAATATTATTGTCAAGGGGTATTCTGAACAGGAAGTTTGAATTTTTATCACCATTCAAACAATGAATACTAACCATATAATTAAAGGGGACCCAAATGCCATTGATAACAATAAAGACTATGAAGGGAAGTTCAAAAGATGTTATTGAAAAAACGATGAAGCAAATAAATGAAATCGTTGCAAGCAATCTTGGTTATGATCCTGCCCATGTCTGGGTGTTTGTAGAGGAAGTAGAACACAACCATTTCTTAACTGCCGGAAAAACATGGGAAGAGTTAAAACCACTTCTATACAAATGAAGGAATGAAAAACAAACGCATACCCCGTGATAAAACTCATCAAATAGTAAAAGCAGCGCACATGGCTCCAACCGGCACAGCAAGCAGAAGTACAGGAATTATTGTCATTGATAAACCACAAATTCTCTCAGCTTTTTCTGAGCATATTTATAAGATCTATGAAGACCTGGAAAAAAATCTTAAAAATCCCATTGCCCGTTTTTTTATCAAACGTCAGATCGGTAAAAAGAAGTACAGATCATTACTTGATTTTGTTATGCCGGGGATGCATTGGTACATCCATTGGTATAAACAGGGGAAAAGCAATGAAATCTTGAGAGACTGCCCTGCATTGATGCTGTTTCACAGCCCGATATTTGAACCAATGGGTTCAGAAAATTGTCTTGTTTCAGCCTTTCACGCCATTATGATGGCCCAGGTAGTGGGCATTGGGACATGTTTTAATGATTTGATTCCACCTGCATGCAATATGGTTCCTGAGATAAGAAGGCTTCTTGACCTTCCCGGGGATCGGGAAATATATTCCAGCATTACGATGGGCTATTCAAAATATCAATTTAAACAAATGCCTCAAAGGAAGCTGGCTGAGTTTTGGTACATTGACTAAAACGTATATGACTTTCTATCTATTTACATCTATTCTTATATAGGGCTTGAAAGTCCCCGGATTTTGGAATAATAATATATGGTGAAATTGCACGAAAATGCAGCATGATTTTGTTTCTACAGTCTCAAAAATAGATTAAATCAAATCAGATCTTTGCAGCACTTTCTTTTAATAACAACACTAACTATAAGGAGAGTATAATTATGCAAGTTGATGAAGCGATACGCGCACGGCGCGCAATCAAGTGGTATGACCCTGAACACCAAATGCCGGAGGAAACTTTTCTTAAGCTGATGGAGCATGCCATTCTTACCCCAACAGCTTTCAATATTCAAAACTGGCGCTTCGTGCGTGTCACTGACCCGGAGCAGCGCAAGGCGATTCGTGCTGAAGCCTGGGACCAGGCACAGGTCACCGACGCATCCGAGTTGCTGGTGTTATGCTTCGACAACAAGTCCTGGCAACGTGACCCGAAACGATACTGGCGCAAAGCACCACAGGAAGTACAGGATTTCCTGGTACCGGCGATTGATGTCTATTATCGTGACAAACCTCAGATTGAGCGTGACGAGGGCATGCGATCCTGTGGTCTGGTTGGGCAGACAATCATGTTAATGGCCCTGGAACTGGGCTACCAGAGCTGCCCGATGGATGGCTTTGATTATGATGCGGTCGCTAAAATCATCACCCTGCCCGAAGACCATAGCATTGCTTTCATGATTGCAATTGGCAAGGGTACCAAGGACTCATGGCCAAGACCCGGTCAACTGTCGCTGGATGAAGTTATGGTAATCAACCACTTCGATTAAAGCGTGTAAAACAGCCAAAAAAACGAGGTAAAAACACAAAATGGATGAATCAAAACAAAAAATTGCATTATTTATAGATGCAGATAATGCACCTGCGAGTAAGTTTGAAGAAGTTCTCAGTGAAGTTGCTAAATATGGAGTTGTTACGATAAGAAAGGCTTATGGAAATTGGAAAAACTCTTCCCTAAAACCGTGGGAAGATCTTTTGCACGAATATGCAATTCAGCCAATACAGCAATATGATCTCACAAAAGGAAAAAATGCCTCAGATATTGCGCTTGTAATTGATGCAATGGATGTAATGTATACAAAAAATATCGATGTGATGTGTTTCGTTTCTTCGGATTGTGATTTTACACCAATGGTTACACGCGCTCTTGCTGAAGGCAAAGTTGTTTTGGGATTTGGTGAACGCAAAGCCCCTTCTCCATTTGTGAATGCATGCTCCAAATTTTTATTTTTAGATCAGGAACCCAGACAGAATGGTGCGGTACAAACAAAATCTAAAAATATTAAATCAGATACCAAACTAATTAATCTGCTTCGTCAAGCAATTGAAGCAACGGAAGAAGATAACGGTTGGGCGGCTCTTGGGCTTGTGGGGGCACATATATCAAATAAAACCTCTTTTGATACCAGGAACTATGGTTACAAAAATTTGAGCAGCCTTATTAAGGCAATTGACTTGTTTGAACTCAAGCGCGGACCCGGAAACTCCTATTTGGTTAAGGATACACGAAAGAAAAAATAAAAAAAAGGATCTCATGAGTGCTTTTACCGCGTTACCATTAACCAAACCAATGATCAAAAATCTGGAGACCCTGGGATACCTGGAGATGACTCCGGTCCAGGCAAGGAGTTTGCCCCATGTACTTAAAGGGGAAGATCTGCTGGCCCAGGCCAAGACAGGGAGCGGGAAGACTGCAGCATTTGGCGTAGGCTTGCTCCACAACCTCAATGTGAAGCACTTCAGGGTTCAGGCCCTGGTGATGTGTCCCACCCGAGAGCTGGCAGAGCAGGTTGCCGGTGAGTTGCGTCGCATAGCTCGCTTCAAACACAATATCAAAATTGTAACTATCTGCGGCGGGGTGCCCTTCCTTCCCCAGCAGATATCTCTGGAGCATCAGGGGCATATTGTAGTAGGAACTCCCGGGCGCATTGAACAGCATTTAAAGCGCGGAACAATGAATCTTGATCATGTCACCACCCTTGTTCTGGACGAGGCGGACCGAATGCTGGATATTGGTTTTTCCGACAGTATTGAAGTGATCATGGGTTATGTTCCTAAAGCTCGCCAGACCCTTCTTTTTTCCGCTACATTTCCAAAACCGATCCTTGACTTAAGCACGCGGTTTCAGAAAAACGCTCACCGGGTGGCCGTGGATGTTGAACACGAACAAAACGTTATTCGCCAATATTTTTACGAGTCCGGGTGGGAATGGAAGCCTGTTGTTGTGGCTCAGATTTTAAATATATACAAGCCTGCATCGGCACTGATTTTCTGCAACACCAAGCTGCAGTGCAAGTCCCTTTCAACCTTCCTTGAGACAAAAGGGTTTTCATCTCTGGCCATTCATGGTGACCTTGAGCAAAAGGATCGAACTGAAATATTGGTGCGCTTTTCTAATGGCAGCACCCCTATTCTGGTGGCCACGGACGTGGCAGCAAGGGGCCTTGATATCTCAGGGCTCAGTGCAGTAATCAACTTTGACCTCCCCTTTGAACCGGAGGTGTATATCCACCGTATCGGCAGGACAGGCAGGGCCGGGAAAGAGGGAATGGCATTTTCCCTTATGACGCCCAAAGAGCGCTTCAGACTGGAAGAGATAAACACCCTTATGGGCACAGCTTTTCAGGTGTCTGATATTAAAACACTTGAGCCCGCAACCCAAGAGAGTGCCACTCCTCCCATGGTGACCTTCTCCATCAATGGTGGGCGAAAAACAAAGCTTCGGCCTGGAGATATCCTGGGTGCTCTGACCAAGGATGCGGGAATCGATGGAGGCTTCGTGGGCAAGATCAACTGCTTTGAGTTTTATTCCTACGTTGCCATTGAGCGCTCCATGGCGGATAAAGCCGAAAAAGCACTCTCCAAAAACAAGATCAAGGGACGACACTTTATTGTTCACAGACATGAGTAATATAGATTAACTCAACGTGGTAAAGCATTTTATTTGGGCGAAAGTAAAATTTCAATCCCACAATTTCAAATTTAAAAAATTATTGATTTTCCAGATATGAGTGCCATTAAAACAAGGGGAATCTTTGTTATTAAAAATTGTTTTTAGATAGTGTTTGAACGAAAACTCACTCATCTGCTTCGTTGCTACAAAATTTTGAAATCCTCATGTACTACAGTACACTCCGGTTTCAAAATTTCTTGCGCCTTGCATATGAGCAACTTTTCATCCAAACAAGGGTTTCCGATAAAGCACTATATAGTCAACTATTTTTATTGACAATAGATCAACTCTTCGATATTGGGTTTCCGATAGTCAGTTATTGGAATAAATATTTTTATTTTTATTGATTGAGGTGAAAGAATGAAAATCGGATTTATTGGTCTAGGAAATGTGGGCGGGAAGTTAGCAGGAAGTTTGCTTCGCAATGGATTTGACCTTATGGTGCGTGACCTTGATGAGGTCCTGGTCCAGTCATTCGTGGATCAGGGTGCTACAAGAGGGGCTTCTCCAAAAGAAATTGCAGAGAAAGTAGATCTAATTATTACCTGCCTGCCTTCGCCCGCTGCCTGCTCTATGGTAATGGAAAGAGAAGATGGTGTCATAGAAGGCATTAGCAAAGGAAAAATCTGGCTGGAAATGAGCACTACAGATGAGTCGGAAATCGTCCGTCTGGCAAAACTCCTTAAAGCAAAAGGCGCGATGGCCATGGACTGCCCAGTATCGGGTGGTTGTCACCGAGCTGCAACCGGCAATATTTCTATCTTTGCCGGTGGTGAACGTGAAGCTTTTGAAATAGTTCTACCTGTTTTAACCAAAATGGGACGTCGCATCCTGCATACCGGTCCCATAGGATCAGCATCCTGCCTGAAAGTTTTAACCAATTACCTATGTTCAACACACCTTGCTGCTTTGTCCGAGGCATTTG
>Ga0307989_1000177_pt1 | contig 46247 bp, 31 predicted proteins | sample EllFjometagen185_FD_203164 | JGI IMG/M metagenome (GOLD analysis project Ga0307989, IMG submission 203164) | Marine microbial communities from Ellis Fjord, Antarctic Ocean - #185 | ecosystem: Environmental > Aquatic > Marine > Unclassified | place: Southern Ocean | collected 2014-10-08 | reverse complement strand
GATCATGATACAACTTCACTGGCTTTTCTCCTGTATTTAACCATATTATGGTGAAGTATTTTCATATATACAAGACCTATCTCCTGTATTATCATAATGTTATAATTTATAGACAGACACTAATTAGCACGATGTCATGTTCAACCCTTTCTGTTCTAAAGCCTGGCTTTAAATTCCTGCTTTGAGCCACGCCATGGTGTATGGCTTAAGGTGGAGTATCTCACCCTTTAGTACGCTTCCGGAGAGCAAATCCGTGTAGTCGACATTGTTTTTGGACAATTGAGATAAATCATAATGTGATGTTATCGGGCGGAAATTGAAAATGCAGATCAATCGATTCCCCTCCACCGATTTTCTTTCAACAATAAAGCTGCCAGGGGGACTCTTCAGTATTCGTTGCTCTGCACCAGGATCAAAGGCTGGCTCGTGAGCTCTCACTTTCAATAGGGTTGCATAGCGAGAGAAGATGATTGACCGACGCGAATTTGGATCGTTCAATACTGTATCGAGAATATCTGCATCCAGCTTTTCACGATTAACACTCCGGGCAGATCCAGTTTCTTGAACACCCCCAATCCATCCCTGGGAACCAAAGAGACTGTGAACATAAATACCAGGTAAGCCTTTTAGGGAAAGCATAACTCCCTGAGTCAGAAAAAAACGAGCGATCTGTTCAGACGTATGGTTGTGTCCAGGTTCATCAGGGATTTCCATGGCATCTAGCCAATTAATATTCAATTCGTAGGGTATCTCGCTTCCATCTGGCAATGATTTCATAGACACAAATCCACCGAGCGTCTTAATCTGCTGACAAATCGCCTCGATATCTGCTTCAGGCACCAAACCTAAGAGTGGGGTTATCCCAATCCCATCATGACTTGCTGTAAAATTGAAAAAGTGTGCCTCTGGATGGGGCGTTTTTAATTCGCTCGCCCATTTGCTTAGGGCCTCTGTATCACCAGAGTAAAGCGAGTGGAGGAGTAGAGGCGGCAGTGCAAAATTGTAGACTAAATGGGCCTCATTATTGCCATCTCCAAAATAACTTGTGTTGTCAGCATGGGGGACGTTGGTTTCTGTCACCAAACGAACCGGTTTGCCAGCGAGATGGAGCACCCTCCGCATCAATTGAATCAATGCATGTGTCTGAGGTAAGTGAATGGAGCTACTGCCAAGGGCTTTCCACAAATAGGCAATCGCATCCAGACGGATATACTTCGCCCCCTTATTAGCGTAATCTAACAAGACATCCAAAATGGACAATAAAACCTCAGGATTAGCATAATTGAGATCCACCTGATCTTCACTGAAAGTTGTCCAAATCAGTAATTCTGTGTCTTCTTTGTGAAATGGATGAACCAGGGGAAGGGTTCGCGGGCGAACGACTTCGGAAAGCAATTCTAGATCTTCTGGCTCAACAGTGATAAAATAATTTTCAAATTTTGGATCCCCAGCAAGGAAGGCTTTGAACCAGGTGCTTTTAGCCGAGAGATGGTTGATCACTCCATCAAACATGAGCTGATAATCCTGACCTAGATTTTCAATATCAGTCCAATCGCCAACTTCAGAATTAACTGCTGAGAGATCCATCACCGCAAAACCGTCATCAGAGGACCAGGGATAGAAGGGCAGAATATGGATGGAGTCGATGAATGGCTTTAAGTATTGATCCACAACTTGCTTTAACGTTTGAAGTGGCGCCTGACCCCTCCGAGTGAAGGTATCGGCATAGCTAATGAGCATAACTGAGCTACTTGTTAAGCCATCGAGCTGTTGCACATCATTTCCCCGATGAATCAGGTTGATTCGTTCAACAATCGCTTGCTCCAATCCAACTGCAACCTCTGCTGGATATATTTGGCTTAATAAGGGGAGGAGATTGGCTTGATCTCTAGTGATATTTTTCATAAATCTGCTAAGTTCTCGTCCTGTCCAGTGTTGCTATTTTAGGATTTAGACATGCATTTATTGTTTCGAAAATTTCATATTCATTAAAATTTTACAGCCTGGCATCAGTTTCTGATGAAAATATAGTCCAATGCCAAATTAACCTGGATGTTTCGCTGAGAATCTAAGCCAAAATAGATCAAATGACTTGATATTTCCGCATGCCAATCGCAAATTGATCCCATCATGAAATTAAGGTCCAATCTCAGTCATGGCTAAACCGATGATATTCACGAGGAGTGTAGCAATACGCTTATCCCAAATGGGGTTAACGTGAATCAACCCATGAGCAAAAAAACTGTTTTAGTTGCCGGGCACCTCTGTCTAGACATTATTCCAGACCTTTCCGGTGGAGGATCCCTGGATGATTTGAAACCGGGAAGTCTGTCCATGATTGGTCCTGTGGAGACTGCCACTGGGGGAGTTGTAGCCAATACTGGATTAGCTCTGTACCGTTTGGGGCAGTCAGTGAGACTGGTTGCCAAGTTGGGCGATGATGAATTTGGCAAACTCATTTACAATAAATTTGAAGCTGTAGAATCAGGGCTGGGCGATAGCCTGATCCTGGATGCAACAACCCATACCAGTTACACGGTTGTATTAGATTTTCCTGAGCAAGACAGACATTTCCTCCATCATCCTGGTGCCAACGATACCTTGTTAGACAGTGACATACCTGATAGCGCATTTGCAGACGCTGATCTCATACACTTTGGTTATCCACCACTCCTCGCCTCAATGGTAGCCAATGATGGCCAGGAGCTCATCAGTCTGTTTCGCCGAGTGAAGTCTATCGGTATGGTCAGCAGTCTTGATATGGCCTGGGTTGATCCCAGTTCCAATGCAGGACAGGTGGATTGGCCCGCTGTGTTAAAAAATATTTTACCCCACATTGATATATTTATGCCCAGCATGGAAGAGATATCCTTCATGTTGGGAGAAACCATGCCGTCAACGACACTAGATGTTGAATATTTAAGAAGAATATCGCAACAACTTCTGGATTATGGCGCTGGAATTGTCGTGTTAAAATTAGGGGAGTTTGGCTTATACCTCAGATCCTCTTCTGAACTAAATCACGTAGAATCGTTGGAACGCCTTGGTCAAAGCCCACAGGACTGGACAGACCTGGAAATTATACAACCCTGCTTTAAAGTTGAAGTACAAGGCAGTACCGGAGCTGGAGATAGCGCCATTGCTGGATTTTTAGCCGCGATATGTCGCGGGGCTGAACCAGAATCTTGTCTACAGATGGCTGCTGCCGTAGGTGCCTGCAACGTAGAAGGTCATGATGCATTATCAGGTTTGCGGACCTGGGATGATACCCAGAAACGTATTGATGCCGGTTGGTCCCTAAGCGAAAAACGGATTATCAGAGAAGAAATTACACCATGAAGCAAATAATCGAGCGCACCCGTGCTTTGATAGAGAAATCTGGTATCACCATTTTAGAAAGTGAATGGGAGGCTTTGGAATTAGCTGATTTTGGACTTGGGAATCTGGAGATCGAAGGCCTGGAGATTATTGTTTATGAAAATAATGATCGCTATTGTGCCAAAGAACTTATGCTTTTTCCCCATCAATCCTGTCCAGAGCATCGCCACCCAGCTTTTGAGGGGCAACCTGGCAAGCGAGAGACATTTCGCTGTCGATACGGAACTGTGTATCTATATGTTCCTGGACCAGCTGGAAGTGATCAAATTAGGGCTACTATCCCCCGAGGTAGTGTGGCCCACTATACAGTATTTAAGGAAATAGTTTTGAATCCCGGTGAGCAATATACACTTGAGCCAGGGACACGTCACTGGTTCCAGGCTGGACCGGAAGGGGCAGTCGTTTCTGAGTTTTCCAGTACGAGTAGAGATGACGCCGATATCTTTACAGATCCTCGCATCCAACGTGTGGCCGAAAAAAAACAGACTTATAATCCATAGATGAGGAGACATTTCAGGGATGAAGCCCAGTCCGGATTTTGAACGTTTAAAAAAGGTAATACTCCACCAGGGGGAATCTGACCGACTCCCTTTTTATGAGCACTATGTTGATGATGAAGTCATCGAGAGTATTAGTGGACAAGCAATCACAAAACTTGATCTTTCGAATGAATCAGATATCAAGCGGTATGTAGATATATTGATCCAGTTTTATTTGACCCAAGGCTACGATTATGTGCCCCTGGAGCGTTTCCTGGAGCTCCCCAGGAATAATATTGTAAAAGGCGATGACACCGCAGTTTTATCCCGCAATGAGAGAGAATGGCAGGATGAGAATGAAGGTGTTATTACGACCTGGGATGAGTTTGATAAATATCCCTGGCCCAAAGATGACCAGTTAGTAGACTACCGTATTTTTGAATACGCTGCGAAAGCTCTACCCGATGGGATGAAAATTATTGGGGGTGTAGCAGGGGGTGTGTTTGAGTATTTATCATGGATGATGGGACTGGTCCCGCTTTCATTGGCCCTCTATGACACACCTGATCTCATTCAAGCCATGGTTAAAAAAATCACCCAGATGATTTTAACCGTTGACCGGAACGTTCTGGATATCTGTGGTGATTCATTTGGAGCACTTCGGATGGGTGATGACCTCGGTTACAAAACCGCTACCATGTTAGATCCAAAAGTATTGAGGCAGGAGATTTTTCCTTACCAGAAACAAATTGTTGATCTGGCACATGAACGGGGTCTGCCCTTTGTCCTTCATTCCTGTGGATATCTCGAAGATATCATGGATGATCTGATCGATACAGTAGGCATTGATGCCAAGCACTCTTTTGAAGATGCTATTATTCCAGTGTCAGAATGGAAACCCAAATGGTCACATCGTGTGGGTGTACTTGGCGGTGTAGATATGGATAAGTTATGTGTTCTTGGTGATACAGAGCTACGGGCATATACCAATGATATCATGGATGCCTGCATCCCAGGGGGGAATTGGGCACTAGGTTCTGGGAATTCTATTGCCAACTATGTACCGGTTTCCAATTATCTCGCCATGCTGGAAGAAGGACGTAAACGCTGGTAGTCACAGGTATGAATAGGTAATTATTCACATGAGGAATCTAGAATGAGAATATGGATTACACGAGCAGCTTATTTTCTCGGAGCAAGCATCTTCCTTGGTCTTATTTTTTGGGGTTCCCCTGAAGAAGTGGTCTATGAAGATGGTAAGATTCATTTTGACTATTGGTACAATGTGGGTCAGGAAGATGTCATTCCCTGGCCGGTTATCGCTTTTAACGAATCCCAGGATAGAATCGTAGTCCATCCAGTTGCGATTCCGTGGCAAGAGAGTGAAAAGAAAATCCTCACAGCCGTGATCAGTGGAGATCCGCCTTCTCTGGTCAGTCAATTTGTGCCTCTCGTCAAATGGGCCAGTCGTATGGCTCTCCGACCCCTGGACGACTTCATAGAAAAGGACAGTTTTGATACAGAGATCTTTTATCCAGCCTTAATGGATGAAATGATTTATATGGATCGTGTTTTCGGGTTACCGCAAGCAACAGCTGCTTATGCGCTTTTCTACAATAAAGACCTTTTTCGTGAAGCAGGACTCGATCCTGAGCAGCCCCCGAGAACTTGGGATGAGCTGATTCAAGCCTCACGAGCGATTGATAGTATTGATGTCACTGGTCGGATTCAACGTATGGGATATTTACCTGACTGGGACAATCTTATGCCCAGCATTATGCAAACATCCCTTCTCATGGCCTGGGAGAAGGGCGCAACCCTCTTGTCAGAAGATGGCCGAGAGGCGCAACTCGATGATGAACGTCTGGAGCAATCCTTACAATGGGTTGTGGATTATTATGATGCCTATGATATCAATCGAGTCAGAGCTTTTCGAGGAACTTTTGGTTATGACACCCAGCATTGTTTTATATCTGAAAAAGTAGGGATGTTTATTGGGTCCAACTTTATCATAGATAATCTGAAACGATACAGACCTGATATGGATTATGGAGTCACAACGATACCGGTCCATGAATTAGGTGGTCCTACTGCTTCTCCAGCTGGGGTTTTCTGGTATGCCATTCCCCGAAATGCCAGTCATCCGGAAGCTGCCTGGGAATTTATGGCTTTCTCAACACAGGCAGAAATTCAGCTCGAAGCGATGCAGCACACCAAAGAAAATCTTTTCCCATCCAATCGGATTGCTGCCAGAGATGATTATTTTCAAAAAGATCCCAGTATGCAGATTTTCGCCCGGCAAATGGACTTTGCCCATAGTCCTGCAGTGGTCCCTCTCGCACATGAAGTCTTCTGGCGTGAGTTAAATATGAATGCTGTTGATTTGATTATTGATAAGACCAAAACAGTTAAAGAAGTACTCTCATCGGCCAATGCCCAAGTACAGAGGGAACTTTCTTCAGCACTTGAATATCAGGATTATGTCTTGCAGGTCATGCATTTTGAAACGAAAGAACAATCTCCATGAAAACCATAATAAACAAGATGTTGGGTCATCGTAAACAGGATACACTGATTGCATGGCTTTTTGTCGCTCCCTGGGCGATTGGCTTTCTCATTTTTGGACTATATCCAATCATAATGAGCTTGTACTACAGTCTCTGCCAATATGATGTGCTTCGTGTTCCTCGTTTCATAGGACTCCAGAATTACAGCCAACTCCTTTTCGAAGACCCCTATTTTTGGAAATCCCTCTGGAATACCCTGTATTATGTTGTATTCCGAACACCCCTATCCATTTTTGGCTCCTTGTTGTTAGCCAGTATGCTGAATCAACAGCTCAAGGGTATGCCTATATTTCGTACCATTTTCTTTATCCCCAGTATTATTTCTGGAGTTGTACTCTCTGTGATCTGGTTGTGGATGTTTAACCCTGAATATGGTCTGATCAACTCAGGACTGGCCTTTTTTGGTCTTCCTGGCCCACTTTGGTTGCAGAGTGCCAGCTGGAGTAAACCAGCTTTGGTCCTGATGAGTCTTTGGACAGTAGGAGGGGGCCGAATGTTGGTCTTTCTGGCAGCTTTGCAGGGTATCCCCAGACATTTATATGAGGCAGTTGAGCTGGAAGGCGGTGGCTGGTGGACAAAATTTCGTCATGTAACAGTACCTCTCATATCACCCATACTTTTTCTGTGGACAGTCATGGAAGTTATCTTCTCCATGCAGGTTTTCGTCGAAGCTTATATCATGACCAATGGGGGTCCTGCCAATTCCACACTTTTCTTTAATCTTCATCTTTACAATAAATCTTTTAATGATTTTCAGATGGGGTATGCCTCCGCAATGGCCTGGCTACTCCTGGTTATTACCTTGGTTGTAACTTGGTTTCAATTTCGATTATCCCGTCGCATGGTTTATTACGAAGGGGGGAAATAATGATGACTTTACCCTCTGCTCCCAAAATGCTGCGAATGGCCAAGCGTACTCTATCCTATCTGTTTGTCAGCAGCAGCGCCCTTCTTTTTCTCATACCTTTTTTGTGGATGGTTTCCTCATCTCTACAGACTGAGCAGGAAATTGCCACCACAGATATGCGTTGGATTCCAGAGACCTTTCATTGGGAAAATTATCTGAATGTTTTTGAAGCCATGCCTTTGTGGACATACTTTCAGAATTCGATATTTGTGACCGGGCTTTTCATACTGGGGACTCTCCTCTCAGCCTCATTGGTAGCCTACGCTTTCAGTGTTTTACAGTGGCCAGGACGTGATAAAGTATTTATCCTCGTCTTAGCAACAATGATGTTACCCATGCAGGTAACCATGATTCCTGTTTTCGTACTTTATAAAAATATCGGATGGCTCAACACCTTCAAACCACTCATTGTTCCGGCATTCTTTGGTGGTGGCGCTTTTAACATCTTCTTGCTCCGTCAATTCTTTTTAACCATTCCCCGTGAGCTTTTTGATTCAGCCCGAATTGATGGCTGCAATGAATTTCAGATTTACTGGCGGATTGTGTTACCCCTGGCAAAACCAGCGCTGGCAACCGTGGGTATTATGACTTTCCTATTTACCTGGAATGATTTTCTAGGACCGCTGATTTATCTCTCTGATAAACTCAAAAGTACCATGGCTTTAGGTATCGTTATGTTTGTTGGACAACACAAAACCGAGTGGGCGTTGCTCATGGTGGCATCAGTCATTATGATGTTGCCGGTTATCCTGCTTTTTCTCTTTTTTCAACGGTACTTCATTCGAGGTTTTATGATGAGTGGCATAAAGGGTTAGTGCATGCAAGAATTTCATCATCCAGATCGTAACTGGGGTTGTAGAATTCAAGACAATTGGATCTTGAAGGGGTTGAAAACGGTTGTGATGGAAAACGAGTTGCTTCGAATCACCATTTTGGCTGATAAAGGTGCTGATGTATACGAGTTTTTGCATAAACCCACCGACACCGATTTTATGTGGCGGACACCGCTAGGTCTCCATAACCCCGCAACGAACACCCCTAGCAATACCACAGACGCCGGTACCTTTATGGATCATTATGCAGGCGCCTGGCAGGAAATATTCCCATCAGGTGGTGCAGAAAATAATCATGCTGGTGTTTCTTATGGTCAGCACGGTGAAGCCTGTCATCTGCCCTGGGAATTTAAAGTGACTGAAAACACACCTGAACGAATCAGTTGTTGTTTCTCTCTGCGCACATTGAGGACGCCTTTTCTTTTAGAGCGTACCCTGACCCTTTTCACTGATCTTGATGAGCCCTGGTTTGCTTTGACCCATTCCAAGAAGAAACTAGGGTTTGGCTTACGCTTCAATAAACAGGTATTTGATTCAATCTGGTATTGGCAGGTTTTCGGTGGAGGTCAAGGGGCACCCTGGTATTCACAAACCTATAATATTGGCCTGGAACCCTTTACATCCTGGCCAGGAAATGGCCTTTCTGATGCAGTAAAGCGGGGCAGGCATCGCCGTTTAGAAGGCAATGGAACTATCAAGACAGAGCTGATAGCAGTTATACATGAAGGCCTTACTGAAGTAGAACATATTAGTGAAACAGGCGAGGTAAGCGGTAAATGAACAAATCAATTAAAACGGTAATACTCATTTTGTCCGTAATTTCTGCGTGGAACCTCGTGGCCAGCGTGACACCGTCAGTGATCGAATCGAAACTGGGTCCAAAGGGAGAAATCCCCTATTTTCTAGTAGCGGGTCCACTCCCAGTGCCTCAGGAAGGCTTTGGTACGCTGGTTCTAAACCAAGAATTGGAACCATTCGCGAAAAATCCGGTCATCGGTCAGAGCATGGATACGCCCCTTATTGCTTCAGGTTCCACCCAGTGGGCCCTGCAGAGTTTGGATGCCAAGGGATATCTCGATTTTCACCCACCCTTTACCTGGTTACGACCAGGCAGTGATCCTGAAAAGATTTGGCATGCCCAGGCGGCTTTTGCCAGTATCAATCTGGTGAGTAAAAAAGAACAGGATGTAACCCTCTTATTCGGAACCGCTTCCCAGGCTCAAGTCTTTTTGAATGGTCAGGAAGTATGGCAAGGACAGGCCTTGAGAGGTGCTGTTGCTGATGAAGATTCACACGTGCTATCCCTCAAACAGGGTAATAATCAGCTTCTCTTTAAAGTTTACCAATCACACCAGAATTATGGTCTCAGTTTTTTTGGAGGCAGCCCATGGCAGTGGGGGCTTTATGCCAGGCTTGAAGCTCTGCCTGGGAAAACTCTGGCTGGTATTACACCACTGGTACAGGGCGAACTACCTGAAAACACTTACAATCTTGTCTCAACACCGTTCTTTAAATGGGATGAGGCAGGTGCTTTGCTGCAGAAATTCCAAATTTCTATAAACAGTATTGAGGCAATAGAGACGCCAGATTTGACTCTGGGGAATGAGTTCGTTTTAGAATTGGATCAACTCTCTAGGGGGATGAATTACCAGGAACTTTGGGTGCAATCGCTGGAAAAAGGTGGCAAACTGAAAACCTCGCTATCCTTCAACAACAATGTCATTAAAAAACAATTCAAACTTAGACCCCAACGCCGCTGGGAACTCTATTACATGCCCTTCTCTCACCAGGATATTGGCTATACCCACACCCAACCTGTGACAGCAGAAATCCAGTCTAAAAATTTGGAAGATGTGCTGGATTACATGAATAAAGATCCAGATTTTAAATGGACGGTGGAAACCCTGTGGCAGGTAGAACAATTATTCAAACGCCAGGGGGCAGTCCGTCGGGATGAGTTTTTCAAACGTGTTTCTGAGGGACGTATCAGTCTTTCTCCCGGTTGGACCAACTCGTTCACCGGTCAATTATCTGAAGAAGAAGCGATCCGCAGTCTTGAGCCTGCGATTCGGCTGGCTGCTGAAGAGGGAATCCAATACCCCGCATTTTTATACAATGACACACCAGGAGTTTCCTGGTTATGGCCTGGGCTTCTGGAAGAGCTTGGAGTCAAATTTATATTTACTGGAATCAATGAGGTCTATAACGATTACACCCTCCAGCGTAATCTTCCAAAGCTATTTCGTTGGCGCGGAGGGGATGGTGGGGAAGTCCTGACCTATCTCACTGAAACCTATAATGAAGGTTTGGCACATGGTCTTGAAAAAGACGCTGAAGCTATGTCCATGCTTATTGCCGGCCAACTCGCACGACTTGAAGATAGAGCTTGGCCATTCAGTCATGTCGGCTTGTCAGTTTCGTATCTTGATAATGGAAGTGTCCCCAAAAAGCAGCTGGCGAATATAAAGGCCTGGAATAAAGAATACGCCTGGCCCAAGTTTATCGTGGCCACTACAGGTGATTATGTACAAAAGTTAGAATCTGAGAATCTTGATAAACTCCCAGTTATTCAAGGTGATTGGACCAGTGCCTGGGAAACCCGCTCTCAAGGCGAGCCTGCTCGAATGATTCTCCAGAGAGAAGCTCAAGGTTTGGCACCTGTTGCTGAAAAATTAAGCGTTATCAATTGGTTGGACGGACGTCTGGATCAGCCCGATGAGGAAGCCGTTCAGGACATCTATAATTCCCTTCTGAATTTCTCAGGTCATGGAAGTGGTTTAGAAGCCGGTTATGGGAATAGGGAAGATAATGCATTAGCTAGTAGCTACCGTGGCCAGTATGTCTCTCAGGCTTGGCATAAGAGTAGAGGACTTACTGAACGTGAGATGTACAGACTGATCGTTGAGACCTTTAGCTTCGCTGGACAAGGGGTCTTGGTGTTTAACCCCAGTAGTGTTCCTCGGAGTGAAGCAATTCAAGTCAGTTTTGGGCGAATGCCTGGCAAACCCCTTCATGTTGTGGATGCCAGAACAGATGAAATTCTACCTTCAGTCTGGAAGGACAACGAGACCCTAGTCTTTGTGGCCAAGGAATTAGTGGGGATGGGTTATACAAAGTTTTTACTCCGTCCTGGTCATGCAACGCCTTCATCCTCAGATGAGCTGGTATGGGATAAGGCCTCAAAGCAGATTGAAAATGCGTATTTTAGCCTAAACTACTCCGGCAGCAATTCTAATAGTTTGATTCGAAGCCTTTATTCAAAAACCCTGAAGCATGAGATCATTCCGGAGACAAATGGACAGTACCCTCTAAGTATTGTGAGCCGTAAACCATTTTTAGGAGAATCATTTACCCCTTTAACTTTTAAGGATGCTGAGACAGAAGTCATCGATCTCAGACCCGTTGGACTCATCCTGAAGATACGAGCACCAGGCGAGTTAGCAGAAGGTCTTGAAGTTGGGATATGGGCTGGATTATCCGTTCTGGATGTACAGGCCACCATTAACCTGGAAGCATTAGAATCACCGGAAAGCCTGGAAGAAATAGGGCTCTCATTACCCCGTGTGAATGCCTTGACAAACATTCGAGCAGAGTTGGCTGGTGGTTGGGTAAATCCAGCAGAAGACTTGTTACCAGGCGTAACACCGGAAGCGCTTTCCTTGCGTCATGGGGTACTGCTCAAACAGAAAAAATATTCAGTAGCGGTAACAACAAAAGATGCACGCGTTCTATTATTGGAGGCCGATCCATCGGGAAAAGTTCTACCCGTTTTAAATCTGGTGAATAATTTTCCAAAACATTGGAATCGCAATGAAGAAAATAAAGGGAGCCTGACCTTCCGTTTGCGTCTTGAACCTATTCAGCGTCGCGCCGGTCCAATGGATGTGAGTGCTTTAGTCTCTGTTACCGCGGAGCCACTGATTGTAAGGGACACTTGGTTGGGGGATAATAACCCGGAAGTAAGTTCCTTTACGCTTGATGGAAATGGCCTTTCGATCCTCTCGATGAAACGATCTCGAGATGGAAAAGCAATTGTCGTGCGGTTCAAAAATGCAGCTGATTCAGGCCAGAATAAAGGTCATTTTAGAAGTGTTTATTTTGATTCTCAGACCAAGATATATACCTCCAATCTTCTCGAAAAGAGAGGTGCTCTTCTGATTCATTCAACCAAAGGATATGAGATCTCACTGCAGCCGAGACAGATCTTGACAATAAGAGCTGAGAATCTGGTTTTTCCAGGGCAGGGAAAGTAGTGTATGAAAAAAACAGCGATTAAAAGTGTATTTGATCTAGGTCCTCAATTTACGCGGAATAAACACCGGATGGTTGGTCAGGATGGTGCTTTTTCTATCCCGCTAAATAATGGGCAACTCTTGGTCTTTTTTGGAGACACCATCATTGGTGCACGTCGGGAAAATGAGAGTATCTGGTTTCCTGATGGTGTTGCAGTGGGACCAAAAGATATGACTGGGAGAGCCGGGGTAGAGCTCATGGTTAATAATTGTGGACTCCTGATTGAGCCTGAGAATGCAACAGATCTAATGCGAAAATTCAAATATATATTAGATGAATCTGGCCAGATCAAAAATCTGCTTCCATTGGCACCTGATGAGAACCGAGATAATACCCGTATCTGGTGTCTTCACGGGGTCGAGATTGACAAAATATTATACTTATATTTTGTAAAAGTTGAAATGATATCCGAGGGTCCTTTTCCTGTAAATTTCAAAATTGTTGGCAGTGGATTAACCAAGGGAAATAGCAAGGATTGGGACTTCCATCGTTTACCAGGCAAAGGAGATGACCTTTTTTGGAACGTTGATACGCCTCGTTTTGGCTCTGCAGTGCTCAAAGTTCCAAACGATCCTTTTATTTATCTTTACGGTATCTGCCAGCATCCAGTAAGCCAGGTTCAGGAGGGCTTTATTGCACGTGTAAAACCTGAAGACATTGAAGACTTGAGCGCTCATTCATACTTTGCCGGTGATGATATCTGGTCAACTGATCTCAATGATGCAATTCCAATATTTAACGACTTTCCCAACGAGTTGAGTATTTCATATAATGAGTATCTTGGATGCTATATCGCCGTTCATAGTCACATCATGACGGAGAAGGTTGTTATGCGTAAGTCTCCAACGCCCTGGGGTCCCTGGAGTGATGCAGAATTACTCTTTGAAGCCGTATATTCTAGACCCAAACCATTACCGTATCCTGATCTGTTGTATGCCGGAAAAGAACATCCCTGGCTGAGTAAAGATGGCGGTAAAACAATTTACATTACCTATATCGAATTTGAAGAATATTATCCTCATCTTATGGAAGTTACCTTTTCTTGAACCACTCTGTCAAACAGACTCCGTCACATCAGTTAATTCTGAATTTTCAGGTTGTACCCTTGCCATTAGTTGCTCGACACGAGGAGGGACCCAAACGGGTCTTTGATCTAAACTATGAAGTAGATGCCACACTCAGTGGAATGAATGCCATCCTTTTTGTATCAGGGGAGAGCAGAGAGAAATTCTCCCTGCAATTGCCTATGGTCAAATCTGGGAAAAATAGGGTGGAGATCAAACTACCAGAGCTTCAATCGACTGAAACACAAGTCTGGCAATTGAAGATTGGCAACCACTCCAAAGATTTTAAGCTTGATGTAGACCCCGTTCGGCAATGGCATTTACATATCAGCTTACATTCTCATACAGATCTCGGGTTTACAGCCCCTATCTCCGAAATTGCGGCTATCCACGCAGACAATACAGACCAGGCCATGGCTCTTATGGAAGAAACGGCACATTGGCCATCTGAGAGTCAATTCCGCTGGACCATGGAAATCAGTTGGCAACTCGAACAATACCTTGCCTTACGCGGTCCTGAAGCAATCGATAAGCTCAAAAAATATCTGCGTTCCGGACAAATGGAATTAGCGGCGATGTACGCGGGAGAGCATGTTGATGCTCTGGGACATGAGGAAGCGGTCCGTGCTTTTTATCTGGCAGCAAAATATCGGCGTGAATGGGGAATTCCTGTAGATACAGCCATGCTGTGTGATGTGCCTGGGAGCACTGAGGGCTTGGTCCAGATAATGGCCAAGGCCGGCATTGAAAATTTCATTATAGCTGACAATAATTTTTGTGCTCCCGTATTGAAACGTACCGATTTACCACGCCCCTTTAACTGGAAATCCCGATGTGGTGATGAGATCACAACCTGGTATACGGATCATCCTTTTTTCGCCTACATCGAAGGCCGGAACTATGGTATCAGTGAAAGTGTGAATGCTGCCCGTAAGAAATTGCCTCTGCGTCTTCTGGAACAGGAAAAAGCAGGATACGCCCATAATCTTCTCCATGTCCAATATGCTTTTGATAATTTTCGACTGGAGTTTCGACCTGCCCTGGTTGTACGAGAGTGGAACGAGCAGTGGGAATGGCCCAAGCTTGAGCTTTCAACCCCTAGAAGATTTTTTAATGCACTCAGGTCGAGTGGAGCAACCATCCCCACGCGCTCCGGGGACTTCAACGAATGGTGGACCAGCACATTCAACAATTATCCAGTAGAAACATCCATCTCTAAAGAATTGCATGACCGGGTACCAAACATCGAAACCCTATCAAGTCTGTTCACTCCTGGAGATCAGACTGCAGATTCTCAGAATGAGGCATTTGGTAAAATATACCATAACCTGCTGGCCTGGGATGAGCATAGTGGCAATGGCCAAATTTGGGAAGCCGAAGACCCTGAACAGGAGAAACAAGCTCTAGATGAGGGCTATGGATTTATTTATGACGCGCAAGCTGAATTGGACATTCAAGAGAAACGCTTGAAAGAAAAAATGGGCAGATCGTTCCAGACTGCTCCCGAGAATTCGTTTGTTGTAACCAATAGTCTTACCTGGGAAAGAGGGGGTGAGATTGTCCTCGAGGATTGGACTCCTGGCGAGAGCTATTGTATCCAAGATCATTCAGGTGAGAGTCAGGCTCATGGTCTTGTTGCAAATACCCAGGGAGAGATATTATTTAAAGCTTCATCGGTACCCGCCCTTGGATATCGAACTTTCACAGTACAGCACCAAAAGGACTGTGGCTGCAATCACTCTCCTGAGTTAAAAACCTTACAGAGCGTTTCAATAACAAAGGATTTAATTACTCTCACTAATGGTGTCCTTGAGATTAAGGTCAATTCATCTACGGGTGAAATCCAGCGATTTGAACATTTAGCTGATGGAAAAATCTTAGATAATTTTACACATTCCGATCCTTTGGGGCAGATTCAATTTTGGGAATCACAGCTAGCAGATCCTGTCCAAATGGGGCGCTATATCAAGTCTTATTATGAAGGGGTTCCCGGTCAACCCTTACAATTAAAACTCCCAGAAGTGTGCGATGTAAAGGTTAGGTCATATACCAATAGTCGTGGAATGGAAGGGATAGAGATTATCCATTCAATAGAGGGGCAAAACTGGCTTACCCGTAAGCTCTCATTTGATGCTCGAGGTAAAAGACTGGTATTGTCGTATACCTTTCACCACAAGGGTTTGTTTTCCTCAGGTTTGCTAGATCGCCTGGATCACAGTCCAGGGGCGCCAACTATGATCTACATTGCTTTCCCTTTCGCTCTGGATTCAGCTCGTTTTGAATACGAATCGACAGGTATGTCTTTGGAGGCTGGTGAAAATCAATTCAAGGGTTCAAATCACGACTTTTATGCCATTCACCGCTGGGCACTTCTCCGTGATAAAGATACAGCTGTTGCGATTTACCCAGCCAGCTCGCTCATTGCCGACCCAGGTGAACCAGCATTGATGCGATTCCGGAGTGAATATCCAAAAGATACAAAGGCTTTATATTTTCGGGTGATGCCCAGTGCTGGTTGGTCCAATCGATCCTGGGGTATGGGATATCTCGAGCAGGATCTCAAACTCCATTTTGAGATAGAAGGATTTGTGGGATCGGAATTGGCAAATTGCACCGAACAGGTTCAACGCTATGGCGCTGAACGAGCAATTGATCTTTTGGCAGCTAAAATTGATACCTCCACAGTTGGGAAATTGGATTGTGGTGATAGACAATTCATTGAATTACAGGGTGATGGGCTTGAAATAAGTACCATCAAACCTGCCGAATCCCATGCAGATGACCTTATTATTCGGATTCGCGAAACCATGGGGCGTGAAACGCAAGGCCAGTTGAGCTTACCTGGATATGACTATCAGTACATTGCTGAATGTGCGATTACAGAAGAAATTCAGGCTTGGATAACATCAGAATCCGACCAAAAAGTGAATCTCGATTTTCAACCATTTGAAATTAAAACTATTCGGTACTCCAACCATCAAAGGGAGGCTGGAAACACATGAGACTAGCCATTGATTTTGGTGGGACGAATATCAAATTGGGACTTATAGATGCACAAGCAAATTTTATTGATGAGGCTAATATAGTCCTTGCTGGATTACCATCTGACGTTGGCTTTATTGAGGCTTTGTTTGACCAATTGGATCAATTCTTAGCCGGTCGACATCCCGAGGCCATTGGGTTAGCAACGAAAGGTGGGGCTGACCTGGAGCTTGCTGAAGTAACCAGTGATATTGGAGCAGGGGACTATCTGGTCGGGGATGATCTCAGGAATAAATTTGAAGCCCATTTTGGAGCACCTTTCATATTGGACAATGATGCTCGAGCTTATGGCCTGGGTGAGTATCAATTCGGAGCAGGAAAAGGGGCCGAGACCCTGGTCTGCATGACCCTGGGCACAGGGGTTGGATGCGCTCTTCTTCAACAAGGCGTGGCTTTCCAAAGTAGTGATCCCCTGGGTGGTTTATTAGGGGGGCATTTGTCAATTGACCGACATGGTAAAGCCTGTAGTTGTGGAAGTCGAGGGTGTTTGGAACGCTATGTCTCCGCGACCGCTCTCCATGAAATTATCAGTCTGAGTTATCCCGAATTCTACTCTATGAACCAAGATCCAATCAACACCCTTTTTAGCAAAGCGAGTCGGGACGGTAATGGCCCTTTGGCTGCAGAACTAACAGATTTCCAGGATAATTTAGCGCTGGGATTGGTGAACATTATCCATGCCTATGGTCCTGACCGAATTGTGCTTGGTGGTGGTGTTGCCCAGAGTTCAAAATATTTCTTGGCTGGCGTTCAGGAACGGGTGGCGAAAATGGCTTGGACCACACCTCGAGGTAAAACAGAAATTGTTGAGAGTGCCCTGGGAAATAAAGCCGCGCTTCTCGGTATGGCATTCCATCCTTTACTCAAGACAAAACTTTCTTAATACAAACATGGAAAATCGAATATTGTGAATAATATCTACCAACAACCCCTGGATCAAGACACGCATGACTATCCTAGAGGTCCCTTTGATACATCCCCTGCATTTACAGTAAATGATGGTGATATACATGCGGGCTATAAATATATGGCTGACACGATACTTAGCTCAATCTCCAAGGGCTTACGGGTACTGGTTGTTGATGGTTTCCATGGTGTTGATTGGAATACATTTCGGACTGAGTTAGAGGAACAACTTCAACGGTTTGATCTCTCGGCTCAATGGATAAATATTGAATCATGTTATAAACACACATCCATTATTCAGTCAATGGTTGAACCCTTCTTGGGAAGGGATGATCCGATTTTTGGAACCCATTACCCTCTGGGTCTTGAAAGCTTTCTCGATCCCATTGCCCTGTCTGAATTACGCATTCAATTATCCACAGCAAGGGGACGAGCAGGGGAAAGTCTCACCATTGTCTACGGGGCCGGTGCTGGGAAGGTTGAGCTCTGGGATGCTCTCTGGTATATGGATATCCCTAAGGATTTTCTACAGGAGCGTGCAAGAGCAGGAGAGCTTACCAATCTTGGTGATCTTCAATCTAAGACTTTCGGAAAATTTTATAAGCGAAGTTATTTTGTTGATTGGCCCGCTCTCAACAGGCAAAAGCGTGAACTTTTACCCCAGCTTCACCTCATGCTCGATATGCAAAACCCAAAACAACCAAGTGCCATGAATGGTTCAATATTCCGTGAAGCCTTACATACGCTTGCCCAAAGTCCATTTCGAGTGAGACCCTGGTTTTACCCTGGTCCATGGGGTGGAAAATATATGCAGGGTCACATGGGATTGGATCCCAAACAGCCCAATTTCGCCTGGTCTTTTGAACTCATTGTTCCTGAAAATGGGCTTGTCTTTGAGGGTGGTGAACAACGATTCGAATGTGCTTTTGACTTTCTTATGTTTCAAGAGAACAAAGCCGTTCTTGGTGAAGAAGCAGCTCGCCAGTTCATCTATGAATGGCCCATTCGCCTGGATTATTTGGATACCATAGATGGGGGCCATTTATCGACTCAAGTACATCCCCGGCCAGATTTTATTCGGCGCCATTTTGGTGAGACCTATACTCAGGACGAGACCTATTACATAGCGAACGCCAAACCGGGTGCAAAAGTCTATTTGGGTCTGACAGATGATTGTGATCTAGCAGAATTTCGAGAAGTATTGGAAGAAAGTCACCTGAATGGAACAGAGGTGGATATTGATAAATATGTCCATAGCATTCCAGCAAAACCTCACGATATGTTTTTAATTCCCAATGGGACTGTTCACTGCTCCGGTGAAGGGAATATGGTGCTTGAGATCAGTGCGACGCCCTACATCTTTACCTTCAAAATTTATGATTATCTCCGTCGGGATTTAGAGGGCAATCTGCGTCCCATGAACATTTCTCGCGCTTTTGAAAATCTTCGTGAAGAACGTCGTTCCTCCTTCATTGATGCAAACTATGTCGTTCATCCAGAGTTGCTTGAGGATGGAAATGGTTTCAAACGATATCGTTTATACAACCGGCCAGAGACATTTTATGAAGTAGATCGTGTTGAGTTTGACTCTAACTTCGAAATGGAGACCTCAGGTCGAGCCTGGACATTTAGCATTGTTGAAGGTCAAAAAGCTCGGGTTACCGTGTCAAATGGTAAGCAAACCACCCTTTCATTTTTGGAATCACTGATCATTCCAGCTGCAGCTATGAATGTGACGGTCGAGAATCTTGGGGATATACCCGTAAAACTCATTCTGGTGGCTATTAAGGAAGGGATCGGAACTGATCTGGCCTTGAATCATCCGATCAAATGAAAACTGAGCAACATTAAATTTATTTATTAGTATTAATAAAATGAGTCAAAGGATAATGGGCATCTCATGAACGATCATACTCCTCGAATTAAAGTAATAAGTACTCCGCTGTTTAAACGTCAGCATGGTGAGATGTACCAAGCGGTTGACGTCTGCTTATATGAGACGGATGCACAAGCGGGAAGTGTAGAACTCAAAGGCCAGAATATTCAGGAAACCGTGGAATTAACCCCTAGAAGAGATCACCTTTTTGGACGGGTACTGGTGCCAGAAATAAAGCAGACAATGGAAGTAGAAGCTCAACTTTCGGAAGCCGATGGCATGCGAACAGAAAAATTCCAAATTGTGCCTAAAAAGAAGTGGCGAATTCATATCCTCCATTTCTCTCATACGGATACAGGATATACAGACCTGCCCTCTCGCGTGGCGAGAAACCATGGTCGCTTTCTGCGTCAGATTCTGGAATTTTGTAAAGAAACAGATGCTTATCCTGAAGAATCTCGCTTTCGCTGGACGGCAGAAACTGGTTATCAGTTTCTCAATGGTTGGGAAAGACTGGATGAGGCAGAGAAGTTAGAAGTTGTTCAACGCATAAAAGAGGGACGCATTGAAATAGCCCCTATCTATCTCGCCCACACTTCCGAACTCTACGATTATGAAGTACTCCATCGTACGCTGGAAGAAATGATCCGTTTTGGCAAGAAATATGGCATCACCTTTACATCGGGAATGAATACTGATATCACAGGATTACCCTGGGGTTTGGTGAAAGTCTTGGCCAATTATGGCATCAAATATTTAACGACTGCTGTCAATGCAACCCGGGGAAGGGCTCCCGCGATTCCACGCCCTGTCTGGTGGGAAGCCAATGATGGTTCACGCGTACTGCTCTATAACTCTGATCCAAAAAACGCCTATATCGAGGGTGCTACCATGGGCTTCGTAGACGGTATTGAAAAAATTGCCGACAAATTACCGAGATATCTCGAGCGATATGAGACTGAAGCATTTCCTTATGATGTGATTGGTTTTCGAACGGCTGGACAAAATGCGGATAATGCTGGACCCGTTCGAGTGGTACCCGATATCATTAAAGAATGGAACGAAAATTGGGATTTTCCAAAAGCCATATCATCGACAAATGGCGCTTTTATGGCAGATATGGATGAAAATTGGGGAGATATCATCCCCTCGACGTGTAAAGCCTGGCCTGACTGGTGGATGGATACCTTCGGTACCGTAGCCAAGGTAACTTCCGTATGCCGAACAGGTCACAATGATCTTTGGTCAGGAGAGACCATGGCTGGTGTCGCAAGTGCGCTGGGGTCTGATAAGCAGTTCCCAGATGAGGAAATTCGAGATGCACTGGCAAACCTGACACTGGGAGATGAAATTGATACATGTGCTGCTGGTGGTGTCACAGACCCAGACAGTCTACAATCGCAAGGGCAACTCCACGAACAACACGCATTCGGCTATAAAGGAGCCATCACAAGTCAGGAAGTTCATCATATCGGTCGAGAAAATCTGTTTGGTCAGATTGCTGCAGATTCAGGGACTGTACAGGTGTTTAACCCTGCTTCATGGACCCGGGACTCAGCCGTGGAACTTCAAATACCTAAAACGTTCTTGGATGGGAAACATCCTAGCCTGGTAGATTCACAAGGTGGCAAAATTGCTTTACAGGGAATGGGCGAAGCAGGACTGGTTGAGCGCTATGTTTTTGTAGCAAAGGATATTCCACCTCTGGGAGTCAATATTTATCAGGTTGAATTGTCCCAGCCAGAAGTCCAAACTGCAGATGCTGAAATCGGTTCATTGGAAGACACAATTTTAGAAAATAAGTTTTACAAAATATCCTTTTCTGAAGCTGGAACCCTGGCTGAGATATTTGATAAAGAAGCTGGCAGGAATCTGGTCAATGATTCCGACACTTATGGCTTTAACGATGTGATCTATGAAGCGACGGAGGGAGGGCGTCCTGAAATTAGCTTTGAGCGCATGATCGGACCTAAAACTGAACGCACTATTGATCTGAATTTTATGGATTATGCTCACTGGATGTTTCCGGATCGTTTTCCTGAACGAGATACAAAATTTATTCGGACAAAACCTGAAGCTTCAAAAATTATCAGCTACGTAAATGGTGCTGTTTTCGAAGAGATCACCATGAGGGGGGCCTTTGGTCCCATTACCCGGGTTGACCGGACCATTAGACTTTACAAAGAGTTGAAGCGGGTTGATCTGATCATTGATATGGATAAAACGGAGGTACGTGACGCAGAAGCTGTCTATGTTGCTTTCCCTTTTGCCATGGATGATTTTGAAATAGAAGTGGAGAATGCCTATTCATTTCTCACACCTGAATCAGGCCAGATGCCCGAGTCATCTAAGGATTGGTATTTAGCTCAACGATTTATTCGCCTGTGGGACAAGGACTTACAAGTTATATGGTCTCCCTTGGAAGCACCTCTCGTGCAACTGGGCGAAATTCAAACTGGGAAATGGCTTCACGATCTAAAACTTGAGAAACCCACCATTATGTCCTGGCCCATGAATAATTATTGGTGGACCAATGTGCCAGCCAGTCAAGGAGGCTGGAATTACCGCTTTGCGTATAGTTTGACATCTTCGTCTACTGAAGCGAGCAGACAAGACGCCTTCCAATTTGGTTGGGATCATCATATGCCCGCTGAAGCTCACTTCTTTGAAGAGCGCCAGGAGGGGTATGCTTTAAAGGAAGGTCTTTTGAAACTATCCACCGATGAAGTGGCTTTGACCGCTTTTAAGCAAACTGAAGGTGCTTCGAGTCTGGTTTTACGACTTTATGAAATTGGAGGAAAAGCCCAGAAATTTCAGCTCAAATGGGCCGGCCCCAAATTGGTATCTGCACATTTGATTGATGGTGCAGATAATGAGATTAAGGCTTTAACTTTTGACCAGAATAGGTTCAATCTCAACATACCTGCAGAGGGTATTTTAAGTCTACGCTTGAATTTGGAGGAAGTCAGATGAAATCTATTCATTTAATTGCCCTGGTTGCGAGTTTACTCATTTGGGCGTGTGCTGAGGAGAGAGTGCCCATGGATGGAAAAATATTTCTAGAGGCAGTAAGCAAAATTGAAGGAATGGAAACGGAACAAAGAATTGGAGAAGCTGATAAGTTGCTTCAATCAGTTGAAAAGGCAGGTACACCACTGTATGTCAATGACACCACGGCCATTCTGGTTGTGCGTTATAGCGGAGACTCCTTGCTCATGATGGGAGATATGAATCTGTGGCAGGCTGAAGCCGTTTTTACTAAAATTCCTGATACGGATCTCCAGTATTTTACCGGAGTATATGAATCCAATGCCAGGTTGCAATACTGGCTGCAAACCGACCCAAAAGCTTGGCCCGTGGTGGATACACTTAATCCTTATCTAGTATCCAATGGATTTGGACTCATGAGCGAACTGGCCATGCCAGGCTATGAATATTCCCCGCTCTTTCAGCCCTTCCGTGATGGGCATAAGAGCAGTGAAGTGGATCTAGACGAACATATTCTAGCGCCTGGAGTCCTACCCTATGAACACCTCGTTCATGTTTGGATGCCACCTCATCAAGAAGGTGGAATCGCTGGAAGTATTTATTTCCTAGATGGCTTGGGGTATATCTCTTACGCCCACATGCCTGCTGTATTGGGTGAGATGATGGCTCAGGGTCAAATCCCACCTCTAGCTCTGGTGTTTGTAACACCTCCCAACTGGGAGCAAAGTGGCGATGTGAACCGAGAGACAGAATATGGACTGAATCCAGTATTTGTAGAATATTTGGCTGAAGAATTGGTGCCAATGATTGAATCGATGTATTCAATTGGTACAGGGCCAGAGACCCGATTGATCGTGGGTGATTCCTATGGTGGGCTTGGAGCTCATTATATCGGGTTCACTCGACCAGATGTGTTTGGCCTGGCCTATAGTCAATCAGGTTATATGTCCTTTAAGAATGATAGCTTGATAAGCATGTTCGAAGCGTCAGCAAAACTTGATTTAAAATTAGCTCTGGATTGTGGAACCTACGAAACTCAAGTCGGCGGCGGTGCTCTTCCGAGCATGGAGAATGATTTCCTAGCAGCCAACCGCCGGATGAAAGCCACTTTGCTTAATAAAGGCTACGATATTCATTACAGTGAGTTTCCTGAAGGGCATACCTGGGGAAACTGGCGACAACATTTAACTGATATTTTGCCCTGGTTCTTTGGCTCTGGAAAGCCTACAGACAGGGTAGAAAATTGATAGCATTAGAGGAGAAGATATAGAATATGAATTCTCGTGAACGTGTGATGGCAGCCGTCAACCATCAGCAACCTGACCGTCCAGCCATAGATTTTGGTGGACATCGATCCAGCGGTATTATGGCCGTTACCTACGCTAAACTTAAGGCAGCCCTGGGCATTACAACCGGACATATTTATGTATATGATATGATCCAACAGTTGGCCATTGTTGAACCAGAAGTTATGGATGCATTGAATGTAGACACGGTTGAGTTGGGTCGTGCCTTCATGCTATCAGATGGAGATTGGAAGGATTGGATACTACCAGACGGGACGCCCTGTAAAATCCCGGCTTTCATCAATATAGAAAATGATAGAGGTGACCAATATCTCCTTGCTGATGATGGGACGCGGCTTGGTGTGCAGGTCAAAGATAGCTTTTTCTTTGAACAATGTCACTTTCCCATGGCAGATGTAGATTTTGAGAATGATCCATTTGATAATTTGGCAGAGCAATTTGCCTATACTCAATGGACTGGTATTGCAGCACCGGGAAGTCATCTTCCCATGGATGAAGCTGGATTAGCCAAACTGGCTGCTGGAGCAAAACGACTGCGTGAAGAAACCGATCGGGCCATCATTGGCTTGTTTGGTGGGAATCTGTTTGAAATTCCACAATACCTGATCGGCATGGAAAAATATTTACTCTATTTGGGTCTTTATCCTGACGCTGTCAAACGGTTTAGTGAAAAATTGACGGCCTTGCACATGGAAAATCTTGAAAAATGGCTTGGTGCCGTTGGCCCCTATATAGACATCGTCCTTTTTGGTGATGATCTGGGTACCCAAACGGGACCGTTCATGTCAACCCAAATGTATCGGGATTACTTTAAACCTTATCATTCAAAGCTATGGCATAGAGCAAAAGAGCTGGCCGATGTTAAAGTCCAACTTCATTGTTGCGGCGGCGTAGAACCGTTGTTAAACGACTTGATCGAAGCTGGTCTTGATGCCATAAACCCGGTCCAGATATCCTGTAATGGAATGGATAGTCAAGAGTTAAAGGATAAGTATGATAATCGTATTTGTCTCTGGGGTGGAGGATGTGATACGAGAGAAGTGCTGCCTTTGGGAACCCCGGCAGAGGTGAGCAAGCATGTGAAAGAACAGATAAACATCTTGAACCCAGGGGGTAGTTTTGTTTTTCAACAGGTACATAATATTTTGGCAGGCGTACCGGTGGAAAATATAATTGCGATGTTTGATGCGGTTACACCTATCAAGAGAAATATATAAAAAGCCAAGTTTGAGTTATTTCAAATTGAATAGTTGGGTAATTGAAAAATAGATAAACAATGAATGGGAAATAATATGAACACACTAGAACAAATCCAAGAAAACTTAGTTGCTGGAAATGCAAACAAAGTCACGGAATTGACCAATCAGGCACTCAGTGAAGGTGCCACGGCAGCTATGATTTTGGATGATGCCATGATTGTTGGTATGAAAGTCATTGGCGACAGATTTAAAGCTGGACAGGCATTTATACCTGAAATGTTGATTGCTGCCAGGGCCATGACTGCTGGACTTACCATTTTGGAACCTCTCTTAGCAGACAGTGGTGTAAAAGCCAAGGGAACCATTTTCGTAGGTACTGTTCAGGGTGACCTCCATGATATTGGGAAAAATCTAGCCGCCATTATGTTCAAAGGTGCTGGATACAAGGTCGTTGATTTGGGTGTGAATGTTTCAAGTGCACAATTTATTGAAAAAGCCAAAGAAATAGAACCTGATTTTATTGGTATATCAGCCCTCCTGACCACGACCATGGTAAATATGGAAGGCATTATCAAGGATTTAAAAGCTGCAGGTGTGAAGGCTAAAGTAATCATTGGTGGAGCTCCAGTGACGGCTGAGTACGCTAAGTCAATTGGTGCTGATCTCTATGCTGCTTCTGCGGCAGATGGGGTAGAAGCTGTTGCATCCACTCAGGCTTAATGACTTCTTTTTTTGATAAAGTCACAGGTGATAGGTAGGGTGGAATATCAAACTGGCAGACATTAATGTTAAGCTGGATTTCAATGAAACCACTTGTATAGACCCTTCGACTAGCTCAGGGAGACACAATTATTACCCGCCGCTCAAAAAGCATAAGGAAGTGATAACTTTTGGCTAAAATACAACTACAACCTTCTGGAGTTGTTTTAGAGGTGCCGAAAGGTACTGATCTGAGAGACTGCCTATTTGATCATGGACTTGAATTCCCTTGTGGCGGAACGGGTGCTTGTCGGGGATGCCTGATACGTGTGAATGAGGGTCATCTCCCCGTTACGGAATCCGATATATCCAATCTAGATGATGAAGAAATAGCCGATGGCTGGCGTCTCGCTTGCCAGGCTGCTGTGCAAGGCGATTTGACATTGGAACTGCCCTCAATTACCATGGATATTTTGTCAGATGTGTATACAGTGACCAATATTACTTCTGATACGGGTCTAGGTATTGCTATTGATATCGGAACCACAACTCTGGCCGCTCAATTGGTGGAACGATCTAGTCTGAATGTGTTGGGGACCGCAACTGCCTTGAACCCTCAAGGTCGTTTTGGTGCAGATTTGATGAGTCGTTTAGATCATGCCTTAAAGTCAGAGGAAAATAGCAAGGATATAGCTAAGCTTATTCAGGATGAACTCTACGGGCTCATCTCAAAAGTATTACCCAAGGGCCGTGAAGAGGAGCTTGAGCGTATCACCCTGGTCGGGAATACGGCCATGCACCATCTCTTTGCAGGATTACCCGTTCAGTCCTTAGCCCAATTTCCCTTTAACCCGGCCAGTCTTGATTCTGCCGATTTTAGGGCCAGAGATCTTGGCTGGAACAACATTGGAAATCCCATCGTGAGTATGTTGCCAAATTTGGGTGGATTTGTGGGAAGTGATATTCTCGCTGGCATTCTTGCAACTGGAATGCATGAATCCTCAGAGCAGGTGGCGCTGCTAGATCTGGGAACCAATGGTGAGATAGTCGTGGGGAACCGGGATGGTCTGATTTGTGCCTCAGCCGCCGCTGGACCAGCATTTGAAGGTGCTGGGATTGGTATGGGGATGTCAGCAGTGACGGGCGCTGTGAGTGAAGTATTCATAGAAAATAAAGAGGTCAGCGTACATGTCCTAGGTGGTGGAAATCCCCGAGGAATTTGTGGCAGTGGTTTGGTAGATGCAGTTGCCCTGGGTTTGGATCTGGGAATAATTGCCCACAATGGACGTCTGCAAGCTGGAGATGATTGGGTGCTGGCTGCTCCATTGACGTTAACCCAACGCGATATTCGTGAGGTGCAGTTAGCTAAAGGTGCTATTGGTGCAGGACTCCGACTCCTTTTACAGGAAGCTGGGTTGGAAATGTCAGACTTGAAAGCAGTCTATTTGGCAGGTGCTTTTGGTAATTACATTCATGCAGATAAAGCACAACGCATGGGCTTACTGGAATGTTCAGCAGATCAGATATTCCCTGTGGGGAATAGTGCCTTGAGGGGTGCTAAACTTGCTTTGCGTGCTAAAAGTGAGTCAGAAATTCAAAGTATCCGAGGGATGACAAGTCACATCGAATTGGCAACAGTACCAGGGTTTCAGGATAGTTTTGCTGAGGCCATGTTTTTTAAGGATAGCAGGGACTCATCCAACTCATAGAAAAAGAGCTGGATCAAACGGGCGTGTGCGATCTGTACACATCGGCGAATCACACAATCGACAACGATTAATGGGCTGAGAGGTTTGAAACATGATCCCAGACACCGATTTGGTGGGTTTCATGATATAACCGGACAGGAGGTTTAGTCCAATCTGGTCTGGTAAATCACCCAAAAGCTGAAACAACAATTTCTGACCTTCAATGGGCCAATTTAAATTGGCTCCCGGTTCAATAACACTCAGATGACTGGTTTGGTACTTTGATTTTACAGTTTGCCTTAAATATCGCATGGCTCGTTCCAGAGCGACTCCCAAAATATTATGCACCCAGTATTGTTTTAATGGATCGATGATTTGAGCAGCCCAATCTTCTAATTCTGTTCCGCAGGTACCGGCAACCAGGTATAAATGATCACTTGTTACCAACTGGGATGAAAGGACGGCTGAACTTAATTTTTCTCCTTCAACCGTGATATAGCCTGGACCTTTGGATTGAATTGATATGGGCCGAAAAACTGCCTTGGGTTGGGCCAGCGCAACAGCTTCATCTAATATCGAATCAAATTCCTGCATAAGATCTGGATGATCGTTTAACCTGAGGGTTTGGTAGAAGTGCGCTCTAGGGAAGCGCATGGGAATCTTATCAAAGACCATCCCTTCCTTAGGCAAAGTTATCTCCATTGTTTACTGAGCCAGGTATACAGGGGTTGATGATTATAGGCCAAATCCCAGGATTGGTGTGCTATTCCAGGAAATATGGTAAGATTAACATCACCACCAGCCTGGGTCAAAGCATTTACCATTTTTTGGGATTCTTCCACTGGGATCACATCATCGATTTCTCCATGAAAGGCCCAGGTTGGGACATCTTTCATGGCTTTCACACGTTCTGGGAAATCCATGATCCAATCTCCCCAGCCACATATTGGAATAGCTGCAGCAAATCGTTCAGGTGCCTTTGAAGCGAGGAGCCAGGTTCCATTGCCACCCATGGAGAGTCCTGTCAGGTAGATACGCTTTGAATCGACGGGGTAGAGCCGTATCATTTCATCTATGAGCGCCAATAGTTCATCCAGGTACAGTGCCCATGTATCACCAGCGGGACACTGCGGAGAACAGACGAGGTATGGAAAGTTATCCTGGCTATTTACATATTTTTGCAATCCATGATCTTCCAGGAGTGCTAGATCGTGCCCTCTTTGACCTGCGCCATGTAAACTGAGTATGAGCGGGAAGCCGGCGGGAGGAATGGTATAGGTAGGTATATGGACAAGATATTCCAAAGAGAGGGGTTTCTGTAATTCACCCACCATCTGTTTACGTTTAAAGGTCACAGTAGCTTAATTCGATTCTGTTTTTAAATGGATAAACGTAATTTTTCCAGGATCAAGAATAAGTGATAACGTATCTCCCTTAATCCCATCAAGCTTTCCTCGTGGCTCTTCCAGTGCATTGCTCATTTGGGCTGATTTAATTATTTTACCGGGGACTCTAATGGTCTGGGCTTCGCGTGATTGGCCTGAATTTACCAGCGTCAAGAAAATCCCAGAATCTGTTTTAGCCTTCCGCATCTCGAGTAGTACCCAGTCTTCACCACTCAATTCAATAAAGCTACCTTCAGATTGATCAGGTGTCTTAAGCGCGGGGTGAATTTCTGAGGGTTGGCAGAATGCATGTCCCTGGTTAGAAGTTTCAGATAAGGTTTGATTGTTACTGGTAGAAAATCCATATCGTAGGGTGATTCTTCCAGCTTGTGATGCGGGGAAGTTTGTATCCCAGTAGTTATTAAAAGGCCAGGCTAACAGGAGCGGGTTTTCCACTTTTTCTACCTTACTGCTCCGTTTCCCGAAATTAAAGTCACCATGCATGACAAGGGGAGCATCAGGACAATAAAGCTGAGCTGATCGACCCTGGTCTTCATGACTGATGCTGGCAAAACTATCAACAGTTACCCAGTCCCGAGATACATCAGGTAATTGTTGTTTATCCAGCTCGAAGGGGACACCAGCAGAATCAAAATATCCTCGCCAATTGGCATCCATAGACAGGGGAAAGGTTAGATAATAACTCTCCGGGTTCTGGATATCTTGTTTATCAACATCCAGGGTCAGTTCTATGATACTTGTATCGGACCGAAGACTGATACGTTGCTCAAGTCGAGAGAGTCCTGGCATCTCAAAGTTGAGTACCAGCGTGATGTGGTCAGGACCCGTTTCTACCCGATTTGAGATGGGACGCAGAGCCGGTTGCCGCCGAGCTTTCCAGTCGGTTTGCCAACCAGAAAAATCAAATTTTTCCAGTTCCACATTACGAGCATACATAGCTGTTCGGTGGCTGTTGATTAAGGGATCAGGCTCTTCTCGTACGATTTGAAAGAATGTAAATTCGCTTGAATGGGGTAAGACCTCCCAGTTCAATTGTTTGTCAAACACTCGCGTGATCCGGCCAGTGCCTGTATCATACTCAATCCGGTGGCTGGGGGATTCTAAGAATCCAGTTGCAGTAGTGACCACCTCTTTCTCATTAATATTGAGACGCTGAACGGGTACAGCCTCAGTCAGTAGCCCTGTTGACAATTCAGGGTTGGTCTCAGGCATGAGTTCCAGGTCGTCAAATTTTAGAAATTTCCAACTATAGGGTGGCAATTTTATGGGTCCATGGAGTGGGGCACCTTCAAGATTACCATATCGAGTTGGCCAGGCCATTCGAGCTGTCCGAAGTCGTTTGCCTTCCATGGGCCAGAATTCATTTACGGGAACAGGAACTGCTCTAGGTATGCCAGCTGGATTTACCACCAAGACGCCTGCTTGAGTATTCATATCCCAATCGTTCCCAGCCAGGGCTTCCAGCTCGTCAACAATTAGGTATTCACTTAATCCTTCCGCCTCGTAAGGCAGATTTGTTTTGATATGTGCCTGGGAGCGGGAAAAAGGATGGGAGTGTTGTTTTGTATTAAAGGCTCCCCATGTGTGCTCATCAAAAAGATTCAGTATATCCTGGGCCTTCTGATCAAGCCTGGTCGTATGCGCTTCAGTTTCAGTCCTGGCGGCTCCGAGGAGTCGGGAAGTTTGCAATCGGCGTTTGGTATTTCTACTAATTTTCAAGGCATGAGCCGTAGATGCAGCACCAAAGTTCCAAAAGTCCGTCCAGTCACCTTCCAAAGTGTGAATCTTACTTTCAGGAACCTGGTCGATGCGTTGGCGCAACTGATCAGGGGTAACATAACGGATTCTGGGACTACGACCTTCCGCATTCCAGCTTCGAATAAGTTTGGCTACAGAAAAATTGGGAGGAGAGTTATCCCAGCAGACCGGTGCAGCGGCAGTGGTTAAATATACAAAATCATGGGGCCAACCCCGCTTTTCAAGGTGTACCTCATAATCAGCAAAGCCTTTCGCCATGGTATCCAGGTTATCTTCCCAGGTAGTGAGTAATTGATCAAACATGGTGTAGTGAGCACCATTCATGACCTTGATGGTTCGGCCTGAGGGACCTTTCCAATTAAAGAGAGAGGGACGATTATCAATGGAACCACCAAAATGAATATTCACCGCCATAATGAGGAGTTTAATCCCAGCATCTTTGGCAATATCTACAAATGGCCAGGGGATACCATTCACATCGTGTTGATTCACCGTTGTGATCGGGATTCCGAATTGCTCTCGAATATTACGGATGGGGGCAAGTTGTGTGGCAAGGCCTGCCGCATCGGTTAGGGGAGTGCTGTTGTATTGCATTCCTGATACACCAATGCGTCCAGCCTGGGCATATTCAGTAAATTTTTGGAGGTCTTTCCCAGAGACTGTTTCAAGCCATTTTTGCAGTTGGGCGGTGACCTCAATTGTCCATCGCGGTTTACTGTTTTCATCTGCCCAATCCGCAGTGTGGTCTAATAATCGTAATGCTTCATCAAGAAATTCTCTTTGAAGTTCCATGAGGACGGGTTGTGTGTGGGTATAGCCAACATCGAGATGACTGTGGTGTAAGACTAGGATTTCATTGATTTTCATTATAGGCTCTATTTTACTCGTTATTCAAAATGACCCAATTGAAATTCTTTTAAGCATGTAAAAGCTTATCCTTAGGCCGAGGCATGTTAGACAAAATAATAGTGGTGATCAAGTCATTTGATAACTACCTTTCATGAGTTTATACTGGAAAAAATATTGGGTTCATCTACCAGAATATTGGATAGTTATCGCAGGAGATGAGCGTGGTGATTTGGCAATAGCAATTAATCGATAGTAAATCGTCTCATGACATATATACGAGGAATTTCATGCCAGCAATAAAACCAATCCGAAGGCAGGGCTTACCAGACCTGCTGGGTGAAGAATTGATGACTTACATCTTCAAGAATGGTTTTAAGCCAGGAGATAAACTTCCCTCAACAAAAAACCTCTCTGAAATGTTTGGTGTCGGTTATCCGACACTGCGAGAGGCCTTAAAGATGCTAGAGACTTTAGGAGCCTTAGTTATACGCCATGGTTCCGGTATTTATGTCTCAGATCAAATAGAAGATTTGTTCATAGCAAACCCTATGAAACGTAAACCTTCCCCTCGTATTCTGCTAGATCATTTACAAGTGATGAGTGTGCTTGAACCACAGGCCCTACTCTTACTTGCCGATCGCGCCACAGAGGAAGACCTCACATATCTAGAGCAGTTGATGGAGCAAGAGAAAGCTCATCTTGGACAGGATGATGTGGCAGAGCTCCACATGAAATTTCATATATACACGGCGAAAGCCTCAGGTAATATTGTGCTTTATGAGTTGATGAAGGTTACCAGTAAAATCTTTGCTCAAGAGGAGGAGTTGCTACCCAAACTGCTACCTGTTTCTGAAGCAGATTATACGGTTCGTGTGGCTATTATCAAAGCCCTGAGAGCCAAAGATGGTGCAGGGGCAGCAACTCTCATCCGGGAACATCTACTCGTGGCAATTGATCGATTAGCTGCCCGGTTGGATGGGATAAAATAATTGCTCGTTTGATTAGGCTCTAAGCAACAGGAGGCCGGAAAGCGTTATGATTATCTGTTCAAGAAAATATGCTTATAAGAATCTATTAACAATCGTATTGCTGTTGTTGGCGATATCGCCCAACATTGTTTTTGCTTCGGTCACGGGCAAGCTCAAGGGGCGTGTGACTGATTTTGAGACCGGTGAACCAATCATTGGTGCAAATATCCTCCTGGATAATACATATCTAGGTGGTTCAACTGATCTTCAAGGTGAATTCTTTATCCTGCAGATTCCACCGGGCTCTTACTCGGTAAGATTTTCAATGATCGGGTATGCCACATATCGGGTAGAGGATGTTCGCGTTTTAGTTGGTCTGTCAACCACTGTGGATGCTGAAATGGGTTCTGAATCTCTCATAGGAACAGAAGTCGTTGTCACAGCAAAAAGACCCCTCATTCAGCCAGATGACGCATCAAGTACCACCTATTTAAGTGCCCAAGAATTATCAGAGCTTCCTGTGGCAAGTGCTGCAGAAGCACTCATGCTGCAGGCTGGAGTATTTCAGAACCCTGCGTCCAATATGTATGATGGCAGTGGAGAAGCCAGTTTCTCCATTCGTGGTGGAAGCCAGGGGCAGATTAAACTTTATATGGATGGTGTGAGAAATGCATCACTCATGGGGGGGATTGAAGCCGCTGGCGTTGGTTTTTCTTCCATGAACCTCCATGGTGTGAGTGAATTACAGATTATTACCTCAGGGTTTAGCGCAGAATATGGTGAAGCCCAATCGGGAGTCGTCAATGTTATCTCAAAAACTGGGGGAGAGCAGTACTCCGCATCTTTTGAATTGATCCAAAGCCCAGCAAGTCAACGCCATTTTGGCAAAAATATTTATGATTATCCCAGTCAAACTGAATACATGGATCATGTAGATGAAAATGGCGCTGTTGATAGCACCTGGTTACACACCTATGATAAAGGATTTTGGAGTCATATAGATTCCACAGGCTTAATGGATACTCTCTGGATGATTCCATACCGAGAACAGCAGATGTATGACTATGCTGATCAGGGAGATTACACGATGTATTATAGCCTGGGAGGACCTGTTCCAGGTTTGAGAAATAGTGGTGTGACCTTTTTTGTCTCCGGCCAATCTGAAAAAAAAGCAACCGCTTTACCAAGGCCACGAGATACCCATGACCTCAATGCGCTCCAGGCCAATCTGCGTGTCCCCGTAGGCTCAAAAGCTCATTTGCTCTTTACTGGAAATTACAGTTTTAAGGAGTATTCGACGCTCCAGGATCAGGGTCTGTTTAGCAATTCGGCAAAATTTTATAGAGGCTATGGTAGTATTCGGGACGCTGAAAATCTAGGTCTAGGCGTCCATCTCAGCCATACGCTAGCACCAGAATTATTTTATGAAATAACGTTATCGAGTTATAGTTCCAGTATGCACGAGTATATGGGCGAATATTCCCCACTGGGGAGTGGAGATACTGAGCAGAGTATTTGGGGATATGATTTTTACTTTATTCCTGAAGAATACAGTGATGCACAAGCTGATTCAATGAAGGATGAACCCTATCACATGTACACACCGCGCTTTGAATCACTGATTAAATCTGGTGATCTCTCAGCTGTTGGAAATCTTACCTGGCAGATGGACAAACACAATCAATTCAAAACCGGTTTCGAGTATCGATTGAATCGTGTAGAAAAGATAGATGATTACCGTCTGCCACCCTGGACAGATGATTTTAAATACTACTGGAACAGGGGCTTATCAGACAACTATGATCCGATCCAAATCGCTGCCTATGTTCGAGACAAAATGGAATTTGAAAGCATGATTATGGAGGTTGGACTGCGTTATGACCGGTTTGATCCGAATCGTGAGTGGTTCGATTTTTCACACTGGTTTAACCCAGCGATAAATCCTGAATACGATATCCTTCTCGATCCCGATTTAGATCAAATCGATTCATTGGGCAATATCAAATATAATTTTGACAATATATTGGAGAAATCGAAGTCAAAAGTCGATCCCTTCAATATGCTGAGTCCACGTATCGGAATCTCTTTCCCGATTTCTGTCAACTCAAAGCTGGCATTCAATTACGGTCATTTCTACCAAACACCTTCTGTGGATAAGATGTTCGAACTAAATTATTTCCGTCCCAACTACATTACTGAAGGCATATACGCCAATGACACATCTGGAAATTCTGATGCTCATTTCCCATCGAAAGATGGAGATCCAGAACGAGTCGTTTTTCTGACAGCTGAGGCCTTGAAACCACAAAAGACGGTCCAGTTTGAAGTCAAGTATGAACAGGTTATTCAGGATATTGCTAAATTCACTTTCACGGGCTACTATAAAGATATCAGCGACCAAACTTACCCGCGAGCTGGTCTATTTGACAACCGGGTGTATGGCTATGATCCCTTCCGTGGTATGATTACTCCGAATGCATTTTATGTTGGAAATTTTCCGGGTGACTATGGGGATGCGCGTGGTCTTGAAATTCATATATCATCGCTTTTTAATCAGAACATTCGTTTTGATTTTGATTACGCATTTAGCGCAGTGAGTAGTGGCAAAGCTTCTCCTGATTTTATATTTATCGATGCTGACAGTAGTATCCAATATGAGTTTAGCGCCAGTACTGCTAGAACGGTAGAATCACTTAACAGACCGCACTTATTTAGAGCAAACGCTTTCTTCAGTTGGCCTCAGGCATGGGAATATGGCTGGGCTGGGACAATCATGGAAGATATGACCTTGAGTTTGCTCTACCAGGCCTTCTCCGGTTCACCCTACCTTTATCAATTACCTGAAGATGATCTTGATTATTTCCGGACAGGCAGGCTTCAAGCAACTCAAACCGCTGATTTGAAGATCAATAAATCAATCAACATTGGTTCCAGCGACTTGGAAGCTTCATTCCGTGTGACAAATCTGTTGAATCGGAAGAATCACCGGGCGATTGGGGATGCCTTTTATGATGCCGATGCCGATGATTACTACCGTGAACATGGCGAGCCCAAGACCATTGACGGGGCAGGTTATGATATCACCTGGTTGGTGTACGGAGAGCCACGCCGGTATTATTTTAGTCTTAAGTATGCCTTTTAGAGCGAAGGGAAGCAGAAATGAATAACTTTTACACACTGAAATCCTTCCGACCAACCATATTTCTACTTGGCGTCATGATGTCTTTTCAACTTTCTGCCCAGGTACGATTTCCTGAATTTGAAGTTTTAAATCGAGGGAATCTTTGGGAGACAATTAATGATGATGGTCGTATTGGATATGTGGATCCCATGAGTCCCTTTAGTTCCTATCCAAGTATGGATTGGCCTGGTGGTCCTGATGAGTTACGTGCTAAGACCGAACAACGATCTTATCAAGCGGGGGCAGGGTTGTGGATTGGTGCTCAAAAAGATGGCGCGCTCATGTTTAGTGAGCATGGCCCCTTCAGTATCGTCGACGAAGGCACTTTCGAGCCAATTTCACGCCGTGATAACTACATTGAGCATGCCGATTTTGATTCGATCATGCCTGAGCAAACCGTATTTGCTAGTTGGACCACAAGTACAGGTATGCGGGTTGATCTTGAGAGTCATGCGTGGAGTTACCCAGGCTTTAATAATTTTATCATTCATGATTACGTCTTCACCAATGAAACAGGTGGGGTGCTTACCGAAATGTTTGTTGGCTTCCCATGGCTCCTGCGACCGAGTTATCAGGATTTGTTAGTCCATAACGGATGGGGTGATGAACTCAACAGAATGGATGATGTGGTTGGCTATGATTCCCTGCGTAATATGATTTACGTTTATGACGAAAAAATGGGTGAAGATATCCCTTGGGATTGGGGGAATTATCTGGCTGAAGCAAGAGAGGTTCGGACACCTGGGTATGCAGGGATAGCATTGCTCTATGCGGATGCAACGACGGATGCAAGTATTCAACCTGCCAATGTATTTTGGGCCAGTATATTAGATTATCCTGGAAAATTTACCCAATCTGGAACCACTTCTGAAGCCCTCTACGGGCTATTGGATGGCAGTAACACATCCATGCAGCATACGGGCACAGATTTTATTACAGCTCTAACCTTAATGTCCTGTGGACCGTATGATTTATCCGCGGGTGAGAGTGTTCGGATCGTATTAGCCGAGGCAGTTGATGGTTTACCGCTGGAAGATTTACTGGATATTGATGATGACGGGACTCAGTTAGAAATTGTACAGGCCAGACTCTCAGAAGGTTTGGGAATGCTGGAAACCACAGTGGACAGTGCAGCAGTACTTTTCAATAATGATTATATTTCAGCAGCCTATCCGCCTCCATCACCAGAATTGACAGTTGTTGTCGTACCTAATCAGGGAATAGACCTGACCTGGGAGCCTGTTCATACCAAATGGCTTACTTTCGAGGAAGTCACACGACGCTCCAATTCCATATATCGTATTTTTCGATCAGATCATTCTTTCAATGGTCCTTATGTAGAAATCCTGAACAAGAAAATTAAATACATTACTGAAGCTGAATTTGAGCAAGACTTTACGCTACGGGATCTCGATGAAAATCTGTTCGTCGGAGTGGAGTATTACTATGCTGTTACCATTGAAAATGAGGATGGCCAGGTCTCTTGGTTAACCAATCGTACCCAAGAACCTTTACGCTATGGAACCCTCCCAGCGGAGAATACACTCGGTGTATCTGTTTTTCCCAATCCATTTAGGGTGAAGTCGGGACTACCTTCTGAAAATGATCAGCAACTTATAACGTTTACGAATCTGCCTGACTCTTGCACCGTGAATATTTACACAACCGATGGCAAAAGAGTTCGCTCATTTATTCGGGAAGGCTCTCTGAGAGGGGAAGAGGTCTGGGATCAACGGAGCAGCACAGGAATTGAGGTCGTTTCAGGAATCTACTTTTGGACGGTAGAAGCAGAATCTGGAACAGCAACCGGAACCATGTTGATTATCAAATGAGAATATCTATGTATGAAGCCATTCGTATTCCAGGTAAGAAGCTCCTTATCATGAGCTTGTTTGTGATATTCACTGCCCAGGTTCATAGCCAAAGTTTCTTTGACTATGGATTCGAATTTTCCACAGTGGGAACCAGTGGGATGAATTTTATGAAGATTGGCAGTGGTGCCCGCAGTGCCGGGATGGCTATGACGGGGACCGGTCTGATTGGGCAGGCAGAAAATCTATTTCATAATCCTGCCGGTATTGCCTTCGTTTCCAGTCCGGATTTAAGCTTTTCTACCAATAGCTGGCTGGCCGGAAGTGTTCAACATAGCATTGCTGCTGCGGTACCCGTTGGACAAATGGTTTTAGGACTGACGGTACTCAATTTTAAAATTAGCGATATTGAGGAAACCACTGTCAGTCAACCCCTTGGAACTGGGAATATGGTCTCTGCCGGTGATCTCCAATTGGGACTTTCACTGGCCAAACAATTTACAGATAAATTGGGAATTGGGGGTCAGGTTAAATGGGTCCAGGAGACTCTAGCAGAATATGAGTCAAACAATATTCTCATCGATCTGGGCGCAACTTATTTCATGGGCTACAAAGATATCCGAGTCAGTTTTGTTTTTCAGCATTTTGGACCTGATATCCAGGTGGTAGAGCAAACGTTACGTATGCCACTCATTTTTCGGGTAGGGCTTACTGGTGATCTGATTAAGACGAGTAAATCACAACTTTTAATGTCTTTAGAACTCAGTCATCCCACAGACAATCTTGAACAAGTGGCCATGGGTCTGGAATACACTCTGTTAAACAGGCTTTCTCTGAGAACAGGCTATCGGATGTTTACAGGTGGAGATGATGACCTGCTTGATGTGGATCATCGGGCCACAGATGAAAACACGTTGGTTCTTGGGTTTGGGATAAATGCCTATAAGGGGTTTAACCTGGACTATGCACTTGTTCCTCATGGTGATGCCATGGGAGATATTCACCATTTTACGGCCGGGTTTAATTTTTAGGGATTTCTGATGAACCGCGCCTCGAATTCCAATAATACTCTCCGAATCAAGTTGATTGTTGGAATGATATCCATCCTCTTGCTCTTAACATCCTGCCGGATCGATGAAGTTCACCTGCCACAAAGCGCAACATCTGGGAGTACCATCCAACTTTCAATAGATATCACAGATGATTGGGTTCCTGAGAATCAAGTAGCTGAGGGAGTCTTGGCACTATTATTACCTCAGGACTGGACCATTGAGGAGGCGATATGGGGATCCACCTTAGGGTCTGGTGATTTGGTCTTCAGTGAAGTCTGGAGTGCCGCTGCAGCCCTCAAGTATCCAGTTGGGCAGTTTAGCCCTGGGATGACCTGGGTCGCTTGGGTAACAGACTCTGCTTTTGCCTACACTGAGACTGAACAATTTGAAGCGACGCTTAATATACAAGTCGGGGATAGCCTGGCCCTTTATAAGTTGGCCTGTGTCGCCACCAGGAACACCCATACTGGCACTGGATCATGGACCAAGATATCATATCCTCATTTTATTGGCGTACCTGGCCTTGAAGATTATTACAGCTATAGAGTAGAAGCTGCCGAGGATTGGACCCAAAATTTTGTACGGAGAAGTGGTTGGACCGGGGGAGATGGGACTTATAGTATTCCATTAGATGGTAATGAGAATTATTCAGCTGATAACAGTCGAAAAACCCTCTTTAATTTTAGTGACACTTTTATTGGCGAAGTCAATGATGCTGGCGTCAGACAGTCAGGAACTTATCTGGTGAACAATAGCCAGGCCTATTTTACCGGGTTTCAGCCTGAAGCGGAAAATTTCAGTTTCAGTTGGGGCGAAAATGGGCAAAGCAATTCAACCTGGATTGTCCCAGCAACGCCTGACACAGAACCTGGCAATTGGTTTTGGCAGATGGATGGGATCAGTCTGGCTGATAGCATTCATATTTTTGAATTACGGATGGAGTCAATCCCAAATAGTTTTGCTATTTCTGGCGTCGTGTTAGCGTCTGGGATCGTAGGCGTTGATGGCATAATTGGTGCCGTAAACCAAAAAGATATGGCACTCACCTACACCAACCCTGCTGATGGATCACAAATCGTTTTTGGACAGGCTATTTTGCCCCAAACCATTCGGAGTGGTTGTCTGAATCCTGATGGATATATCTATGTTTACGGCCCCCGTAGTTATTCAGGTGGTAAAGCTCTGGTTGCTGCCCGTGTGGTTGAGGATTCATTGACTTATATCGAAGCCTGGCATTTTTGGGATGGACTGGACTGGTCCATCAATATTGCAGACTGTGCGGATATCATATCAGCCATTAGTCAGGAGCATAGTGTGAGCGAAACTCCTGAAGGGGAATATCTGATTACTTTTTTAAGGGATGGGTTATCTGGACCCGTATGTATTGCTCTAGCGCCAACACCTGTAGGACCCTTTAGCTATCCCGAGATGATTTGGACGCCCTCGGAGACAGAGATTAGTTCAAATGTTTTCACTTATAATGCCAAGGCACATCCCCATCTCTCCGCACCTGGTGAGTTGCTCATTAGTTATGAAGTAAATACCTGGGATTTTGAAGAACATTTTCAGAATGCAGATGTGTATCATCCTCGGTTTATCAGGATGGTTTATGATCATTATCTAGCAACTGATCAACAGGCCGGGGATACACCAGAAAACCCTGTGAGCTTTAATCTGCAGGCGTTCCCAAATCCATTCAATAGTAATATTTCCCTCAATTTGAGTGAGATTAGTAATCCATTGGAAAGTATTCGCATCTATGATTTAAACGGTCGTCAGGTAAAACATTGGAATTCGGAAGCACTCTCAGGGAAGCACACTATCTCATGGGATGGCAGAAATGATCTTGGACAACTTCTTGCAACTGGAATTTACCTGGTTGAGACAAGAGCCATGGACAATGAATTGATAAATTTAACGAAAATTACGCTGCTCAAGTAGAGTGGTATAACCCTTTGTGGAGCCTTGGTTAGTAGACCCTGGCATTGCAAAAAAAATGAAACATGAATACGAGAAGGAGAGTAAAATGAAAAAGATGCTACAAATCCTGAGTATCGCGCTGGTGGTTTTGATTGCTGGCTGTTTTGATATCTCAGAGGTAGATCAACCTGCTGCTGCCGTAAATGGGACGTCTATACAGACCAGTTTTTTGATGAAGACATTCGAAGCTGATGTAAATCCGCATCACTTGATTGTTGGTCTACTGATACCTTCCGAGTGGAGTGTCGATTCTGTCTATTATGAAGGTGATGTATTTGGACCTGATTATTGCACATTCCTCCATAATGATAGTCTTGATCGCGATTTAGGTGGTGCAATTGATCTGGGTTGGACAGATTCTCTGAGCGCCCATTATCCCCCACCAACAGGGATGGCATGGATTGTTTATCAGGGTACCATCGGTTATGCGTCTGCCAGTGCAGATACAGCCTATACAGACGTCTTTATCGACCTGACCCTCGATGGAGCAGCCACCGGTGATTTTGACTTGGGTTATTTTGTTAGTAATGCCGCTTTGGATTTTGGTACTGCAGGCTACTGGGATGAAGCACTTGGATACACAATGGCAGTTACAAATGTTGTTTCCATTGATGCTGAAACTGTTACCCCAGCAAGCATGACATTGGATCAGAATTATCCTAATCCTTTCAATCCTGCGACATCTATCAATTTCAGCATTCCTACAACAGGAATGGTGAATTTAGTTGTTCACGATATGACTGGTAAAGAAGTTGCAACTTTACATAATGGCGTTTTATCAGCTGGAAATCATGTAGAGATGTGGAATGGTTTAAATGCTATGGGAACTCAGGTTCCATCAGGAATGTACATCTACCGTTTAGAGAGTTCAGATGGACTCCAAGTTCGGAAGATGATGCTGCTGAAATAGTCTTAGCTAGATAAACTTGTTCAGCAAATACAGGGCAAACTGGGTGATAACACCACGCTAGTTTGCCCTGCTGCTGACCAACATTTGTGATGATGGGAATGGGTTCTGAAGTATGGCATCAGTGAGTTTAAAATCGGTCAGAAAAGTTTACGACAATGGAATTGTGGCCGTCAATGATTTCTCTATAGAAATCGAAAATGAAGAATTTATTGTACTCGTAGGACCCTCAGGTTGTGGCAAGAGTACAGCACTAAGAATGATAGCCGGTTTAGAAGAGATTACCTCAGGTGAAATATTCATTGGTGATAAACTGATGAACGATGTCTCTCCAAAGAACCGTGATATTGCCATGGTTTTTCAAAATTATGCCCTCTATCCCCACATGACAGTTTATGAGAATATGGCCTTTGGGCTAAAGATTCGGCGTGAGCCAAAGGGGGAAATAAAGCGCAGGGTTTTAGAAGCTGCCGCCATTCTTGATCTGGATGATGATCAGTTGGCCAGAAGACCCAAAGCTCTCTCTGGTGGACAACGTCAGCGAGTAGCACTGGGACGAGCAATTGTTCGAAACCCACAGGTTTTCTTATTTGATGAACCCCTTTCAAACCTTGATGCGAAACTACGCGTGCAAATGCGCTCAGAAATTACAAAACTGCACAGCAAGCTTAAGCGAACTTCCATATACGTCACACACGATCAAGTTGAAGCTATGACCATGGGCAGCCGGATTGTTGTGATGAAAGATGGCGTGATTCAGCAAACCGATACGCCCATGAACTTATATCACCATCCTACGAATAAGTTTGTGGCGGGATTTATTGGAAGCCCGGGAATGAACTTTATTGAGGGGACACTGGAGAAAAGTGACACCCGTACACTGTTTGTTTCAGAAGCTAACACAATGCTTGCCATAGAAGTGCCAGATAGATTTACTGATGAATCGCTCAAATCCTACATTGGAAAAAAGCTCATTTTGGGGATTCGACCAGAGGATATACATTTAGAAAAAAGTGAAGCCGTAAAAAATATTAGCAAGTGTCACCCATGTATTGCAGAGGTTATTGAACCCATGGGGAATGAAATCTTTTTTCATCTGGATGCTGGCATTGGGAGCAATTTACTGTGTCGGGCTCGGATGCACGATACACCCTCAAGAGGGGCAAAATTTAAGCTTTATATGGATTTAGACAAAACGCACTTCTTTGATGCAGAGAGTGGCAACTCTATCCATTAGTTATCGCTGCGATATGCATTCACATCCATTTATAATCATTTTAATAACTAAGGATAAAAGACAATGAGTAATATCTCTGCCCGTATGGGACGCCTTTTTAACAAGTCTGGGAACTGTTTTGATGTAGCTATAGATCATGGGATGTTTGATGAACGTTCCTTTTTGACTGGCATCGAAAATATGTCAGATGCTATCAATACTATTGTCGAAGCCGATCCAGATGCGATACAATTATCGCCTGGAACTGCTCCATTTTTGCAGAATACTGCCGGTCGGGACAAACCGGCTCTTGTATTGCGAACAGATATTGCCAATTGCTATGGTAAGAAAATTCCAGATGTGGTCTGGAGTGAAGTCATTGAAGCTCCGGTTGAGCAAGCCATGCTTTTGGATGCAGCCTGTGTGGTTGTGAACTTATTACAACTACCAAACCAACCCGCATTACACCAACAATGTGTGCAAAACATAAATCGCCTCAAAAGAGAGTGTGAAATTACGGGTATGCCACTCATGGTCGAACCTTTGGTGATGCAGGGTAATGAAGTCGCTGGTGGTTACATGGTTGATGGGGATATCGATAAAATTTTACCCTTGGTACGACAGGCCGTTGAGCTTGGTGCTGATATCATAAAAGCTGATCCATGTGAAAATGTGGAAGAATATCATCGTGTGATTGAGATTGCCCAGGGTTTGCCCGTTCTTGTTAGAGGTGGGGGGAAGGCCGGCGAAGAGGAAATATTTGCTCGGACAATTGAATTGATCAATCAAGGGGCCAGAGGCATTGTATATGGACGGAATGTGATCCAGCATGAAAATCCACGGGCTATGACTCAGGCACTCATGGCAGTTGTCCATGACAATGCTGATATCAGTCAGGCAATGAGTATTCTACAGGGGAAATAAAGTGGAAAAACGCAAGATCAAATTTGGTATTATTGGTCTCGGACTCATGGGACGGGAATTCGCCAGTGCCGTCGGTCGCTGGGCCCATCTAACCCATAGTTCAGGCAAACCAGAAATCGTAGCAATATGCGATACAAACCAGGCGCTATTTCCGTGGTATACGGAGGCCATTCCTTCGATTTCTCAGGTGAGTGAAGATTATCATGAACTCCTAGCAAATCCAGATATTGAGGCAATTTATTGTGCGATTCCACACAGCTTGCATGAGCAAGTTTACACAGATATTTTAAAGAGTGGTAAACACCTTCTGGGTGAGAAACCATTTGGGATTGATCTGGCTGCCAATCAGGCCATCAATGCAGAAATTGCTAAACATCCTGAATTGATGGTTCGCTGTGCTTCAGAGTTTCCCTATTATCCCGCAGTAACAAAGATTATGAAAGAAGTTATCAGGGGTGATCTGGGGGAAATCTTACAAGTTGAAGCTGGTTTTCTCCACAGCAGTGACATCAACCCCGATAAGGTGATTAACTGGAAACGAATGATTGATGTGAATGGTGAATATGGGTGTATGGGAGATCTGGGAATGCATGTTCTTCACGTCCCTCTCCGTCTAGGATTCCAGCCTGCCAATGTTTTTGCACAGCTCCAAAATATCGTTCGTAAACGCCCCAATGCCAAAGGGGATATTGTCGCCTGTGAAACCTGGGATAATGCCACCTTACATTGTGATGTAGATGGGGAGCATGGAAGTTTCCCCATGACACTCAAAACCTGGCGCATCTCACCAGGAGAAACAAACACCTGGTATTTTAAAATATTGGGGAGTCGCCGAAGTTTTTCCTTTAGCACCAAAGAGCCACGGACCCTTTACAGTATGGACTATACTCCAGGAGAAACTCAGGAATGGCGACGTGAAGATTTGGGGTATTCACCAGTTTTTCCAACCATAACAGGTGGGATTTTTGAATTCGGATTCACGGATTCAATCCTACAGATGTGGGCTGCTTTCGTGGAGGAACTCTGTGGCAATGATGTGGGCCAATTTGGATGTGTTCGACCTGAAGAAGTTGCTGAAAGTCATAAACTGTTTACCGCGGCACTCAAGTCACAAAAATCTCGAGCTGTGATTTCGCTGGGCTAATAACATATCTATTGATAAAGGTAAATAGAATGATTTATAGAAACCATTTTTCGCTGATAGTGCTCATGTTGTTTGCTCTATCACTGACAGGGAAGACCCTGACCAAAGGACCTTATCTTGCAAATCCAACACCTGGAGGCATGACCATTCGCTGGGAAGTTGATCAGAAAAGTTCTGGAAGAGTGTACTATGGTCAAGGTCAATCCCTTAAAAAGAGTTCCAAGGCTGTTCTATTGGGCGAGAAATCTGGTCACTATCTGTATGAAGTAACAATTAGCGGATTGGTCCCTGGCGCAGAATATGATTACCGAGTAAAAGTTGGGCGAAAAAAAGGTGACTTGCTTCAATTTAGATCTCCTCCTAATAATGATGCGAATTGTACTTTTGCTATATCAGGGGATAGTCGTTCAAAACCGCAAATCTTTACCCAAATCGTCTCTGGCATATCAAAATCAAATCCTGACTTTGTCATCAGCATGGGTGATTTGGTGGCCGATGGTGGTAATCTGGATCAGTGGAATGAAAACTATTTTGGTCCAGCTGGCAGTCTAATATCAAACACTCCCTTTATCTCAACCCTTGGTGATCATGAAGCTGGGGGGGACGATGGTATCTTATTTAAGCATTTTCTTTTCCCTGATCTGGATCATGAAAAACTATGGTACTCTTTTGATTATGGATTGGTTCATTTTATATCGCTGGATTACCGCCACGCAGATTCTGAAGAGATGCAAGCCTGGTTTGAAGAAGACATTCAGGATTCAAAAGGCCGCTGGAATATTGTATTTATGCATCGGCCAACTTTCAACCTGGGGGGACATCGCTCCTTCTGGGGAAATCCGATCTGGCCAGATCTTTTTCAAGCCCATGAAGTTGATATTGTCTTTGGGGGACATTCCCATATTTATGAACGCTTTCATCCAGTTTATAAAGGTGAAAAAGGCGATTGGACGGTGTCCTATGTGACGACAGGTGGATCAGGTGCAGGTTTATACGATGCGGTTCAACATCCTGTCCTAGCCTACGCCAAATCGATCAATCATTATATAGATGTGAGTGCCAGCTCAGAGAAATTTGAATTTCATGTTTATCAAATTGACGGAACAGCCATTGACTCCCTCACTATTCTCAAAAATAGCGATGGCAGCCAGGGGCAGGAGTATCAGGCTTCTGCGAAGTCTCGGGATGAGTTGGATATCATGGGAATTTTCGCTGGTCCCATTTCAAGATCCCTGGAATCGCCACCACTTTTGTACAGAGCGGCAGAATTGAAGGTTAAACTACATCCAGGATCATTGGCAAACCCTGTAAAGTTTGAGCTAAAACTTTCGGAAGCTTCTTTGCCAAACTACAAGATGGAGGCTTTTACAGGAGAGTTACTTCCCGGTGTGGATCAAGAAATTACCCTCAGTATTTATGGCAAGACAGATCTTACAATATCTTCTTGGGGAAATATCGATCCTCTCTTCTGGATTGAAGCGGAATATGAGCAGAATCAGGTGAAGGGTACTGTGCAGGGTAAATTTATGAGACTGCGTCCCTGGTAATACTATTTTAGAGTTCCAAATGGCGTGTAATGTGTCGTACTTCACTTCGACATCGCTCAGTACAGGCTTAGGCTCAGCAAGACACTCTCGCTCGTCTCCCTGAGCTTCTCGAAGGGTCTATACACGCGGTTTCAATGAAATCCAACTCAACATTAATGTCCGCCAGTTTAATAGTATAAGAAGTTATAACGAGGATATTATTCAGACTTGATGTAACCGGAGCTAACCTAATTCTGCACCTTCCTACTTGCCTTTATTTAACCCACCCCTAACCCCTC
>Ga0307989_1000176_pt1 | contig 46537 bp, 40 predicted proteins | sample EllFjometagen185_FD_203164 | JGI IMG/M metagenome (GOLD analysis project Ga0307989, IMG submission 203164) | Marine microbial communities from Ellis Fjord, Antarctic Ocean - #185 | ecosystem: Environmental > Aquatic > Marine > Unclassified | place: Southern Ocean | collected 2014-10-08 | reverse complement strand
ATGTTATGATTTGAGCTGAAGCAATTATGAACTATGTTAAATAATATCAAAAAAGTATGTTTTTAGCATCGTGCATAACGTGTTGATTTAACAAGAAATATCGAGATATGTTACGTCAAGTATATTATAAAAATTAATGGCTAATATTGGATTCTAACTGCTGTTTCAGCCTATATAGTTTAATCTAAATACAGAAAATACAATCAAAAAAGCAGGGCCATTTCTGACCCTGCCATATGTCATATCATGCTGATATCGAGGAAAAATATTCTGAATTGTCTTGATTAATCATCAACAGTAAAGCTCATCCCATCACTCCACACTCTACCAAATTCATTCCAGGATTTGATATACCACTCATACTCGCCAACATTAAATTCTATTTCAGTGGTAACAGAACAATTACCACCAAAGCAGATATCAGAAGCTTCATACCATTGGGCGAATATTTTCTGATCTCCGGGGTATCCCACCCAGAGTCTATACCAGGTGGCAGCAGATTCTGCTACAGGCCTGCAACAAAGGATTTCCCATACTCACGACATGCAAGTTTGCTTTCTTCATCAGGAGCCCAGGTCATTCGAAGTCCTTGATCAATAATATCAAAACCAGATTTTTCCAGTCGTTCCAGCATTATTTTAACAGCCTCTCCACTCCAGCCGTAACTACCAAAGGCTCCAGCTTTTTTGTTTTTGAATTTCAAGCCCATTATCTCTTCAAGTATTGAGGCCACATGTACCAGAATACCATTGTTGATCGTCGAAGATCCCAGTAAAACAGCTTTTGATTTGAATACTTCTGTGATTGCATCATTTTTATCTGTTTTTGCCAAATTATATAGTTTGACTGCTACTTGATCATCTGCTTCTTTGATACCGGCTGCGATCTGTTCGGCCATGGTTCGAGTGCTGTTCCACATGGTATCGTATAATATTGTGATCTGATTTTCCTGGTAATTGTCAGCCCATTCCATGTATTTTTCAACAATCTGGGCTGGATTATCCCGCCAGATAATCCCATGGCTTGTGCAGATCATATCCAGTGGGAGATTAAATGAAAGTACTTCATTTATCTTTTTAATAACCAAAGGACTAAATGGGGTAAGGATATTGGCATAATATTTAATACACTCTTGTGAAAGTTCTGATTGGTCAACCAGATCATTGAACATAAACTCGGATGCGTAATGTTGCCCGAATGCATCGTTGCTGAATAAAATTTCATCTCCGCTTAAATAAGCAAACATTGAATCCGGCCAGTGGAGCATGGGTGCTGACACAAAAGTAAGTTCTTTATTTCCTAAGCTTAACGTGTCCCCGGTTTTAACGATTTGAAAATTCCAATCCTGATGGTACAGGCCTTTAAGGATCTTGACTCCAGCTTTTGTACAATAAATCGGAGTTTCCGGGATATGTCTCATTAATTCAGGAAGTGCGCCACTATGGTCATTTTCACTATGACAGGCAACAATATAATCAATCTTTTTAAGGTCTATTGTCTGCTTTAAGTTTTCTACATATTCTTTTGCGAACGGACCCCAAACCGTATCGATCAAAGCCACCTTATCTTCCTTTATCAAATACGAATTGTAAGACGACCCCTTGTGTGTGGAATATTCATCTCCATGAAATTTACGTAATTCCCAATCGATTTTTCCCACCCAATGGACATTGTTTTTTACTTTAAAACTCATTGATATCTCCTTTTTGTCTATTCTTTCTATTCTTAATTCATCTTTTATTTTAATTTTTTTTATCATTTCTTAAGTATTTTGAACACAATTAGTTATTCTTATCTACTTGTTTTTTTAATGCATGATACCCAGAATTGAATTGTTTTACTCGTGAGTTTTTATGGTATAAATAGTGACGAGTCAAATTTTATAATTTACAGAACGTTTCTTTCTCCAGTCCGAGCTTTGAAAATTTACCATGATACCAAATATGGTTTGGATGAATTTTTCAGTCCCAGGCTTAAAATTAAATTTTATGGGATAGTCTGAATCCCAATTTAAAAAGTTTGCTGTAAAGTATATTGGAGACCAACTTGATTCTACCGATACCTCGGGAAATATTTTTTCAAACTCTGCCAAAATATTTTTGATATATTATATCGTTTAATTTGAAAGAATGGCTTATTACAATGGTCTTGGCTCATATAATTTAATGCCAACTAACAAAATATCATTCTTTCCAACCACAAGATGTAGAACAATTAATTTGCTTCATCAGATTTATTTTTATTCAGCACTTCACGTATCTTTTGGGCAAAATCCTGCATCACTATCGGTTTGAATATAAACCCCTTAATACCCAGAGATGTTGCTTTTTCTTCAGACATGGTTTCGCTGAACCCGGTACAAAGCAATACCGGAATATCAGTGCGTATCTTAGTTAATTCATCCGATAGTTTATCTCCCGCCATATTCGGCATTGCCATATCCGTAATAACGATATCAAATCTGCCTGGATTTGCGCGGAAAGCTTCAAGGGCTTCAAGGCTGCTGACACGGGAAGTGACTTGATACCCCAACCGCTCCAGCATCTGTTTTTCCATTGTAAGGATCGCTTCTTCATCGTCGACAAGAAGAATCTGTTCAGTGCCACCCTGAATTTGTGTTTTTGAATGGGTTGCGAGTTTTTTTAAAGAATTCTTTTCGATTGGAAAATAAACATGAAATTTTGTTCCTTTTCCCTGTTCGCTGTATACCTGGATAGCTCCCTCCAAACTCGTAACGATACCATGCACCACTGAAAGTCCCATTCCAGTACCTTTGCCTATTGCTTTGGTGGTAAAAAACGGATCAAAAATTTTATCTGTTACATTTTTATCCATGCCAGCGCCTGTATCAGCAACTATCAAACACGCATAAACTCCCGGTGCCATTTTGGGATACATTAGATCAAGTGGTTCTAATTTAATTTGTTTCAGGCTTACTTTCAGTTCCCCGCCTGTCTCTTCCATGGCATGATACGCATTAGTTGTCAGATTCATTACAATCTGATGAATTTGGGTGGGGTCTGCTTTTATGGCACCACAGTCAGCATTGATATCCTGTTTGATTTCAATGGTTGTGGGGATCGTAGATCTGATGAGTTTTAATGCTTCTTTGACAATTGGCTGTATTTTCATCAGTTTTAATTCATTAGCATCCTGGCGGGAGAATGTAAGGATCTGCTTTACAAGATCTTTGGCTCTTAAGGCACTGACATGAATTGCTTTCATGTCATTCCGGAAGGGACTATCTTCGGGGATATCCGTCAACAACATCTCTGCGTGACCCAGGATAGGGAAAAGAATATTATTAAAATCATGGGCTATGCCACCGGCAAGTGTGCCGATGGATTCCATTTTTTGAGCTTGTTGAAGTTGAGTCTCAAGTTTTCTTTGAGTAGTGATATTTCTATTTACTCCACGATAACCCTGGGTTTTTCCTTCGTTATCAAGGATGGGAATACCATTTGTAAGCATGAAAAGTTTTTGTCCATCCTTATGGATATTCCAGTTTTCTAAATCCTTAATATGTTCAGATCTTGAAACTATTTTATTAGCAATCAGTTTTATTCGATTGGATTCTTCTTCCGGCATTATGTCAAAGGGTGTTTTTCCAATCAGTTCCTCTGGAGAATATCCAAGAACGTCCTTTATACTTTGGGAGAGGTATGTGAATTTTATTTCTTTGTCAGTTTCCCAAATCCAATCTGCCATACTTAACGAGATGTCTCGGAATCTGTTTTGGCTTTCTTGCAGCGCTTCTTCCCTTATCCTGAGTTCCGTCATATCCACTACGACATCTTCCATATATCCTTTATCGTAATAAGACCTGATATCAAAACGTGCCCAGATTTTTGATTTATCTTTTCCATAAAACTCTGCTTCCACATTGTTTAGAAATTCAGTTTTTTTCATCTTATTTATCAACGACTCTCTTAAGTCGGGGTTCACATAATTCTCAGAAAAAACAAACTCATTGATAAAATCATCTGTGCTTTCATAGTTAAATATTTGTGCCATTTTATCATTACAGGTTAAGATTTTTCCTGTGCGAAAGCTTGTCCGTGCCAATCCGACTTGAGCGTTACTGTATAGGTTACGATATTTCGTCTCACTTTCTTTTACTTCATATTCTGCCAGAACACGATCAGTGATGTCACGGGTCACTCCAAGTATGCTCGTGGGCTGTTTGTCTGGGCCTATCAAAATTCTTGCATTGTTGCTTGTCCACATGATAGTACCGTCTTTACAGTACTGTTCTATTTCAAATATGACTGGTTCCCATCCTTCAGGGTCACCAGATTCAATACATTTTAGTTTTTCAGCAAATAAATTAAGTGTCTTTTTAAGTGATTCAGGGAGTACCATTTCATTAAGAGGCTTTTCCATTGCTTCCTTAACAGTGTATCCTCTTTGTTGGTAAATTGAAGGACTAACATAGATGGACTTAAGGTTCATATCCATTGTCCATATTACATCTGAAACATTTTCAGCTATTAAACGATAGCTCTCTTCGCTCTGGCGCAATGCAGTTTTTATCTCACCTGCCTTTATAACTTTTGTTGTTAGAAAAAACGTAAACACTAATATCATTCCGATATAGGAATACTCCAGCATATAGATAAAATCGTAAAGTCCACTGCTAATAGAGGTATCATTTATGAGGCCTGCGCAAAGTATAGCTATTGCAATTAACAGGGGGCTCCCTTTTTTTTTATTTCCACTTCTGTAGAACCTTATACCGACCGTAATAATATATATAAAATAGAATAGCCCTACTATGCTCTGGAAAGAAATAAGAGTTCCCGGCTCCATTTCATTGTATATGATATTATATCCGAATGGAAGCCAGACTTCCTTTATTGAAGGAACACTTGACCATGTCAAGTCACTTCTGATGAGTAAGCCAGTTAAAGCAGCAAATATGTAGTAAACAGTGAATCCAATTACAATCTTTTTGTTTGTATGGCCGGTATAATCATTGATGAACCACAGTAAAGATATACAGAAAATAGCAAGAACGCTTCCCTGAAGGCGTTGCCATTCAACTCCAACTTCCGGCGATGAAACATTATACAAACCTGCACAACAAAAAGCGTATAAGCCCACAGTAAAGCAAGTAAGGGCAAATGTTAGATTTTCACGATTCTCTTTCTGTCGGCGATATATTAAAAAATGATAGAACCCTACATAAAAAACTAAAGTTGCCATTGCAATGGGTGGTATAGAAATCGGATTCATGATCAGACATCTCCATCGTCATTCAATTGTGTAAGAATATATTTTGCATCCCTACCATCAGCTTGTTGAATAATTCACAAGAAATCTTCTTTTGATTTCATTGAAATTAATCATACAGCAGACAGTAATGCAAGACAAAATATATTTTAGTTTGAAAGCTCAGCTATTTGGCCGGTACATAACAAAATGACTCAAGCCTCCCTTCAATATAGTGTTAGTTTGATTTTTTTAATGCTCAACGATTTAAAAGAAGTCTATAATTATTTTGCTTTAAATAAAAAAGTAACCCTGATTTCCCCGTGAGTAATTATGGTATACTCGCTCAAGAGTCAAATTCCCCAATTTGCCGAGCGTTTCTTTCTCCAGTCAGGGCTTTTTGAATATTTCCAAAATACCATATTTGCTATGTGCAAATTTTCAGCTTCAGATTTGAAATTCAACTATACGGTGTAAATATAAAATCAAATTTTCCAAGATACCGTTCAAGTTAATTGGAGACAAAATATACCGATACTCATTCTGAAATGGTGTTGATTCTGTCTATTGTTTTTCTCCCCCAGAGCTGGATTTACAGCCCGGACTACTATTAATATACATGGTTTCTCTTAATGATAGCCAGATATCACATATAGTGGTTGATGGAACTTTTAATTGTCAAGTGGTCGGGGTATTTGAAAAGTTTTAATTCTACTTGCGATTACCCTGAAAGGAGAGAAAATAAGTCTTGTTCAGATGGAATCTTATGCTATAGTAAATTTTTATTATTTAAAAAGAAACAGGGATAAATCTATGTGTTTAGCAGTTCCGTCCAAGATTATTGAAATCAATGACCAGGTTGCAAAAGTGGATGTAGATGGTGTGATTCGGGAAACCAGCATCATGCTCATGGATGATGTAAAAATAGGGGATTATGTCATTGTCCATGCAGGGTTTGCAATTAACAAGATTGATGAAGAAGCAGCTCTTCAAACCCTGGAGGATATGCGCACTATCCTTGCGGCAGATGCCAAACAGGGTAATGGTTTGAATGATCATTTATAAGGCTTTATGAAAGTCAATACAACAGCAAAAAGGTTGGAAATCAGCGGAGTAGTTCAAGGTGTTGGTTTTCGGCCTTTTTTATTTGTTCTGGCTGAAAAATATAATCTCAAGGGAGAGGTGTCCAATACTGCCGGCGGCGTGCTTGTGATTGTGGAGGGGCTTCTTGAAAATATTGAGAATTTTACCAATGATATCTATACAAAAAATCCTTTGCTTGCTTCTGTGACAAATATTAAAATCTTTGATATGAAATTGAGCAATTTTTCTTTGTTTCAAATTGTAAAAAGCAAAGTCTCCAATAGCCGGTCCACTTTAATTTCTCCTGATGTAAGCATTTGCCCCGATTGCCTGGCTGAAATGAAAGATTTGAATGACAGGCGTTATGAATACCCGTTTATAAATTGTACCAATTGCGGTCCAAGATATACCATTATTGAAGATATCCCCTATGACAGACCCAAAACCTCAATGAAGCATTTTAAAATGTGTACTCAATGTCAACATGAGTATGATGATCCCTTGAACAGAAGATTTCATGCTCAACCCAATGCATGTCCTGAATGTGGACCACACGTTTTTTTAACAGACAATAAAGGTAAAAGAGTTGATTCAACTTCTAAAGGAGCAGTCGTTCTTGCAGCACAATTTTTAAGCAAGGGCAAGATCGTCGGGGTAAAAGGACTTGGCGGTTTTCATCTGGCTTGTGATGCATCCAATAATGATGTTGTACAAAAATTAAGGCTGAGAAAAACTCGCCCCCATAAACCCTTTGCCCTTATGGCAGGATCAGCATCCCAGTTATTTGGCCATGTTCATGTCAGTTTAAAGGAAAAACAAATTTTGGAATCCTATCACCGGCCTATTGTACTGTTGAAAAAAAATAGTGCTAACAAGGATAAAATAGCCTGGCTGGCAAAGGATGTGGCACCATTTAACAATAGCCTCGGGATCATGCTACCCTATACTCCGCTTCATTTTCTACTTCTGGAAAAGGGACCCGGCATTCTTGTGATGACCAGTGGGAACCGCTCAGGAGAGCCTCTTTGTATTGGAAATGAGGAAGCACTTGATTCATTCGCCCATATTGCCGATTATTTTTTAATGCACAACAGGGATATTTATTTTGGGGCGGATGATTCCATTACCCGGGTTCAGGCTGAAAAACCAAGATTTATAAGAAGATCCCGGGGATATGCCCCCCTGCCTGTTCTTTTAAAGAAAAATATGCCGAAAATATTGGGATGCGGGGCAGGGCTCAAGAATACCATCTGCCTGACCCGGAATAATTATGCTTTTTTAAGTCAGCATATCGGGGATCTGGATAATTTAATGGGTTATGAATATTTTCAAAATACTATTGATCATTTAAAACAAATTTTTGATATTCAGCCTGATATCATTGCCCATGATATGCACCCGGGGTATTATAGTACTGATTATGCAAAAGCTCAAAACAATGTAAAAAAAATAGCTGTTCAGCATCACCATGCCCATGCAGCGGCATGTATGGCAGAAAATGATCTTGATGAAGAAGTTATTGCCATCACACTTGATGGTACTGGATATGGAACAGATGGTAATGTCTGGGGCGGAGAAATCCTTTTATGTACTCAAAAGGATTTTAAAAGAAAGGCACACCTTGGATATATCAAAATGCCGGGTGGTGATGCTGCTGTTCTGGAACCCTGGCGAATGGCGGCGTCAGTCCTTTATAAGGTCTTTGGGAGTGGTTTTTTAGATTTAAATATTCCATATATACAAGCGATGGAAAAAGAAAAATTGTCTTTTATATGCCAGATGATGGAAAAAAATTTAAACTCTCCATTGACATCAAGTGCTGGAAGATTGTTTGATGCAGTGGCATCCCTTTTATGTGTCAGACATAAAATTTCCCACGAAAGTCAGGCTGCAATGGAACTTGAATCCATAGCAGATCAAGATTCGATACAAGATGCTCTGACAGAAAAGGTCTCCACAAATGAAATATATGGATTTGATATTGTACAAAATGAAACCAATGGGAATGGCGGGTTATTTGAAGGGTTATTTGAAATAGATATGATGATCTGTATCCGGCAAATTGTAGAGGATTTAAAACAGAATAAATCAACTGCTCAAATAAGTTTAAAGTTCCATCTTACTTTGGCAGCAGCTTTTACCCAGGCAACTTTCAGAGTAAAAAAGGAAACAGGTATTGGAAAAGTCGTCCTGTCAGGTGGTGTGTTTAACAATAATATTATCCTGAACCATATGATCAGGCTCCTTGAAGAAAAAAATCTTAAGGTATATACACACACAAAGGTTCCCACTGGGGATGGTGGAATCTGTTTAGGCCAGGCAGTGGTTGCGGCTGCTTTGGAAGCCAATTAAAAAAAATAGGTTAAAATATGGTTTTGAAATATATTGAAGAATACAGGGATGGTACTCTAGCAAGGGCAATTATAAAAAAAATTCAAGCTGTCAGCAAAAAAAAGTTAAGGCTGATGGAGGTCTGCGGAACCCATACCACGTCTATTTTCAGACATGGCATAAGGAGTGTATTGCCTGAATGCATCACGCTTTTATCCGGTCCCGGGTGCCCTGTATGTGTGACTGCTCAAAAGGATATTGATGCCTTTGTGGAGTTTTCAAGACTTGATAATGTTATCGTGACGACTTTTGGGGATCTGATAAAAGTTCCCGGATCAAGTTCGAGCCTTGGAAAAGAAAAAGCTGCCGGGGCGGATGTCAGGATTGTTTATTCTGTATTTGATGCCATTACCATTGCCAGGGAAAATAAAGAAAAAGAAGTTGTGTTCTGTGGTGTGGGATTTGAAACAACCATTCCCACTATTGCAGGCGGTATTCTAATGGGAATACAGGAAAAATTAGATAATTTTTCCATTTATTCTGCCAATAAACTCACACCACCGGCCCTTGCCGCCTTAATGGAAACCGATGGGGTTAAGATAGATGGCTTTATCCTTCCGGGCCATGTTTCCGTGATTACAGGAACCAATGCTTACAGGGATACATTTGAAAAATATAATATACCATCGGTGATTTCAGGATTTGAACCCATTGATATTTTAAATACCATTCTGCTTTTAATTCAGCAAAATGAGGTTGGAAAACCTGCCCTTGAAAATGCATATCCCCGGGCAGTATCTGATCAAGGGAATGAAAAGGCAAAATTGATTATGAATCAGATTTTTAAGGTTTGTAATGCCACCTGGAGGGGAATCGGTGACATACCTTTAAGTGGTATGAGCCTGAAAAAAGAGTATGAAAAATTTGATGCCGCCATAAAATTTGGTATGGATATGCCTGATATGCCTGAACCAAAAGGGTGTGCATGTGGTGAAATACTCATGGGCTTGAAAACGCCTGAACAATGCGGCCTGTATAAGAAAAAATGCACCCCAATGACGCCAGTAGGACCCTGTATGGTCTCAAGTGAAGGTTCTTGTGCTGCATTTTACAGATACGCTTAAGAAATATTAGTTTTGAGATATGAGGAAAAATAGATGATAGAAGAAAAAGTATTATTAGACCATGGTTCAGGGGGAAAAGTATCCCACTCAATGTTTTCAGATTTGATCCTGCCTTTATTTGAAAATCCGGAATTATCAAAACAGGATGACGGGGCAACTCTGGATATTGAAGGCACAAAACTTGCTTTTTCAACGGACTCTTATGTGGTAGACCCTATTTTTTTCCCCGGCGGAAATATTGGAGATCTTGCCGTGAACGGAACGATTAATGATATCGCCATGTGCGGTGCCAATCCCAAGTTTATCAGTGTGGGCCTGATTATAGAAGAAGGGCTGCCTGTAAAAGATTTAAAAAAAATCCTGGAAACCATGGCAGTTGCAGCCAAAAAGGCCGGTGTCAAGATTGTAACCGGGGACACCAAGGTTGTTCCAAAGGGAAAAGCAGACAAAATATTTATCAATACTTCCGGTATCGGTGTGATTCCTCCTCACATTGATGTGTCGGGAAGCAATGCAAAACCAGGAGACAAAATCATTATCAGCGGCACAATTGCAGATCATGGGATTGCTATCTTAAGTTCCAGAGAAGGCCTGAAATTTGATTCTGAAATCAAAACCGATTCAGCCCCATTAAACGGGATGGTGCAGTCCATTATTCAATCTGAATGTGATATCCATGTGCTTCGTGATCCCACAAGGGGAGGTCTTGGAACAACTTTAAATGAAATCGCATTACAATCCGGGGTGGGAATGAATATAAATGAACTATCACTGCCCATCAGAGGCGCTGTGCAGGGAACCTGCGAGCTTTTGGGATTTGACCCTTTATATATTGCCAATGAGGGCAAATTAATTGCCTTTGTACCTGAAAAAGATTCTTTGAAAGCACTTGAGATAATTCAACAAAATGAGTTTGGTAAAGATGCCGTGATTATTGGTGAAGTCACAAAAAAAGATCCAGGCAGGGTGTTTTTACAAACCAGAATCGGAGGCAAAAGAGTCATTGATATGCTGACAGGAGAGCAATTACCCAGAATTTGTTAAAAATCGATTAAAAATCAAGGAGTGTTGAGAATTTCTTTGATATGGTTCCGGGCAACTTTCATGAAGGAAGGAAAGGCTTTAATCAAAACAGGTGTCATTTCAGTTCCCCAGTTAATTTTGGCAGGTTCGATACCCACCACTTTTAATGTGGGTCTGTGCCCTCTCATCCCTGCCATATCGAGGGAATCCAAAAGATCGACATCATGGAGAGATAACATCTGTTTTTCATTTTTTACAAGGTCGTCTTCTTCGAGGCTGTAAATGGTTCCGGGTTTTTGGCCGGCCCGGACAATATCCAGCACAAGAATTTGTTCATATCCTTCAAAAAGAAAAAAGATATCCTGGGTAAATGTCCCCCCGTCAATAAAATCAATCAGGGTTTCATCAAAAGCTTGTTTCTCTTTCCAGAATTCGTGAACCGCATGAACACCTATACCCTCATCCATCAATAGGATATTACCAACGCCCAAAACCAACAGTTTTTTCATTTATTTTGATATTCCATTTTATTGAAATAGTTATAATTAAAGCTGATAAAACAAAATGTCTTCGTTAAACATAAGAGGGGGTGAAAAATCTCACCCCCTCTTATATAGCATAAAAGATTAGCTTAAATTATAAAGGAATTTCCACTTTAATTTTTCTGCCTGTGTCTGCGTCCAGCACGTGGACGGCGCAACCCAGTCAGGGGTCAAAGGAGCGGATCAGACGCCCCACATTCACCGGGTTTTCAGGATCAGGAACCGGAACACCAATGAGTGCCTGCTCCATGGGGCCTCTCTGGCCCATGTCATCCATCGGGTTTGCATTCCAGATGGTTGCAGAGGTAACCTGGTAATTGGAAATAACTTTATCCTTAATATTAATGTAATGAAGCAAAGCTCCCCTAGGCGCTTCAGTAAGTCCAAGGCCTTCTGCAGAATCAGGGATGGGTGCAGGAACAATAGTCTCTTTGCCGGGTTTCGCTTCTGTAAGCCATTGTTCGATAGCATTGGCAACAATAGCAGTCTCTTCAGCTCTGGCAACATGTCTTCCCAGAATAGAGAAAGCGGCATCACCGATATCACGAAAGTTTTTAACCCCCAGTTTTTCCTGGCCGAGTTTAGAGAATTCAGGATTGGTAACCCACATTCTTGCAAGGGGACCGCTTTGATGGGGTTTCCCATTGTATCTGGGAGACTTAATAAAACTGTATGCACCTGGTTTGTTCGGGTTGGGGATTGTTCTCCCCTCGCTTGGGTTCAAACCGGTTGTAAAATCTTCAAAATAAGAATATTTTACATATTCTTTGATGAGATCTGTATCCACCGGGTAATCCTTACCATCCGTGTAAACACCCCTTTTTAAAAGGGTATTGCCGGCATCATCCATGGGGAAAACGCCCCATGCTACCACATTTTGATACCCGCCGCCGGTTTTGAGAAGATCACCATAGGGACCTGCAAGCAGGTAAACAATGGGTATATATTTTTCAAGGATAAATTTTTTGACAATTTTGAAACGTTCTAAATAGGCGTTTAAGGCTTCCCGGGTTGGAATCTCTGTTGTTCCACCCACAACAATCCCCTGAACATGGGGCATTTTGCCTCCAAGAAGTGCTACCATTTCCTGGCATATTTTTCTCATTTCAAGGGCTTCAAGATATTGGGCCACTGCAACATCGTTAATTTCTTTGGGTACGCGAATATCATTTTTTGCATACCTGGGAATAAAGGGAGCTACATCAGGACCATTGACATAGTCAAGTGCTGCAAGGTGATAAAAATGAAGTATATGGGATTGAAGAAAATTGGCGCCTAAAATCAGATTTCTGGCGATCCTGCCATTTTCGGTTAATTTAACGTTGAATGCATCATCTAAAGCAAGAGCAGATGCCGTTGCATGGGCCGTCGGACACACGCCACATATCCTCTGGGTTATCTGGACGGCATCCCTGGGGTCTCTGCCGGTTAATATTTGTTCAAAACCGCGGAACATGCCGCCAAAGACTCTTGCATCAACGACAACGCCGTCTTTTACTTCAACTTCTGCTTTAAGGTGTCCCTCAATCCTGGTTACAGGATCGATGGCAACCTTGATTTTTTTTCCTGCTGCGATGGGAGCCGCTATTGGTTTACAGCCTGCCATAATAAAACCTCCTTAAGGTTTAAAAAGTTTCGGATAATTGTGTTATGCGGGTTCATAGAAAGGAGATGTTGCATCCGGGAATCCCGGTTCAACACAACCGATACAGACTGCATTATCCACGCACCAGTTCATGCCGCTGTTCCATTTGCGTTTATAACAGTCAGCATATGTATCCGGACCTTTACAACCAAGATCCATACGACACCCTTTGGGATCTGAAAGTTTTTCAGATAATTCCCCTTCCTCGTATTGTTCGAGGCGCGGGCAGTTGTCATGGATATTTTCGCCATAGAAGACAACTGGGCGTCCGTATTCATCCAACTCTGGAACGCCTTTGGTCAACAGATGAGCAATGGACCCTACAATCCAGTCCGGATGAGGGGGACAGCCCGGAATATTGACTGTCGGTGTTTTAATACCAGCCGTTTTAAAGAAATCCATTACACCTGTTGCCCCGGTTACATTTCCTTCGGCTGCCGGGATTCCTCCATAAGCTGCGCATGCACCTATGGCAAGAACACTGCCGGCTTTTGCACCCAGGTCTTTGACCACATCAACCATGGTTATTTCTTTGTGATCAATTTCTCCGATGATGCAATATTTCCCGTCAGCAGCAACCGGAATGGCACCTTCAACGGCTAAGGAGAATTTTCCTTTGTACTTTTCTGCAATCTCATAAAGATTTTTCATGGCTGTCTCACCTTCACTGGCCATCACGGAAGGATGGAATTGCAGACTGATAACCTTGAGAAGTACGTCTGCAATGGATGGTTCAACGCTGTTTAACAGGGAAACAGAACACCCTGTGCATCCCTGGCCCTGTATCCAGAGAACCGGATGGTTTTCAAGGGCCTTTTCCATTGCTAAAACAAGGGCGGGATTGAACATTTGAGAAATACCGATTCCGGCAGCAGTACCGGTAACGGTTTTCAGAAAAGTTCTCCTGGAAACCCCTGTTTTCTTTTGTTGGCAATTGTGCAAACTTTCTTTGTTTTTCACGGGCACCTCCAATGTGCTGTTTAAAACGAATAAGATCAATACTCTTGTCTAACTATTATCTCACCTCCCTATACAATAGAGAGCATGTTAAGGCTTATGCAAAAATGGCAATCATAAATTGTAAAAGATCTGACTTTCAGTAATTATAATGCAGAGTTGCCATTGTCAATATATTATATAATTTTAATTATTTTATTGTGATTATAAAAAAAATATATTTTAAAGGATTTTAAAATGTAACTTTGTGCAAATCAAAGAAATTCGATAGATTTTAAAATGATGTTTCTCTTTGGTTATGAAAAATATCTTTTGCCTTCTATTCCCAAGAAAGTATAATATTATTTTATCAGTTTGTAAGAGTTAGATCCCTACAGTTTTAATGTTCAAAATTATTTCTTACTAATGATCAAAACATATCATACCAATAAGAACTCCAGGTCCGGGATGGGCATTAATTTCTTATTGGGCCCCAGGCAGACAAGTTCAAGAGTACAGCTAACAGCTGGTTTTTCTGCGTCAGGCCGCCAGGCTTCGTGAAAAAATACAATTCTGTAATCCCCTTGTTTTTCCCATGTTGTTTTAATATCCAGAAGATCCCCGAAAACTGCCCCATCATGATAGCTTAAGTTGATCTTATAGACAGCAAAACCGACTCCCTGCTGATGCCACATGTCGGAAAGTTTGCTGATACCAATGATATCTTCTCTTGCCCGTTCAAAGAATTTTAGATAATTTGCATGGTAGACAACCCCTGAGTGGTCAGTATCTTCATAATAAACACGGGCTGAAAAAAGATGTGTTTGTCTGTTTAAATCATTCATATATTGTTTCCTGTAAGCTCAGTCATTTGCAGAGCTTTCATATCCTGTTTGTAAATCATTTCAAGAATTTATAAAAAACCTAAGGTTTGCTTGTCCGGAAGAACCATAAAGAAAAGCCTCCTTTATAATAATCTGGACATGGAGAATCCAAGCCATACAGAACCGAAACCAAGGATAAGATGAAGCAAAAGGTTTATCAGTGCTGCGGCAAACTGCCCATCCCTGGCAACCGTGAATATTTCATATCCAAAGGTTGAAAAAGTTGTAAATCCTCCTAAGAATCCGATAAGAATCAATGCACGAATTTCAGGAGTGAAAAATTGCCTTGTTTCAGATAATCCGCCCAATAGGCCAATAAAAAAACATCCTGTTACATTGACTATTATTGTTCCATAGGGGAAAAAGGGATCATTAAACAGCCGATGGGATAAATCACTGATAATATACCGACAGATAGACCCTGCAAATCCGCCCATTCCAACCATTAATATTTTAATCATATTTTATCTTCCTAAAAATCATCATTGAGCCATATCTTCTTGGAGTTTAAATATAAATGAAGGCAAAAGCCATGTTTATTTATGGATTGTTGCCATTTTTTTTTAAAAAAACTTTGGATGCAATATCAAACTATAAAAGTACAGGGAAAGAAGCGGTAAAATAAAACCATCTGCGGTTTTTGAATCATTGCCTGGAAATAAGGAATAGGACTTGATATAATAAAAAGGAATTTAAAACCAATTGACATTATCCAGCACCCTTTGTTTATATGGAAAATAGTTTATTTGGAAAATAAACGGGTAAATCCTGCAAAGGAGCGAAAACACACAAATTATTTTTTTTAAGGTTTAGCTAATCTTAAAGAAAGGGGGAAAATGGAAAGACGTAAATTTTTAAAACAGGTTTCTTTGTGGTCTGCAGGTATCATCATAACTCCTCCTGTGTTTAATATTACCCCTAAATTGTTTGGCTCTCCCTTGATAAAACCCGATATTATAGTGGCAAAAGGTGATGATTATACAAGTATGCTAACACAGGTTGTTGAGTCTTTGGGCGGGATGAAGGCCTTTGTTAAAAAAGGTGATAAAGTTGTGGTTAAACCCAATATCGGCTGGGACAGAAGTGTTGAGCAGGGTGCAAATACTCATCCCATGGTTGTAACCCAGATTGCAAAACTTTGCCTTGATGCCGGGGCATCAAAGGTAATTATTTTTGACAGAACCTGTAATGAAGAGCGAAGGTGCTATAATAATAGCGGCATAAGGCCGGCATTGAAAAAAATTAGAGATAAAAGACTCAGGATTGAATATATTGATGATAGAAAATTTGTATCTGTAAACATCAAAAATGGAAAAGCATTAAAGGAATGGTCTTTTTATAAAGATGCCCTTGAAGCAGATTGCTATATCAATGTACCCGTTGCCAAACATCACAGCCTGTCTCGATTAAGCATCGGGCTTAAAAATGTCATGGGCGTTATCGGTGGCTGGCGGGGCAAAATTCATTTTAAACTTGGAGCCAAGCTTGCAGATTTGAACACGGTTATCAAACCTGATCTCACCATTGTGGATGCCACCCGAGTGATCGTAAGGAACGGACCACAGGGCGGAGACTTAAATGATGTAAAGATACTGAATACCATAGTCGGGTGTGTAGATCCTGTAGCAGCAGATGCATATGCCACAACTCTTTTCGATTTGGAACCCAATCAGATTAAATCCACAGTGGAAGCCTATAAAAGAGGATTGGGACAGATGGATCTTACTAAATGCAATATTCGCTATCTAAAATCCTGATCAAGATGAAGATAAAATCTTATTTAAAGCAGGTGCGCCGTTTGTCTCAGCTTATCTGTCTTGTGGTCTTTTTGTTTTTATTCAGACACACGGATTATACGGGCAATGATACCATGCCCTATGCCGTCAATATTTTATTCAGGCTTGATCCCCTGGTTCTTGCCACAATAACTTTGGCCCAAAAAACTTTTGTCACCCTGCTTTGGCCTTCTTTCATAATTATCGGTTTGACCCTTTTCTTTGGCAGGTGTTTTTGTTCCTGGATCTGTCCATTAGGGACATTGATAGACGGTTCCGGTCATTTTATAAAACCCGGAAAATCCAAATTTAGTCTGCCATATTTAAAATATATCATACTGATTATTGTGTTGATTTCTTCCGGCTTTGGAGTACAGCTTCTTGGATTTGTGGATCCTTTTTCACTTCTTGTCCGGGGAATGGTTTTCAGTATTGATCCAATAATAAATTATCTTGTTTCCTTAGTTTTTGATTCAGTTTATAAAATGGGGCCTGCCGCACTTTCAGATTACACAGAGCCTGTATATGAATGGCTTAAGATCTTTGTCCTTCCCTTTAAGCAAAGTTTTTTTTATTTATCATTTTTATCATTTTTTTTACTGGTTTTCATTTTCATAATGGAGTTTTTTGGAAAACGGTTCTGGTGCAAAAACCTTTGTCCTCTGGGCGGACTTCTGGCACTGATTTCAAGGGTATCTGTTTTTAAAAGAGTACCCATAAGGTCCTGTAAAAATTGTGAGTTATGTGAAACTAAATGTAGAATGGATGCCTTTGATAAAGACCATAAATTTGAGTTTGAAGAGTGCAATTTGTGCATGGACTGCCTTGAATTTTGTCCCGATCAGATCACAAGTTTTAAATTTGCTATTCAAAAAAATAATACACAAATAAATATTAATAGAAGGCAAATGATCTCAGCCGGTCTTATAGGACTGGCTTTGCCGGTTTTAAGCCGGACCAATGCAATCTCAAAGACGGCAGATGATGATTTGATCCGGCCACCCGGAGCCCTGGATGAAACCTTGTTTTTAGCATCCTGCGTGCGGTGTGGGGAATGTATGAAAGTCTGTATTAATAATGCACTGCAACCCTTGTTTTTTGAAAAGAGTATGGAAGGCATGTTTACCCCAAAACTGGTTCCAAGGCTGGGGTATTGTGAATTTAATTGCACCTTGTGTACACAGGTTTGTCCCACAGGAGCTTTGAGCCGGCTGAATGTAGAGCAAAAGCATGCCTTTGTTATTGGAAAGGCATATTTTGATACAAATAAGTGTTTGGTTTATGCCCAGAAAAAATCGTGTATCGTTTGTGAAGAGCATTGCCCAACCCATGATAAGGCCATTAAGTTTAATGAAATCAAAACAAGGGATATTCAGGGGAATTTACTTGTTCTCAAGCAACCCTATGTAAAAGAAGAGTTATGCATTGGATGCGGGATCTGCGAGCATATCTGTCCTGTCCCTGGCAGTTCTGCCATCAGGGTGGGATCTAGTGTTTGAACGAAAACTCACCCATCTGCGGCGTTGCTGCAAAATCCTGCCAAATTATAAAACTGGCCTCATGTACAACAGTACACTCTGGTTTCAGAATTTTTTGCGCCTTGCATATGGGCAACTTTTCCCCCAAACACGGGTTTTCGGTCAGGCACTATCTAACCGGTATAAGTCAGGAACTGAATAATTGTGGCTTGTAAAATAAAAAACCAATATTATTTTAGTAGTCAAGAAAGCATAACCCTTAGAAGCGTAAAATGAAATATCCAGGGAGGAACAGTTTGAAAGCATTGATTATTGCAGCCCATGGAAGCCGGAAAAAAGAATCAAATCTGGAAGTTGCATCGCTTGTTGAAAGAGTATCAAAAAAAGCAAAAGAATCATTTGAAATGGTTGAGCATGCTTTTTTGCAAATGGCCGATCCACTCCTTGAAAAAAAGATTAATGAAATGGTGCAAAAGGGTGCAACAAAAATTGTCATATTTCCGTTTTTTATCGGCAGTGGCAGCCATATCCTTGTGGATATTCCTGAACTGGTAAAACAGGCACAATTAACCTATAACCATGTTGAATTCAAATTGACCCGACACCTTGGGAAAATTGAAGCAATTGAAGATGTCATTGTCCATGAGGTGATAAAATAAATTTTTTTAAACTATTGACCAAAAACTATTGACCAGAAAACTATAAGCCAGGAAACTATTGAGCAGGATATGAAAAAAATTATTATTATAAAAGCAGGCGACACTTTTCCTTTAATGGGAAAATATTTGGGAGACTTTGAGGATTGGATTTTCAAAGGCTTATGCGTTGGCAAAGAAGATATAATGGTTGTGGATATACCAAAGGGAGACCCATTGCCCGATGTTGAAACCTGCAAAGCTGTGGTGATTTCAGGTTCCCATGCTTCGGTGACCGAAAACCTTTCCTGGAGTCTGGCAATAGAACAATGGATTCCAAATCTTATCCAGTCTAAAACGCCTGTTTTAGGCATCTGCTATGGTCACCAACTTCTTGCCAAAGCCATGGGCGGGATAGTGGATTTTCATACCAAAGGCATTGAAATAGGTACAACTGGAATTGAGATTTTGGAAGATAGTACGCAAGATTTCCTTTTTAAAGGATTGCCGAAAACATTTAAAGCTCATGTATGTCATTCTCAAACGGTTATCCGGTTACCGGATCATGCTGTAAGGATAGCTAAAAATTCTTTTGAACCTAATCATGCGTTCAGGATCGGGCAATCAGCTTGGGGAATCCAGTTTCACCCTGAGTTTGATGAAGAGATAATGGCAGCCTATGCAGAAAATATGGAAAGCACCATAAAAGAATCAGGTCTTATTTTGTCTGAAACTCTGGATAAAATAGAACCCACGCCAATCCCGCTTAAGATCTTGGAACGATTCGGAAACCTGGCTAAATAAATCTTTTTCTACCGGTTTAAGGTCCAGTCATAATTCAGGTAGCGGATTTTTATATTTTCTCCTGAAGAATCGAGTTTTTCTTTTAATTCTTCAAAGGCGTAGCGCTTAATAAATAAAATTGGATTGTCTGAAAAATCCTTTTCAAACCATTTGAAAATTTTGCTTATAAAAAGGGTATCGTTTTTGATAAAAGTATTTTTTTTATCATTGATGAATTTTTCTGCCTGGTCATTTAGCTGATTTTCCAGAGTTTCTCCTTTATAAGGTTCATTCCGAAGTGGAGGACAGCTCTTAGATGCACAGTTTATGGCAAAATGAATCCTGGGGTCTTTGAACTTTGGCCGAAGGATTTTATGCTCGATATGATCAAGGGTTATAGTTTTCCCTTGCAGCAAAATGAATTTTTTGTTCCATGGGTTGGAAAAAAAACTGCCAACCTCTTTGATGGAATTGATTCCAGGATATTTTGTTAATACAAGTTTTATGGTGAAGGCATTATAAGCGTTGATATAAAAAGCAAACAGGTTTTGTTTTGCGAGTAATTTTACATTGGTTGAACTTAATATGGCCAGATACTCATCCAGCAATTTCTCATCCTTTTTAAACCCGTCATAATTAACGCGTTTATTTGTGACATACTTTTTTAAAAGTGATGCATAGAGACTATTGTCAATATCAGCGCTGGCCAAAGAGTGGCTTGCAAAAAATAAGAATAGAATTGATAAGCCAATTATATATTTATATCCTTTTTTCATAATAGTCCCTTTTCTCTTTAGCTGCTGGTGAATTCAATACTCAAATGATTCCCATTCCGGCAAAAATATCAAGCCCCCCGTGAAAAATTGGTTTAAGTTCAACTCTTAACCCAAGATATGATTTGGCCTCTCTTGATGGGAGGATGATTCCTGTACGCCACCCTTTAAAATCTGTTGACAGCTTTTTTCCGATTTCCCGGTAAAATGACCTGGTATCGATTTTTTCACCAAGCCTCTTTCCATAAGGCGGATTTAACATTACCACACCTTTTTCCCCATGGGATATCTTTGAAGGATTAATGGAAAAAAAGTCTTTTTGACAAAGGTTTATGATGGTATTAAAGTGCGGGTTTGAGATATTTTGTTCCATTGCATTTAATGCCATATCGTCTATATCAGATGCGAAAATTTGTTTTTCAGGAAATGTAAGAAATTTTTCTTTGGCCTTTTTTTTCCTATGAGCATATGCCTTTTGGCTGAAGCCCGGCCAGCTTTCAAATGCAAATGACCTGAAAAATCCTGAAGGTATATTGGTTTTCATCATGGCGGCTTCAAGAGAAAAAGTACCTGACCCGCACATGGGATCAATTAATATGTCTTTTTTTGAATATCCGGCCCAGAAAAGCATGGCAAAAGCCAGATTCTCTCTTAATGGTGCTTTATATACCTTTTGTTTGATGCTTCTTTTAAATAAAAGATCTCCTGTGCTGTCCAGGGAAATGGTGAATTCATCGTTATCAGCTCTGATATATATGGTCTGATTTAATTGGTTTTTTGAAGAAGAAGTAAAAGCACTGCCCAGATTTAATTGATCTTGAATAATTTTTTCGCAGCGCTGTGCAACTGCGTCGGAATGGTAAAGTCTTGATTTTCTTGTTGTAACATTAAACTTGAGGTTTGAATTTTCAGGCAGATAGAGTATCCAGTCAATGGCGTTTATTTTTTTTTCAAGTTTTTTAAAAGAGTCTGCTTTAAATTGGTTGATCCGCATCAGAATTCTTGAAGGACTCCTTAAATGAAGATTGAACAATAAACATGTTTCAAGTTTGCTTTTAAATTCAATTCCACCTGGAATTTCTTTCAGGCTATCTTTAGAAAAGCCCAACTCAAGCATTTCATTTCGGCAGATTTTTTTTAATCCAGGCGAACAAACAGCAAAAAATAGATGTTCCCTGCCAATAATTCTTCTTTTAATTCTTTTTTCAAATGAAGATGTTTTCATATCTATAATCTGTCTCCGGTGTAACGGATCAGTCCTTTTGTGGTTTCCCATGAGATACATTCATCTGTTATGGAAACTCCATATTTTAGAGTTTTGTAATCTCCATTGCATTTTTGGTTGTCTTCAAACAGATTGCTTTCAAGCATTAGTCTTATTTACATTTATATCATAGGTCTGTTTCATTGCTTTTCCCTTTGCCGGGGTTAGATACAAAAGTCAACAGCCCAAAACAAAAAAGCCGCAGGCTTTTGCTGCCTGCGGCTTTTGTTTAAAAATAAAAATTAGCGCAAAACAGCCAGACCAGTATAATAATACCAAAAATAAAATCTGTCTGTCACGCAAAAATTCATGTGTTTCTCCTTATTAAGGAACAAATAGACCACATATTTTTTTTCAAGTCAAGGAAATCTATCCAGCCATTTATTAGTAATGGCAACTGTGCCATTACTAATAAATGGCTGGATAATGCTCGGAGATGAGTTGTGAGTTGGAATCAATTTACCTTGGAATTACTCATGTTTGACTTGACAAGAAAAAAAGGTACCGCTATTGTGAACAGTGTATGCAATTCTCTTTTCCTTGCTCGTTTTGAACTGATACGACCATTCGAATCTAATTTTCTAAATTCATATTGAGTCCATCGTACTAAATGAAATAGTTTTAAGGTTTCCTTAAATTTTTAAATAAAGTGTTTTTTAAGAAACCTGCAGAACCTTGGTTCGGTTAAGAATTATAATTAGAGGAGGATTTGCCATGTCAGTTAAGCTAAACCACTATTGGTCAGTCATTCCTGGAAGGGATGAAGCGTGTGTGGAGTTTATAAACAATAATTTTATACCTGATGTTAAAAATCTGGGTCTCCAAACAGTGGCAGTATGGTCAGTACTAGTTGGGGCATACAGTGAAATCGTTCTGGAAAATGCAAGTAGTGATTTAGAGATAATTGAAAAGGCACTTAAGGATAAACAATACAAGTCTTTAAAACAGGATTTGTTCAAATTTGTAAAAAATTATCAGACAAAAGTTCTAGTCAACACCGGTAAAATAGATTCTTACACAATGGATATCAGTAAAACCACCATCAAATTCAATCAAATGTGGAATGTTCAGAGTCACAAAAAAGATGAATATGATGAGTTTGTGATTAAGGAATATTTCCCTGTTCTTAACGAATTGGGAATATTTGTTGCCGGCGAATGGGAGGTTCTTATTGGTGGCGGCCCTGGAATAATTTGTGAGGGGAGAGTGTCTGATGTTAACAACTTGATAAGAAATCTGCAAAGCAAGAAATTCCAAAACGCAACCAGAAAATTAAAATGCCACATTGCAAATTATCACAGCCGTATTCTTACATTTTATATTGATAATTAATCCACATATTTGCCTGTATTGATCTGATACTATTATTCGAATCTGCAGAATCTGGGTTTAGCTATGGATTCTATCCAATGTTTAAGAATTATAATTAATTCAAATTAGAGGAGGATTTGTCATGTCAGTTAAACTGAACCACTTTTGGTCTGTCATTCCAGGAAAGGATAAAGCATATCTGAAATTTATAATCGATAAATTTATACCCGGTGTGAACAATCTGGGCCTCCACACAGTCGCAGTATGGTCAGTACTCGTTGGAGAATATAGTGAAATCATTTTGGAGAACGTAAGTGGTGATTTGGATATAATTGAAAAGGCTTTAAAAAATAAACAGTACAAGATCTTAAAACGGGATTTACTCAAATTTGTAAAAAATTATCAGACAAAAATTCTTGTCAACACAGGCAAAATAGGTTCTTACGCAATTGATATCCGAAAAGATACCATTAAATTCAATCAAATGTGGAATGTCCTGACCCAAAAAAAAGATGAATACGATGAGTTTGTCATCAATGAATATTTTCCAGTTCTTAATGAATTGGGCATATCAGTTGCGGGCGAATGGGAGGTCCTGATCGGTAATGAGCCTGGAGTAATTTGTGAAGGAAGAGTATCGGATATCAATAATTTAATGGGTAATCTGCAAAGCGAGAAATTCCAAAATGCAAAATTGAAATTAAAAAGGCTGATTGAAAATTATCGCAGTCGTATTCTTACATTTCATATCCAAAAAACAAAGGGGTATAAATCGGCAAGTTATCAAAAAATCAGTGATTAAACCTGTGTTGTTTTATGACCCGCGAATTTACTATTTGCTACCGTGGTAAATCTTAAAAGCCAGGGCTGGTGAAGGTAACATTCGTTAAATTGACACCCTTGACATCTAATTGGTTGTACCCTATATATCCATGAGAGACTCACTTGAAATTGAAGATGTTTTATGCGCTATCCTGATCTTTTAAAGTCGCACTGATACCATTTGGATCATTGATTACTGGTGGAGTTGTGTATAATGCAATTTCTTCAAGTTCCAAAAAACCATACTGAAATCTGAATTTTTAGCGCCAAATGCAAGGTACCGACCATGCCGAAAAAAAAGCAAAATCGAACTTATGCCCACAAGCTCAGGCAAAGGGCCGAAGGTGCATTGGAAGCATCATCCGGTAATTATGACGACCCAATCAGGTTTAACCCTGATGATATGAAGGCCATAATTCATGATCTTAAGGTCTATCAGATCGAACTGGAGATGCAAAATGATGAATTGAAACGATCTGAGAAGGAACTGGAAAAAACTCGGAATAGTTATTTCGATCTCTACAATCTTGCGCCGGTGGGCTATGTCACTCTTAATGACAAAGGACTGATTATAGAGACCAACCTCACTGCCGCAACCCTCCTTAGCAAGACCCGGAGCGAACTTATCAAAAAACCGATAGCCAGGTTTATCCTAAAGGACGACCAGGATATCTACTACTTTCATTGCAAACGACTCTTTGAAACCGGCGAGCCCCAGACCGATGAACTGCGAATGGTGAGACCTAAAAGACCTCCTTTCTGGGTACGACTGGATGCCACCAAAGCCCTGGGCAAAGACGGGAGCCTTGTTTGTCGGGTGGTGATTATGGACATCACGGATCGCGTGCAAGCAAGAGAGGCTCTTCAAAAAGCGCACGACGAGCTTGAACAAAAAGTAAAGGAACGAACAAAAGAGTTGGAAATACAAAAAAAAAGTCTTGAAGATGTCAATACCGCCCTGAATGTCATGCTAAATAAAAGAGACGAAGATAAAGGGTTGATTGAAGAAAAGGTGTTATTCAATGTTAAGGAACTCATTGAACCATTGCTAAACAACATGAAAAAAAGTGGTTTGAACGAGAATCAAACCAGCTATATGAATACCCTGGAAATTTTTTTGGCAGAAATTGTTTCTCCATTTTCTCAGAGACTTCATACTAAATTCCTTAACTTGACTCTCTCTGAAATTCGGGTGGCAAATCTTATTAAAGAAGGCAAGACAACCAAAGAGATCGCCGACTTATTGAATTCAACCTCAGGGGCGATTGAGTTTCACCGTAAAAATCTCAGGAAAAAGCTTGGCCTCAGCAACCGCAAAGAGAACCTTGGGTCTCATCTAATGTCTCTTCTAAAATAGTAGTTTAAACCTATTATTATACTACTTATCTTTACTGTTTACACTCATAGTCGCTTAATCTAAAATTCATAGTGGATGGTTATTATAGGAGGAGTGAACCAAAACGTTCACCCCTGGCACAATGATTGTGTTATCTTTATTATTTGAAAACTATGAGATATTGATCAAAATTTAAGAATAACCCATTTTGTCAAAAACCTCTTGTACCAACCGTAACCTGGAGGATATCTCATGAACGGTTACCTTGCAAAAAGAGAACTTATTTTTTTTAATCCTGGAAAGTCAGGTGTATTATTAAAACTACCCCCGAACAATTACATGACTGCAAGTCAGCTTCTTGATGCGCAAGAATTTCTGGAGAAAGAAACCTCTGGACATGTATTTTATATAGAAAATCGCAGAACACGATTTAGACGAAAACAAGGAGATGAATGGCAACCCAGAATTGGAAGAATAAATCGATTAAAAACAAATCGATAGGTTGAAAAAAATCTCAAACAAATTAAAATATCCTGAAGATCAAAGATAATTACAAAGCCATGCCGGCATAAGTAACAGCATTAAAAGTGAAAATTGAGGCGATGAAAAAATATTAGGATAGCCTTATTAATGTCTTCCGTTGTTATTTTGTTACTAAAAAAAAGCAAAAAGGATGTCTGATTATGAAAGATCTTATCAAAACTATTGCCCAGGCACTTGTTGATGACCCGAGTCAAGTGGATGTCACGGAGATTAAAGCACGGCAAACACTGATTTTGGAATTAAGGGTTGCAAAAGAAGACGTTGGAAAAGTTATTGGCAAAAAGGGTAGATCTGCCCAGGCCATGCGAGTAGTTCTGTCCTGTGCAAGTGCAAAAAACAATGAAAGAGCCATCCTGGAAATTGTCGAACCATAATTTTAGTCTTCTTATTGCCTATATAAAAAAATGGAATCGTTTTAAAAGGCTGATGATGGTGACAATTGTTCAACTTAAAAATACCAATTTAATTTTATAAACCCGTGGGCGTGTTACCTACCATATTCCTGCATTCAACGATATATAGATCACATTTTCCGAAATCTCAGATCTTTTTGGAAAAATCCAGTTACTTTTCAAGTAAAATTTATTCATTATTTTTCAAAAGATGACAACTCGTACAAAATAAAAAAATCTATCAGGGAGATGCTGATCTTTGCACCCCAGAACCTGATCAAGGATCCACCATTTACAAAACTTGATCTTTTCTCATGTCGAAATCTGTTGATCTATCTTGGCCCGGAGCTCCAAAAAAGAATTTTCCCCGTTTTTCACTATAGTCTTAAAGATGTGCTGGCCTCAAAAGTGCGTAAGGTCCTTGATCAAGCGAACAAAGAGATGATGGGTTAATGATATATTACTCTGTGTATACCAGTATTTTTTAACCCACTCTGTTGATCCCGATTCACAGGATTATCTATGGGTAATTGCTTGCACTATGGGCAGGATGTCTGAAATAAAATGTTTTGCGTGGGAAGATGTCTATTTGAAAGAACGATATTTGTATCTTTATACCAGGAAAAAAATCCAAGAGCCTTATTATTACTGGAGCCAATGTACGGATTCGAACCGTAGGCCTGCTCATTACGAGTGAGCTGCTCTGCCACCTGAGCTACATTGGCTATAGTGTTCTTTATTTTGCAGTGTACAAAACTATGTGTATTTTTGTCGGAATAAGATACTATGCTTCATGGAAATATTCAAGTGCCAGCCCAATGGAAAATCAAAAAAAATAATTTAGGAATAATAGGTGTTTATAAAGTGTCAATATAATAAATACGCAATGGGTAAACACTGTTTGTTATGCAAACCAGCTTTTTTTTGCTTGACAACTAACAAGCTAGAAAATAAGTAGTAATATACATTGTCTCATCACCTTGTTGAACAAAAAAGGATTGTTTTATATGGATATGAAAAGAGATTATTATGAGGATGTACAGCTTTTTACATCTCCTGTTGTTGTCTTCTGGTGTGCATTTTTAATTGGGTCTCTCTACCTTCTTCCTTTTTTTGTAAGTAATTATTATATTTATGTGGCAAATTATATTGCCATTAATATCATCGTGGCAACAGGTTTGAACCTTCTTGTTGGTTATACCGGTCAGATTTCTTTGGGACATGCCGGTTTTTTTGCCATTGGAGCCTATGGTACAACTGTTTTAATGGTAAAATTGAGCGTTCCTTTTCTTATTGCCTTACCAAGCGCCGCACTTATTGCTGCTGGTTTTGGATTTTTACTCGGACTGCCTGCATTAAGGCTTGAAGGACCATATCTTGCCATAGCCACTCTGGGTTTTGGGCTAACTATTACACAGATTATCGGCAGGATTGAATTATTTGGTGGCAGAGATGGAATCCATGTGCCGGACATTAACATTGGTTCATGGATTATCGATACAGACAAAGAATTTTATTTTTTATTGATTACCCTGACAATCTTTCTTCTTTTATTCATGCGTAATCTTATTAAGACAAGGATGGGCAGAGCATTTATTGCTATCAGAGATGCCGATATTGCAGCTGAAACCATGGGGGTTAATATTGTCTTTTATAAAACCCTTGCCTTTGCAATAAGTGCATTTTATGCAGGTATTGCGGGTGGCATGTATGCCTTTGTTTTAAAATTTATAGAGCCTGAGACTTTTACACTTTTAATGTCCATTTTGTTTCTTGCCATGGTTGTTGTGGGAGGCCTGGGTTCCATGATGGGTTCCATTACAGGAGCAGCTCTTCTTTGCTGGCTTGATTTAAAATTGAGAAATATTCTTGATATCCCATATGTTGGAGAGTGGTTAAAAGACCTTTCTGAAAGCTGGTTTTCTCTAACAGGTGTATCCAATATTCAATATATAGTATTTGGCTCCATTATGGTGGGGATTATGCTCTTTGAACCCTTAGGGATCTATGGAATATGGATCAGAACAAAAAAATACTGGCGGACATGGCCGTTTTAACCGCTAAACAAGAAAGGTAACATGATTGATTTTATCCAGATGATTGTCAGTGGAGTTGCAACGGGAAGCACCTATGCATTGATGGGACTTGCCATGGTTATTATTTACAAGACTTCTGAGGTACCTAATTTTGCCCAGGGTGAAATGGCGCTTATCACTTCCTATTTTGCCATGATGCTTTTAACCACCATGAATATATCTGTCTATCTTGCATTCTTTTTATCCTTTGTATTTGCTGCCATTTTGGGTGCTTTCCTGGAATTTGCCATTTTGCGAAGAGCTAAGGAACCTAACGTTCTGGGGATGATAGTTATAACCATTGGTATCGAGATGATTATTCTCGGGTTTGTATCCTGGAAATTCGGGGCAGAACAAAAAGTTATGCCTTTTCCCATTGGACCCTATGATGGATATATTTTAGGTGATATTTATATCAGTAAGCTTGATGTGCTTACATTAATAAGCGCATTATTATTTATGATTGTACTTTATCTATTTTTTAAATTTTCAAAACTGGGGCTTGCCATGAAAGCCACCCAGCAAAATTCTGTTGCAGCACAAATTGTGGGGATCAGAACCAACAGGATCATGATGATGACATGGGGGATTTCTTCCCTTGTGGGAGCCACAGCAGGTTTATTGATCGCTCCCACAGCAATGCAGCCTTTTATGATGTGGGACCCCATGCTCAAAGGTTTTGCCGCCGCAGTGATGGGTGGAATGACGTCTTTACCGGGCGCTGTGATTGCTGCCTATATGCTGGGGATTATAGAAAATCTCTTTGGTGGATATATCTCCATTGAATTTAAGACAGTGGTGGCATTTGTTATTATCGTGCTTGTTTTGTGTATTAAACCAAGCGGACTTTTTGCCAGACACTATGTTAAAAAAGTGTGATTTGTTCATTAATTATTTAAAAAGGAGGGCGTTATGAAAAAAAGATTATTGTTTGTTTTATTTGTCTCTTTAACATTTATGTTAAGCTTTACTCCGGGACTTTTGGCAGAAGAGGGTGTAACAGACACTGAAATCCACATCGGTCAGTGGGGACCCCAGACAGGACCTGCTGCTGCATGGGGACCTGTTGCAAGGGGTACTGGTGATTATTTTAAATGGATTAATGATAATGGCGGTATCAATGGCCGTAAACTTGTTTATCACATGTTTGATGATGGATACAATCCTGCAAAAACCAAGGCTGGAGTAAAAGAACTCCAGGAAGGTACAGGCATGTTTGCCTGGGCAGCAGGAGTTGGGACTTCTCCCGGCCTTGCAGTAAAAGATTATCTTGCTAAAAAAAATATTCCATGGGTAGGACCTGCAACTGGTTCCAAGGAGTTTGTAAACCCTCCCCAGAAAAATGTTTTTGCTGTTTATCCTCTCTATGAAGGTGAAGCAAAAGCATTGGTAACATATGCCATTGAAACAATGGGAAAAAAACGCATAGCCATAGGCTACCTTAATGACGGGTATGGGAAAAATGGACTTAAAGGAGCTCTTGCTTCACTTAAAGCTCATGGTATGAAATCTGTAGTTGAAGTGCCCTTTGAAGCAAAAGATTCAGATCTTAAACCCCATATTATGAAATTAAGACAAGCTAAACCTGATATGGTACTTTTATGGGTAACACCAGGCCAGGCAGCAAAGGTTGTGGGTATTTCCAAAGCCATGAAATTTGATACCCAGTTCATGAGTACCAGCACCTGTTCTGATTTTATTTTTATGAGCTATATCACAAAAGGCGCATGGGAAGGTGTGATCACTGCAACATTTGGTGAAGTTCCAGATTCAAAACTTCCATTAATGGCTAAATATAAAAAAGAAGTATTTGGTAAATATGCTGCTAAAGAAGAGCGATGGGGTATTTTTTATTATGCAGGCATTTTATTTGTAGAACCCATGATTGAAGGCTTAAAAAATGCCGGGCGTGATCTTACAAGGGAAAAATTTATCACTGCCATGGAAAATATCAAAGGATTTAAAGGTATTGGCCCTGAAGTTAATTATGCTCCATATAAAAAAGATGACATCTATTCAAGACAGGGAACATCCCAGACTTTTCTGGTTCAATGTCTTAAAGATGGAAAAACCAAGCGACTTACCGGATTGCTGAGTACAAAATAAAAATGGAATCTTCTTTTTTTCAGGTGGACAATCTGGCCATCTCCTTTGGGGGAATAAAAGCCTTGCAGGATATCAGTTTTACCATGGATAATGGTGAAATCTTTTCTGTCATCGGTCCCAATGGCGCAGGAAAGACCACCCTTTTTAACTGCATATCAGGGCTTTATAAACCCAACCATGGAAATATCAGGTTTAAAGGTAAAAAAGTTGACAGCGAGAAGCCTGATATTATTGCAAAAATGGGTATAGCAAGAACCTTTCAGAATATTGAACTCTTTTCCAATATGAATACAATGGAAAATATTATGCTGGGCCGCCATATCCATATGCAGACAGGGCTTTTCCATGGCATGACCATGTGGGGGAGATCCTCTTTTGCTGCAAAAGAGGAAATACAGCACCGGAAAAAAGTTGAAGAGATCATTGATTTTCTGGAACTTCAAAATGTTCGGGATAAATTTGTGGGAGCTCTGCCCTATGGAACTCAAAAGCTTATTGAGCTTGGCAGAGCTCTTGCTCTCGAACCCACTTTGCTCCTGCTGGACGAACCGTGTGCCGGTATGAACTCGGAAGAAAAGCAGGATATGATCTTCTGGATCAAGGATATTCAGGATGAGTTGGGAATTTCCATTTTACTCATTGAGCATGACATGAAAATGGTCATGGATATTTCAAGCAGGGTTCTGGCCATTAATTTCGGAAAGCAGGTCACCCTGGGGAGCCCTGAAGAGGTCCAGCAAAATAAAGAGGTCCTCAAAGCATACATAGGAGAGGAAAATTAAATATGCCGGATCTGCTTGAAGTAAAAAATATCGAGACCTATTATGATCTGGTATATGCCATCAGGGGGGCTTCTTTTGCAGTAAAAGAGGGAAGCATCACCACGATTCTGGGTAATAATGGTGCAGGAAAATCAACTATCCTAAAGACCATCATGGGCCAGATTGAGGATCAGCCGGACAAGGGTATCATTGAATATGACGGGAAACCCATCCAGCATAAGGATACAGATGAAATCGTCCGGAAAGGCATTGCCTATGTACCGGAAGGCCGGGAGGTTTTTGAGGAACTCACGGTCCATGAACATTTATTAATGGGGGCTTATATCAGGAAAGACTCATCCGGGATAAAAAAGGATATTGAACAGGTCTTTGAGTATTTCCCTGTTTTAAGAGACAGAACCAATCAATGGGCAGGCACACTTTCCGGTGGAGAGCAGCAAATGCTTGCCATAGGCAGAGCTTTGATGCTCAGACCTAGACTTTTACTCCTTGATGAACCGTCTTTAGGGCTTTCTCCCATTCTGGTAAAAGAGATTTTTGCCATTATCAGTGCGATAAACAAGAAAGGAGTGACAATCCTTCTGGTTGAGCAGAATGCCAACATGGCCCTTTCCATTTCTAACACAGGGCTGATCCTTGAAAATGGGCGGTTTGTAATGAAAGGGAAAGCAAAAGATCTTTTGGAAGACAAAGATGTCAAAGAGTTTTATCTTGGCATAAAATCCGAAACATCAGCCAAAGGCTACCAAAGATGGAAAAGAAAGAAAGCATGGCGATGAAAAAAACAGAATCCATATTTGAGACAATTCCCCAGGTTTTTAATCAGGCTGTTGATAAAAACCCTTCAAAGGTTGCAATGCGAACAAAAGAGTTGGGCCTTTGGCATGATATTACCTGGCATGAATACCATGACAAGGCCAAAAAAGTAGGATGTGCATTGGCATCCATGGGATTTGAAAAGGGTGATGCTGCCTGCATTATCGGAGATAACTCCGTTGAGTGGGTAATGGCCGATATGGGGATTCAATGTATGGGCGGGGTGTCTGTCGGGGTTTATGCCACCAATGCCTGGCAGCAGGTGGAGTATGTAATCAATCATTGTGATGCCAGATTTTTATTTGTGGAAAATGAAGAACAGCTGGACAAATGGTTGATGTTCAGACAGAATGCACCACTTTTAAAAAAGGTTATTGTATGGGACACAAAGGGACTCTTGGCTTTCACAGATCCCATGGTTATGACCTTTGATCAGCTGCTTGAAATGGGCAGCAAAGAAGATAAAGAGAATCCATCACTTTTTAAGGACAGGCAGGCCCAGGTAACACCAGATGATCTTGCAGTGATCATATATACTTCGGGCACTACAGGCCCGCCTAAAGGTGCCATGCTTACCCATAAAAATGTGACTTGGATGGCCAGTGCAGTCGACTCAATTATAAAAATACACAAAGAAGACAATGTTCTGTCTTTTTTGCCGTTGTGCCATGTTTTTGAACGGCTTTTTACCGTTTTTATCCATATAAAATTTACCTATGTCGTTAACTTTGTGGAAAAACCTGATACTGTCATGCAAAACATGATGGAAGTCTCTCCGACTGTGGGATACGCTGTTCCAAGGATTTGGGAAAAATATTATTCAAATATCATGATTAAAATGGATGATGCGACCTGGATTAAACGCATTGTTTTTAAACTTGCCCTGAAAATTGGGGAAAAAAGGGCTGATCGGGTCATGAATTTTAAATCTCTTGGCGTTTTTCACAGAATCCTATTTTCCATTGCCTGGTTTACTATTTTCAGAAAGTTAAAGGAACGGCTTGGATTTGAAAACATCAGGGTGGCTATTTCAGGAGCTGCTCCCATATCAAAAGAGGTATTGCGGTTTTTTCAGTCCATTGGAATGAATCTGATTGAAGGATATGGCCAGACGGAAGGAACGGGGGTAACCACCCTTTCACCAGAGGATAAAACCAAATTCGGGACTGTTGGAATAGCCCTTAAAGGAATTGATTTAAAAATTGCTGAAGACGGTGAGATTCTTGTCAAATCGCCGGGAGTGTTTAAAGGGTATTATAAGAGTGATAAAGCAACATCTGAAACCATTGTTGATGGATGGCTGCTGACAGGAGATGTGGGTGAGATAGATTCGGACGGGTTTTTGAAAATAACAGATCGCAAAAAAGATATTATCGTGACAGCGGGTGGTAAAAATATTACACCCCAGTATATTGAGAATAAACTTAAAGCCAGTATTTACATTAATGATACGGTTGTGATTGGAGACAAACGAAAATTTTTATCCTGCCTTATTATGATTGATGAAGACAATGTAATGAAATTTGCCCAGGATAACAAGATCCAGTTTTCAACGTATAAAGATTTAACCTGTGACGAACAGGTGATCGCCCTGATTGACCGGGAAGTTAAAAGCGTTAATGAAACCCTTGCACGGGTTGAAAATATTAGAAAATTCACCATTCTTCCGAAACGGCTTTACGAAGAGGATGGTGAAGTGACTCCTACCATGAAAATTAAGCGAAAATTTGTCAATGAGGCGTTTAAGGATTTAATCGAAGCCATGTATTAGGTTTTCCTTAGCAATCGTACTTTTTCAAAATAGGTGTTGTAGCAGAGGGCTTCTACCTCTATCATTGTTTGAAAAGCTTCAGAAAAATTATTTTTCCCAATCGTAAAAAGGCCATGACCATATACAATGGCACTATTTGCCTGTGTAAGCGCAAAGGGCAGGGTGTTGCACAGACCAAAAGGGCCTGTGCCAACTTCACCCGGTACAATGGGGGTGCAGCCCACAAATTTTTTTTCCGGGCATTTGATGTGACATTGTTCCTTAAAATTGCAGACAGCTTTTTTTGGGGGGTCACAGTCCATGGATAAAATGACACTAAATTTGGGGTGACCGTGGAGGATAGCCTTGCAACCCGTGACTGAAATGGTTTCTAAATGGGCACAAAGTTCACTTGAAGCAGTAATCCCGGCACTGGTGGAACTGTCAATGGGAACAGGATCAATGCATCCTGAAAGTTCATCCAGAGAACTTCCAGTCTGGCTGATGTAAAGTGTTTTGTTCCAGAAGTAGGAGACATTACCGAAAAAGGAGTCCACAAGTCCATATTCAACTATTTTTTTGCCGGCTTCTATAATGGCAGAATAAACTATTTCTTCATTGGAAAAAGGTGGTGGGATAAATTTTGGGGGTGACTTTTGTATGGGTTCTAATAATGGAATGATGGAGTCAAACACATCGTGTTCATCATCTGTGGCAATGCCATTTTTAAGCGCTTCCAGATAGTCGGTGAAAAACTTTATAAAGCTTGCAAAGCACACAGAACTTATGGTTATAAATCCCTGTTCCGGACTGACAGAGCCGTGGGCAATAATCGCAGGGCCCTGGAAATCTTTATTGTTTTTTTGGGGTGCTATGATCACACTTTTTCTTTTTTTTAAAGTGTGAATGATTTGGTCCGGGCAAAATTGGTTGATAACCGGCAGATCATGGAGAAAGGTTCTTGTTTCACAATCTTTTGGCTGAATCATTCCAAAGGATTTAAGGGCGGTTTTAGCCAGAAAGCTTATCAGGCTGCCATAGGGTTCTTTTGGTCTTAAAAAAACCAGGGAATTTATATTCAGTCCTTTAAAAACTTTTTCCAGGACAGGGATTTCATCTGCCCTGCGGTTCCACACAAGGGTATCATCCAGGCCGCCGATCAAGGGTTGTGACGGGCCTGAAATATCCCCAAGTTTTGCTTGAACCAGTTTGTCTGAGTATTTATTTACAAGTTGTTCCATAAGAGTCCAAGTGTCTGTGCTTTTCCTTTTTCTGGTAAACCATTGGTGCTTAACCCCCGGACACCATAATATTTTTTTCTGGCATCTAAAAACTCATTCCTGTCTATGGGAGGGATTAAAATATTATTTCCGCTTGATCCCGGCTCCATAAAAAATCGGACCGGAAGATCGTCATCTTTGGCTGTAAATCCGTTCAAAGAGTTTATGATGCGTTCGTTATAATATATACGTTCACCTTTTATTAAAAGATCCTGGGCATTGGTTTCAACTCCCGTGACTGCTTCATAGATAGAAGCATATTCTTCCAGGCCTGCAGCAAAGAAGGTAAACTTACAGGCGATGAGTGAATCCACAATTGCATTCAGGTCTTCAGCAATTTTTATGATCCTGGCCTTGCCACTGAAACTGAAACGATCGGTTGCAACGGGTTTTCTGAATATTTCATGACTGATGGGATAGGCACGCAAATGGCACCCGCCCCGGGTGGACAGGGCATATCCCAATGCCATACCATATGCCCCACGGGGGTCATAGGCTGGAAGTTCCATTCCCTTAACAGCCATGGCGGCTTGAGGCTGCCCCATTTTTTTTGCATATTGTTTGGCACCAAGACCAAGGAGTTTCCCTTCGTCTTTTCCAAATGCAATATCCTTTAAAAGGGATAAAACTGTGTCTGAAGTATAATCAAGCCCTGTTATCTCACGTCTGCAAGCCAGTGTAGAAGCAGCTGATATTGTATCCATGCCAAAATGATTACATAGTTCATTTGCTTTTACAACAAGTGTGGTATCCATGCAACCTATCAGGGCTGTAAAATGGGACATGGTCTCAAACTCAGGCATGGCAATCGACGCTTTGTTTTTTGTACCGATCTTTTTGCAAAGGATATGGCATCCCAGGCACCCGTGCTTTTTGGGTGCATAGGATTTGGTATAGGCGGCAGCATTAAGTTTTGATGCAGGTTCAAAACGGGTGCGGCAAAAATTATCAGTGGGCATCATTCTTCGGTTGTCCATGAGATCATATACTGCCCCTGTACCAAGACAGGTAAAGCCGAACTGGCCCATAAGTGCCGGTGAGGCAGCTGTAAGCCTTAAGATGTCTTCTCTTGCCGTTTTAAGTTTTTGAGGGTCTTTTACTTTACAATGCCCTGTACCATCCACAAGCAGATATTTGATTTTTTTTTTGGCAAGACAAAGCCCAAGCCCGCTCCTGCCTGCAGCAAAGTACTGGTCTACAATAATACTGGCATATCTAACGCCATTTTCAGCAGCAGGGCCAATGGACATCAAAGATTTATTCCCCGGTCTGATCTTTTTGTAGACTGCATGAGTATCAAGACCCCATAATCCAGTGGCATCTTTGAATTCTACAAGATTATCCTTTATAGTAATGCCAACAGGTGTTTTGCTTTTGCCTTTAATGACGATACCATCCCAGCCAGCCCTTTTCATACGGGTGGCAAGTTTTCCGCCAACGGATGAATCTCCCACAAGACCTGTAAGAGGGGATTTTGAAACCATGTGGGCTCGCCCTGATGTGGGGGAGATGCTTCCTGTAAGCGGGCCTGTAAATATGCAGAATACCATGTCGGGGTGGTCCCAGGCAAGATTTGCGCACTCCCGCAAATAACGTCCGCCAAATCCTTTACCACCGACATATTGATTTAAGATATCAAGATGGGGGTTTTCAATCTCAAACCCTTTTTTTGTCAGGTCAATTACAAGTATGTTTCCCGTCCATCCATACATATTTATTCAACCCTTTATTTGTTTTATCAGTCTGCAAGGTGAATCATGGGGCACAGGTCTGGTTTTTTTGAATATGCTTTAACTCACCATCACTTTAATTCACCAGCGTGACCATAATTTAATTATTAAAATATCATATGATGATAGGAAATGATATAACACCTTTAAAGGTAAAGATTTAATCTATACAAATCATTTTTTTTGGTTTACAAATAAATGAACAATCACCAGCAGATATTCCTTGGTTACTTAAAAATTTAGCAGGAGAAGTAGGCCCAATGAATTTGTTTGCCATATTGTCAAATATCGGGTTGCCGGATGTTCTTGATGTTTTGTTTATTTCCATAGTTTCCTACCAGTTCTATATATGGTTCTGGGGAACCAAAGCCTTTAAAGCCCTGATTGGTATTATCCTTTTAAGCGGTATTTTCATTGTGGCTAAATCCTGGGGGCTTTTTTTAACCACCTGGGTATTTCAGATTTTATGGCAGGTCTTTGTTATCCTCTTGATTATCCTGTTCCAAAAAGAAATCAGGCAAATGCTTGAGCGGTTTAACCCTCTGAAGAACTTAGGGTTTAAACAGGGAGTAACCAGTGATGACTGGATATCTGTGTTTGCAGAGTGGGCCTTTGATGCAGCTCAAAAAAAAATCGGTGCATTAATTATTTTTGAAAAATCAGACTTGACCTTTGATTTGGTCACCAAAGGGATTTCCATGGAATGTGATCCCCAGCCTGAGATATTGAATTCCATTTTTTATAAGGAATCACCTCTGCATGATGGCGCTATCCTTATTTCCAGAGGGAAAGTTTTAAAAGTATCCTGCTACCTGCCATTGTCTGCAAGAGAGGATCTTCCCCAGGAATTGGGAACAAGGCACAGGGCTGCCCTGGGATTGACTGAACAATGTGATGCCTGGGTAATGATTATTTCTGAGGAAAGAGGGGAAATATCATTTGCCGGTAATCAAAAAATTCAAAAGGTAAAAGATCAAAAGGAATTATCCACAATTATAGCGGAAGAGATACTTGTTCAAAAAGAGGTGGATACAAATATTAAAGAAAAAATTAAATCATGGGTTACCAGAAGGTATAAAATAAAAGCTGCTGTTTTTGCATTGGTTTTTGTTTTATGGATGGCCCTTGCAGGGCAACAGAATTTTGAAAAAAAAATTGATTTACCCCTTAATTTTAAAAATATCCCGGCTCAACTTATGGTATCCCAGCCTAATGATCTTAAAATTTCCATTACCTGCCGCGGCCTAAGAAAAGATGTGAGCCTGTTAAATAAAAATAATATTCTTACGTCTATTGATTTGTTTTCAGCAAGACCCGGGACATCTTTTTATAGTATCAATACAGGAAATTTAACTTTGCCCAATGACAGGATTCATGTCGTAAATATAAGCCCGACAAGAATTGCACTGACATTTGAAACAAAACCAAAAGTAAATGAGACCAACAACTCTTCTGTGGAAAAAGAACCTATATAATCGTGAATTTATTTTAAAGATCTATTACATAAATTTTACGGGTGATCAACAATACACTATCCGCTACAGCAGCTGGCGTTTTCTTTTCCCTTTATCCAGACCTGGATAATATAGGCGGCTCAGCCTACACCCGGACTGACGGATATCGCCTCTGAAGGGCAGTTGTTGACACAGGCTCCACATTCCATGCAGGCATTGAAATCAATAATATTTGCTTTGTTATCCCTCATTTCAAAAACAGCCTGGGGACAGACCTGGGTGCACAAGCTGCACCCGATACATTTTTCTTTGTCAAGTACCAGGGTTGATACATCGTCTATATATCTTAATTCTTTCATGGTGCATCCTTCATGGTTTATGTCAAAATGCAGAATATATCCAAAGCCCGGTTGAAATCACAAGGCTTGCCAATTGCACAGGAATGTAACGTTTCATTTCTTTTTCAACGCCTGAGGGTGATGTAAATGATGTTGCCCCCGTAAAGTTCATGGCCAGATAAGAACTGATGGTTACACTAAATAAAAAAAGAGCAAATAATCCTGCAGCACCTGAAATTGCAGAGGAAATTATAAGTAAAACAGGTATTGAAAATATACTTCCGGCAATTATCCCCTTGAGAGCAAATTCTCTGGATGGGATAAAGGGGAGCAGCATGGGAGTAACAAATGCGCCTGAAACTATTCCTGTAATAAGGGCAAAAAAAGATATCGTACCTCTTTCCCATGCACTGGAAAAAGAAAAAATACCTGGCCCAAACCCTGAAATGATGAACAGTGCAAGTGCCGTGATCAGTGCCGGTTTTAGTACGATTTGAATCTCCACTGGGGTCAGGATAAACCTTTCATAAAGACTGAAGGTAACCTGTCTCATGTTTTTATCTGCTTGTCTTTTATTTTTTAAAAAAGCCGGGATATCATTGGCACGTATCGGACCATCGACCACCCTGAATCCAGATAGTTTTTTAACATCCCTTGCAGCCACACCCGTTGCCCCCAACTGGGGAACAATGATCCGTTTGTGATCCACGATTTTTTCAAGATTACAATCTTTGATTTTTCTCACAAGTTCCAGGGTTGAAAAGGTTCCCTTTCCTGCTGCACACCATACATTGATCCCTTTTGTGTCCAGAACCAGAATCCATGCATTGATGTCATCAAGTTGTTTTCTCAAATGATCAAATGTCAGTTTAAAGTTGGCAGTAACAAGCACCTCGGAATTTTTATCCGGTTTTCCTATGCCATAAAGCCCTGGAACCACAATATATTTATTTCGCTTGATACCGCATCTGACATAAAATGTTGAAAAAAGATCATCTTTCCCAAGCTTTGATTTGATGATGGGAATAGCCCCGGCATCGGTTTGAATAAACTTGTCCACATAAGAACACATCTTGTAACCTGGTTTCTCGTAGTCTGCCAAGGGGTTGGGGAGTTCAGCCGAACCGCTTAAAGCAATTTCATCCATGGAGGACATTATATTTACATCAAAAGTTGAGATTTTGAGATTCTTTTTTTTAGGAGATTCATTAGATCCGCATCCCTCTATTTTATCCATTTGTTTCTCCACAGACTATCCAGTCTTCATTTTAACAATATTATTTTTAGCCATGGATTTCAGATTCACACCAACCCTGAGGGCTTTTAAACCCCTGACGTCAGGCATATCATCCAGATCAAGACTTTCAAGATCATTATCGAGTTTGCCCGTGCTAACAAGAAAATCAATATGTTGCCGGATTCCTTTTCCTTCTGCCGGGTTTGAATAAACCACGGCAATGCGGCCCGGTTGGGTCAGTCTTTCCCCTGATCCTTTAATCAATGCTTTGTCTATCCGGGATTTTATGATTTCATGGCGAACATCATAGGCTCCATCCACATCAAATCGTTTTTCATCAAACCTGAATCGGATTGAAAGCGGCGTATGGTTGATCAATATGAGGTGACAGGTATCCAGGGGAATCTTTAATTCCGGCTTAATCAGTTCTGTGTGCAAGGCCAGGCCACAGGAAAGCATCAGCTGCCAGAGCGTTAAATCCTTGATATGAAATTGGGCAAGCTTTTGGTTTTCCATCATGGAGGCACCAATATACATCATATAATCTACCCCATCTGTCTGACGTTTTTCAAAATAGTGGGGAAAATTGTGCTGGATCAGCTCATCTTCCTGGTCTATATAACCGGCCAGGGCTTGGTTTAATTTGGACACACTATTTTCATAGTCTTTTCTTTTATTATAAATCATGCCTGTGGATGGATCCAGAGCAGAGGTATATGTCTCGACCCTTTTTAAAACCTCAGAACCAAGTCCTGTGAGATCACCAAAGAAAGGTGCCACTTCATTATTTAAAAGTGAAAATACTGCATTTTCATCACCTGAGGATATCCCGGATGAGACCTCTTGGATCAAGGTTTCAATTCGGTATTTAAATTCACGCAACAGCGGCCAGGGCCTTTTTTTTGAACCAGCGTCCAGTACATCCAGAGCCAGGGTCAATTGCTGGGTCAGATCCTGCTGGATACCCGTGTTCCTGGCCAGAGAAGACCCCCTGATATCAGATTGCCCGTAAAAAGGAACCACATCCTGAAAAACAATGGGTTCCATGTCTGAGCTTGGGTTGCCATCATGGAGTCGTTCCATATGGGCAATGGCTGCTTTTTCAAAACGCCATTCCACAGAAGGATGAACAGCAGTGCATTTTTCCTTGATAATGGACTGGACTTGTTTGTCCAGTTCATCCTGTCCTCTTTTCAAGGCCAGTGACAGCAAAGGGGTTATCTGTTCCAAAAGCAGGGTATTGATAGTGCCAAGATCATTTGGAGCCCGGGTAAATATTTCCAGAAGTCCTATGATTTCTCCCTGGAAGTGCAATGGAGATAAAAGCATTGATCTTAAGCCAACTGCCATAGCCTGCTGCTCTATAGGAACGGGATCTATTTTTTTGGCAAGATCAGGTATATACAATTCAGATCCCTTTTCCACTGCCTGTAACCAAACGGAACCCTGGAGGTCTTTAAGGTCAATATGATGGGAATTAGCAAACAGACAATTGATATTGGAATTACAGTCACCTTTAATGAGCATGACCTGATCTCCTTGAAGGGCTCCAACGCCTATGGTCATGTCCGGCCTCCGGAAAAGAACCTGAAGCCGTGATTCCAGAAGTTTCATGCCTTCTGAAGAAAAAATGGCATGCTGATCAATCAGGTCCCGTTTAAAAGCTGAAATAACTTCAGATTCAGTGACATCAACTGCCCGCATAATTGTAAATCCCTTGAATTCAAATTTATTTAAATCTATGTATTTACTTAAAACATCAATGTCATGGATATGATTGCTGATGACGGCTCTGTCATCTTCTGAAAGTTTTCTTGGTGGTTCAAGCGCCTGAATCCGGACAAATTGAAAATCAGGTGTGAAGCTATAGTAACGGTCAAGACCGGTTTTTCCTTCCGGGATTTTTTTTATATTCATGGTATCGAACTGCTGGTAACTAAAATCATAAATCCGTTCCAGTACCAGAGAATATATATCCACGATTTTTTTGGTTTTCTCTATTTCCACGATTTTTTTGAGACCGGCTTTAATATAATTGTTATTGTCAAGAAACAGCCGTTGGAATTTTGGAGTCACAAAAAAAGGTTCAAATGTGCAGGGCGTGAAGGCACCCATGATATCATTGTGAAAAGATGCCGGAGGAAATATGGCACTCATTAAAGGAGCCATGATATCTTGATATTTCCTTAAGTCTTCAATATCCTTGACAGAACCTCTTATGTCCGGGATCTGTTGGATTTTGTCTTTCAGTTCTAAGAACATTGAATCCATGTGGGGATATATTGGTACCAGATTTTTTTCCCAAAAATCCAGAAGCGGATCAAGACTGACCAAAGATTTGAGGGAATCTACCCCGGGCGGTGGGGATGCGACTTTTTTTTTCATTATGGGTTCTCCTTTAATTACTCAGTTCAGAATAATCATTTGAAAAATAATGTCAACACAACCATATCCGGGTGCAGGTTCGACGCATTTAAAAAATCTAAAGTTCCCAGAATCATCTTCCATCAACAGGATGACCGGCTTTTTCAATATCTGGGAACCTTTTTGGCCCGAAGGCACTATTTATTTTAGATCAGTTATGGGCAGGGTCACAATGATTGTTGCACCCTGTCTCAGGGTAGAATTGATTCGAATAGTTCCCCCGTGCTTTCGGACGATTGATTGTGAAACAGCAAGCCCTAAGCCGTCCCCTTTGTGAATGCTTAACTCCTTAGTGGTAAAATATGGATCAAATACACTGTTTATATCATGTATGGATATCCCAACACCGGAATCCTTGAAAGATATTTTGATCAAGCTATCGTCTTTTTCATCTTTCTGCCCTGTGACGATTTCTGTTTTCACTAGAATTTCCAATCTCCCGCCGTCCGGCATCGCCTCAAATGCATTGAAGATAATATTTTCAAAAGCAAGACTTAAACCTTCAGGGTCAAGTTCTACTGCTGGAATTTTGTTTTCAATATCCATTGAAATTTCAATATCTTTTGCTTTTCCGGCTTTTTCAATGGCAGAACTCAGAATATCCTCAACGTTATATAAAGTCTTTTTGGGCAGGGCCACATGGGATAAGGTGATAAATTGATGGGTCAAATCTCTTGCCTGCCTGCAGCCACCGGTTGTCTGCTGTCTTAAATTCCATGGATTCCATGTGGTTGCTGTTGATAGCTTTTTCCAATGGGCAACCCAGGATAGAAACGTCCATGCCGTGTACAATTTCGTGACAGAGCCTGCCGACTATCTGGTCAGCGGATATGTTGATGAAGTTTTCACAGGCCTTGTTCGTCTGGATGATCTCATGATCCTTGTTAATGATGCAGACCCAGTCTGACATAGCATTGAAGGTGGATTCCCATTGTTTTTTGGCATTTTCCAACGCCAATTCCACTTCCTTACGTTCAGTGATATCCCTTGAAACTTGAATAAAATTTTCGATCTCACCAGATTTATTCTTTATAGGAACAGCATAATCGGACCAGTATGATTTACCCTCGACTCCTTTGACATTCTCCTCATAGATAATGGAATATTCTAGTTTGCCGCTTTTCAGTTGGGCAATTCGGGCAAGGTTCATTTCTTCCGGTATAAGCATTGTAACAATAATTGCCAATGATCTTTTTCCGATCTTTTCCAAGCTGTGTTTCTATTATTTTATTTGCCCAAATTATTTTCATCTCATTATCAACCAGCCTTATAGAATCAACCGATGCATCCAGTATAGCTTTTTTTTGTGTTTCACTGTCTGAAAGAGCCTTCTCCATCTGCTTGTGATTAACAGCTTTGTGCTCTAATTCTTGAATTCTTTGTTCCAAAGCTTCATAGGTAGGTTTTTCAGACATGGTTTTTACAATCCTCAATGACACTAATTAACATAATTCAATAGGATAAAATAAATTTTTTTAAACTGTTATTTTTTTTAGTTGAGATGTCAATAGGTTTAAATACTTATATGTTATCAATTTTTGCCCATATTTCCGGGAAAGAATTTTTTAAAATCTGCCAAAATGCGATGTATATATTGGTACCTTTTGTATCCTTATTTTATATGGTACTATCTGCTATGAGTTTTTTTTCAAAGATAATTATAACCATCTTCGTATTGTTTTTGTGCTACCCATTTCCTTCGTATGGATTTGAGCGATACAACAGGGTTACCAAGTATGATGGTTATTTTAAGAAATACACCAAACATTTTTTTGGGCCCGGATTTGACTGGCGATATTTTAAATCCCAGGCCATTGCAGAATCCAACCTGAATTCCGATGCAAAATCCCATGTTGGAGCAAAAGGAATCATGCAGATAATGCCAAAAACATTTGAAGAAATTAAGTATAAAAATGCTTCAATAAAAGGATCTTCCCTGCAACCCAAATGGAATATTGCAGCGGGTATTTATTATGACAGGGCAATATGGAAATTATGGAAGGCTAAAAGGCCTTTTATGGATAAACTTGCTTTCATGTTTGGAGCCTACAATGCAGGTAAGGGAAATATAATTAAGGCTCAAAAAATTGCAGAAAAAACTGATATGAACCCAAACCATTGGTCATCTATTGAGAAAACACTTGTTAAGGTAACAGGCAAACACAGTAAAGAAACCATTGGATACGTGAATAAAATAAACAAGGTAAAAGGGGTATTAAAATAATGGAATTCGGAATAGTTGTGGCAAATTTTGTATATGCAATTTTTGGAGTGATTCTTACACTGATTTTTATGCTTTTAGGGTTTAAACTGTTTGATCGAGTGACCCCGTTTGATACATCAAAACAGTTGTCCGAAAACAATACCGCTGTTGGAATTGTAGTTGGCTCCATCTTTATCGGACTTGGTATTGCAGTTGGACTTGTCATTGGCATGGGACTAAATTAGACGTGTTTTATTACTCTTATAGAACTGTCTGCTAAAGTTGACCTTTTCTTAAGTTTTTATAGCCTTCCAGTTTTATGTGCTTAAGGTCACATTTTTCCTTGATGATTTTGGCTGCTGCAAGGTTTAATTCTTTTTGTTCAGCATTCACTTTTACATTAAATCCACAATTAAACGGTCCCAATCGAATGGTGTCATCAACTCCGTCATAGGTATCGTATATTTTTGTGTATGGATGGGCAAACAGCCATCTAAGCTGCAGAGTTGTGACGGTATGTCCTGAAAGGCTGTCCATGAATTTTTCCAGATCTTTCAGATCCTGGTCTATAAGATTATTCCACCCGAGAATAACATTGGCATTGACCTTGAAGCCTGTTTGCATACAAAATTCAAGGGTTTCAATAACCTCGCTCATTATGGTCCCTTTGTCCAAATATTTCCACATCCGGTCCGATGGAAATTCAATACCAAAGCCCAATGTGCATTCCGGGATTTTTTTGTCAAAGTTTTTAACTGCCTGTTTTAAGGCATTTGTCTCAGCTTTAGCTGCCCGCATAAAGAACCGGTATTCGATATCATTTCCTATTGGCAGGTTTGGAAGAATGGCTTTGATGTGCTCCGGCGTAATTGAGCCTGTATTGAGACGGACAATTTTGTGTCCCTTAAAGTTAAGGTCTTTGAATTCAAGACCCAGGTTTTTACGCTTTCTAAAATGTTCTTTGCAATGCTGGGCTATGGAACAAAAAGGGCATTTTTTCCAATAGCATTGATTTTCAAGGGTATAGGAAAAATAAATTTTACTGTTTTTTGGCACGGCTTTAGGAATAGTAAGTTTCCACTTCCCTGAAAACTCCGGTACTTTAAAGAGACTTTCTACACTTTGGCCCGTGAGTATCAGGTTGGGCGGCAGGTCTTTTTCAACCTTGAAATGGACGGAATTCCAATTGCTGCCGCCAAAGCTTCGTTCAGACGCCACTGGTCCGCCAACTATGAAGCGAATGTCAGGATATTGTATTGACCAGGTATAGGCTTGATATAGATGGTTGATATAACTGGCACTGACATAGACGGTTCCTTTTTTTATGGGAAGGGGAATATCCTGATAGGTTTCTTCCAGATACCACTTGTCATTGTCTTCTTCATGCGCCATCCAGTAAAAGTCCCCTTTATTGCTACAAAGGTCCCATGTGTCGGAAAATCCATTGCAAAGATCAAACCAGCCACTTTTTGTTTTGGCATAAAATTGTATGAATAATGTATCTTTCATTTTGAGATATCCGTTTTTAAATTCTTTATTTTAAATTGACGATTTATTTTTTCAAGCTTAATCCGGGTTGTGCCAGGATCAGTTTTTTGGTGTAAGCATGTTGAGGGTCTTTGATAATGTTGTCTGCGATTCCGGTTTCAACGATAACTCCATTGTGAATTACCGCAATCCGATTGCACAGGTATCTGGCTGCAGCCAGGTTGTGTGTGATAAAAAGGAAGGTCATATTAAATTTTTTTCTGATATCCAACAATAATTGGAAGAGCTGGATGGCAATGGTGGCATCCATCATTGAGGTTGGCTCATCTGCAACAATAAATTCCGGACCCAGGACAATCGCGCGTGCCACGGCAACCCGTTGGCGCTGTCCACCGCTTAACTGGTGGGGATACCGGTGGTAAAATTCTTCTCCAGGAGATAGTCCAACAATTTCTAAAGTCTCAATTACCTTTTGCCGACGGGTGATGGTATTACCTATTTTGTTGACAATCAGGGGTTCTAAAATAGTCTCTGAAATGGAAAGATGTGGATTCAATGACTGATAAGGATCTTGAAAAATCATTTGAACCTTTGACCGATAGTTTTTCAGAGCGTTTCCATTAAGATCGTGTATGGGCTTGCCATTCATCTTTATGATCCCTTTGGATGGTTCTTCAAGCTTTACCAAAAGCCTTCCTATGGTTGTTTTACCGCTGCCGCTCTGGCCGACAAGACCAAAAATTTCTCCCTTTTGTATTGTCAAATTTATATTGTTGGTGGCAAGAACACAGGCATCGCCTTTTGAAAAAAAGGTTTGTTTTAAACAGTATTCCTTTGTCACGCCATTCAATTCAATAACAGGGGTTTGTTTATTTTGTTCCTCAGTCATTTTTGTCCTTATTTAGTACGTCTTCGAAACAAAGGGCCTGATGTGTTGAAGAAAGATTCACCCACCCAGGTGTC